>Ga0049083_10000091_pt1 | contig 24475 bp, 19 predicted proteins | sample GreLakmeMI27MSRF_FD_66719 | JGI IMG/M metagenome (GOLD analysis project Ga0049083, IMG submission 66719) | Freshwater lentic microbial communities from great Laurentian Lakes, MI, USA - Great Lakes metaG MI27MSRF | ecosystem: Environmental > Aquatic > Freshwater > Lake | place: Great Lakes...
CAGGCGCCTTCGTACTGCGCCGCGACGGCGTGCTGCGGCGTATCTACGCGCTTGGAGTGCAGATCTGCGGGCCTGCGCACGGTGCTGCGAGAGAGAGACAGAGAATGCACCCCGCACCGCTAACCGCATGCGGCCCTGCTCCCTCCCAGGTCCGCGCCTTTCGCCATGGCTTACCGCGGCCCCAGCGAGTTCCCCCTGGGCGCGACGCCCGCGGCTACGCCGAGCGCGTCGCGCACGCCGACGCCCCTGGCGACGCCGGTGCCAACGCCATCGGCATCTCCTGCTGGGAGCGCGGCCCCCAGCGCCACCCCCACCCCGATGGCGAGCGCGACGCCCACGCCCAGCGCTTCGGCCTTCACCACCCCCCTGGCGACGCCCACGCCCACGCCGCTGCCCTCGCCGGTTCCCAGCCCGAGCGGCACGCCCTACGGCAGCGCAGCACCCAGTCCCGCGCCCACCCCCTACGGCAGCGCTGCGCCCAGCCCCTACGGCAGCGCCGCGCCCACGCCCACGCCCACGCCCAAGAGCTCCCCCTTCCCCTCGCGCAGCACCAGCCCCGAGCCCGCCAACGCGGAGCAGCGCCGCGCGCCCAAGCAGCCCTCCGAGGCGCAGCGCGGCGCGGCCGAGGCTGCGGCTGCCGCTGCGGCGGTGCGCCACGCGTTCGAGGAGGGGCGGCTGGACCTGATGACGGACTACGAGTTCTCCCAGTTCCTCAGCCTGCTGGCCGACCTGCTGAAGCGCGGCGACTTCAGCGACGTGGGCACCAAGGAGGCTGTGTCTGCGGTGGCTACGCTGATGGCGACGCACGGGGAGCGCGTGCTGAAGCCGCGCGAGTCCTTCGAGGCGCTGGTCAAGGGCCTCACCCAGCTGCTGGGCAAGCTGGACGAGCAGACGGCTGGCGAGGAGACGGAGGGGGCGCAGCTGGCGGCTGAGGCTGTGTACAACATCCTGGCCCACGATGACGCGCGCTACCGCGTGCTGGCCAGCCTGCCCGCGGGCGAGGTGGCCACGCTGCTCAAGAACCTGCTGCCCCTGCTGGCCAGCGGGGAGCGGGACACGCTGGTGCCCGCCACGCGCTCGCTGACACTGGTGCTGGAGGAGGACGAGGGCCGCCGGCGCGCCCTGTCCGCGCTCAAGGACGCAGCCCTGCGCGCCATGGTGCTGGGCCTGGGCCTGCTGCTGCGCAGCCCGGACGCGGAGGTTGCGTACGCGGCGCTGGAGGCGTGCCTCAAGCTGCTGCTGGACGAGGAGACGAGCAAGCGCGTGCTGCTGGTGCTCGCCGAGCGGGAGCTGGGCGCGCTGGTGGTCGCCCTGGAGCCACTCCTGGGCGCGGAGGACGAGGAGACGGCGCGCAGCGTGGCGCAGGCGCTGCGCAACCTGATGGACGGCCCCGAGAGCCGCCGCCGCGTGCTGGCCGGCCTCAGCCTGGAGCAGCTGGCCAAGGTGGTCGAGTCCTGCACCGCCCTCCTCGTCTGCGCGGACGAGGAGCTGCTGCAGTGCACGGTGCTCAACCTGAACCACCTGCTGGACGAGGAGGACGGGCGCCGCCGCGTGCTCGCCTCCCTGCCCGGAGACACCTTCGAGACGCTGGTGCGCACCCTCACCCCGCTGCTGGGCAGCGTGGACGACGACGTGGCCAGCACCGCGGCGCTGCTCGTCTTCAAGCTGGTGGCTGTGCCGGAGGGGCGCATGGCGGTGGTGCGCTCCCAGGACATGGTGGGCGGCCTGCTGGCGGGCCTCACCCCGCTGCTGAGCAACCGCCACGAGGAGTTTGAGAACGGCAGCGCGTACAACGCGGCCGAGGCGGTGCACAGCATGCTGTCCGAGCAGGAGGGGCGCGACTGCGTGCTGGCGCTGCCCGTGGAGGTGCTCACGCGGCTGGTCAAGGCGCTCACGCCCGTGCTGGGCAGCGCGCACGTGGACACGGCGTACGCGGCGGCGGGGTCGGTGGAGAAGCTGCTGGCGGACACGCACAACGACTCACTGGGCCGGCGGCGCGTGCTGGCGCTGCCCCTGGCCGCCCTGCGCGCCCTGGTCATGTCCTTCACCCCCCTGCTGGGCAGCCCGCACGAGGAGACGGCCGCGGCGGCCTTCGTCAGCGTGCGCCGGCTGCTGGACGCGCCAGAGGGCACCGGCCTGGTGCTGGCGGCGCTGCGCGACGACGCGCTGGGCGCGCTGGTCAAGGGGCTCACGCCGCTGCTGAGCGTGACGGCGGGGCGCGCCGCCAGCGAGCGCTGCGGCGCAGCCGTGGCTGTGCGCAAGGTGCTGGACGAGCCCGCCGGTCGCCGCCGCGCCCTGGCGGCGCTGCCGGAGGAGGACGCGCTGGGGCTGATCACGCAGCTGGTGCTGCTCATGGGCGCCGGGCGCAGCGACGCGGACACCATGTACGCCGCCGCCGCCAGTGTGCGCGCCGTGCTGGTGGAGGCGCTGGGCCGCAAGCGCGCCCTGGCGCTGGGCGACGAGACCTTCGCCCTGCTGGCGCGCGGGCTGCTGCCGCTGCTGTACGTGAGCCGCGCGGAGGCCGGGGAGGAGTACCTGGACATGACCCGTTGGGCGGCTGAGGCGCTGTGCGCCGTGCTCTCCGAGTTCGAGGGCCGCGCCAAGGTGCTGGCCGCCCTCAACGGCGACGACTTCGCGGTGCTGATGAAGGGCCTAGCGCCGCTGCTGAGCGGCGAGGACGGGGGCGTGGCGCTGACAGCCACCGAGTGCGTGCGCGCCCTGGCCGTCGAGGAGGAGGGCTGCCGCCGCATCCTCACCGGAGTGCCGCCCGACGCCCTAGCCGCAGTCATACACGGCCTGTCCGGCCTGCTGCCCAGCGCCGACGGCGACAAGGCGCGCATCGCCGCGGCCGCCGTGCGCGCGCTGCTGGAGGCTGAGGACGGCACCCGCCGCGTCCTCTCCCTCCTCCCCGACGGCGCCGAGACGCTGCTGGTGCGTGGCCTGGCTGCGCTGCTGAGCAGCGCGGACGCGCAGACGCTCATCGCAGCCGTGCTGTCGCTGAACGCGCTGCTGGACGAGGAGAGCGGGCGGCGCCGTGTCATGGGCGCGCTGCCGGAGGGGGCGTTCACCACGCTAGCGCGGGGCGTGACGCCGCTGCTGCGCTCGCCGGAGGAGGAGACTGCGTGCAGCGCAGCGGACGCCCTCTTCAAGCTGCTCACCCTGGCGGAGGGGCGGCGCAACCTCGCGGCGGCGCCGGAGGCTGTGACCCGCGCCATCGTGGACGGGCTGACGCGGCTGATGTCGCGGCGCTCTGAGGCGACCACGTACGCGGCGGTGGGCGCCGTCTTCAACCTCCTCACCGAGGAGGAGGGCCGCACCGCCGTGCTGGCGCTGCCCGAGGACATCGTCGCCGCGCTGGTGGTTGCGCTCATCCCCCTGCTGGGCGGCGCGGACGGGGACACCGCCTATGCGGCTGCGGGCACCGCCGTGCGCCTCATGCTGGAGCCGGAGGGCTTGCGCCGCGTGCTGGCGCTCTCCCCCTCCGCCATGGGCGCGCTGGTGGGCCAGCTGACCAGCCTGCTGGGCGATGCGGCGGAGCCCACGGCACGTGCAGCCTTTGAGGCGCTCAAGCGTCTGCTGGAGGAGGCGGAGGGCGTGAGCTGCGTGCTCGCCAGCCTGCCCGACGACGCAGCCGTGGGTGAGCTGGCGCGCCGCATTACGCCGCTGCTGAGCAGCCGCGAGCATGCGCGCGCAGCCGCCGCCAGCCTGAGCAAGCTGATGGACACGGAGGACGGGCGGCGCCGCGTGCTGGCCGCCCTCTCCGAGGGCGCCGTCTGCGCCCTGGTGGCCGGCCTGACGCCGCTCATGGCCACGCGCGCGGGCGGCTCTCGCCTGGGCGCGCAGCCCTCCGACATGCTGCCCGACCCCGAGGCGCAGCGCTACAGCACCGCTGCGGTGCGCAACCTGCTGAACCAGGGCCTCGGCCGTCGCCGCGTCATCGCGTTGCCGGAGCCGCTCTTCATGCAGCTGCTGTGCGAGGACATCACGCTGCTGGGCTCCGCCGACATCGAGACTGCGCGCAGCGCGGTTGAGGTTGTGCGCGCCATTCTGGAGGAAGACGATGGCCGCGTGCGCGTGCTGTCCACGCTGCACGAGGAGGCGTGGGGCTTCAGCGCCCTGGTGCGCGAGCTCATCCCCCTGCTGGGCAGCCCCGACGGCGCAACCGCCCGCGCCACCGCCCAGGCTGTGCGCAGCCTGCTGTCGGAGGAGGCTGGCCGCCTGCGCGTGGTTGCGCAGCCGGAGGTTGCCCTGCGCGGCCTGCTGCGCTGGATGACGCTGCTGCTGGGCAGCCCGGACGGGGACACGGTGCGCGCTGCGGCGCTGGGCCTGGGCTTCCTGCTCTTCGAGGGCGGCTTCGCGCGCCTGCTGCTGCTGCCCAAGGAGGCGCTGGAGGCGCTGGTGGCCAAGCTCTCGCTGGTGCTCGTCTCCAGCACGGGGCGCGACGAGAGCACCAGCCTGGTGGCTGCGTCCGTGGCCACCGGCCTGGTGGTGGTGCACGACGGGCGCGCGCGCAGGCTGGCGCTGCCGGAGGACATCGCGGCGGCCATTGTGCAGGGGCTCACCCCCCTGCTGAGCAGCGCGGAGGCTGCGACCGTGGAGGACGCGGTGAGCACCCTGACGGCGCTGCTGCAGGTGCAGTGGCCCCGCGCCCGCGTGCTGGCGCTGCCCCCCGCAGCCGTGGGCGCGCTCGTGTCCGGCCTGGCGCCCCTGGTGCCCGTGTCGCGCGCCGCGCTCGCCGCCGCGCTGCTGCTGCTGAGCGGGGAGGACGCGTACGCGCGGGTGCTCTACGCGGTGCCGCCCGACACCGCCGCCGGGCTGGTGCGCGCCCTGGCCGCAGCCGGCCCCGCCACGGGGCGCCGCGACTGCACCGAGGCTGCGGCGCGCGGCCTGCTCTTCCTGTTCTTCAACAAGGGCTTCTCCGGGCCCCCGCCCGAGGGGGGCCTGGGGCCCCTCCTCGTCGCGGCGCTGCTCACCCTCTCCCAGGGCGCCCCCGACGGCGCTCTGGCGCGCCTCGTCGCCGCCGCGCCGCCGCCCACGGTGCGTGCGGCGCTGGTGGTGCTGGCGGAGGAGCTGCGCGCGGGCGCGGGCGACGCGGCGGGGGCTGCGCGCGCCCTCTTTGCGCTGCTGCACCGCCGCAAGGACTTCTGGCGCGCAGCCTGCCGCATCCTTAAGGCTGCGCTGCCGCTGTACGACCGCCGCGCGCTGTGCGCGGTGCTGGCGCGGGAGCACACGGGCGCGGCTGCGGCCGTGGAGGGTGCTGCGCAGCCCCAGCCCCAGGCGCTGCGCCTGGTCGCCTCCCCCGGGCGCCCCCTGGCGGCGCAGGCGTGCGAGGCTGTGCTGGGCGCGCAGCCCGCGCAGCTGCTGGTGGGCCTCAGCGTGGAGGGGTGGGCGCCCGACGCCTCCTCCCTGGAGGCTGTCTCGCTCATGGCGGAGGAGATTGCGGGCGAGAGCTCCGGCCTCTTCAAGGCGCTGCCTGCGGAGCGCTGCATGCACCCCCGCGCCACCAGCGCCCCGGAGCACGTGCCCCTCTTCCGCCTGCTGGGCCGCCTGCTGGGCCTGTCCCTGGCGCGCGGGGTGCCCCTCCCCGTGCGCCTCAGCCGCCTCTTCTACAAGCTGCTGTTTGCGGCGGAGGAGGACGGCGAGACGCTGCGGCTGGAGGACGTGCGCTACGTGGACGCGCCGCTGCACGACCAGCTCAAGGAGCTGCTGGTGCAGCCCCTGGCCCAGGACGCGGGCCTCGTCTTTGCGGACGACGTGCCCGAAGCTGGAGAGCCCGTGCCCGTGGCGCTGCTGCCCGGCGGCTGCCAGCTGCAGGTCAGCGACGCCAACAAGGCCGCCTTCGTTGCCCTCAAGGTTGTGGCGCGCGTCAAGCGCGCCACGGACCCGGCCATCCGCGTTGCACTGCGCTCCGGACTGGCCGACATCCTGCCCGCCGCCTGCCTGGACAGCGCGCTCTTCGACGCGGCTGAGCTGCAGGAGCTGGTGGAGGGCGAGGTGGGCAACTGAGCCCGGGCCAGGCTGGCAGGGGACCATACCAGACCCGCGGCGACCCCAGGGGCCGCGGGCGACACTGTGGAAGGGGGAGCGACTGGGCCGACACGTTTTGTAATACCAAGATTCATCAGTCATCAGACACGAGAGCGCGGCTGGAGTCAGAGGCACCTGGACGTTGGTCTTTCCGTCTTCGTTGGACCGACGACCGACAACGATAACACACGACGATGAGTCACCACTCGGGCAAACAACACCCCCTCGCCTTCGCTGTGACACGCTCAATGCGGAGCGCACAGCAGCAACGGCCCAGGTTTGGACTGCCGCCAGCTTCGCCTGAGCGGCGGTCGCTCTGGCGGCGCCTGTCCAGTGCACAACCCGCTCGCAGGCAGGACCGGCGCGTTTCCTTCAGCACCCATGCGGCCACGGCCACCATCCTGGAGGAGGCAGTCTGGGAGCCCAGCGCCCCGCAGCCTGCCGTGCCGCGCCGAGGATCAAAGCGGGCGAGGCCAAAGGCATGGTCAAGTCTCTGTGCGGCTGCCGTGCGCAGCCTCCTGAGTGTGGCTCTCTTCGTCACGGACGCGCTGGGCCTGTCCGCACGGGCTCGCGCAGCCTACACCTCCGTGCTCTCCCGCGCCTCGGAGCTGCGCGGCCGCTGGGCGTCGCGGGTCGCGGCGGGTGCCGGGCTGACGCGGAAGCTGAGTTCGCTGGCGTTAGAGTCGCTGGGCCGCGGCGTGACAAAGACGGAGCGGGTTGCGGGCCTGCTGCGAAGGGCCATGAGCGCAGAGGGCAGGCTAGACACGGTCGGAGCCATCCGGTGCTACCAGGCGCGTGGTGGAACGACCGTTCTCGTCTCCGACTCACTCCCGCCTCGCCGCGACCGTGCCAGGCGGCGAGCGACCTGGAGCCGGACAACACAGAACCGCTCGTGGGCTTGGCCAAGTGCATCTCCGACCGGGGTGCGTGGCCAGGCCAAGGCAGTGAACGCTTTATATGCCCTCCTCACGCGCGTCCCGTCGCACCTTTGCTTTAACGCAGTCTTCGAGCCCGCCATCTTCGCGGACGGCGATCTGGCGCACTCCATGGCTACGCAGGCGGCGAGCCTGAGCGAGCGGGTGCGCTGGCTGCGCGGGAGCAGTGGCTGCGTCTAAAAGTGCACCGCCTGACTGCTGCTCCCGCTACAGGCGATCGCGCTCAAGCCAGACAACCCGCGCGCATACCTGGCCTCTGCCGTGGCGCTGGGCCGGCTGGGTGCGCCCGCCTGCTCCTCTCTGCGTCCCTATGTGTCTCGGCGACCCAAGCCCTGCGTTTTGCTGACAAGGATTAGCCATGCTCACCTGCTCTCATCTCCACTCACGCGACTGCACCTGCTCCTCAGCGCTATGGAGCAGCAACCAGCGCAAGATTGAGATCTCGCGCACCGTGCGTGAGCGTGTCGAGGCGGCGCTACAGCTGTCGCCCGAAGATGACATCGCGCTGCACGTGCTGGGCCGCTGGGAGTACGAGATGGTGTGCGTCGGCTTCGCGGTGCGCATGGTGGTCAAAATTGTCTACGGCGGCCTAGAGGTCGGTTCCCTCCAAGCTGCGCACACCTGTCTGGCGCGAGCCATCGAACTGCGCCCGGAACGCCTCGTGCACCGAGTGGTCTTTGCACGCATCCTGCTCAAGATGGGCAAACGCGAGGAGGCGGTGGACCAGCTGGAGGCAGCCTGCCGTCTGCGGGTGGAGGACGTCAACGCGGTGCACGAGAGAGAAGAGGCGGTCAAGATGCTCGCCCGACTCGGCCGCCCGACGCCGCCGCCCGCTCAACAGCCCGAAGGAGCCACTCCTGGCACTCCGGCTTCTCCCTCCTGCAGCTGGGAGCCGCGTGAGCTGCCGCTCCCGGTGCAGCTCGCCTTCACGTAGGCCACCAGCGCTAGCACAGCAGGCATCTCGCCCTTGCCCAACACAGACGATACACAGGCGCACCTATTCATCTAACTATCACCTCTATTCTAACTAGGCAAGTCTCCGGCTGTGTCCTTCCTCACCTAGAGGGCGGGGTGCAGGCTGCTGTGCTGCTGGGCCGCCCGCCCGCTCGCCCGCGCGGGTCGTCCGCCCGCGCCAAAACTGGATGCGGTCGGCTTGCACTTCTCGCAGAAGCACGTGAAGCCACCCAGGCGCATCGACGCGCGTCGTCCTCAAAAGTAGTCCCAGCTCAGAGCGGTGCCGGCGGCGATGCCGCGCGCTGCGCAGAAGAAGACCAAGGGCGCCTCCAGACCCGCCCAGCTGACCGCAACTCGCTACAGGTTGGCTGCTCTAGTGCACGCGTGGTTGATGAAGCGCGACGCGTTGCCAAAGTGACGCGGGTCGAGCACAGCACAGTTGAGATGCGCCCAGCGGCCGTCGTCCAAGTCCAGATCGTAGAAGGGTGCATCAGCTTTGCCGCACGCCGCCGTAGTAGCCGCCGCATGGCGCATCTCTGCCTCATTGCGGGTAATCAGCTCGCCGACGTACGGGGCGAGCAGCGCTCCCTCGACAACGTCGCAGAGTGGCGCCAGGCTGAGACCACATCCTGCTTGCTCGCGCAGCTCCAGAGGAAACTGCACGCCTGCGGCGCTACAGCCACCGCCAGCGCAGCGGCAGCGGGGGCTGCACAGGGTGACGTCCCGCTTTGACCCGCTGGTCGGACCGACGCGCAGGGGGGTCATGATTGAGCGCAGCGTGAAGGCGAGCTCCTCCATCCGGGCAGCCAGCGACTCCAGGGTTGGCGCAGCGCCCTTGCGTTGCTGGCGAACCTTGGCGCGCCAGACGGGGCGGGCCTCGTCAAGCCATGCCTTGCTCGACTTCGCCTCCCAGACGGGCCGCATGCGCTTCATCGCCTCGGCAGCTCTGATCAGCACATCCGCCACGACGTCGTCCAGCTGCAGCAGCAGCTCCACAATCTCATGTCAGGAGCCGCTCTTGGCGACGGCGAGCACGCGAGTCTGCCACTGCGAGTGCGCTCCCAGGTTGTCACTCACCTTAGCGGGCAGGACGCCATCCGCCACTTCCCGCAGCGCCAGCAGCGCGGCGGCGGCGCCGACAGGGCCAACGCTCAGGAGGGCCCCCTCCGGGCTCTTTTCGCGCTTGTTTGGACGCTTGTCGTGTGTCGCGCGCCCAGCAGACATCAGGTGCACTCCAGTCGCCAGCGCGCTGCAGGCTGCAAGCAGCGGGTCGTTTCCGCGCCCGGTGTCCATCCTCCCCTTCAGCGCTTTGACAGCCCGCGTGGTGCTCGGTTTTTGCCCGCACAGCTCGCCGACGCAGTCATCAATCAGCTCTGGGTCGAAGCCCATCGTGACCAACTGGCACAGACCGCGCAGGCAGGGGCACTTGCCTGGCAGGCAGATTGCGCAGTCGCAGCAAGCCTGCTCTTGCGTGGAGGCAGATGTCTTGGCTGTGAACTGCTGCGTGCCCGCCTCGATCACCTGGTTGATGAAGACCAGGTAGTCATCCAGAACGACGCCCTCACCCGCCAAGATGGCCACCTCTTCTAGGTTGCAGAGAATGTCCTCGCCGCGGCGGGGTTGACGCGGCGGGCAGTCCTGCGCCTCCAGGACGTTGAGCAGGGCCGCATCTTTGGAGTGGCACTTGCGCGCCACGTCCAGCGGCGTGAGGCCCTTCTGGTCGCGCAAGGTAAGATTGGCGCCCAGGGCGCGCAGGGTGCGCAGCGCGTCGAAGATCCCTCGTTCCGCGGCGAGGTGCAGTGCGCTGCGTCCCAGCGCGTCCTGCACATCCAGGTGCGCGCCTTTGAGGAAACAAAGGCGGATGCAATCAGAGCCGCTCATCTCGCTGGGCAGACAGGCGGCCCGCATGAGCGGAGTGCTGCGCTGCGCGTCGCGGCTGTTCGCGTCTGCTCCCCGGTTGAGCAGCAGCAGCGCACCCTCCACCCAGCCGGCGTGCACCGCCAGATCCAGGGGGCTCCCCAGCGCCCCCGCGCCCACATCGATGTTGTAGTCCGCCCGGCTGGCCAGCAGGAGGCGGAGGAAAGAGAGGCTGCCGTGCGTCAGCCCGTTGCTGCAGGCGTGCAAGAAGGTGACCGGCCAGGACCGGTTGGGGCCCGCATGGTAGGCGGGCGTATCTGGTTTTGGCACGCGCTTTGTGGCACGTGCCTTCTCCAGCTCCAGCTCCACGAAGCAAGAGACGCGCTCCTCCTGACGGTCGGGCGCGATTGGCTGTGGGTCGCCGCGCACGTGCCCCCCTGCGCTTTCCAGCGCCCAGATGACGGCGGTGCGGCCGTCTCCGTCCCGTGCCTCCGGGTCAGCGCCGTACCTCAGCAGCAATTGCAGCGCGCCAGCCTTCATTCGCTCCGCTGCCCAGTGCAGCGGCTGCCAGCCGTGCTCCGAGGCTGCATGGGCGAGCTCAGGGCTGTCGCGCAGCATTCGGCGCAGCACGGGTTCGCGGCCGCAGGCGGAGGCCAGGTCGACAGGGCTTGCATAGCCCACGCTCCCGTGCAATGTTGCGCTGCGGCAGTCCGCGAGAGCGCCCGCCTGCAGCAGCAGCTGCACGCACTCCAGCGCACCGTGCGCTGCCGCCACATCAAGAGGTGTGGCGCCCCGGTCAAGCAGCGGGGCCTCGGCAAGGTCCTCCTTATCCCAGGGAAGCTTGGCAAACGAGCTTGCGTGCGCACCTGCGCCTGTCGGCTGCGCCAGCGCGCGTTGCAGCGCATCACCTACGTCCGCAGCCGCTTGCGCCAGCGCCTACGCCAGCACAGGCGCGCTTCTGTCGCTGCAAGCGGCTGCGTGGAAAACATTGAAGCCCAGCTCCTCCCGAAGATTGCTCAGCAGCACGCGGCTCCCCTGGCTGACGGGGCGGCTGGGGCCTGCCTCCACGGCACGGCGCGAACGCTCCTCGGGTTCTGCAGGCCCCTCCAGCTTCTGCACCTTGGCCTTCGGGTTCGCGAGCTTGACTAACAGCAGCCGCTTCTGGCCAGCGTGCTCCGCCTCCTCCTCTGTGTCAGACACATCCACAGTGTCCATCTCAGGAGGCGCGATGGAGCCTCGCTGCGAACGCAGCAGCTTCAGCTCAGCCTCGATTGTGCGTCGCTGCTCACGCTCAATCTTCAGCTCAGCCTTGAGTCGACCGTTTTTTTTGTCGCTGGCGGCGCACAGCTCGCTCTGCAGGCGTAGAAGTTCGCGCAGCTCCTGTACCTCTGTCCTGCTTGCAGGCGAGGAGAAGCGGATGCCGCCGTGCGCCTCCACCGTGGCGGGCGCGTTCTCCTCCATGGCGGGCGCGTCCTCCACCGTGGCGGGCGACGGCGCGTCTGCAGCAGCTGGTGACTGGTCCAGGGAGCACAGATCCACCACTTCGACAGGAGCTGCCGCCAACTCGGGTTGCCGCCAAGCCACTCCCCAGTCCATGCATTCCTCGAGCTCAAAGACCAAGTCTCGCACGCTGGCCGCGTCGGCGCTCCAACAGCGCTCCGTCCACTCGCTGCTGATGAAACCGTGCACAAGCACGCTGCGCTTCCGCAGGCGATTGAAGAGCCAGAGGAGCTGTGAGCTCAAAGCATCCAAGCTCGTCGCAGCGTTGAAAGCGTCAAAGCCTTTCCCGCCGTCCACCGCGTCTAGGACCCCCGGGCGCGCCTTCTCCACGCGAAGAGCAAACTCTCGCACGCACAGAGCTGCCGCGCGGAGCTCCTCAGCCGCTTCCTGCGACATACGAGAAGGTACCCGCTACGATACGTACGCGTGCGGCCACGGACGCGCTACCGCGTCAAAGGCGCTATAGAGCAGCTACAGAGTGCATCTTTCGTTCCATCAGGAGCGCTCGCTGCTGCGATATTTGGTCAAGCCGGCATCACGCACTCGCGCCGCCTTCTCCCGGGCAGTATCTGGGCGCTGTGCCGTGCTTCGGCAGCCTTTTGCGTGCCAAGGATGGCGGCAATACGCGGCTCCACTCGCGCTCTCTTCGACGTCTCGCGCCTGCGTGCTGCCGGCTCGCGAGCGCTCTGCCGACCCAGCTGCCCAGGGTTGCTACCGCTGCGCGCGCTGCTGCTGGCCCGCCTGCCGTGGCGTGCGGCGAGCTGCAGGCTGCTCGTTGTCAGCCGCGCGGCTGGCGACGCCAAGCTGCCAGCCTCCTTCGTCGCGCCTGTGACGGTCAACATGGACGACTACCCGCCGCCGAGGCGAAGGCTGTCCAAAGGCACGGCCTGGCGAGGCGTGTCGCTGTTCGCTGACGCCCTCCATTGTGGCAGACGACGTAGTGGTGCAGTTCGTGCGCAGCGGCGGCGCTGGCGGGCAGAACGTGAATAAGGGCGCGCTCCTCCTTCACCCGGGATGCAACACCGCTGCTAAGCGTCTGACGCGACGCGGTGCCTCTCTGCTTATGTCAGTAAACACAAAGGCCGACATCCGCTTCGCAGTGCAGCGCGCCGACTTCCTGCCCGCCTGGGTGAAGGCGAACCTCGTGCAGCAGGAGAAGAACCGCATGAACTCAGAGGGCGAGCTTGTTGTGAACTCGTCGCGGCACCGCACCCAGAAGTGCGTACGCAAGTGCAAGCGAGCTTGCCGAGCCTGACGCTCAGGTAGGCAGAACTACGAGGATGCGCTGGAGAAGCTGCAGGAGATGATCGACACGGCCGCTCTGCCGCCGACAGGGCCATCGCAAGAGACCATCCAGAAAGTCAAGTCACTGTGCGTGCTCCGGCTGCTTTTTTGCCGTGCAGGCCCTGACCGCGTGCCTCCGCAGCGCCAAGAAGTCGAACGAGCGTAGGCTGGAGGATAAGAAGCGAGACTCAGCGAGAAAGGGGGAGCGACGCAGCCGCGACTATGACTAGAGTAGATCGTGGACTTTTCTACACATCGTCCTGCGGCAGCGCGCCGAGGCATGTAGCCGTCCCGCAAAAGCAGCGCTTGCGGGAGGGGCACGCCGGCGCAGGCAATCCGTAGGCGTATGTGAGCTCCTCGCCTGCACGGAGCTGCCTCCGCGCATAGAAAGCTGCACGCGGCAGCGCACAGCCGGAGGAGCGCACAACGCGTAGCTCCAGATTGCCTTCGTCGCAGGAGTGGTTCAAGAACCTGCCCACGTTGCCGACGCGTGTGGGGTCGACGCAGGTCAGGATGGTCAGGCCTCCAGAGAAGTGTTCACGGAGCACCAGAATGTAGTTGTCCTTGCCACAAGCATCCTGCTCTGCCAGCCTCCTGCGCGCCTCCTCCACGCCAATAACCTCGCCTGAGTAGCTGCACACGAAAGCGCCCATCGGCACAGCAGTCTCAGCGAAGACGCCCCAGCCTCGGCGGACGTGTCGTTGCAGGCTCAGGGGCCAGGACAACGGTCGCTGCGTCTCTCTGTGTCGACAGTCTCTGGCGCAGCCGCACCCAGGCCCGCACTCCAGCTGGGCGGCGGCGCAAGTGCAGTCTCCGGAGCAGGCACCGTTACTGGCACAGTTACAGCCGCTTCCGGACTCTCCCTCCTCCTCTCCAGAACTCGTTCGTGCGTACGTGAAAGTGCGACGCAGCTTCGCAGCCTCCTCGACGCTTGGCGCGAGGAGCAGCACGTCTTCTGTGCCGCACGCAACGTCCAGGGCAGCCAGCCTTTCTGACAAGCTGCAGAAGCAGCGGCAGACGCAGGCGAGGCGCGCGACCGTGCGTGGCGACGCGCGGCTCAGCACACAAACCCATGCGTCCGCGTGTTGCACAAACAGGGCAGGCGAGGGAGGGTCCATTATGCCCTTGCTCATCGTTGTCGTACGACCCGACGATCCTGCTTCTAGGCTGCAAACTCATCGCCCGCGTCGTCCTTGTCCCGCGGGCGGAAGATCTTCCACATGCGCTCCGAGCAGGCGGGCCCCACGCGGCGGCTCTTGGCCGCCACGCCCCCGCCGCTGCCCATCAGGTCCTTGAGCAGCTCCCTGGCCGCCTTCTGCGAAAGCCCGGGCGCCCGGTAGGCGGCCGAGAGCGCCGCCATGGACGGGTAGGCGCGCGCGATGGCTGCCGCGCTGTCTGCGGAGCAGGCTGGGACGGAGGCGAGCGCTGCGACCCAGCTGGCTGCGAGGCTGGGCTCGCTCCTGGCGCCCGGGGGCAGGGCAGGCTGAGGCGCGCCGCCCTCACCGTCGTCGCCCTGGCTGCGCTGCTGCGCGCCGGCGCCGCCGCGCCCGCCAGCCTTGTGGTCAGCCGCGAAGAGCACCAGGAACGAGTCCTCGCTGCGGAAGGGCTGCTTGGCCAGCGCCTCCGTGAGCAGCACACAGTGCTCCGCAGCCTGCGCCGCGTCCTTGGCGTCCCGCTGGCGCACGCCGCGCAGGTGGGTGATGAGCTGCGTGAGGGCGCTGTCTACCACCGCGCGGCGGAAGCCCCGCGCGGGCTCCGCGGCGCTGAACTCGCGCTGCTCCCGCGCGCGCAGGTGCTGGTCCAGCGCCACGCTGCAGAGGCCCAGCGTGGCGCCCGGGTGCGCGCGCCGACAGCGCCCAACCAGCCCCTCCAGGCCGCCCGCGCCCTCCACAGCCGCCACCACCTGCTGCGCCTCCAGCGCCAGCAGCACGTACGGCACCGCCAGGGCGCCCTCGCGCGCAGCCGCAGCCGCGTCGCCCCAGGGCACCGCCCCTGCCCACGGCTCCTCCCGCGCCTCGTGGCGCACCCAGCACACGCTGCGCTCCACGGGCAGCTGCGCCACGGAGTGCGCGAACTTGCTGGCGTGCAGCGCGTCGCCCAGGGCGCGGCCCAGGGGCGTGGAGGCAAGACGCGTGTCCAGGAAGACGCTGATCTGCTGCGCCGCCAACTTGCCGCTGGCGCTGCGCTGCTGCAGCCGCGCGGCAGCCTTGAGAGCCTTGTCCTGGGCCTTCAAGGCCTGGCGCTGAGCGGTGGCCAAGCCGCGTGCCTCAGCCGCGGCAGCCTGGACGCCGCCGCGACCGCGCCCGCGTCCGCGAGGCTGCGCGTCGCTGTCGCTGTCGTTCTGCTGGGCGCGAGCAGGCCCGCCGGTTGCGGCGCGTGCAATGAAGTTGGCCACTGGCAGCTCGTCGTCGTTGCTCTCAAGTACAACGCGCTCAGGGGCCACGCGGACGCGTGGGGCGCCCAGGCGCTGCGCCAGGGGCAGCTCCAGCGAGTCATCGTCGTCCGAGGCGGGCGGGAGGGCGCGGTCCGCTTCGCCCGCTGACAACCGCCGCCGCTGCGACGCAGGCTGCGCCGCCTGCGCGGCGTCGCCGTCAACACGCACACGCAACAGCTGCGAGAGGCACAGCGCGGGAGCGCACCAGTGACTCGTCCGGAGAGCGCCGGGACGCGAGTTTGCAGGCAACCAGCGAATCCTCCTCCGAGTCCAGGGTCAGGTCGATGGTCTCATCCTCGGCAGGTGCGGGCGCAGACCGCGCTGCAGGCCCCGCTGCGCGTGCAGCAGGCCGCGCCGCGGGCTCTGCCGCTGTCGGCGCACGCCCCCAGGTGAAGACGGGCAGCTCGTCGTCGCTATCCATACGCGGCCTGCACGATACGCAACCAGCGAGGGGGGGGAGCTCAATTTGGTCGCAGGCGGGACGCCGCGGGAGGCGGATGGGAGGCGGCGGGGCAGCAGGCGCCGCGGTGCGGTACCAGCGCTCGTCGAACGCGTCGGTCGAACGCCTCCAAGCGCACAAACTCCGCCGGCTCTGTTGTTCAGAGTGCACGCCAGTTTTCTCGTTGTTGTGCCACGTGCACGCGCCGCGCTGTGAGTTGTTGCGCAGCGGGCCGCATGGAGGGCGAGTCACCGCAGGTGCGACCAGAGTCAGAGCAGAGTCAGCGACTGCCCAGACCAGCCAGCCTGCTGTTGCCTGCACGTGAGAGGCTCTGACGCTGCGTCTGTGCACTGTGCAGCAGGCGCCGCTGGGGAGCCTGGGCGCTCGCGCAACTGTGTCTCACGCGGGCGCTGGTTCTCGCTCCTCGCCCGTGAGCGCCGCGGGCACGCACGCGGCGCCAGGCAAGCACAGGGTAGTGCTGGACAAGGGCTTCTCTCAGATGGACTGGATGCGGCTGACGCGGTCCCACCCGGACCTGGCCGGCGTGGGTGGCTGTGCGCCGCGCAGTCTATTGCTGGCTGAGGTTGCCGAGCACGCCAGCGAGTGCGACTGCTGGACGGTGCTGGACGGGCGCGTTTACAACGTCACACACTACGTCCCCTTCCACCCGGGCGGGCGGCCCTCGCTGCTCCAGGCTGCGGGCAGGGACGGCAGCGCGCTATTCAAGCAGTTCCACCCCTGGGTCAACGCGCACTTCATGCTCGCAAAGTGCCTCGTCGGACAGCTGGCAGACGGGGAGCCGGGCGCCGTCAGCAGCGGGCGGGCGCGGCAAGAAGACGAGGAGGAAGACGAAGAATGACGAACCATATTATAGCAGCGAAGCCGCTTCACAGTGCATGCAATTGCAGGCGGTCCGAATCGCGAGCTCGCAGCCGGCCGAAGCAGCACCGCTCGTAGTAGCGTTGCTAGAGTTGCTCTAGTCTACTTTGGCTGCTCTTGCCCACTGTTGAGCTCCGCGAAGCGCATGCTCACGCGCGCGCTGTGCTTCAGGAACTTCTCGCAACACTTGGTGACGCACTGAGGCGTAGGGAGGAGCGTCAGGTGAGCATGCACGTCAGGGCAAGCTCAGCTTCGGGCGCACCACTTCCTCCCCCTTCTCCAGCGTCTTGCGGCGGAAGCTGTCCACGCAGCTGGTGAAGCAGCGCTCAACCAGGCCGTTGTACATCCTCAGGCTGTGCGAGGGCTCAGCGTCTGTTCACTCGTTGGCCGGCGCTGGCAGCGCACCTATCACGCGTCTGCATCGCCTCGATGATGCCCAGCAACTCATCCTTGTCCGCTTTCGCAAGGTTGTCCAGCTCGGCGGGGTTCATGGCGTCGCGCTTTGGCAGCAGCTGCATCAGGCAGCGAGCCAAGGAGTTGTCAGCCCTAGCGAGGGCGTGGCCAGGGACGAGCACGAGCTCACGCTGCACGTGGCGTCGCCCTGCACGCTGCGACGCTGTGCGCGCGCGCGGAAGCGAGGAGGCGCGCACCTGGAGCACGCGAGCACGGGATCCACCGGATCCTATGCCCAGCGTACTGGAACTTCGAGCAACTCACACAAACAAGAGCACGATTAACCAGCAGACACGGGCGCGACAAGTGGCAACAGCGTCGAACAGTGTCGAACACTGGCGAGTCCAGTGCTTCTCTCAAGCGCCCCCGCTATCTCAACACTGCTTGTGTGCAGGCAGCCGAAGAGCTTGTTGCCGCGCCCGTGGCCCCTCGCCTATGCCCGCCTGCGCGCTGAGCTGCGCCTTGCACGAGGTCGCACAGTCTAGCGTTTCTCGGCCACGTGCACGCAGAGCAGGCGCCGCGCAGGGTGCTCCTCGCGCCTCAGCAGCCATCGTGCGCAGGCCGCACATCGCGACTGCAGCGTATGCGCGTGCTGCTGCATCGGGCCCGCTGGAGGAGCTGTCACTCACGGAGGAGAATGTTTTGCAAGCGCTGCTGGACGTGCGCGAAGAGCTCTCGGCGCTCTTCGACGAGGCGATTGGCATGACGGGAACCGTGACGTTGGTGGAAGTTGACGGCCCCTTCGTCACCGTGCGCATGAAGGGGCGATTCTGGCATCCCAGAGGCATGGTGCTGGCGCGCGTGGGGGCCTACCTGCAGGCCCGCATCCCAGAGATCATGGAGGTACTGATAGAGAGCGACACACAGCTGGACGACTCGCCAGCAGCCTTCTGAGAGCGTGTCATAACAGCACGCCAACCCGCGTTGCAGACTGCAGCACACCGCCCAGCGCTGCAAGGAGCAGCAGCCAGGGCGGCGCTGCTCTGTGCGCCGCACCCGTGCAGGTGGGCCGTTCCCCGTAGGCTGCCCCCAGGCCGGTGACTCCGTCCTGCGGCGCGACTGAGCGGCGACTGGCGAGCGGCACACTCGCATTGCGCGGCTTCAAGCCCCGGATGTACACCCCAGCTGCGTCAAACCACCAGGGAGGCGCGCTGCCAAGCAGTTCCTCCATTTCAACCGCGCAGTCCAGCCAGCCGATGCTGCACTCAGCGGCAAGGCCCCGGCAGGAGGCTTGGCACACGGGCAGCAGCGGCGGCTGCACGCCAGCCTTGGTGGACGTGCCGCCGCACTGCGGAAAGAACTGCGCACAGAGGCTGTGAGAGGGCGGCGGGAGCAGCAATCCTTCCTCTCTCACGCACCTGCCAGCACATCCAGCGGCGCATTGCTCGTTTGCACAGCGCTCCCGGCGGCACCTTCAGGCTGTTCTCCAGCGCCATGAAAGCGTTGACAGCCGCCTGCTCCAGTGATACGACGTCCTTGGTCGCTGTGAAGTCGCAGAAGCTGGAGCGAACTGAGCTGTTGCGGCGTGAAGTGAATCCGACGGACGCACCGGAGGTGGGTGACGTGGCTGGCACACCAGTTGAGCGTGACGGTGGACGTCTTGACACAGCCCGTCTTCACGAGCGAGCGGGTGGGCGTGAGAAAGCTGCGCCCTGCGCAGCTCACGTGCACGCGCCTGACACTTCGTGGGGTTCGGCAGGTTGTCCCGAAGCGTCCACAGCGGCTCGCTGGAGGAGGAGGAGGAGTTGGCCGCGAGCAGCGAGCGCGAGTGGAAGGAGGGAGGCAAAGGGAACGCGGGCGTCGCCGCGACGTGCCACGAGCAGCGCGCAGCCGCCAGCATGAGCAGCAGCCAGCGCATCCCCGCCACGTGAGGGCGCGACCGTCGCCCAGCTCCCCACCCAGCTCCCAAACTGTCCCTGGCCTACGGCAGCAAGCTTGCAAACAACGCCAACTTGCGCAGACGCCCTGGCTGCCGCATTTCTGTTCCACGGGAAGCGATACAAACGGCCAAGGAGCTGGGGTGTGGAGCGTCAAGCGAAGTAGCGAACACCGAACATGTATCGACGATGCATCTCAACCTGCCGTCACCCTGGTTTTAGACTTGGAACATGTATGACCAACAAACGCGCGCGCTGCCGTGTTCTTCCCTGTGCGCGCCCGCGCAATGTCGCGCGCGCGGGGCACCGCGCGGCTGCATTGCGAGGTGACGGACCCACAGCGCAGCGGCTACTTCGACGCGGCGCTCACTTTCCGGGTCAACACGCGCTCGCCGCTTCCCGAGTTCGTGTCAGTGGCGCGCACGGGCATGGAGGTGCGCGGTCTGGGCGGGCAACGACTGCGCCCCGCTGCATCCCTCCTCTCACGCCTCCTTCCTCCCCCAGGGCAAGCTGGCTGTCTTCAGCGTGCTGCGCAAGATGTCTGACTTTGCGTGGCTGCGCGCCGCGCTGCGCAGCGGGCACCCCGGGTGCGTGGTGCCGCCGCTGCCAGAGCGTGAGCGCGAGCGCGACGACCCGGCAAGTGAGAAGGTGGACGTGCGGCGCGCCAAGCTGCAGCTGTTCCTCACGCGCACAGCTGCTCACCCGATGCTGGCGGGCTCACCCGCGCTGTTCCTGTTCCTGACGGAGGGCGACGCGGGGGCCTTTGCGGAGCAGCGCGACGGCACGCCCGCCCAGCAGCTGCTGGCCAACCTGCAGCGCCCCGTGGAGGCTGTCACCGGCTGGCTGGCGGGCGTGGGGCTGGGCCCCGGCGCGCAGCGGGAGGAAGGGGGACGGCCCCGGCCCCGGCCGCCCAAGACGCTGGAGCAGGTGAACAAGGCTGAGGACCCCCAGTACCTCATGACCCTCGAGTACTGCGCCAAGATGCAGACCCTGCTCACCGAGCTGCGCGTCCAGGCCGCACAGATGGAGCGCGTGCTGCGCTACGGCGCCGCCAGCGCGTCGCTGGCCCAGCTGGGCGCAGCCGCGCAGGCCGCCGCCAGCTGCGAGCTGGCCTGGGGCAAGCCGCTGCTGAAGCGCAGCCACGGGGCGCAGATGGGCACGGGGCTGGCGGCGCTGGGGGACCTGCAGCTGGCGCTGGCAGGCGACAGCATGGGCGCAGAGGCGGCCGCCGCGGAGCACCTGCGTCGCCTGCGTCCGGCGCTGAAGGACGCGGTGCGGTGCCTGGCCGCGGCGCGGGAGGTGTGCGCGGACCGGGGGCTTGCGCTGGTGGCGCTGGAGACGTGTCGAGAGCGCGTGGCTGACGCCTGCGAGCGCGGACGGGCGCAGCTGCAGGACGCGCTCGCGTTCGCGGACCCCAGCACCGCCAGCATGCGCGCGGAGGCTGAGCGGGAGGCTGCGTCGCTGCGGTACGAGACGATTCGAGAGCGCATGCGCGACGAGCTGCCCCGCTGGCACGCGGCGCTGTCCCGCGACCTGGGCGCCGCGTTGCAGATGTACGCGGGCGCGCACGCGGGGCTGTGCAGGGACACGGCGGCGGGGTGGGAGGGCATGCTGCGCGCAATGGACGACACCTTCAGGCGGCCGGGGGAGGCGGCGGCGCGCGAGGAGGCGGCCGAGGCTGCGCCCTCGGGCCCCGATGCGCCCGCGCAGCCCTGCGGCGAGGCTGGGTCGGAGGCGCGCGAGCGGGAGCTGAAGGCGCGCCGCGCAGAGGAGAAGGCGCGCCGGGCGGCTGAGCGGGCGCACGCCGCCGCCGAGAAGGCGGTGGCCAAGGCGCAGGCGGCGGCCGAGAAGGCGGAGAGAAGGCGGATGCGGGAGGAGGTGCGGCGGCGGCGGCGGGAGGGCAAGGGCGAGGGGGACAGCAGCAGTGACGAGTCTGCCCAGCAAGCACCCGCAGCCTACTCCGCAGCTGCGCAGGCGGCGCTGGTGGAGGCGGCAGAAGCGCAGGCCAGGCTGCAGGCGGCGCAAGCGGCGCTGGTGGCGGCGAGGCAGGGCCAAGCAGCACCGCCGCCTGTGCCCTCACTCCCAGAGATCGCGCCTGCTGCTGCTGCTGCTGCTCCGCCGCCGCCGCCGCCGCCGCCGCCGCCGTCGCCGCCACCGCCGACAAAGGTGGCTGCTCCGCCAGACACGCGCTCCGCGCTCATGCAGGCGCTGCAGAACGACGACCCCATGTCGCGCCTCAAGAAACGCTCGGCAGGCTCGCAGCCGAGCAACGGCAGTGCGCATGCAGCACCAGCACCAGCGCCGCCGCCACCGCCAACGCCGCCGCCCGGTCCGCCGCGCTTCAATCCGGGCGATGCGGCCGCAGCTGCAGCTGCGAAGATGGCTGCTAAGCAAGCACCCCCGTCTGCGCCGCCGCCGCCGCCACCGTCTGCGCCACCTCCGCCGCCTGGAGGGAAGCCCGCCCCAAAGCCGCCACCGCCGCCGCCGCCACCGCCTCCAGGGGCTGGTGCGGCGACGCCAGCAGCTGCAAAGCCGCCCCCGCCTCCCCCGCCGCCGCCGCCGCCGCCTGGCGCTGTGCAGAGCGCGATGAGCGCAAACCTTGCCGCGCGACGCGCGCAGATGGCTGCTCCGGCCCCCTCTGCGGGCAGCGACGACGGGTGGAGCGACTGAGATGGAGCGAACAGCTGTTTTTAAACTACGCATAGCCTCACTCGTTCAGCGGCTGCGCTAGCCGATGGGGCTGCCGTCCGGCGAGCCCGGCGCGCTCACCTCCCCCGACGCCGTGCGCAGGGGCTCGCCCGCGAAGCAGGCTCGGCCGCCCTGGACGCGCAGCAGGCTCTTCACCAGCGCCCAGGGCGCGGACTTGCACTCCTTGGGCGGCGCAGCGGCGGGCAACAGCGCGCCGTGCACGCGCTCGCCCGGCGCGGCGCCCGCGGGGGCCGACAGGAGGCGCACGTAGCGCCCGCCCTCGGCCTCAGCGCTTACCTCCTCCGCCGCCAGGATCATTGCCTCTGACACGTGCCCCGCCAGCTTGGCCGTCTTGAGGTTAAGGATGACCACTACGGAGGCTCCGCAGAGTACCTCCTGCGCCACAAACTTCTGCAGGCCAGTGATGACCTGTCGTGGCTTCTCCTCGCCGACCTCCACCTGGCAGAGGTACAGCTTGTCGCTGCCCTCCACCGGCGCGGCAGACAGCACGCGGCCCACGGCCAGGCGCGCCTTGGAGAAGGTGTCAGCCACCTCGGCAGCACTCGGGGCTGCAGGCGCGGCAGCCTCGACGACGGCGGGCACAGCAACGGGCGCGGGCGCAGCGTCCGCCGTCTTGGCGGCCGCCTTCTCGGCCTTGGCGGCCTTGGACGCGGCGGCTCTGGCGCCCACAGCCTCGGGGGCCTTGCCGGACGTGGGCGCGGCGGCGACTGCGCCCTTGGGCTTGATCACCGGCTTGAGCAGCCCATCCAGCCAGGCGCTGTCCGCAACAAACGCGCCCGGCATGGGGCAGCTGCGCTCGAAGGGCAGCGTGCGCAGGTAGCCGGAGGTGGGGCAGCGGACCTGCAACGCCGCTCACTCAGGATCCATAACCCAGCCGCGACGCAGAGCTGCGCACCTTGTGCACGCCCTCAGGCGGGTTGATGGAGTCCGCCCACGGGTCGTCCGGGTCCACGCGCAGCGGCACCACCTTGTCCAGTCCCAGCTCGAGGCTGCTGATGAGCGCATCCACCTTCTCGATGGCGCTGTCCAGCGACATGGTCGTGCCGAGGCTCTACCAAGTGCACAAAACAAAATCGCGAGCGTGCCACCACCGTGCCTCAGCCCCACCACCGGCGGCAGGCGCGTTTTTGATGTGGGACGCTGCCCCGCTCGGCCGCTCTGTACAAGTATGTCTACGTGCTGGCGCATCAAGCGCCTACTGCTGGGGCGCTTCCTGGCCACGAAGCCCGCGGTGCCGACGCTGAAGCTGAGCAGCACAAGCAGCAGCATCGTCGCATGCTTTGACTACACGCCTCCGGGCCCGTACAACGCAGACGACTGCTTTGAGCTACAGGTGGGCACGTTGTGTGGCTGCACAAGGGAGGGCTGACGTCCCCTCCTGCAGCTCCTGCCGACACAGCGCGAGCTAGTGGAGGCTCTGGGCGACGCCCTGGACTGGTGCACCTTCTACAGCGGCCCCGCCAGAGAGCACGTGGTGGACAGGATGCCAGGTGAGCGGCGAGAAGGGCGAGGCCGAGCGAGTTGCTGACAGCGCCCTCAGCGGAGCGCTCCTTCCGAGCTCGTCTACGCGCCGTCAACGCGCGCGGCGCCAGCACGTGGACGGAGGAGCAACCGGTGGCCACGCGACAGGTGCCCACGCTCTGCGGTGGCACGGGTCCAGGCTACAGTTGGGACCAGACGCCTGAGAGTGTGGAGCTGACTGTTCGCCTGCCCGCGGGCGCCGCCGCGCGGGACGTGCGAGTGGAGGTGAAGCCCACTCGACTGCGAGTGACGCTGCGGGGGGCGGTGCTGGTGGAGGGGCGCACAGGCGGGGAGGTGCGAGCCGCCGATGAAGGAGACTGGGAATGGGAGCTGGTGGATGGAGTGCTGCTGGTGACGCTGGCCAAGCGCAGAGTGAGCTACTCGCCGGAGGAGCAGTGGTGCTGCCTGCTGGAGGGCGCATGCCACCCGCAGATTGACACGCAACGAATGAGCTGGGCGCGACCGCGGCCGTGGAGACCGCCCCAGGATGCGCGCACGCTGGAGGAGGTGAAGCAGGCGCTGCCGGGCAACGTCGTGATGGACAGGGCTGTAGGCAGCGTGCCGGCAAGCAAGGGGGCTGACGACGAGTGGGGCGGCCAGTGGACGAAGAGGTGAAGATCTGTTTATCTCGCCTCCAATCGCTCGATGGCTGCCGCGGCTGCGCCTGCCGGCGGAGCTGCAGGCTGTTGTGGTCTCGCGCCCTCCTGCAGCGCCAGCTGCGCCCTCAGTGACTGCTGCAGCACGCCCAGCGGCGCACCCAGCCCGGCGCCCAGGCCCACGCCCAGCGCCAGGCCGCGCACGCGCGCAGGCCGGCCTCGTGGCACTGTTGAGTCGCGAGTGAGACGCAGCAGCGCAAGCAGGGCGGGCAGGGACGCACTGAGCGCTCCAAAAGCCCCCGCTGTGCCGCCGCCGGCCACCGCCGTGTCGCTCCAGTCAGCCTCACCGCGACTGGCGTGCAGGAACCCCTGCGCGCCTAGGAAGAGTGCGGCGAAGGTGCCAATCTGGAGCCCAGGAGTGAGCGCGCTGAGCGACACGTTGAGAGTGAGCGTGCCTGGAAGCCCCAGCCAGCAGCGCCGCGCGCAAGGCGCACGAGGTTGCGCTGCAGCGTGACCTGCGAGGTGTGAGCGGCAGTAGAGAAGCACCGGCAAAAGTGTGCGCGCCTGCGGGTGCATAGCGGGAGAGGGCGGCTCACGCGCCGTGTGCGCCTGCGCGCCCCCGTACAGCAAGCCCGCCAGCGTCGCCAGCGCGCTGTTGTGGGCCCACTCAACCAGCGCCGGCGGGGGAGGAGGCGGCGACGAGCCGGGCTCAACACGGGCAAAGATGTCCATGGAAAGGAGTCCAGGTGTCGCGCTGAAGACGGTCGAGGCGGGCGAAGCGCGACAGAACGGACAGCGTATCGCGTAGGGCGGGGCGGGGTGTGTCCCGTAGTGTCGAACTGTCGATCGATCAAGGAATAGGTTTAGGGTTTAGGGTTTAGGGTTTAGGGTTTAGGGTTTAGGGTATATAGGGTTTAGGGTTTAGGGTTTAGGGTTTAGGGTTTAGGGTTTAGGGTTTAGGGTTTAGGGTTTAGGGTTTAGGGTTTAGGGTTTAGGGTTTAGGGTTTAGG
>Ga0049083_10000094_pt1 | contig 24333 bp, 27 predicted proteins | sample GreLakmeMI27MSRF_FD_66719 | JGI IMG/M metagenome (GOLD analysis project Ga0049083, IMG submission 66719) | Freshwater lentic microbial communities from great Laurentian Lakes, MI, USA - Great Lakes metaG MI27MSRF | ecosystem: Environmental > Aquatic > Freshwater > Lake | place: Great Lakes...
ATTGCAAACCCCACCAGATACAACACCACAAACAGAGCATTCAGCAGGTACAGACTGGGTTCGCGCATTCGATATCCAGCCCAAACCCAACCTATGCTGCCCAGCAGGCCCACCCCTTTGTTCAGGGGAGTTATGTCAAAAGCAGTCAGAGCCACTCCTGCGGCAGTGACCACAGTGCCTGTCCATTTGATCAGATCAGTTTTGATATATTGCACTGTTGGCTCCATGTTCAGAAACTTCCACACTGGTCAATTTCACTCTGCCATGGCTTTCTGACGCCACTCTGGGAGCCACAAAGTTGTAGACATGTTGTGCGAACTTTTCACAGCCCACACCGTTCAGAGCCACCACCACCAGAATGCCAGTGTTTTTCTGCAGATCTTTCAGATCCTGAAAGTGTGGATCCTGCACGTCCACGACCACTGTGTGATCAAAATGATCGGTTAGCCAGTCTTTGATCCAGCCGGTGTTGCCGAAATCCCAAACCCAGTTGCGATGATCCAACTGATCAGATTCAAAAACAAATTTGAAACCCAGACTGTATCCGTGCAGCAGGCTGCAATGGCTGTGTACAGCAGAGGGCTGCCGAAAGCAGCAGCTGAAACCTCGGTCGTTACCAAATGTCTTGGTGGAATAATATTTGGGCATAATCAAGCTCCTATCAGATAATAGGACGCGGAATTTTTTTAGAGGGTCGAGTCCAAGTCCTCATGATTATTTATAACGGCTTGCGGTAGGGCTGTATCAAACTGCTGGGGTAGCAATCATAATGTTGACTCAGCACTAGAGCCATGCGACGGGCACCCACTGGATTCAGACTGTGTACCAGAGGCGGATGCTGGGGCCAGCAGTGGTTGTCTTCCATCCACCGCACAAAGTCATAACCGGTCTTTTCAGTAAAGTTATTGTAGACTTCGGGCTTGTCATAGTCACCAGGCACATAATGTTCCTGCGCCAGATCATGATCCAGAGAAGCATGCTGCACGGTGTATTTGGTCATGATTTGCACAGCTTCGTCGTAATTTTTAGCCACAACCCAGTTGCCCACATGGGGACAGGGTCGTTCGTCGTCCAACCACATGTTTATTTTGTTTTTCATACTAGTTTTGCTCTCTGTCTGCCCAATATATAATTTCCCAATAACCCTGCTCGTCTTCCACCAATGCGGTGCAACTTTCCTGCCAATCACCGCTGTTTAGGTAACTAATACCATTGACTGTTTTGATTTCAGGAGTGTGTACATGTCCGCAAATCACACCAAAGTAACCCCGGGATCGTGCATAAAAAGTCAAATTGTGCTCAAATCTAAACACATGATCCACTGCCTTCTTGACGTTTTTCTTGATCCAACTGCTGAAACTCCAATAACCAAATCCCAAAAATTTTCGCACACGGTTATACCCCGTGTTGGCATTGATCAATAATTCATAGCCTGCAGATCCAGCCCAACTAAGCCAGGGTGCCAGTCTGGATACTCCATCAAACAGATCACCGTGGGTCACCAAATAATTTTCTCCAGTGGCCGATTGATGCACCGCTTCATTAGTGATGGAGATGTTGCCAAATTTCAGATTGGATCCCAGCCAAGCACGAAGAAAATCATCATGATTGCCCAATACATAAATGACCTGAGTACCACGTTCGCTTTTTTTGAGAATTTTTTTGATAATGGTATTATACTCAGTGTACCAACGCCATCGGCGTCTCAATGCCCATCCATCTATGATATCGCCGTTGAGATACAGATAGTCACAATCATGCGCATCCAAAAACTTTTCAATTTGCTTATACTGGCAGCTTTTTGCGCCCAGATGCATGTCACTCAGGACTATGGTTCGATAATACTTTTTTGTCTTCATACCATTATTTACTGGTAACTTGTTTCTTACAACAATTTTAGCAGACTTATACTAAACATTCAATAGCAAGTATCAAGATATCTGATCTAAATTTACCAAACGCTCAGCTGATCTGAACCAGACCCTGCACTGGTGTCTGGTGACATGGGGAATCCGACTGCGCTAAGGAACGGCGGCCTGCTGCCGCTGGCTGATCAGACACTGAGGACTATAAATAATCAATATGAGAACCAGAGAATTTATTTTTGAATATGATCGAGCTCGGGAACAACAGCGTATCCAGACGGCATATGATAAACGGATAGATCAGGATCCTGAATTTACATGGGAACGTTTGGAACAGCTGGATCCCACGCCACAACAGAAATATGTGCCCCGATTGGCACAGTGGTGGCTAAATGGTTCAGACATCCTGGATTTAGCAGATGATTTAGATCCTGCATTGTATTACTATTTTCAACTTGGTATCAAGAAAAAACTCCGGCCAGAACATCGAGATCTAAACAAATTTTCATCGCCAGATGATTTCCTTGAGGCCATGGATCAATATGATCTGGAAAAAATATTTCAAACCGACCTTGATAAACGAGGAGCAGAAAAACAGCTGATCAGAACTCCAGAAATTCGAGTGGTACAAATATTGGATGAGGATAATATGAGACATTGGGCAAAAGGAACCAAATGGTGTACTGGTGGCGATAGTGAATATGACTTCGGCCAAAATTACACCACAGGCAGTCTATATGTGATAATTCCTGGTCCTGCGCTAAAGAAAAAGTTACATAAACCTACAGACCCCAAGTATCCTGAAGTGAAATTTCAATATTGGTGGACTAACTCCCGATTTGAAATAGCAAATGAGCTGGATCAACCCCCAAGTCCAGCAGATTTAGATGTGTTACGGCCATATTTGATACCTATTTTTGGGGAAAAACATAAAAATATTTTGTGGGATCTGGACCCCAATGACAAACTGATATCAACGGCATTGCTTGGAACACACGGATCTGAATATATTCACTTCATAAAAAACCTCAGTGACGAAAAACTGATACCTGTAATTGCAAAAGCACCCCATCTGGCTCGTTATCTAAAGAACCCCACTAAAGAAATACTCCTTGCTCTGGTTGAAAAATCGCCACGGGTATTAGCGTTTATCCCTAACCCAGATCAGGAATTATTGATAAAAGTTGCACAAAAAGATAGATCTTTCCTGAGTTGGTATCCCACTTCCAACGAGCAAGTGCTCCAAGCCATTGTAAAAGTGTACCCAGAACAAATTGCTTGGATTAAAAATCCCAGTGATGATGTACAACAGATTGCGGTATCCAAAAACTCTGGTGTGCTTCGTTATATCAAAAACCCCAGCCCTGCTGCCAGACAAATAGCTGCCGGCCGCAAATCTAAATGAGATAATTTCCCAGACCATTGGGCACACAGAGCCGAACTCCACCACGGGGGTCAGCACAATCTCCTGTGCGTCTGGGTATCAAGTGGATATGGGGCCACATCACTGTTTGGCCTGAACTGGCATTGCAGTTCAGGCCCATGTTGAAACCATCGCATTCGCCACGGGCCAGCATGGCTGCTCCCCAATCGTATGCAGCACCAAACACCATGTTGATGAAGCTGTAGCTGTTCCAGGTGGGAATAAACAACAGGTGACCTGGTGTGACTGGAAACCCATCAGCCACTACACAATACAAAGGTCCAGGCTTGATTAGCCGTTGTTTCTCCCAGGGCACAATACCCTGCTCAATAGCGTCCAGCAGGCTAATTTTGGTGTTACTGGGCAAGGGACCTGACTCCACGCTGTTTTAAAATGCTGGCCAATCGGTCACATTGTGCAGGAGTCAGCAGGATTTCTCCAAACGCACCAAATCGACTCTGCTGGCCCAAAATATATCTGATACTGTACACCACACGCTGCCAAAAAGACAAACAGGTCAGATGAATATTGATGTAGGTAAAATCATCTGGGTCAGTATGATCTGGATGATCTGGGAAGTGGCTGACAACAAATTGATGTTCAACATCACTGCAAGCACACACAAACAAATGGTTATTCAAGGTCGTCATAAGGGTAAGGTCTCCAGCCCAGCTGGGCCATATCTGCTGTGATTTCTTCAGTTACTGACCCTTCACGCACAAACCCTGGGCAATCGAAGGGCTCGCTGCGGTCGTCATCTGCGTCGTTCACCATGCCACTGCAATACCAATTGCAGTAATCTTCAGACATCAGATTTCCATCAGTGGTGGTGGTCCTGAGGCTGTTGCGAATTTCAGCCACAATGCCACCAGCATGTCTCCAGCTGTATGCACAAAATTCATTCTGCAGGATGGGCCATATTTCGACCGGCTGCCACCGCATGTTACACAGCGCAGCATACAGATTTTGTGCATAACTGTCTGACCTGCATTTGGCACAGAGCCAATCACAATTCAGGATTTCCTGTTCCAGATTCTGTTCAGGAAGCACAGCATGTTTTTTAACATTCATAAGTTATGTCCACAAGGCTTCCCTGATCCGGATCAGCCGGATCATGTGGTCCTGATCTTCACGAGCATGCTGGCGTTCAATTCGGTGCATGCGACGCAGGATCTGAGTCTGTTTTTTGGATCTATGCCCCCATACAATTTTGCCATTGGCGTCGCGACCGTGGGTGTTGTGATATGCTGTCCAGCCACTGGCGTCATCAGGCTGCTGTCTGCTGGGTCTGGTCACAGTCCACCACTGGTACAGCGCCAGAATTTCTCGTGCAGCCAGAGCCTGCTCAGTGGGCTGGCCCCATCGGGAATCGCTGGAGGTGTACCCCCAATCCTGATCACACACCAGGTTCTGTTCCCAGTTCAGATAATCAATGCCAGCCTGCGCCGATCGCCATTGGCCCCATCTAGACCAACCATGACGTCGCCACCAGGGCATCTGATACTGCTTACCCTGCTGCTTATCCATCGCCACCTGGATATGAGCTTTTTCAATTTCCACGAAGTTTGCCAGTTCAGTAAACAAGCAATGCAGTATTCTGGTGTCCAGATCATGCCACTTGCCCCTGGGCAAATCACTGACCAGTGCATGAGACTGAGTGACCCAGCGATTTCTAATATGACATTTGATATTTTCCACAGGCGTAATAAAAAACTCTACACCTGACTGCATGATGTCTGGTAAAGTTTCTGTGAGCCAGAAAGCCACAGGCTGATTGTGTTTGATTTTGTTTGTCCACAGTTCCCAGCCTCCCCATTCCAGAGCCTGGGGCTTCTGGATGCCCAAGCGAGCTCTGAGCCAACGAAACAGTTTCAGATCTGGATAGTATCGCATATTCTGATTATACTGATTTCCCAGGACGTTTGCGACTTTTTTGAACAACAGTTTGTGATTCCAGCTCAGCAATTCTGAGTTCCAGCTGAGCTAGCTGTGATTGGACCTGCTGAATTTTGGCCGTGATGTTTTCGGCACGGCCTAAATTCTTCAGATGCAGCCGCTGACTGGCCCAGTTCATCAGAGCATCCAGCTTGCGATTGAACCAGCAGCCAATCTGGGTGGTTTCCCACCAGTTGTAGAAGCTGCTGCCAATCACAGCACTCAGACAGGACATTAGTAAAAAGTAAAACATGGTGTGTATTTAAGCTGAGTATTCCCAGGGGAAGTGTACCCAAACATCCTGATCTGCTTTGTTGATGGTGTTCGCAGCATGGGCAATGTTTTGAAACTTGCTGGCTTCGTTGTCGAATAACACAGCAAATTTGACAGAATTGCCCCAAATGGTGTCCCAGGCAGGGTCATTGGGTAAACAGCTGTTGGCCCAATCCTGCTGAATCCATTTGAAAGTGGCTCCTGAATCGTTAATATCGTCCACAATCAAAATGTTCTTGGGCTGAGAGATTCCGTAGCCCAATGCGTCTTCGGCCATCCAGCAATTGCTTTCGCATTGGACATCATCACGCAAACTCACTTTAATTGACCACATGGGCACGTTGAGCAAGTGACTGAGCATTACTGCTGGAACACATCCTCCTCTGGCGATGCCCACAATATAGTCTGGTCTCCACCCGCCAAGGGCAATTTCAAGGGCCAACCTGTGAATATCCTGATCATGGTCAGCCCAGGTGTATTTGATCTTGTGCATTTTAGTGTCCTTTCATTGATTTGAAGAGTTGATAAAATTCATTTTTTAATGAAGGATCAGTCCTGAACGTACCGTGCATCACTGCGGTGGTCATGTCACTGGAATGCTCCTTCACCCCCCTGGCAGTCATGCAGTGATGTTCGGCTTTGACAATCACAGCCACGTTGGGAGTTTTTGCGTACTCTTTCAGAGCCTCTGCAATCTCAGTGGTCATTTCTTCCTGAATCTGTGGACGTTGAGCAATCCAATACACAATCCGATTGAACTTGCTCAGGCCAATTACTTCACCTTGGGGACACACCCCTATCCAGCAGTTGCCCACAATGTTCTGAAAGTGATGGGCGCAGGTGCTGCGAATGCTGATGGGGCCTGTGGTGTACAGGCTTTCGTAGCCCATGTTGGGGAAGCTGGTGACTCTGGGCATGGGCTGGTAGCGGCCGCCAAAAATTTCTTGCACAAACATCTTGGCCACTCGACGAGCAGTGCCATTGGTGTTGTGGTCATGCTGAGTATCGATCACCAGACGCTGCAACACGCCTTCAAACTGCTCGGCAACTTCTGCTTCTAACTGTTCCAGTTCGCCTGGCTGGATATGCTTGCTGATGTTGTGATTGGCAAAAAAGCTATCACCAGCCTGCAGGATTCTGTTTTTGATTATTTCGCTTGTGTTACTCATAGATTTAGTTTAATATATTACTTGTTCTGGGTGGTGTTGCGAGCTTTGCCCAGTGACATCAGGATCAGGGCAGCCGCCCAGGTTTTGATGTCGTAGGGAATGGCCAGTGCAGGAAACAGAGTGTTCAGTGACCACACCAGCAAAAACGGCACCAGTAAAATCATGCCCATCATGGCCAACACCATCAGGCATCCGCCCAGGCCCATTATGCTGTTTCTTAATGTGTCTGTAAGTTTATTCACGCAGTCAGTACCCCCAACATGATGTTGCAGTTCAGGAACTGCTGTTTCAGAATCTGATTTTGCTGATCCAGCAGTTCCTGATGCTGCTCATATCGGCTGATCAACTGGGTTATAAAATCTGCCAACAGCGGACGATACTGCTGGTAGTTATGCCAGCTGCTGGTCCACTCAGCAGGATACCGGAACTCTGGCAGATACATTTCTGAATAGCTGGCTCGATCAGGCACACAGGGCAAGCTGCCCACCAGACACCCTTCCATCTGACTGATGCCCAGATTTTCATGCAGGCTGCAACTCAGTGTGACCCTGCTCTGGGCCAACTGCGCATAATACTGATCCTTGCTCAGATCCTGATGCTGCGTGATCACCAGATCATTGTGAATCCATTTTGCTAGATCTTCAGCAATTTCTGGCTGCTTGTCGGCGTTGAGTCGGTGCGGCCAGATCACATTCAGGGTCCTGGTGGTGTGTCTCAGAGCCTCCAGCCCAGGCACAATCAGTTCATGAGGCTGACCGCTGCGGATTGCCCGGCCATGATCTGCTACTGGAATCTCCAGGTTTTTCAGAAACATCTGGCGATGAAACTCTGTGGCAAAATAGTTGTAATCACTGGCATAAAACCAGCCGCGTTCAGTGTGCCAGGGCCAGGGTTTCTGCAGCTGCATGCCCAGGATGTCAGTGGGATCGTAGGCGCCAGAGTGCCAGATGCTGTGGATTTCCACTGGAATCTGCATCAGATCACTCTGGTATCTGATGGCTGTGATCACAAAGTTCCAGGCATCGGTAATCAGGAAACGATCGCCAGCCTGGATCAGCCCCTGGCTGAACATTTCACTGATACGCTGAGTCTGACTGGCTTTGTACACATTGGTTGCTCCCCAGTCCAGGAAGCCACCAGCACTGGTGCTGGCGCTGATCTGATGGCCGTCAATGGTCTTGACGGCGAATCTGCCCTGGGCCCTGGGAGCCACCAGCACCGGAATATTATCATACCACTGCTGGGTGTATCGACTATCAATGGGTTCAATGGGTACGATCCAAATGGTGTTCATTTTGTTTATTCAGCCTCCAGATTTTCCAGTGCGGTGTTATCCAATTCACCATGGTCATCATGCTGCTTATTTTCTTCAATCAGTTGTGCATATGAGGTCATGCCATTGACTGCTTTATCTCCCAGCATGCCGTTAGCACTGCTACCCAGTACCTTCTGATACCATTCAGATTCTTTATCCAGTATTTCGTTGGCTTTGGCCCTGGAGGGTGCTGAAAACACCGCATCCACCAGATCCTGGAAAAAATTATCCTGCACCACTGTGAGCTCAGTGTTGCCAAACAGCGAATGATAATTGGGATTTTCTGGCACCAGGACCTGTCGATCCTGGTTTTTATTTTTTCCTTTCAGCATGTGTGGTCGGACTCCCTGGTCGTACAATCGATTGCCAGCCTGCACCGCTTCAATGTGACAATAGATGTTGTGTCCCATTAGTATAGCATAACTGAAGCTGTCCCAGCTAGTGCGACCTTCTTTTCCAATCTTGTTGAGTTGACCAGGTGCATAGTGACAGATGTCCCCCATCTGAACTCGCTGCATGATGGGGCTGTCCATGAATTGCGGCCATTCCTGTGGCAGATCTGCCAGCAGTGCATCCCGAAACATTCGGGTGTCGCCCGAATACTTTTTGTCGTCCACGCACTTGGCCATTTTATAACTCCACTTGCCACCGGCTGTCAGGCGATTTTCATAGTAGACCTGACCGTTGGCTGTGGCCAGGAATGGGCTGGCACAATCATAACTGATGGTCAGATAGGGGTTATGATATCGTCTGATGGCTCGCTGAATCTGAGTGAACGCCATGGCCCATTCCAGCTTGCTGGTTCCCAGATAGTGAACCCAATCCTGCAGACCAGGTTCCAGCAGCCCATCCCAGATCAGAGCCACCAAGCGTCGCAGCACCAGATGCATGTCACATTTGTTTTGCGAGCCCATGGCCCAGCCGTTGAAATGCCGGCCAGGATACCGTTTGGGATCACAAAATTCCTTCATTTCTTCGTACCATTCATCAGCCTGAGTGTGCGTGTCTCCCTGCAACACAGTCAGAAACTTACAACGACCGTCACGGTGATTTATCCAGTACTCATAGTTGTATCGAGTGGCTGCCACTGCACCAGCATAGCTGCTGATACCAGTGGCCTCCACCCCCCGGGGAGTACGGCTGACCCAGCCAGGAACGTCCAGGGTCATGCCATAATCCATGTACTCGTCCATCCAGCGCAAAACTTTTTCACGCTTTTCCTGCGCTTTGGCACAACCAGATCCTGGGTTCCAATCGCCCTGCCACACACCTTTGCCGATCTGGAATCCACCTGAGTCTCCCAACGTCCAGCTGCCAGGTTCACGATTCCTGATCATGTCTTCTTTGGCATCTGTACCCAGATCCAGATTGGCGTGACCTGCTGAATACAGGTTCCAACGATACTGAAAGTACCCCTTTTGACTGTTCAGATAGTTCATGCCCTCGACCCCGTGCTCGAACCCTGCAGGAATTCTGGCCGGGTCCACATGATTACCAAATCGTTGTTTGCCCACATAGCTGGCGTAAAATGAGCTCAGAGCTGGCAGAAACACAGCATAATCCTGCTGCGACTGCGTCATATCCTGCTGTTCTGGTAGGTTTATTGGCATTGTTAGTTCCAGACATCTGATGCTGATACAGCAGGATAGTGTATCACGCAGCCGCATTCGCCATCTTCACTTACTGTAATTTCCATGCAACGCTGAGTTCCGTATCGGCCAGCCAGCTTCAGATACAGGTCATCTGCCAGCATTTCCACACTCTTGTAATCGATTTCCAGAGCACCAGTGGTGAACAAACTCTCGCAGAAGTTCAGCACCTGATGAAATTCCAGCTCACGGTCGTTGTGCCAGACCTGAATACCCACTCGAAACTGGAACAGGTGTCTGTGACGCTGAGACAGATAACTCACGTCAGCCAGTTGCTTATCCCATTCAGCAGCAGGGTATCGGTGGAACCCTGCTCGCTGAAAAGTCACCCAGATGGATCTGGAGGCCCCACTCAGGGCCTGATGTGCATGAGTGCTGGTATTATTGGTCATGGTTACTTGCCTTGTGCCATCAAAATATAGTTGTAGGTAGCAACACCGCTGTTCACTGTGATCCGCATGGCGCCAGCATCACTGATGCTGATCTGCTTGTCACCAGCCAGACTCAGTATGCTGATCAGATTTTTGGTAACCCAGGTCATCTTTTTCTGAAGCTGGCCAGCAACGTGGGCATGTAACACAAACTTACCCTGCAAGCTGCTGGGATCACCCACTTCCAGCATCAGGTTGCCAGACTGAGTGTAGGTATGACAATGAACCTGATCGCTCAGTGCCTGGGACTGATAACGCAGTCGCTGCACGTTCACAGCCAGAGGTTCAAACACCACATTCCACCGGGGTTCCTTGAAGGTCACTGCTGCAATCCGGGAGTTGATCAGGGACGGCTCCATGAGTCGATAGACATTGTGGAAGTCATCAGCTTTGTTGGCAAAACTGATGGACTCCAGGATGTTTGCTGAGTTGGAATTCAGGGTAACTTGCGGATCTTCCCGATATTCAGGAATGTTCAGAATCACATTGAGACGGCCCAGGTTGGGCAAGCCCAGTACACTGGAAAATTCTGGCACAGGCTGATTGAATCGGGCCTCCAGCACAATGTTCTTGTCAGCAGACACCGACTGCATCAGGGTCTGATCTTTGGTGCCACTGATACGAACCAGATCCAGGTCCACAGCCATGGTGTAATTGACAATTTCTTTTAGAATATTAAACATATTTTTCCTTTAAGTATAACACACAGATATTTAGATGTCGCTTGCAACGGCCAAAATTATTCCATACTGAAAAACGAATTGAACACGTCATTCTGTGCGCTGGTTTGTGCATTTATATCCCAATCCAGCACACCCAATAAGTTTTCAATCTTGGTATCCACGATGGTTTCTTCCATCAGACTCTGATCAAATGGCAATTGCTTGAACCATTCAGGCAGTCTGAGTTCATCAATGGGATAGGCCACGCTGGTATACCCCAGCGGGTTAGCCTTCAATTTGCATACCACCACTTTCATCCCGTCCACCACGCCCAGGCTGTATTGATCGTTATGCAGGTGTTTCAGAGTGTTCCAATTTAGTGAAGCCCTGACATGCCCTGGCACCGTGACTCGGCCACGGCCAGCCACCAGTTCACGATAATGAGTCAGATTGTTCACACGTTTGGGTGTGCCCTTTTCCCAGGCTGGTCTGGCCTGAAACTCCTGTTTGAACTGTCGAATTCGATTGATTATATCAGCACGATCCTGATTGGTCAGCACCTCCAGCAGAATACCGCTCAGGAACTGCTGCACCACTTTGGGTGTATCAGCTCGCTTCAGATCCAGCCCCATGGCCTTGAGCTTGCCAGGACTGCCATGCTGATCCAGACGTTTGCCTTCCAGATCATAGATCAGCACTGCGTACCGCTTCTTGGTGATATACAGACCCTTGCTGGCCACCAGTTCGCGACCACACCGAATCAGGTCACCATTGGCCTTGGGCGTGTGAAACGCACTTGCACAGAAGCTGGGAAAACTGTCGTTCACCTGATCTGCAAGAGCATCGTACAAGCCCACGCAGATTTCCCGATTCCATTCCATGGCACCAGATTCCACTTCGTTTTTTATAATGGGCCAGACACTAAAATAACAACTATCAGTATCCACGTAGATGATAGCTTGCCCAGTGTGATCGTATTCACCAGTTACACACTGATTCACATGGGCGTTCATGTGTCTGGCAATTACTCTGCCGCTCAGTGTGGTGCTCTGTCCAATGCGTTTGTCATTGAAACGACAGTAGGGATTCAAAATTGCCCCATACAGACTGTTCAGGTTGATTTTTTTGACTAATTGTCGTTTGTCCCAGAACGCCTGGTCTTCTTTGGTAGTGGCTTCTTTCTTTTTCTTCTGAAGTTCTTGACGTTCAGTGTACCAGCGTCTGAGCAGGCCCGGCACAATGCCCTCACGTTCTGAGGTCAGGATAGTACCATTGGCTGTGAGTATCCAGGGCTGATTGCAGGCCCAGATTGCATGATGCAGTTCAGCAGCACTCATCTGGCTGCTGGTGCCGGTTTCCCAGTCCACAGTGAGCATCTGTGCCGGATCCTGCTGAATCACTGCGGTGTATTCCAGAGTGCCAAACAGACCTTCCCAGGCTGCGGCAAAACTCTGACCCTGGTCACGTTTTTTTGCAATATACTCTGTGGTCAGATCCAGTCTGATTTGTCCCACAATGGTTTCAGGACCCATGTTCAGCGCACGGATGGTGTTGGGATACAGCGAATTCAAGTCGATTGCGCCGATGTCAGTGTGCAATCCCTTTTTGGGATGGGCCACATAGGCACCAGCAGCACCTTCGTCTTCCTCAGCATCAGCATCCAGGTCAGCGGTGCGAGGTTGAACCTTGCGATCCGGCACCACCAAGCCACGATCGTGACTTTCATTGATGATGGCCTGCTCAGTTATTGCCACTGCTCCCATGGTGGTGGGAATCAGCACAGTGTTGTCATGTGCCAGTTCGTTGGCCAGATCAATGAATCTGAGCTTCTGATCCAGGCGAGCAATCAGCATCACGTCCTGGCGGTTGTATTCGATGAATTTGCAGAAGTCTTTGTTATACAACTGATCCAGTGTGCCCTCATAGTGAGTCTTGTGCTCACCCAGCTCATACTCACTGATGGCATCCAGACTGTAGCTGTGACGCTCCTCATAGGTGTACTTGCGATACAGATTCATGTAGTCCAGATGCAGTCGACCCACCAGATCATAGGTGCTCTGTTCAGCGCCATACCGCTCAAATTTGCGCTGCTTGGGCGTCTGATCCCACAGACACAATCGTCGGGTATCGTCCCGACTCATGATGGTGATGATCCTGTTGACTATATAGGGAATATCATAGCCTTCGCTGTTCCAGCCACTCAGCACATCTGCATCCTGAATCAGATCCAGAAACACACTCAGCATCTGAGTTTCGTCTTCAAACAAAAATGTGTTGTCGATGTCCTGCACCAGCAGCTGAGCCTGTGCTGGTGTCAGCGCAGGCGGTGGCAATGCCAGTGTGATCAGTTGTTGATTCCAGTCCAGATACACAGTGATGGCTGTGATTGCAGTGAATGGGTCTTCTGGTTTGCTGAATCCTCTGGCTGGATCAAAGGCTGTCTCGATGTCCAAAAAGGCAGTGTGCAGAGTGGGCGCCGGCTGATGCCGATAGTTTTCCTCCAGACATCTGAACACCTGATTCAGATCACTCTCCCAGGTTCGGACCTGACTGTGAGCCCTGAGTTCTCTGTTGAACTCTTTGTAATGTCTGGTCACAAACCGGCTCACAGGAGTTTCATAGATGGTTCGATATTTGCCACGAGGATCATCGTAATAAAACACATAACGAGCCGGCCAGTCAGTGAAAATTCTTAGGCCATTGCGTCGTTCCACCACATGTACAGTATCAGATTCTTTGTTCCAAATAGCGCCAATATAGGACATAGTAAGAGTATTTAGATACTGATGCTGACGTGCAGACATAATTCATCTGCACATCAGCCAGTGTCAGGGTGTTACTTGCCACCCACTGCGTCCAGAATGTGTTCCAGTTGCAGATGATCCTGTTCGGTCTGGTCCCAGTCGGCCTTGTACGCAGTCTTGACGGCACGTTTCAATACGCTGGGTTTGACCTCAAATTCCTTGGCCAAATTCTTCACTGTGTCGTTCAGACCTTCTTTCAGACTGTCCATCTCTCTGAGCACCTGGATTCCTTCCAGGACCAGTTGCTTGAGTTTGTCCTTTTCGTCACCGTTGAACAGTTTGGTATGCATGGTTGCTGCGTCAGACATTGTATTAGTGTCACCTCCTAAGGTATAAGTCTATTATAACTGTTCTGACGCAACAACACAAGTAGTTATCTGATCAAACTGGGCAGATCAAAAATATCAGCATAACTGGTTAGCTTTATAAAGTGTTCGGCTTGTATGGCCACATACTGTCCTGACACATATATCTCGTGGCCTGACTGCAGGGCCTGAGCCCAGTCGTCGTCGCGTGGCTGGAATCTGTTCAGGAACTGCTCAGCACTGAACTCAGCCAGGCCCTGACGATACAGATCTGCCATCCTGATTCTGCCCAATGAGTGCAGCCAGTCGACGAATCCAGATTGTTCAGCAGCTGCCCACACAGGTGCAGGCAACTTCTGCAGCTGTCTGGGCAGATCCTGCCGATCCCACTGAAAGTAATCGGTGTCGGTCTCACAAAATTTTATCAGTTGATTGAGCAGGGTGTTACCAGCCAGCTCAGGATGCTGTTTCAGCAGTGCCAGGAACATCCGCCACATGGGCAACTGAGATACAGAATTGAACCTAGTCCAATGTGTAGCATCTATATCCAGCACCAGGTCCGCCAGCTGGGGACTCCAGGTAAATCTGGCAGTGTCTTTGGGGAAAATCACATAGGGTATACCGTAACCCATGGCATGATCACTGCGGCCAGTTGTAAAAATGCTGTTGCTGCGAACCGCAGCGTCTGATCCCAGCTGGGACCTCAGTGTCTGATCTGTCAGATCCTGCAGCAGATAAGAAGAGTTCATGGGCATGCGACGCTGGCTGGTTTTACCCAAAAATATCAGAGGCTGAGAGGACGTTATGCCCCGGTATGCCCTCAGCCCCTGATTTTCGTACACCTGCAATGCGGCCTGGCATTCTGTTTGTATTATATGCACCGCTTGTGCTGTAGTCAGCGGTGCTTTCTGTTTCCAGTCAACAGCATCAGTGGTTTGTTCAAATAGTTCTGCAACTCTCATGATGTTATTTATTTTTCTGTGCAGCTATCATGTTCTGAGCAATTTGCACCGCGTCTTTTCTGGACAGACCCGGCTGCTCCAGGACCTTTTCCAGTATACGGTCTTTGATTTTGCCTATCAGCGGCCCAGCGGCTCCCAGTTCACGAATCTCATGGCCATTCAGTATGCTCTGTGTGTTCAGGATACTGTTTACATCCAGTTGCTGAATCTTTTTTCTAATAGCCAGGATTTGTTCAGGCATACTGGCTGCTGCACTGTGACTGATATTGTCGGCGTGCATCACGTCCAGCAGGTCCTCCAGATTATGACCCACGCGGAATATGAACTTGCGCAGAGTGCTGTCTTTCAGCTGGCTGGCGTCAGCACCAGCACTTTTGAGGTCCATGTGATAACGCACAATGTCCACCACGCGAACAATGACCTCATTTGGATATTTCAGACGAGTCAGCACAGTGCGAGCAATCTCAGCACCCACTTGAGCATGCCCCAAGAACTGTATTTTGCCGTTGTTTTCAGTTTTGGTGCTGGCTTTTCCGATGTCATGAAAAAGTGCAGCCAGTCGTTTGACCAATTCTGGACTGCTGGCATCCAGCACCGCCAAACTGTGATCGAAAGCGTCGTCCTTGTGATAGGAATTTTGTTTCAGCTTGACCAGCTGATCCAGCTCAGGCATGATCACTTTCAGTATGCCTGTGATACGAAACAGCTGAAATGCTCTGCTGGGCTGATTCAGCACCAGGATCTTGCTGAGCTCGTCATTGATGCGTTCTTTGCTGATATTGTTCAGAAATGTTGCGTGCTTTTTGATATACTTGATCACACTCACAGGCAACGTGAATTTGTACTTGATGGCAAAACGCACAGCACGCAGTATTCTGAGGGGATCTTCACCAAATATCACATCCGGATCGCCAGTGGGAGTGAGCACGCCGGCTCTGAGATCATCAAGGCCACGCCCGCTGAGATCCAGTATTTTGCCAGTGTGCAGATTCTGCAACAGGCTGTTCACTGTGAAATCGCGACGCATCACATCGTCTATGAGTTGGCCCGCAGCCACGTCTGGTTTGCGACTGCCCGGCTGATATTTTTCTTTGCGTGGCGCCACAAATTCCACATCAATTTTACCACTGGACAGGGGCACAGTTAGCTTGGCGGTATAGTAGGTGGGGAATATCACCGGATTACTGCCAGCCCGGTAAACTCCCAGCTGTTTGGCGATGAATTCAGCAGCAGCCAACCCACTGTGGGTATCCCCGTCCACAACAAAATCCACGTCCTTGGAATCACGACCCAGCAGGGTGTCTCTGACATAGCCGCCAGCCATGTACAGCAGGCCCTGATACTCAGAACCCTGGGTGGCATCCCGGATGATGTCCAGGACTTCCTGCGCCTGTTTGCTTTCTGTAAGTTGACTGATGTTCATGTTGATCCTATTTTTGGGCCAGAGGCCAGATGATTTAGCCCTTCATGAGATATTGCTGCCCACACCTTGATTATACACTGTTCTGACCCGTTTCGCTAGTCTGATATTGTGATCGTATCAGAGATCTGAACTGATCCCGGGTGATTATGCCCAATTGCAATTTGAACAGGGGAGCCAGTTCTCCCTGCTCGCCGCCCCGAATCAGCTGATAGAGTTTTTTCAGGTAGTCCTGACGATATTTATCTGGACTCAGGGCAGCGTCCAGTGCAATCACATACCGATACAGCGTGTTTTCGATCACTGCAGGCTCTGTGCCCAACCAGTTGCCACCTGGGCTACGCACCTCAATGCGATCAGATTTGGCCACTATGCTGATGTGTGATCGTCTCATCAGATTATTGGCCAGATTCTTGGCAAATTGATCCAGTTTATTGCTGGTCAGATTGAGCAGAGCGTTCTGTATCACTGGGTCAGCGCGATCAGGATCAGCAGTCTGGGGCCGGTTTCGTTCTATGATTTTATAGATCATTGCCAAAGCATTTTCAGCGTAATGATTCATCTGCCTGCCAAACTGGTTGAGTACCCATTCATCGCCTGACAACAGCACCAGTTTGACCCAGTCCAGGTCTGCCATTGGTTTTCCTGGTAAACTCACATTGATGTGCAGTCCAGTGCTGGGGTTGGTGTAGTGATTGTTGAACAGGGCCCAGTCTCTGATGGTTTGATAGTCTGCCAGGGTCTCTGACAGACTCTGTGGTGGACTCACAATTTCCACCCGCAGGTCTCGCTCACTATCACGCAACTCAATACTGATGTCTGGTTCCACACAGTACCAATTGCCACGCTCAGTGCCGTTGTGGCTGGTGCTCCATCTGGTGGGCTTCCGCAACACCTGTGCCAGTGCCTGGGCCACGTCAGCATAAGCAGTGCGGTTGTCCTGTTCTGGGGGGTCCAACTCGTCATATTGGTCGTGTACCTGCTGATAAGTGTCCAGATTTTGGTCCTGCAGGAAGGCCTGCTCAGTATAATCTGATTCATGATCAGCAATATAATCCTGCTGAGCCTGCTCCCACCAGCCGTTCTGTTGGTCCACACACTGGTCCAGGAAGTTATCAATCAGTGTGTCAGCATCAGTGTCTGACTCCTGACCCAGTTGGTCAGCCATGGTTTGGGTATCCACATTTTGTTTGATCCAGAATCGAAACCAACGTTCACCACTGAAGCCTTCCCAGTGGTTCAGCATCTGTTCCTCCCTCCAGTCTCGAAACTGCCGTTCCAGCCTGCTGATCACACTGTTCAGCGTGGAGCCGCTGTCAAAATAGTCTTCAATATCTTCAAAGCTGGTTACGTCACCAGAATGATCTGGAGCTCGTTTGCCATGCCGAACCGCCAGTTCATATTCAATGCCCACCCTGACTGGAGTTTTGACCGCCAGAGTCTTGAGATTGCCAGGACTCATGTTGAGTTCTGTGAGATTGGTCTCAAATAGTTCTCTGAGATTCATGTGTTATCCTTATCCATATACCAAATGGTCCATTCGCTTGTAACTGATATTGAATGCATTCATCAGCAATTCCACCTCTCGCAGGCATTCCCTGCGACCACCGCCCATGATGTAAGCCCCCTGAAAACGTTTGAGTTGTGCAACTGAAGTCCATTCCACAATGACAGAGTCATCGGTCATCCAGTCTTGCCATTGGGCACCCACTAGTTGTTTCAACTGTGCTGGGTCTAAATCTCTGCTGTCATTTACCCTGGCCTGATACAGGGCACGAATCACTCGGATCATGATGGCATCAGCAACACCCTGATCCATCCAGGATCTGAAGTACCCGTACCCCTTGTCCACTATGGTAAAACGATTCCAATTGACAGCAGGTTCATCGCTATCAGCTGCAAAATCATAATCTTGGCCGCGCACCGTGTCTTCCCAATAGGTTTTAACATCTGACACAGTATCACCAGTCAGCCCAGATTCTGCTGCATTTACCATCATCAACACTGGTCCAGTTTGTTGGTTTACTACAAAATTGATTATTTCTGTAAATACTGGATTTTCGTCTCCATCGTATATGCCGCTATAAGCAGGTTGCACATCCACCACAATGCAGGGTCGGCTGCGAGTTTCAGTGATCATTTCTCTAGAGGTCATTGGGGTTTTCCTGATCTGACGCAACCACCATATCACCTGAAAATTCAGACACACTGTGTATCCACTGTTGCAGATCGGATTTGCCCTGTCTGCCTGCATACACTGCAAAAGAGTGATCTCCCCAGCGGTCTTGGTACTCCCTGAAGCCACCGCCGGTCTGTTTGGCGATGCGACTGGCTATCATCCTGTATACTTTGGCTTTCTTTGGAGAGGTGGTGCTGAAAACCCACAGGGGTATTCCGCCATGCGCTGCTGAGTATGCAGCAGCAGCAGACACCACAGTGTTTAACACTTTTACGGCCTGTTTGATTGGCAATTTTCTAAGATCAGCATAGTTTACTGTACGGGCTGTCATATTACCAAAGCTCAGGGATACTGAGGGGGGATAGTCTATGGTATCAAAGTTGACCGCATAGATCTGATTGTCCTCAGTAACAAAATACTGACTGCGAGCACCTGGTTCAGCTCCCCCGACACTCCATCGTTCATCAGGGGTCTGCTCAAATTTATCGCCCCACTGATATACCGGACCTTCACCAGGTTTGAGTAATTCGTTCAGTCTCATCAGTTTTTCCTCCTGACTGGCCACTCGCTGCAGATGCTGCAGATATACGCATGTGGTTATTTAGCTTTTTTGCCGCCAGGGCCAGAACACTAAGTAAATATATGTAGATTATGAGAGTAAGCGTTCTTTTACCCACCCGCGGCCGCACTGATGCATTATTGCGCAGTGTTCAGAATTTGATGAATAGAGCCAGTGAGCCACAAGCCATAGAGATTTTGCTGGCCATGGATAATGATGATACCCAGTCTTTGGCCTATGCCAGAGATCACATTCAACCGCTGTACCCTGATAACATACACATCTACCAGATGCAACCGCTGGGTTATTCCCGACTCAGTGTGTATTACAACACACTGGCTGGTCTGTCCTGGGGTCATTGGTTGTTGATGTGGAACGACGACGCCCTGATCGATACCGACGGGTGGGATCTGGTGCTGGATCGGTATCTGGATTGTCCCATGCCCTTGCTCAGAATGCCTTGCAGCAACTTTGAGCATCCGTTTGCTCTGTTTCCCATCATCAAGAAAGAATGGTTCAATGTCTGTGCCAATCTCAGCTACTACGCTCACATTGATCGGTTTTTGTACAACGTGGCACAGAACATCGCAGGCGGCATCATGATTGATATTCCAGTCACAGTGACTCATGATCGTGCAGACATCACTGGTAACAATCAGGACCTGACTTTTGAGCACAGTGTTCGCAGTCATGACCGTGGTGACCCCACTGACCCGTTCAGTGACGAGTACCCAGTGGCATTTCAGGCAGTGATGCACATGGTGAACCGGCTCAGGCAGCATATCAATCAGCAGTATGGATATGAGATTCCGCTCACTGATCTCACCAAGCCCATGCAGCTACATCACACTCTGGCCAACAGTCATAACTCCACCGGGATACCCAAATTATGAAATTCCAGAACGAGCCTTTGCCCAGATTGTATTATCTGATGCAACTGATCAGACGCACTGAAAAGGTCATTGCTGACCTCTATCCCACAGACAAGATCAAAAGTCCAGTGCATCTGGCAGTGGGTCATGAAGCCAGCACCGCTGGTGTATGTGCTGCACTGGAACCTGCAGATGTGGTGTTTGGATACTACCGCAGTCACGGGTTGTATCTGGCCAAGGGTGGTGACATCAAAACCATGATGGCTGAACTCTATGGCAAACAAAACGGCTGTGCTCGGGGCTGGGGAGGCAGTATGCATCTGCTGGATCTCAATCAGGGAGTGATGAGCACATCAGCCATTGTGGCCAGCAGTGTGCCCAATGCAGTGGGGTACGCCTATGCTCTGAAGCAACAAAAATCCCGCCAGATAGTGGTGAGTTTCATGGGCGATGGCGCCACTGAGGAAGGTGTGGTTTCAGAAAGCCTGAACTTTGCTGCACTAAAAAGGTTGCCCATTCTGTTTGTGTGTGAAAACAACCGACTGGCCATACACACCAAGCAACACCAGCGTCAGGCTCTGCCAGATATTGCTGGACGAGCACAGGCACTGGGTGTGGACAGCACAGTGATGGATGGCATTGACGCTCAAGCAGTTTACCAGAAAGTTTCCCTATCAGTGGATGAAATCCGTAACGGAGTCACTGGACCACAGTTCTATGAAATTCTCACCAGCAGGTGGTTGGAACACGTGGGTCCGGCTGAAGATTTTCATCTGGGATATCGTGAACGTGCAGAAGTCAGCAGCTGGCAGGATCAGGACTGTTTGGCTCAGTTGGCACAGAGGATACCAGCTGAGCAAAAATCACAGATTGATCAGTGGATAGATCAGCAGATAGCAGAAGCCATTGAATATGCCGAACAGGGAGACTTTCCTCAGCTTGAGGAACTAAACAAGTATGTCTACAGATAAACGAGTTTTGTCCTATGTGGACGCTATCCGGGAAGCGCAGATTCTGGAAATGCAGCAGGATCCTGGAGTGATTGTGTTTGGATTGGATGTGGACGACCCCAAGGCCACTTTTGGCACCAATCGAGGCTTGGTGGAGCAGTTTGGCTCTGACCGAGTATTTGGCACACCACTGAGTGAAGATGCCATGACTGGTGCGGCTGTGGGCATGGCGCTGGCTGGTCTAAGGCCCATTCATGTGCATATACGCATGGACTTCATGATGTTGGCAGTGAATCAGCTGGTGAATGTGGCGGCCAAAATGTATGCCATGACCGGCGGTCAGCAGCATGTGCCTCTGGTGGTGCGCACTCTGATAGGCAAGAGCTGGGGTCAGGGTGCTCAGCACAGCCAGAGTCTGTACAGCATGTTCATGAACATACCCGGACTGAAAATTGTGGCTCCCACCACTCCCTATGATGCCAAGGCCTGTTTGAGCTATGCAATCAGAGACCCCAATCCGGTGATTTTTGTGGAGCATCGTTTGTTGCATTTTCAACAGGGCCATGTGCCAGATACTGAAATACTGATGCCTCCGGGGCGGGCCAGAATCACCAGATCTGGTGATGACGTCACCATTGTGGGCATCAGTTATCAGCAGGTGGAAGCTCTGCGAGCACAGCAATACCTGCAGGATATCGGAGTCAGCGCAGAGGTCATTGATCCCATCTGGTTGAATCCGCTGGATCTGGACACCATTGAGCAGAGTGTGAGAAAAACCCGTCGATTGCTGGTGGTGGACAATGGTTGGACTCAGTGTGGTGCAGGTGCAGAAATTGTGGCTGCACTGACCGAGCGACTGGATATCGCCTGGCGAGCCCGACGCATGGGGTTTGCTCCCACTCCTTGCCCCACCACACCCAGTCTGGAACAGCACTTTTACCCCAACGGGCAGACCATCGCTGCTGCTGCACTCAATCTGATCACAGGTCAGGAACAGCACTGGATGCCTGAGCAACGTGCAGATCTCAAAGACATTGAGTTCAAAGGTCCATTCTGATGCTGACTATTCTGATCATGGGTGCCAACAGTGATATTGCCAAACAAACTCTGGTGTTGTTGGCACCCCACCACAACGTGATTGCTCTGAACCGTGCTGGTCTGGATCTGTCCAGTGCTGATGCTGGTGAAAAAATTCACAAACTGCTGGCTGACCATGTTCCAGACGTGATCATCAACTGTGCTGGAAAATTTGGCGATAACACAGTGGATTATGATAGCATATTTGATGTAAATGTGCGCAGCAACTGGTTGGTGATTCAATACTATATTCAGAATCCACCCAGCAAGCCCACCCGATTGATCATGCTGGGCAGCAGTGTGTACAAACAGGGCAGGCGCAACTGTATTCTGTATGCAGCATCCAAAGCAGCATTGTACAGTATCTGGCAGGGAGCCAGTGAATTTTGCAGTGAAAATTTCATACTGGGCTTGATAAATCCAGTCAGAGTTCGCACCAAAATGGTGAGTCATTTACCCTGTCCTGCTGGTACACTGGAAGCACCAGATGTTGCAGAACAGATAGTGCAGATGTGCTATAATATGAATGTTAGTCAATCAATTGACATGGATTACAAAGAGAGGCCATAACATGAAGATAGGAATCATCGGCAAAGGCACTGTGGGTGACGCAGTGTATCGAGGACTACAGCAGCAGGGACACCAACTGAGTTTTTATGATGTAAAACATCCAGAAACTCAGTTGTCTGATGTGCTGAATACCCAATGTGTATTTGTTTGTGTACCCACTGACAGTGACGCCCAGGGCGATTGTGATGTCAGCATAGTCAACTCAGTGATTGCAGAGTTACACACAGCCAGTTACGCCGGCCTGATCTGCATCAAGAGCACCATCAGTCCGGGTACCACTGATCGTCTGCAGAGTCAGTATCCAGCCATGAGAATTTGTTGTGCTCCAGAATTCCTCAGAGCCCGACTGGCATTGGCTGATTTTGTCTATAACCACGACGTCCTGGTGGTTGGATCACACAGAACCAGTGATTTTGAATTGATCAAGAGGATTCATGGTTTTATTCCCAGATCCTCAGTGTGTGTCAAACCAGTGGAGGCAGAAATAACCAAGTATTTCAACAATGTGCATCATGCCATGCAGGTGACTTTTGCCAACATTGCTTACGAAGTCTGCCAGCAGTTGGGTGCTGACTATGATGCAGTGTACAATGCCATCATCAAACGTGATTGTATCAACCCTCATTACTTGCAAGCCAACCCCAATCTCAGAGGTTTTGGTGGACATTGTTTGCCCAAGGACACCCGAGCCTGGAGTCAGCTGTGTGAAAAACTGGGGTTGGAATTTGATATGATCAAATCTATTCTGAAGGACAATGATAAATTCCATGGCAAACTCTAACGTGCTGGTCACTGGTGCCAGTGGACTATTGGGCACTCAATTGTGTGCTCAACTGAAAGCTCAGGGCCACACAGTTTGGGCGGTGGATAACCACAGTCGCAGCGAGATCATACCTGATTGCGATCACTGGCTCAAACTGGATCTGACCCATTCTGATAGCTATCGCAGTCTGCCTCAGGATTTCAGTTATATCTATCATTACGGTGCCATCAATGGCACCAAAAACTTCTATCAGCAACCCAATCTGGTGTTGGACAACAACTTCACCAGTGACCTACTGATGTTTCGTTTTGCAGCCAGTTGCATCAGATTGAAAAAGTTGGTGTACGCCAGCAGCAGTGAAATTGTGGTGGGCGACCCAGAGTCGCCAGTACCAGAAAACACCAGAGTCTGGGTGGACAACATTCATAACGCTCGATGGAGCTATCGGCTGGCCAAGATCTGTGCTGAAAATTATCTGACCAACAGTGAGCTACCCTGGGTGATCTGCCGTTACTTCAATGTCTACGGTGAGCACAGCAAATCTGGACATTTTGTGGCTGATCAGATCAGCAAAATCCTGTCTGGAGAATTCACTCTGATTGGTGCTGAAGAAACTCGCAGTTTTTGCTATGTCAATGATGCAGTAGCAGCCACCATCTGGGTGGCTGAAAACTCAGCTCTGCAGGTGGTAAATGTGGGCACAGATCAGGAGATTCAGATTCTGCAGGCAGCCAACATTATTGCACAGGAATTGGGAGTCACTGATCCAGAATGGCAGCTGCTGCCCAGTTTACCCGGCAGCACGCCCACACGTCGTCCAGATATTGGTCGTTTGAGAAGTCTGATGCCTCACTACAATCCTGTGAGTTTTGAGCAGGGTATCAGACGCACCTGCCAGGGTTATCAGACACCCTGACCTGTGCGTCGTTGGTGAATACCCGGCTGGTGTTTGTTCATCAGGGTGATGGCCAGAGGACCATCACCCTGAGTGTTTCTGTGATTGCCCCATCTGCTGCACAACACTGGTCGAGAGTGTTGGCCTGAAGGATCCTGGTCCAGGATAGGGAGTCTCCTGGTTAGTCAATTTGCCCCAGATCTTCAAAGACCTTGAGCATGTTTTTCATTGTTTTTGTGTTGGCAGCAAAGAAAT
>Ga0049083_10000096_pt1 | contig 24251 bp, 21 predicted proteins | sample GreLakmeMI27MSRF_FD_66719 | JGI IMG/M metagenome (GOLD analysis project Ga0049083, IMG submission 66719) | Freshwater lentic microbial communities from great Laurentian Lakes, MI, USA - Great Lakes metaG MI27MSRF | ecosystem: Environmental > Aquatic > Freshwater > Lake | place: Great Lakes...
GCTTTCACCTGCTCCCGTTAGACGTTGATCTGGCCGCGCCTGCGGGCAGCGCGGTGGTGCTTTCCGCCATCATGGGCATCCCGTTCGTTCGCTTGCGCAGCGCGCTGCCGGACGAGTTCTCGAGCGTGCCGGTTGGCGCCACTTTTGGGCGCCGCACCTCGCTGTCGTTGAGAGGACTGGCGGAACAGGCGCCGCGCGTGCGCGTGCTGCTGCAAAGCGACAGCGGCAACGCGACTGGCGGCTCGCCTATGAAGCGCGTGACATCGTTCTCTGATGCTGAGAGCGGCGCCAAGACGCAGCGTGTGCGTCGGGCCTTAGTCGAGCGCCTCTCTGCCATACGGAGCGACGTCGTTGACGACGCGACGGCGCAGCAACATGATCGCCTGGAGGAGCTCATCGGCACTGCGCTTGTGCTCGCCTTCCTCCAAACGGCGCAGTTCATGCCGACCGTCGAGCACGCAAGGCGCCTCGCTGCCGCCACGCGCTACTTTGAGAACGTGCGCACACCGTTCGGCTGGGGCTTCCGAGACGTGCACACCAAGCTGCTGGTCTGCCTGGGCCCAGGTGTGCTTGACTCGCGTGAAAACTGGTGGTGCAAGGCGCGCGTGCTGCGGCTTGTGCTCAGCCAGAGTCCCGCCGGATACTGGGACGCAAACAACACCTCCGCGTTGAGCCTGCACGCGCGCCCGCGATGCGAAGTGCTGGCGCTTCGCGGCGGCCTCATGGAAGAGTTGCTCGCGTCGCCACTGGTCATGGCCGCCGCTGGGCTGCTGGGCTTCGGCGGCCATGACCACCACGCCGAAGATCGCGGCAACGGCGATGATGGCGCCGGTAGCGACGCGTCTGCGCCCAACGAAACCAGTGTGCTAGATCACGACGGCGAGCTGAACGAGGACAAAGCGCAGCAGGCGGCGCGCGACCAAGACAGCCACAGAAAGCCGGCAGTTGATGCCTTGTGCTGGACACGTGTGCTGGACAATGACGTCTTCGACGGCGCCGCCGATGGTGCCATCGGCAGAAGCAGCGATGACGGCATCACCATCGCTGCCTGCGACAGCAGAGAAGTCTTGGTGCAGCCTGATGTGGCGAACGGCGTCACTTTTGCTCTGCAGCAGCGGCTTCCTCTCACCACGCTGTCGAGACGCCGCTCGGCCTCTGCTGATGACGTGGCCGTCTCTGCTGCCCATCAGCAACGTGACACCGCAGCAGAGGGCCGCGCCAGCTGGCACGCGCCCCGCAAAGCAATCCCGCACACGCCGCTGCCCAGTGGCGACCCCGGAGCTCAGTCGCCAGCCAGCCGGCGCTACGACTTGCTTGCTGGACCAGCCGCATCTCGAGCTGCAAACCTGCTTGCCTGGGCGCCGATGCTGTTCAGGCGCGTTGATCTGCTCTTTCATGAGGCGGCGGTGGCGCCCTCCATTCCCGTGAAGCGTCGTGAGTCGGCTTCTGGCAGACTCCTTCCAAAAACACCTATGCAGAAACGGCTGGAGGGCTGGGCATCCTCGCTGGAGGATGAAAAGCAGACCGCGGTGCGCTATGCAGACGTGACTTCTGCTGCCCAGCAGGCAAACGACGGCAGGGAAATCGCCGGGCATCACGGATCACCGCTCCAAGTCGCAGCAGCAGCGCACAGCCACGTTCATGATGCGCTCCCTCTACACCAAACATGAGACATTCGCCGTGTTTTTGTCGGACCCGCTGGACGGACTCGGGCGCTGGCAGCTGTGGATCTGCCTCATGTCGCTCATCATAACGCAGCTCATGGTCCAGGCGCGTGGCTTGCGCTACAAGGCACAACAGCGCTCGTCAGAATCTGACACATGCAACGCACGCATCCTCAGATTTGGATGTGCGCACGCCTGCTGTGCTTGAACGCTACTGCATGCGCCTCGTCTCACTGCCGGCGCCGCACCTTCGCAGGTACTATGCCAAAGGCCAGAACTGCAGCACCCAGATCCGCCAGATCCTTTGCTGCCTGCCCGTGGGCCCCTGCCGCGGCTTTGAAGGCAGTGACGCTGACCTGGAGTCTGCGTTTGCAGGCCTGCCGCCCGCGCCCGGCTGCCCGTACGAGCTGGACACGGATTACACGTGCACGCTGTTTCCTGACGACGAGAACACGCGCGACAGCTTCATTGTAGGCCTCATCTCGCTTGCCGTTAGCCTGCCAACCACCTCGTCCATGGGCTGGTGCTTTGCTCTGGCGAATGACAGCGGGCGTCCCCGCGCCTTGCTCGAGTGGATGGATATACCACGCAAGCTGCTGTTTGGCTTCAGAGCGCACCGCAACTGGCACTACACGCACGGCGCGCAGCCGCACCGTTACGTGAAGTGGTGGGCGCGCTGCGCTGAGGATGAAGGGCCGTACCCAGACGTCATCAGCGACCTGTTCACCGCTGCTTGGTGCGCGCTCCGAGGAGAACAACCGCCATGGGTGCTTGAGGCGGAAGAGGCCGTAGCTGAGGCTGCAGCAGCTGCTGAGGAGGAACAGGAAGAGACCGTCAAGAGCGCTTAGGTTGTGGAGGATGCCGTCACGTCCCACAAACCTCGCGTCAGCGCCGGGCTCTGCTGCACGCGCAGCGCAGCGTCACTGGAGGAGGAGGAGGAGGAGGATGAAGAGATTCAGGAGGCGAAAGAACTTGCACAAGAGAAGCGCGTGTTTGTCGCAAAGGGGTTCGTTGCTGCCATCATCATCTGGGGCCTCATGGTCTGGTTCATCTTCACATGTGCGTGCACGCACGATGCCTGCGTGCCCCCGGCACGCGCACGCTCATAGTGCACTAACTGACTCGGCACCACTTGGCAGACGGGATGCTGATTTACCGCCTGCTGGGCCCCGAAGTAGAGAAAAGCTTTACGCGCAGCTGGGGCATCAGCTATGCCATGGACGCGGCTCGGCAGTGGAAGGACCTCGTGCAGGAGATGTTCAAGGCGGCTTTGGTCATGCTTATCCTCGAGCGGCTGTACCTCACGCGCAACACGCAATGGCTGGAGCATTATGTCGACTATATGTCGCTGCAGGCGCTCCAGTTCAGCAGCACTGCAAAGGCGACCTTTTACCGAACGACCAGCGTCATGTTCCAGTACCACCGCAGGTTGCGGGACTGACAGCGTGATCACCAGGACGACCTGACTTCTGACGCTGACGACGGCTCGCTCGATGCTGAGCAGCAAAGATCGACGGCGTGGAGCTCTGAGAACAACTCCCCAACAAGACGTTCACTAGATCTTATGTCTGCAAGTGCCACCGCTCCTGTCGGGGTTGGTTAGCCTTCGGGCTGTCGGGCTGTCCTGTCGGGCACGGCAAGCCGCGCGGGACCCCCCTCAATGTTACGAGTGTCGCGACATTGTCGTACCGTAGTCGGTCGGCGTTTCTATCTCCTATCTCCTCGCCTCCCTGTTCACCTCTGCGCACTCAGCCGCTCGCGTCCGCTCGTCTCCGTGTGAGCTGCGTGCATTGCGTCAGAAGCGCTGCAGCCAGCGCCGCCATGCTCGCCCACTCTGCACCGCCGTGCGCTGCGCCGCTTATGATGCACCCCCGCGCGCAGCAGCGCTTATCCGCAGCCTGTAGCAGCTGTGCCGGCGAGGTGCGTGCACTGGCAGCATCGCTGGGCCCTTGGGCTCGTGCTCTTACGTTGAGCCGCCACAGCGCCGTCACGTTCTTTGCTTGTCCAGCCGCCAGGACGCGGCGCGGCGCGAAAAGAAGATGGACGGCCAGGACGAGCGGCCCAACGAGCAGAAGACCGGCCCCTTCCCGTTGCGTGAGAGCGACGGCTCTGCCCTTGACTATGACACGGTGGAGCAGAGCCAAAGCCTGGCCCTCGCGCTCGCGCTAGCCTCCGCCGCAAACGACGTCAAGGCTGTGGACATTGCGGTGCTGGACGTCTCCAAGGTCGTCTCCTGGACACGCTACATGGTGCTTGCGACTGCCTTCAGCAAGCCCCAGGTGGACGCAGCTGTGGGCAAGATGATTGCCGCAGCAGAAGCGCCGCCGCTGGGGCGCTCACTGGCGCACACGCCGGACATCTCCAGCTGGGTGTGCCTTGATTTTGGAGACGTGATGGCGCACTGCTTCACTCCGGGTGACTGCGCCTTCTATGACCTGGCTGGCCTGTATGCCAAGGCAGACAAGGTGCCGCTGCCCTTCGAGTCTCAGAAGGGCGCATAAGAGCGGCGAGATTAACGATTGAGCGTATGCCTCGTGCGTTCTTTGCTTCTTTCAGCGTGCTCGCAGGCGCACCGAGAGCCGCCCGCCTTCGCCCGGCATCGGGTGGGCCCCCTGCGCCGCCAGCGCCCGCGTGGTGGCGCGCGCCTCGCCGCCGGCCGCAGCTTGCGAGGCGGATGCGGGCCCCGCGCCGCCTCCGCCGCGACTCCGCGTGTTGACCACTCTCGGCGCGGGCAGCAGCTCCGGCAGCGGCGGGCCGGGCATGCGCAGCTCCGGCAGCTGCGCGGGCGCGGGCAGCAGGGAGAGCAGCGCGTCGCAGGCTTCCACGGCTGCGAGCGCCAGCGCGCTCTGCTCCCCGTGCACCTCCAGCGCGTTGTTGCGCAGCGTCAGCGTGTCGTGGCGCAGCGCGTCCGCCTGGCGGTAGTACCCCCCCGCCACCCGCCGCCGCAGCGTGTGCAGGCCCAGCGGCAAAGGCACGCGGCCGCAGTAGTACTGCCGCCCAACCGCCAGCTCTGGCGGCGGGGCATCCAGCAGCCACGCGTTGACCTCCAGGGCGCACAGCCCCTGCAGCGCATCCTGCAGCGTGGCCGCCAGCTCAGGCGACAGGCGGCGCTCCTGGGCGTCATCCTTGGGCACCCATTTGGCGCCATCACCCTGCTGCTGACTGGGCACCGGGTCAAACAGCTCCCAGCAGCTGTGCGGGTACGGCGGCTCGTCGTTGTTGTCGTAGTCAACTTTGAGCTTGTTCCACGGGCTGCCCCGCCATGCGCTCTCCTCCTCGCTCACACCCCACACCGTGGCCGTCCACCACCGACCGCCGTCCGCGTCAGCCTCGGTGTCTGGCCACCACGCCAGGCAGCGGTCCCCCACGGACCAACAGCGAGACACGGCTGCGCAGTAGCGGCAGTGCTCCACGATGAAGTCCGGGCACCCGCCGGTGGTCATGTCCGGCAGCTCCAGCTCAAAGCGGGTGCCACGCAGATCGTAGGTTTCGTCCGTGAGCGTGAGCGTGAGGCGCGCGACGGTGGTGTTGTCTCGGTCGCTCTCGATGGAGTAGGAGAGGCCTGTGACCACAGCGGGCTCTGCGGCCCTGAATCCGGGAATGGAAGTCCATGGCTTGGATTGCCGCGCATCGCCGCATGAGTCCAGGTATTCCTTGTGTCCTTGCGCCAGGTACACGACAGCGTCCCCAAGCTGGGGCACGTACTCCCCTCGCCGCCGCTCAGTGCGCTGCAGCCAGGCGAACTTGCTGGCGGCGCGGAAGCCGGTGGGAGGGGGCAGGCGAGGCGCGGCGCGCGGGCGAGCGTCCTCGTCCGACGGCTCGGAGGCGGCGCCGTCCCGCCGCCGCCGCTGCTCCCGCCGCCGCTCTCGCTCAGCCTCCCGCGCCTGCACGTTGCGCGCGCGGCGGTCTCGGTCGCGGGCGCGCTTGCGCTGCCGCGCGCTGTCAGACTCATCCGCGTCGTCAGACCCGGGCTCAGAGGGCGCCTCCTCCTCATCCTCCCCCCCCTCCTCCCCCCTTTTTTGCCCGTCCTCGTCGCCCCCGAAAGAGCCACCGTAGCGCGCAGGCGCCGCGGCCGTCGCGCGACGAGGGCGCGTGGATGCGGCCGTGCGCCTGCGCTTGGGGTCTGGCGGGCGCTCCCCGGAGGCGTCGTCGCTCCAGGGCTCACCGACGGCCCCTCCTTCCTCTTCCTCCTCTTCCTCCTCCTCCGCCTCCTCCCCATCGCCGTCGCTGTCCGCCATCGCAGCCGCGCGGCGCGCCCCCGCGTAGCGGGTGGCATACACCGGCTGCGCAGCCTCCAGCTCGCTGGCAGCGCCCCGCCGCCGCAGCAGCAGCCGCCCAGGACGCTCACGCCGCTCCTCGCTGCTCTCCCCGCCCCCGCCGCCAGCGCGCGTGCGCACCCGGCGGCGCGACCGCCGCGCCCGCCCCGCGCCGCCGCCGCGCTCAGAGTCGTCCTCCTCCTCCTCCTCCGAGCACGACGCCGGGCTCTCCTCGTCCTCATCCTCCGCGCTCAACTCCTCCTCGCCCAGGTAGTTCACGTCGCGCTGGCGCTGCCGCTGACTGCCGCGCACGGCGGGGGCGCCATCACCGTCGGAACCGTCCGATTCGTCGCTGCTGGTTGCTTCGTCGCTGTCATCGTCGCGGAAGAAGACGCTCGGGGGGGGCGCGCTGGGCCCGCCGCCGCCGCCGCCGCCGCCCTGAGAGATGCGCTGCAGCCTGCGCGGCCCGCCGGGCGCGGCGGGGCCAGCCTGGCTTTGCGGCATTGCGGCTCGTCGCTCGGCTGCGAGGTCCACGCGAGCCTCCGGCAGCGCGTCAGCCTCCATGTCATTCACGGGCGCCCCGGACATGAGCACGGTGCCCTGCGCGAATGCGCTCTGGTAGGGCTCCGGGTAGGGCGTGCCGTCGGCAGTGCAGAGGAGCTCCGTGCGCTGGGTGAGGTGCGGCGGGCGGCTGGTCTGTGCGTCAGCCACCCAGCCCGCCTGGTCGCGCAGGAGGGGCGCGTAGTCGTGGGCGAAGAACTGCTCCGTCTGGGCGGCTCGCAGGGGGGCCGAGGTGCCGGTGCCGAACCAGTGCACGGCGCCCGACACGTCCGACACCACGAAGCGGCTGCCGTCCGGGTGCCACCGCGCGTCCAGCAGGTGCATCGCCTCCTCCGGCGCGCAGCCGCGCAGGTCCCACTCAGCCACGGGCAGCGGCGCCGGCTCCGGCGGGGCGGAGGAGCTCCCAGCCACCGCCGCGCAGCAGCCGCGCAGGTCCCACAGGCACACCCGGCCGTCGTAGCCCGCCGTGAGCAGCAGGCGGGGCTCCCAGGGGTGGGGCTCCACCACGTACACCTCCTTGGCGTGGCGCCGCAGCCGCGCGGCCAGCGCGCCCGTGCGCGCGTCCCACAGGCACACGCTGGCGTCCGCCATCGCAGCCGCCACGCAGGCGCCCCCCTCCCCGCACCAGCGCACCATGTTGACGGCCGGCGGCGCGCGCGAGCGGCGCACGCCGGGCTGCAGCGGCGGGGGCGGGGGCGACAGCACCTGCTCCTGGCTCCAACAGGCGGCGCCTGAGCGACGCCGCTCGCCCGCCTCGCCCGCTGCGCAGCGCCAGATGCGCACGGTGCCGTCGCGGCCGCCGGAGACGAGCGCGTTGTGCTGCCCGAACTGCACAAAGCTCACCTCGTTGCGGTGGCCCCTCAGCCGCCCCACCACGCTCACCTCCTCTGCGCCAGGCACGCCGCCCGCACAGCAGCTGCCCACGTCAACGCACCACAGCACGATGCTGAAGTCGTGCGTGGCGGAGGCGCACAGCGCTCCGTCGCTGCTGAATGCGCCGCAGATGTGCGTCGCCCGAGTGTTGGCAACCACGGCGCCATCGGCGCCATTCACATCAACCTGCTCGCCGGGAGACAGCACCAGCGGCGGCGTGGCATTGCGCGCCGCATCCCACAGCCGCACGGTGCCGTCGGTGGAGCACGACATGAGCAGGTGCCCCGCCACGCTATGGAAGGCCAGCTCGGTCACAGCCTGGCTGTGACCCACCAGCACGGCAATCGGCGCGCCGTCGCGAGTGCGCCAGGTGCGGATCACGGCGTCGATGCTAGCACTGGCAAGAAGTGAGTCGTCAGCAGAGGCTGCGACGTATGTGATCTCGCGCTCGTGTCCGCGGCAGGTGTGCAGCAGCATGCCCGTGTGTGCGTTCCAGATCTTGACCAGGTAGTCGTCGGAGCCGGTGATGACGCGGCTGCCCGAGGCGCTGAAGATGGCGCAGTACACCGCGTCTCGATGGCCGCGCAGCACGCGGTGGCGGCGCAGCGCGCCGCAGAGGAGCGTGGGCGGGGCGGTGAGGCGCGGCACGGTCGAACGCTGCGCTGCGCGAACGCTGCTCGAGGCGGAGGCGCCCCCTCCCGTCTCGCGAAGCAGCTGCGTCGGGAGAGGGACACTGTGAGTTTGCGCGCGACGGAGTATGACACGCTCTGGCGCGCGCCTGAGCATGCAGCACGGATGCGACGCGATGCGGTCCGTGCGCCCAGGGCAGACCGGGCGACGGACGCGCGCCGGGCAGCAGCGACGCGGCCCCTGCGCCCAGCAGCGCGCCGGGCGCGTCGGAGGGTGCGCGGCGAGCGCGGTCCAGGCGTAGCAGCTCGGCAAGGAGACGAGGCAGGTGGTCTCCAGCCACATGGGGCGCTCGAGCAGCCGCCTGGCGCACACACGCCACGTCAGCACGCACCCAGCGGCGTGCTGTGCCGCGCGCGCGCGCACCTCCGCATACGTCTGTGCCACCGTCGGAGGAGCGCCGGTGGGCAAGAGCTGGCCCGCGGGCACCGTGCGGCGCGGCAGCAGCCCGTGAGCCAGCGCCTCCTGACGGAAGCAGCAAGGCACTGCCGTCAGAGGGCGCTGCGCGAAGCAGAGCGCGACCAAGGCGCACCCTTTCCAGCGCCGACGCAGCCTCCGGGAACGGGCTGTGCTTCAGCGCATGCAGCAGCAGGAAAACCAGCTCCGGGTCGCCGCCCAGCGCAGCCTGGCGCAGCGCGCGTCAGAGACGCGCACGGCGGGCCGCGAGCGAGGCATACCGCGGAGGCGGGCGACGCCATTGTCGCCGCTGGGTGGGGCCCCTGGAGCTCCACGCACACAACACAACAGCGGGCTGCTGGGCCAACAATCCAGATCAAGGCGGCGAGGCGCCAAAAGGGCGCGAAAGAGGGGTGCGAGGGGAGCAAAAGTGCAACAAGGCAGCGGCGCACAAGAAGGAAGATAGAGCGAGCGACGAACGCGTTTTGTTCGCTCGTCGGCGCTCACGTGTGCAGTCTTTCTGTCTTTGGTTTGACGCGCGCCGCACCTTCGGGCTCTCTGTGTACGTTGCGGAGTGTGAACAACCCAAAACTCGTCACACGAGCGCACAGCTCGCTGCGTGCTCCCCTTACCCGCAGCCTGTTGCAAAGCCGCGCCGCGTGACACGCAGCGCCATGGCGTCACCGCTGTGGACTGCGGACGAGCTGTGGGCGCTGCCTCCGAACCCATATCGCAACCACACGCCTCGCACCGCCACCGTCACCGAGCGCCTCAAGTGGCTGTTGGTCGCCTGCACGCTCTTCCTGCCTCGCCTTCTGCTGGTGGTCCTCACAGGTGCGCCCTCTAGCGCGGCCACTAGTGCGGTGCCCCAAGGAGGCCCCGTTTGCTGACGTACGCTCACGCGCCTCTCGCGGCGCCAGTGCTTCTCTCTTGGTGCATCGCAATGGTCACGCAGGCCGGCTGGCCCCGCGGCAAGAAGCTCCGGGTGCGCCTCGCCTTTGTGCCCTGGCTCTGCGTGCGCGCTGTGAGTGAGCGTTGACCCCTCAAACTTCCTCGGACCGTTCCAGTTGGATTCGCCCTATCCGCGCTATGGCTGGCGGCGTCTGCTGCAGGAGGCTACCATTCCCTACCTGGTTCGCGCCAACCTGTTCGCCCTGGGCTTCCAGTACATCACCATCAAGGGGAAGCCGGCACCGCGCAGCGAGGCGCCAATCCAGGTATGTAACCACCAGTCGTTCATGGACATTTGGTTCTTCCTCTGGCGCTGCTTGCCCGTGGGCGTCAGCGCGGCCGAGAACATGCGCTTCCCTGTCATGGGCGACCTCATGTTGTCCCAGCAAACCATATTCGTCGACCGTGAAGACAAGGACTCGGGGCTCAAGGCTGCGGCGCTCATCTCCGGCGTGGCCAAGGATCCCCGCTGGCCCTGCGTGGTCATATATCCCGAGGGCAACACCAACAACGGGCGCCAGCTGTGCGCATTCAAGCTGGGCCCTTTCCAACCTGGCCTGCCCGTACAGCCGCTAGTCGTCTCCTACCGCCGCAACCACCCCTACGTTGACCCCTGCTGGGTGGAGCCGCTGGGCATGCCCGTTCACCTGGTTGCCATCCGGCTGATGCTGCAGTGGCACAACTACATGGACGTGACATACCTGCCCGTCATGTCTCCCAGCGCCGCAGAGGTGAAGGAGCCCGCCCTGTTCGCCGCGCGCGTCAAGAAGGCGATGGCCAAGGCGCTGCAGGTTGGGCAGACGGAGCACAGCTTTGCAGACACGCGCCTCATGTTTGCAGCGCGCAAGCTGCATCTGCCTCTGGACAGCGCGGTGCTGGAGATAGACAAGGCTGCGCGTGTGTGGGGCGTGGGCTACGCGGATTGCAAGGAGGCGCTGGAGCGCTTTGCAGCTGCTGGGGGCCCCGGCGCCGCCTGGCTGGACGGGCCGCAGCTGCTTTCCGCACTGCGCCTGAGCGCGGGCGAGGTGTCTCAGCCCACCGCGGCGGCGCTGCTGGCCACCTTCAGCCGGGAGCGCCACGGGCGGGTGAGCTACCGGGAGCTGGTGGCTGGCCTGGCGCCGCTGGCCAGGCAGGCCAAGGCCAAGGGCGACAAGCGCGGCTTTGTGGAGCGTGCGGTGGGGCTCATCCGGGAGCGCCACTTGGCACAGCTGTGAGTTTAAAACAGGGCGAGCGTCCTTCGACACTCCAAGGGCACCGCAACACCACACCGAGGTTGCTCCGAGGCAAGTAACTGCCCTGCCTCGCGCGCCGCGCCCACTCTCTCCCGCGCACGGCTCTCACACCATGGCGGCACTGAGCTTCTCTCAGGCTGGTAGCGGCCAGGCGGCGTGCGGTCCGTTGCCCCTGGAGGCGGTGCAGGGCCTGGCGCTGGCGTGCGGCTTCACCAAGCCCGACGCCGCGCACGACAAGCCCCTCGCGCAGCGGGTGGACATGCACGGTTTCTTCAAGGCTGTGGGCTGCAATAGCCTCTCCGCGTTCCGCTCTACCTTCTACTCCACACCCATGGCCGCGCCTCAGCCCGGCTCCGTGGCAGCTCCCTTGCCTGCTGGCGCCAAAAAGACCGCCGCCACAACGGTGTGCACACACGCGATGCGCCTGCGCAGCGGTGCGCGGGCTCACCACAACATCGCACATCGCATCGCAGGCGTCGGGCGTGTCGGCTGCTCCCGCTGCCGGCTCCTACCCGGTCCCAAACGTGACCGAGTACGACAAGCTGGCTGCGGGCTGGGAGGGCCTGAAGTGGCGCATGATCCCCCGCCCGGGAGGTGCGGGACGGGAGATGGGAGAAGGGGAAACAGGGGAAGGGTCGCTCCTCGCAACCGTTTCTTACCCCTGCATCCCCCGCCCAGGCGCCACGATGAAGCCGGACGATTGGTACGCGATCTATGCCACCGTGCAGCAGGTTGGCGGCGACGTTAAGGGCGAGAAGCCCATGTGGGCCGAGTCTGGCGGCCTGGACTTCGATGGCCGCGAGCGTTGGGAGGCGTGGCAGAAGCTGGAGGGCAAGTCGCCGGCGGAGGCCAAGGCTGCATTCTGCGCGGCCTACGCTCGCGCCATGTCGCGCGAGGCTGAGAACTTCCGCAAAAGCTTCTAGAGCCTGGCATTGCCCGGGCTGGTTTCTGCCCGGGCTCATTTGTGCCCGGGCTGGTCTGTGCCGGGTCTGGTCTGGTCTGTGGGGACGGTTGCAGAAACGACGCTGTTCGATTCGTGCCGAGGTGTCGACGTGTCGTACAAGTCACTTAGCGCCCTCCTCGCCTCCTCTATCTCTTGACACCCACACCGGCGGGAGCAGCCGTGAGAGTCAAGAGAGTGCCTTCGACCTGACGTGGCACACCTCGCTCGCCTGCTCAAGATGGGTGACGGAGACAAAGCCATGAGCGGGCTTACGGGTATCCTGAACTGGTGCGCGTCGCTCTCTCTGCTGCATGGCGCGCGCGTGCTTGCTGCGCTGCACGGCGACTTAGAACGTGCTTCATGAACTCCTTTGGCAGGTCTCTGGCGCACAACGACGGCACCGCGCCTGCCAAGCCCGTCTCTGAGGAGGACCGCAAGTTCTTTTTCGAAGCGATGGCGGTGCGTGAGTCACGCTGCAGTAGAGCGCAAGCCGCCTTCTCTTGTCAACCCTACGGCAACTGCTGCTGCGCCCTCTCTGCACCACTCCTGGCGAAGCAAGCACGCGCCAACGGCTCTGCATCACCGCATGCAGCGTGGCACTGAGCGTCGCGCCCCGTTCCCTCCATCCAGGCTGTGACGGTGGATCCGACGGCTCGTATGAAGAGCATCTCCGCCGAGGTGGCCCTCAACCCAGCTGCCACGCTCACCGAGGAGCAGCTGGAGTTGCGCATCGCGCAGCTGGGTGCGCAGCAGGACAGCTGTGCGAGCTGTGAGCTGCACACACAGTGACGTTGCTGACTCGCTGTGCGAGCGCAGAGGAGCTGCAGGACCACGTGGAGGACATCGACGCGGCGTGCGACCTCTCCAAGGTTGGCGGTCTTCCGGCGCTGCTGGGCACCATCGGGGGCAGCCCTCACGCGAGTCTGCGTGCGCTGGCAGCTGAGGTTGTGGCCACGGCCGTGCAGAACAACCCGAAGGCGCAGCAGGCACTGCTGGATGCTGGCGCGCTGGACTGCGTGCTGCGTCTGGCGCGAAGTGACGTGGACGCAGGCGCGCGGCTGAAGGGGCTGTTTGCCGTCTCGTCGCTGGTGCGCCAATTCCCTCCCTCGCACGCACCCTTCCGCCTGGGCGACGGCTTCGGCCTCCTGCGCGCCTCCATGGCGGACGAGGACCCGCGCATCCAGCGCCGTGCCTTCCTGCTGGCGCGCCACTTTGCTAGCACGTGCGATGCGCACCTGGACACCATGGTGCAGCTCGGCTTCATTCGCGCAGGCGCCGCCGCGCTGCTGTCGCCCAAGCGAGACGTGCGCGAGTCGGCGCTGGGCATGCTGCTGGACGTGGCTCGACACGTGGACTTCCAGGCGTTGCCCGCTGCGCTGGACGACTTCAGACACCCCGCCCTCGCCACGCGGCTGCACGCGCTGCGCAGCGCGCTGGCAGAGGAGGAGGAGGCTGGCGCGGAGGAGCGGGATCTGGCGGACCGGCTGGCGCGCATGCTGGCGCCCGGCGGCGCAAGCGACGCAGCAGAGGAGTGAACTTGCGCGCATAGACATCGGGGCACATGCGACTCGTCAGTTTCTAGAACTACAGAGAGCCGCTGGAAATCTTCTAGGCAGCATCTGCCACTGGCTGCCGAGTCCCCCGGCCTTGCGCACTCATGCAGCGGACACCTCGTCAGCCCCTTCGGGACCGCCCTCAATCTCCTCGCACATGGCGAAGATGGTGGGGCGCCAGATGCGGACGCGCGCGTTGATGAACCAGTTGCTCACCTGGATGCGCTTGAGGCCGGTCACCTTGGCCATCGCCTTCTTGTCCGCGTCGGTGGGGTAGGGGTGCAGGAAGTGGTCAAAGAGCCAGTCGCGCATGTGCTTGGTGGCGGCGGCGCCCAGGGGCGTGTCCTCGTCGTCCATCGCCTCGCGGGCGGCGGCCATGCGCTCGTGGTTGGCTGCAGTGGCGGTAACGGAGCGCTTGGGGCGACGCTGACGCTTGCCGTCGGGCTCGTCCTCATCGTCATCCTCCGTCTTCTCGGCAAGCTCCAGGGCGGGCTGCACCGAGTCGGCTGCGCCGGCGGGGGCCAGCGCCAGTGCGGCCGCACCATCCGTCCCGCAGACGCCCATCAGCGCGGCCGCATCCACGTCCACGACGCACATCCTGGCGGACGCGTCCAGGATCTTGTCGCGCACAGCCGCAAAGCGCGCAGTCGCCATGCGCAGCGTGTGCAGCTTGATAGCAGCGGGGATGAGGTCATTGGCCGACAGCATCTGCGTCAGACGCACCAACTCGTTGCGCTCGCGCGATGCCAGCTCCTGCAGCAGGTCGCCCAGGGGCGTTCCCGGCGGCGGTGCCATGCCGTTGAACGCATCGTCCTCCTGACCCTCGACAACCGTCTCGCCGCGCGCCAGCTCCCACGACATGCGCGCCACCTCGACGCCGGTGCCCTTCTTGACCAGCAGCTCATGCGCTCCAGTGAACAGGCTGTGCGGCGTGCGTCAAGCTCCGTGCACGTCGCCGTTGTTTTGGCTGTGCGGGGTTGCGCGCTTCAAGCAGCGCGCTGCGAGCGCAAACGCACCGGTGCTCCTTCACGGGCACGCGCTGGGCGGCGGCGAGGAGGAAGGGCGAGCTCGGAGGAGTCGCAAACACGTAGCGAGACTGAGAGTTGACACGCGGGCGCGAGAGTGAGTCGGACCTCTAGCGCCACAAAGCACTCGCGTGTGAGCAGCGGGCAGTGCTCACGCGGGCAGCAACGGCGCGGCGGGGCGGCGCCAGTCACGACGGTAGTGAGGTGACAGCAGGGCCATGTAGGCACATGGCACCTGAGCGAGAAGGCTGGGGCCGCGTGCACGTACCAGACTGTCTCCCTGGGGGGCACCGAAGAAGGCGCCTGCGTGTCGGCGCGAACGGAGCGTAAGCGGGGAGTCCATGCAGGCAAGCTGTGCTCAGGCGCGCCCAGGCAGCGCGGGAAGGCAGCAGTTAACAAGAGGTTCCGGAAGGAGACGCACCCGCGTTAAAGGCGTCCGCGTTGCTTCCCAGTAGATCGTTGAAGTGCTGCTCCAGCTGTGGCGTCGGGGCATCGGGGCACGGCGTGCGTGAGCGCGCGGCGGTGCGCGCAGCCGGAAAGGGTGAGCTCGGGAGTCCGAGCTCGAGAACATTCGCCCACCGGAGCGGGGAGCGCGCGAGGCGGTGCCGGTTCGCAAGAGTGCCCTGAGCTGCCAGTCCGTGCGCGCGCCGCGACGCACCAGGCTGGAGCGCAGGAGCGGCACGCCGGAGTACAGCGGCGTGTCTCCGGCGCCGAGGCTGCCCAGCTGGTCGTCGAAGAGGTGCCAGGCAGCGACAGGCAACATGCTTAGTGTCGGAAGTGGAGTGCTTGGCTGGCGCAGCGACAGCAGGCGGAGAGGAGCAGAGTGGCAACCTTCAGCAGGTAGAGCTGCCACGCTGCGGCTGACGGCGACCTGAGGCGACGCGGGAGAGGAACCGAGCAGGTCAGCTGCCTGAGGATTTCCATCCCGTACACACTGTTGGTCGTATGTCGTACGAGAGAGCAGAGAGGCAGAGCCGCTGCCTCCGGGTACCCCGTGTGCCCGCCATGCTGCGTCAGGCGGCCTCGCGGCTGCGCGCGGCGGCCCTGAGCGCGCCGCGCGACCTCTCAACCGCAGCTGCGCAGCCCACCAGCCTGTCAGTGCAGACCGCGGGCGCGGTGCGCGGCCCGGGCGGGCGCCACAGCATCAGCGGCCTCAGAGTGTGCGTTTTCGGCTCCACGGGATTCCTGGGGCGCTACGTGGTGAACACGCTGGCGCAGATGGGCAGCTTGATGTCGCTCCCAACCCGCTGCACCGACAACCACCGCCAACACCTGCGCGTCATGGGCGACCTGGGGCAGATCGTGTTCTGGGACGCGCCGCACGACTTCATCCGCAGCGACGACGCTTGCCGGTGAGTCCGCGCTGCGAGTAAACCCGACGCGCACGTAGCGTTCCAAGCACCTCTACGCGCCCCGCTTCGCCGCGCCCGCGCGCCACGCACTGCAGCGCGCCGCAGCCGGCTGCGCGCGGCGCGCCTGGTCCAGGGGTGTTGTCAGGTTCTGCTTGAGCAAACCCTGAATCTCCGGCGTTGCTCATGTGCACTCCGTCTTCTGCGCGTCCCCAGGAAAGCCATCGGCGACTCCAACGTCGTCATCAACTGCCTGGGTCGCGACTACGAGACGGGGCGGTACAGCTTCGAGGAGGTGAACGTGCAGGCTGCAGAGCGTGTAGCGCGCCTGGCTGCCGAGGCTGGCGCCGCGCGCCTGGTGCACTTCAGCTGCCTGGGCGCCGCGGCTGACGCGCCCAGCGCGCTGCTGCGCAGCAAGGCTGCGGGCGAGGCGGCGGTGCGGACAGCCTTCCCCAGCGCCACCCTCGTGCGCCCCGCGCCCCTGTTTGGCACTGAGGACCGCCTGATGCGCACCTGGGCCGCAATCAGCAAGGTGCTCCCCTTTGTGCCGCTCATCGACGGCGGGCACACCCGCATGGCGCCCACGGATGTGCGTGACGTGGCGGCAGCGGTGAAGGCGATCTTGCAGGACGAGGCCACCGCTGGGCAGACGTACACCCTGGCGGGTCCCCAGGTGTTCACCGTGAAGGAGCTGGTGGAGTTGGTGTTTGCCACCATCCGCGAAAACCCGCGCACGCTGTACGTGCCCAGCCAGCTGGCGCAGCTGGCAGCCAAGCCGAGAGAGTTTCTCCAGACCCTCCTGCCCTTCCCGGTGCCCGTGCTGCCCGCCGCCATGTACACCAGCGACAACGTGAAGGCCATGGCGGGCGACTTCACTGCGCCGGAAGAGGCGCTGGGGTTCGAGGCGCTCGGCATTGCACCCCGCAAGCCCCAGGGACTCAACATCGACTACCTGCGCAGCTTCAGAGCGGGCGGCTACGACCTGGGCGAGACCGTTGGGCGGGAGCAGAGCAGCACGGCGTGAAGGGATGACTAAGGAGGAAAGCCTTCCGTCAGTGGTATTCTTTCTGTAAACAGCGTCACTGCGTGGGTATGCGCCACACCCGCGGCGCCGCGCCCGGGGCGGCCGAGAGCAGCAGCGCAGCGTCTGGCGACCAGCGCAGGTGCTCGGGGGGGGCCGCGAGGCCCACGAAAGCGGCCACTTGCGTCCCCTCCTCGGTGCTCCACACGCGCACCACCCTGTCCACGCCGCCGCTGGCCATCAGCAGGCCGCAGGGAGACAGACGCGCGCATGTGACGGAGGCGGAGAGCGGAGCGCCGGTGGGGGAGGGCGCCGAGTGTGAGCCCCGCTGCGTGAACAGGGGCTTGCAGATGCGCGCGTCCAGCACCATCAGCGTGCCGTCGCCCACCGCCACCTGCGAGGGCCAGCCTGAGCATGCCAACGAGCGGGGTTCACGGCTCAACGCACCACTGCGAGCGGGCCTTCTTGCCCGACCACCGCATGCAGCGAATGCACTCGCCCGTAGTAGGCACCTTTCTTGGGAAACGCGGCGACGTACTGCTGCAGCGGCCGCGTGCGCTCCTTGACGGCAAAGTCCCAGGCCTGTCGTTTCGCAGATTCGCACCAGGCTGTGAGCTTCAGCTCCCCAAGGCGCGCCAGCACGCCTGCGCAGGGGCGACGTGGCGCACCAGCACGCGGGAGGTCTCCTTTTGGAGGTCATAGTGCGCGGTCATCAGCTTCGGGGGCGAGTCGGCGGCCCAAACAACATGCGTCACTGCTCCAGAGTCCACGCAGTCGATCTCGTCCCACATCTCGCCGCTGCTCACATGCCACACCTTCAGGGTGCCGTCGCCGGAGCCGGTGACGACGCGAGCGCCATCGGGTGACATCGCCTGGCGCCACGCAGGACATGACAGATAGATGCGAACGGTCAGGGTAGAACAGCGCGCGCATCGCGATGCAGGCGGAGCAGCGCGCACCAGGCAGGTGATGTACTTGGCGTGGCCGCAGAGTGAGCGCTCGCACAAGCCGGTGGCGGTGCACCAGACGTGGGCGTGCGTGTCTGCGGCACCTGTCACCAGCCGAGCGCCGTCTGGGCTGAACGCCCCGCATGTGACGCGCGCAGTGTGCCCCTGCGCGCCATTCAAGTCAGCGCATCTGTCGGCTCAAGAAGGCAGACAAGATAGACAGCAAAGGACGCGCCTGCAAGATGTGTGCCTCCTCTAGCAAAGCTCTCCCATCGCCATCGCCGCTCAGCGCGCGCCAGAGCTTCACGGTTCCATCTGCCGCGCCCGTGGCCATCCACGCTCCGCAAGGCGAGCAGTCCGCCCAGACGGCGCCTCCGTCGTGCGCTGTCGCCGTTGCGGAGCACACGCCCGTGGCACCGTCCCACAGCCGCAGCGCGCCACCCATCTCCAAGGACGCGATGCGGAAGGACGCGCCTGGCAGAGGAGACGATGCGATTGCCGCCAGAGCGGTGCCGCAGCCGCGCAGCTCGGCCACGCACGCGTTGACGGCCGCGTCGCGCTGGGCGGCGGCCATCTGCTCAGCCGCGCCCTGGTGCGCGCAAAAAAAGGATGTCAGCGGCGCAGAATAGAGCAGAGGCGGAGAGGGAATAACGGCAATGCGCACCGTGAGCTTCGAGTCCAGCTCCAGGGCGCGTTTGAAGGCGCATGCAGCCTCCGCGTGCATCGCCAGCGCACGCATGGCGGCACCGGCTGCGACATGCGCCTCTGCGGCGCGCGGGCGCAGCGCGAGGGCCTCACGAGCGTCCGCCAGCGCGTCAGCGGCTCGACCCAGCCGCAGCAGCGCCTGCGAGCGACTCACGCGCAGCTGGGCATTGCCGGGCGACCAGACCAGCGCCTCCGTGTACGCCGCACAGGCCGCTGCAAAGTCGGAGGCGTCAAAGGCGCTGGCGCCGCGCTTGGCCGCCGCTGCGGAGCACTGCGCCGGGTCGACCGTCGCGTTGCAAACAGCCTCCTCGGCTGGCTCGGCGGGCGTCTCTGTCGCGGCCTCTCCGTCTGCAGCCGTGCGCCTGCACAAATGTGTGCGTCAAACGCTCCGCAGCTCGTGCGCCTGGCAGGGCGCGAGCGCACCCCTGACGCCAGTCCCAGTCGCGCGCGGTGGCGCGGCTCAGGTCTTGGAGCACAGCCTGAAGAGCTTGCTGTATCTGTTCACGCGCGTCGCGTCAGCGCCGCTACGCATGCGCGCGCAGCGGGTGCGCCCGCCCGCAGCGCACCCGCAGGAAGGTTGCCGCGTCGCCGCCTTTGTCTGGGTGCGCGCGCTTGAGCAGCCTGGGGTGCCCGCTGCGTCAGGGCGCGCCAACGGACAGGGTGGCTCCAACAACACTCGCCACGCGCGCTTGCATAGCCTGCGCTGCTCTGGTGCGCACCGGTGGTAGGCGCGCTTCGCCTCGGAGGGGGTCACCTCGCGACTCACGCTCAACAGGCGGAACGCCCATGCGGTGCCCAGCTCGGCCGACGGGGAGGCCATCCGGGCCAAAGACGCGCGAAAGCTGCTGCTGGAGATGGGTGCTGTGTGAGCGATCGAACAAGGGCAGGACAAAGTTGACACCAGAGCGGGGGTCGTTACACGCACGCGTACACCTCGCTCGAGCTCGCTTGAGCTCCGGGGTGGTCACGTACAATCACTGCACGTACACTCATTGCCACCGCGTTCATGGCGCTTCTGCTCCTTGATGCGCTGGCAGTCTGGTCGGTGTGCCGGCCAGAAGCGGTGTAAGCACTGCAGACATGCGGAGAGCAGAAGGCCACGGACTGGCAGTCAGCGCAGGCCATCAGCTTCGCGCGAGGCGCCTCCGATGCGCAGATGCCGCAGCCGTCGCAGAGGGGCTCAGCAGGCGGCTGCCCGCGTTGCTGGTCTCAAAAGGCAGCGCTTTGCTCGAATCGTCCACTCAAAGCTTGTTGAGCCCCGTGACGGCCAGCACGCGCACGCACTGGTCGAAGGAGCCACACACCGCCAGTCCCTCCTTGTCAGGTGACCAGTCGAAGGCCTGGATGGGCTGCGTGCTGGCTTGGAAGCTGGCAAGCAGCGCGGTTGAACCAGCCACGCCAGCCTCCCTTCCCTCCGCGTCCTTCTTCACCCGCTGGTCCGGGTAGCAGTACTTGTGGAGCCAGAGGCAGCCGGACCCCCCGTGCAGCATGAACAGGTCCCGGTTGTGCGGCGAGTGCTTTGCCCCCCACAGCGTCGCCGCCGAGGGCGCCTGCTGCGAGCAGGCCGCCATGCCCTGGCTGGGGTGCTGCGTGCGCGCGTCGATGACGTAGAAGGCGCCCTCCAGGCAGCTGACCGCCAGGGTGTTGAGTCGTGTCTCGCGGCGGTCAAACTCCAGGCCGCACACCCCGTTCTGCAGGTTGGTGCTGTAGCGCAGGCGCCCCGCCCGAAGGTCGAATAGCTTCACGTCGCCGTTGTCGTACCCAGCAGCCACGCAGCGCTCCTCGTCGTTCCAAGAGTCGCCAAACGCGCACGACCAGCAGTCTCGAGCGCGGCTGCCGGCTGCCGGCTCGAAGGACGCCACAGGCGCGCTGCGCTGACGCAGGTCCCACACCCTCAAGCAGCCGTCTGCGCCAGCGGTGGCCACCTCGGGTGCGCCGTGGCCGGCCCTCGCTCCGCCGACGCCGTCAATCGCGTTCACGATGCCCCGGTGGGCCTCACAGCTCCAGCTTGGCGTGCTGGGACGCTCCAGGTCCCACACCTGCAGCGCGCCGCCGTGGCCTCCGGTGGCCAAGGAGCGGTCTGACAGCGCACTCGCGCCAAACGTGCCGCACTTGAGCCCCTGGGGCGCCTCGCTCTCGCTCAGCTTGCGGGCGTCCATTCCGTCCAGCTCATACACCTGTGTGCGGCAGCGTGAGCCAGCCAGGAGCGCTAGGAGAGCGCCACTGGGACCGCGCACCTGCAGACAACCCGTGGCTCGAGCGTATGTGCCTAGCACCACGAAGCGCGCGGAGGAGGGAACCCATCTGCGTGCCGTGGCGTGAGAGCGTGCTCGGCGTGAGGCGCAGCGCCAGCAGCGCACTTGGTGTCCAGGATGGTGATAGCCAGCGACTGGTTCACCAGCTCCAGGATCTGAGGGCCAACACTGGTCGCCATGCGTGCTCAGAAGGCTCTGAAGGCCCTTGTGCCGAGTTTCAGCGCGGATGTCAGTGTAGATAGGCTCACCGGAGGGAGCGCAAAGTGTGCAGTGGCCTGCGCCAATGCGCCTCCTGCTCGCTGTGCGTGCGGAGGGCTGAGCAGATGTGCAGGTATCACACAGCCCATAGCTTACAGGTATCTACAACGTCTGGGAGCGGCAGCGTCCCCAGGGAACAGTCCGTCCATCCACGCTCCCGCCACGCGGCGGCGGCGCGCTCCCGCCACGCCCGGCTCACGCCACCTTCTTGCACTCCTCGCTCTGCTCAGCCTCAGCCTGCGGCTCAACAGCCCAGGGCGCGTCGTCTGGTTGGACGGGTCCCTCCCGGGCCTGCTCAGCCAGTCGCGCTTTGGCCTCCTCGACGCGTGGTTGATAGCTCGGGTCTGAACGGTTTACGGCCTGCTTGGCGCTGAATAGGCCCACCACGAAGAAGCCGCCCCATAGCGCCAGGTTCGAGAGCTGCAGCAGCATATGCGACGACACAGGCTCAGCGAGGGGCGCTCAGTGTTGTTACAGTGCCACTATGCCACGTCACTCTGCTGCTGCTTCTGTGCTCGCGACGGCAGCAGGTGAGTCCACTCCTCCGGCTGCAATTCTCGCCACTCGCCCGGCTGCAGCGTAGGCCCCTCCTCGCCCAACAAGTTGAAGCCGCCGATGCTGACGCGCACGAGTCGAAGCGTTGGAAGCCCGACAGCGGCAGTCATGCGCCGCACTTGGCGGTTGCGGCCCTCAGTCAACGCAAGCTCCAGCCACACAGTGGGCACGGTGAGGCGCGAGCGGATGGGCTGGGAGCGTGGCCACAGCGCAGCCGTCTCGGCGTCCGACAACAGACGTGCCTCCGCAGGGGCGGTGAGGCCGTCGGATAGGGCGACTCCGGTGCGTAGGCGTTGGAGCTGCTCGTCGGAAACCGGGGCGGCGGCTTCCACACACGCCCAGTACACCTTGCGCGCCTTCTTTTGAGGCTCCGAAAGCGCCGTCTGCAGTGAGCCTACATTGGTCAGAACCAGAAGCCCCTCCGAATCGGCGTCAAGGCGGCCGGCAGGGTACACGTCAGGGACCGAAACGTAGTCCGCCAGTGTCACCCGAGCCTCAGTGCGCCTGGCCGTCGCAGTGCTGTCCGAGAAGGCGCACAACACGTCGAAAGGCTTGTTGAGCAGCAGCACGCGGGGGGGCCCGCGCGCACGAGCGGCGGGCGAGCGGTGTGGCACTGGCGGCCGAGGAGCAGAGGCAGGCTTGGAGCGCGAGGGCGGCACGGAGCGCGGTGCAGGACCAGCACGCGTCGTGACTCTCACGCGCATCGCCACACTGCTGACCACGCGATATGCGAGGGACAGAGTCTGGCTGCAACATTGGCTGCATTGGTCGTCGCAGGCGGGACCGACCACCTGTCTCGCACCCTCGGCGAGCCTGTGGTGTGGCCTGTGCGGCTCAAGCCTGTGTTGCTGCCCACTGTTCCTACGCACTCCAGTGAGCCCTTGAGAGGCTCTGCGCCATGGCGGCTGTGCCTGACGTGCTTGCGTTGCTCTCCGCGGGCGTCACGTTCGACCGCAAGCGCTTCGCGCGCGACATCAACCTGGTGGCTCCCAAGGCGCGTGGTGCTTTGTAGGCTGCGCGCGCCAGAGTGGAGTGCAGAGAGTGACGGCTGCTGACACTCCCTCCCTTCTAGGCGCCCGGCGCTGCTACAGGCGCCGCGTCCAAGCGGGGCGCGGGCGAGGTGCAGGAGATGGCGCAGAGCGGCTCCGCGCGGAAGAAAGCCCGTCGGGCAGAGGCAGAGGCGGCCCAAGGTACGCTCCCTTGCGCTCTCTCGCCACCGCTCGCTCACGCCACCCGCAGCCCCCACAGACGGCGCCGTGGACCTATTCGCAGGCGGCGACGCGCTGACGCGCGCCCGGCCGGCGTCAGGCGCCTCTCAGGCCGCTGTGAGCGTCAACGAGCAAGCCGCCACGCAGCGCAAGGCGCTCGGCATCCGCGTCGCCGGCGCGCCTGCACCGCCGCTCCTCACCGACTTCCAGCAGCTGGCGGAAGCGCCCTTGGGCGCCTCAGCCGCGCTGCTGGCGCGCCTGAGCGCTGAGGGGTGGCTTGCGCCCACGGCCGTGCAGCGCCAGGCCATCCCCTGCCTCCTGGCACAGCAGGAGCTGCTTGTGTGCGCGCCCACCGGCAGCGGCAAGACGCTCGCATTCCTGCTGCCGCTGCTGCTGCTGCTTCGCAGTCACTCACCGAGCGGGCCTCGCGCGCTGGTGCTTGCGCCCACGCGCGAGCTGGCCACGCAAACCAAGCGCGTCTGGGCCCGCATCTGCCCGGGCAAGACCCTGCGCTGCACCGTGCTGAGCAAAGCGAGCGCGGCCGGCTGTGACCTGGGCAGCGTGGACCTGCTGGTCAGCACGCCCCTGCGTTTGGGTCACTTGCTTGCTGCGGGCAAGGCGTCGCTTTCGTCAGTGCTGTATGTTGTTCTGGACGAGGCGGACAAGCTGTTCGAGCTGGGCTTTGTGGGCCAGCTGGACTGCGTGCTCGCAGCGTGCACGCACGAGCGACTGCTGCGCAGCCTCTTCACCGCTACGCTGCCTGAGGGCGTGGAGACGCTGGCGCGCTCCGTCATGCACGCGCCGGTTCGCGTCACCGTGGGCGAGCGCAACGCGGCCGCAGCCACCGTCTCTCAGCGCCTCCTCTTTTGCGGAAACGAGCAGGGCAAGCTCCTCGCCGTACGAAACCTGCTGCGAGAGGGCACCCGCCCGCCCATCCTGGTCTTCACGCAGTCCAAGGAGCGATGCGCAGCCCTGGCCAGGGAGCTTCGCATGGACGCCATCCCCTCAGCCGCCATCCATGCAGACATGAGCCAGTCGAAGCGAGACGCCGCCGTGGCATCCTTCCGCTGTGGAGATACCTGGTTGTTGGTTGCCACGGATTTACTGGCGCGCGGGCTGGATTTCATCGGCGTGCAGACGGTGGTCAACTACGACTTCCCTGACAGCCCCACAGCTTACGTGCACCGCATCGGCCGCTGCGGCCGCGCGGGACGCAGCGGCGAGGCCGTGACGCTCTTCACGGAGGCTGATGCGCCCCAACTGCGCGCAATTGCGAACGTGATGCGCGCCTCGGGCTGCGATGTGCCCGCCTGGATGCTGGGCCTGCAGAAGGGTCCCAAGCAGACACGCGCGGTCGAGCGTGCGCCCATTGGAGGGCAGGACCGGTTTGACCGGCTGCAAAAGCGCAAGAAGCGCAGCATGGTGGATGCGAGCAAGCGGCGCGTGGCTGCGAGCGCAGACGTGGCAGAAGAGCCATGATCTGACTCGTTTCCGTATCGCCTGCGCCGCGCCTGGCGGATCTCGTCTCCCTTTGCCAGCGCCTTGCGGTACTTGATCACAGTGCCGTGATCGTTGACGCCGCGCGTACGGCCTGGAGCCCGCCATCCGGCTGTTCACGCAGCTGCAACGGCTTCTGCGCGCGGATTGTGGAGAACGAGGACTTCCAGGAGGAGCTCATCAAGTCCTCGTTCTCAACGATGCGCGCGCAGAAGCCGTTGCAGCTGAACAGCCGGATGGCGGGCTCCAGGCCGTACGCGCGGCGTCAACGATCACGGCACTGTGATCAAGTACCGCAAGGCGCTGGCAAAGGGA
>Ga0049083_10000098_pt1 | contig 24165 bp, 20 predicted proteins | sample GreLakmeMI27MSRF_FD_66719 | JGI IMG/M metagenome (GOLD analysis project Ga0049083, IMG submission 66719) | Freshwater lentic microbial communities from great Laurentian Lakes, MI, USA - Great Lakes metaG MI27MSRF | ecosystem: Environmental > Aquatic > Freshwater > Lake | place: Great Lakes...
ACCGCTGCGCCGGCGCTCGCCACAGCGGTGCCACGTCATCGTGGCGGGGCTTTCGGACGGGCGGCTGAGACCCCCCCCTTTCGGATGCTGCCGCGGACGTCCGTGGCGGGAGGGGCTTACCGCACGCCGCTGACGCATGCGGCGCGGTTCGCTTCGCACGTGCTTCCTTGTTGCTGTGGCGGTGCAGGCTCGGATATGCTGCCAGCAGAGGAGAACGGAATCGTGTTGCCTAGTGCGCCCAGCCCACACCTTCGTTGCCCCTGCCCTGGCGGCCTGTACGTCGGGAACAGCATCGCACCAGGCGTGCGCCTCCTGAGCTGTCACTGCGGCCGCGCGCGATAGGGCCGCCGTGGCAGGTAACAGGGGCCGGTCCGGTCTCGAGCAGCCGAGCCTCACACAACTTCAGCGGCACATCAGGCTCCATAGCAAACATCCATCCAATCCAGTGTCTTCCTCGGCGGGTCAGTTCAGGGCTCAGCGGCCGCTCAGGGGTCCTTGTGTTGCCCCGGCGCGCCCGCCTTCGCCGGCGCCTTTGCCGCACCCTGCTCCGCCTCGCCCGTCGCCCGCCGCGCGGGCAGCTGCGTGACCGTGTTGCAGAAGGAGCCGCCTGCGCCGGTGCCTATGCCGTACACGTCAGCCACGTCGCCAACTCCGGTGCCGCCGCTGCCGCCCCACGCAGCCACCGCCGCGGCCTTGGGCTTGCTCACCGCCGGCGTGCCGCCGCCGGAGCTCTGCTTGGTGTCGCTCATGTCGCGCGCGAGCACCAAAGAAAGATACGAATCACGAGGGCGTGTGCGTGTGAGCCATGCTGTGGGCTGATCAGCTCCGGCTGCCCCAACAATCACACCTCACGGAATGGTATTTACCGTGTTCAGCCACCCGCGCAGTGCCTCGGCAGCGCTGTGCCAATCCGCATCCAACATGATGTCATGCGCTCCGGGCACCCATACAGCCTTTGTTTTCACCCATCTCGACGTCTCCTCAACGCCCTCCCGGTCAACCACCGCGTCGCTCTCCGCGCCCAGCACCAGCACGGGCAGGCCCGGCGGCGGCGGCGGCACCGGCAGTGAGGCGTTGAGCGTCCTCAGGTCAAGAAGCTGTGTCTTCCCTGAGCCCGCCATCTGCGCCTGATACCGCACCAGCTGCTCCTCGCCCAGCGACTCCGAGAAGAACGTCGCGCGACACAGCGCCGCGTCCTGCTCGAAAGCGCGGCTCACCATGGCGTACGTCACCCGAGCGGCTCGAAGTGGCGTGCTGAACAACATACGAAGAGCCATGGCGCTGTTGCCAGCTGGAGGCACTGAGCACAGCAGAGCAGCGCCTGCTACTAAGGGAGTGATTGCGGCGCGCGAGGAGATGGCCTCCTGGACGCAGAGGCCGCCGAAAGAGTGGCCCACCAGCACAGGCGAAGAAGGGAGCGTGCGCGCGAAGGAAAGCACGTCCGCTGCGTGGCTGCTTAGAGTGCCCGCCACCTCGTCGTGAGCAGGCGCGTCGCTCTGTCCGTGACCGCGCAGCGACAGCGCGTGGCAGTCAAAGCCCAGGGACTGGAAGAAGCGAAGCCAGTGCTCGTGCCAGCACCACGCGCCGTGGAAAGAGCCGTGCACGAAGAGCAGCGGCGGTGTCAATCTGCCAGACGGCGACGCCAGGGCGCTCAGCACCTCCAGTCGAGCGCCGTCCCTGGTGGTATGCCAGCTGCGCTGCACCGCCGGCACCCCGGCTGTGGCAACGCAGGCCAAGCAACGCAGGCGACGCGCGGGCGGGTGCGCAGCGTGCAGGGCAACGCTGCGGGACGACATTGGCAAAGTAGGGGAAGGAGTTTGCACGGCGACTTCGTCAGCGAGGAGGACCGACTAGGCAGCCCGCCGCCGCCAGAGTTCCCACCTGCCCGCCTGCGTTCATCCCTCACGGCGCCTCAAACTGGGTCACCTTCTCACCCAGCACCACCTGGAGCTCCATCTCCGCGGGCGCCTCGTTGGGCAACGGGCGCAGCACGCGCAGCTTGACGCTCTGCCCGGGCTGCGCTCCGTCCAGCGCTCGGTACAGCCCCGCCGAGTCCCTCACCGCCGCGCCGTCCAGCGCCACGATGACATCGCCCCACGCCAGACTTCCATCGTCTTTCCGCGTGGTGCCTCGCACGCCTGCAGCTCCAGCTGGTCCCTCACGCGGCGCTCGCAACACCAACACGCCCTTCAACCCCAGTCGCCCCGCCGCGCCATCCGGCGCCATCACGATGCCCAGCACCGGGCGAGTCACACGCCCCGTGCTGATGATCTGCTCTACCACACCGCGAACCGCATCCACAGGCAGCGCAAAGCCTACGCCCGCGCTGCCGCCGCTGGGGCTGTAGATTGCCGTATTGATGCCCACCAGACGGCCCGAGGAATCCAGCAGCGGGCCGCCAGAGTTACCCGGATTGATGGCTGCGTCCGTTTGGATGACGCCGCGGATGGGCCGCCCAGTCACTCCGCTCTGGATCTCACGACCCAGGCCGGATACGACGCCTGTGGTGAGCGTTCTGTCCAGGCCAAACGGGTTTCCGATTGCAAACAGGCGCTGCCCAACTTGCAGCGTGGAGCTGCTGCCGAGTGCCAGGGGCTGGAGCGTTCTGTGGCCTGGGTTGACCTTGAGGACGGCCACATCCTTGTCCTCGTCGAAGCCGACCACTTTGGCCTGGAGCGCTGTGGCGTCATCCAGCGAGACGAGCACGTCCTGCGCGCCCACCACCACGTGCAGGTTGGTCACCACGTAGCCCCGGGCGTCCCACACAAAACCGGAGCCGCTGCCCCGCGGCAGCAGCGTCTCGTCTAGAGTGAGCGCATCGCGCTGCGCCTGCAGGTTGGTGACGAACACCACGCTGGGCGTGGCGCGTCGGAAGAGCGCCACCGTGCGCTGCTCCTCGGCCGACAGGCGGCTGGCTGGAGGCTGGTCGTCGAGGAAGGCCAGCGCTGGGTGGACCAGCAGGCTGGAGGAGGGCGGAGCGGCCGCCAGGAGCACAGCCAGCGCGCAGGCGCCCAGCCGGCGCACCAGCGGCGCGGCGGGCGCATCGCCGGACTCCCGGGAGCATACATACACCGGTAGGCGGCGCCGCGGCGGTGCCCGCAGTCCTCGTTGCACGCTCAGCGGCGCAACCGCAGGCGCGCCGCTGCAAGCCAACATGGTGATGCAATGCGAGCAGTGTGCCAGCTCTGTGCGGTGCACAAAAGAAGAAGGCGGGCCGAGTAAGAGGGTGGACCAACGTCACGGTGTGGATGGTGAGTCAGCCTTAAAGCCAGGTGAAGCTTGGCAGCTCCTACGGGGCGTCTGCGGACTCGTCGTTGCTCGCCAGATAGTTCTGCAGGTACTCGCCACACGCCGCTGGCGATGTACCGGCAGAACTACGAGGAGAGCAAGGACGAGTCCGAAGACACCCCGTACGAGCTGCCAAGCCTCAGCCATCTCTATGACGCCGGCTTTGTTCTGGGCCGCCGCTGGAGCCCCGACCAGCCGCGCTACCATGCACCCGCAATGAGGTGGGCGCGGAGTTGCGCCGGCGTGCGGAGGCCAACCCGCAGCTCCCGCTGCACCCTGTCAGGTGAATGTAGTGGCTGGTCGGGGCGCCAGCAGGCGGCCTAGACAAAGCCTTGCTTGAGGGGTTTGAGAGGGGTTTGCGGGCTGGCAGCTTGCATGGGGCGTCTTCGTTCTCGGCGTTGCTAGCCACTTAGGCGTCGTACATCGCCGTGTCGCTCACTCTTCGCCCGCATACTCGGCCGAGCCCGGGCTGCGGTAGCTGCCCATCGGGCTGCGAAGCCCATCACTGCCGAAGTAGTGACCGCTTCCGACATCGCCCTCGAAAAGCAGGCGCCAGGTGGCGACGGTGCTCTGCGACGGAGGCAGCGCGCCGAACTCCTCTGGCCGCCCGCCACCGAACATGTGGCGCGTCAGGTCGGTGATGATGAATCCTGGAGTGCAAGCGTTCACCAACAGCGCAGGTAGCTGCGTAGACGCCAGCCGCGTGTAGACGTTCAGCGCAGCCTTGGAGAAGCCGTACGCAACGTACGCCAGGCTCTCTCGCTCCGTGGGCGCAGGGAAGCCCGCCTGAAGGAGCGCGGCGTCGCCACCATCCGCCGCCGCCAGAAACTCCGCCAGCACAGTCTCAAGCTCGGCCCAGCTCACGCCTGGGCGCGTGAAGAAGTGCTGCCGCTCGGGGCTGCACTTGGCCACGAACATGGGCGCGGAACCACTCGACACCTGCACCACACGACCGCCTCGGCACAGTAATGGGGTGAATGCGTCCGTGCAAGCCTTCACGCCATACAGGTTCACAGCCAGCAGCTCCGCGGGCGTGCCTGCCGCGACACCCGCGTTGTTGACGAGGCCAAACAGGGCATCCGTGGCTCCGAAGCGCGAGGCAACGTCACTCGCCGCCGCCGCCACCGAAGTGGCGTCGCTCACGTCCAGCTCTAGCACCTCCAGGCGGCTCGCCCAGGCGGGCACGCGCGCACACAGCGTCGCGGCGGCGTCCATTGCGCGCTGCTTGCTGCGCGCGCCAAGCAAGATGTACGTGTCCGCCCGCTCGGAGAGCAGACGCTCCACGATGGCCAGCCCGACGCCCTTGTTGGCCCCGGTGACCAACACGCGCTTGACGGACGACATGGAGGAGGCGAGGAGCGCTCAAAACTTGGTGGTGTGCCACCAAGCCACGTGATCGTGACGTCATCGATTTCTGTCGCCTTCCCTCCGGACGGCCTGTTTCACCTTCCCGAGCGTGTATCAGTCGTTAGAGGAGCCATGGGAAACGCAGCGTCCGCAACGGCGTCAGCCGCGCCGCGTTCGCAGCTGCGTGTGGTTGGCCTGGGCGACCCCGTGACCGACATCCTGCTCAACGTGGACCCCGCCGCGCTCCTGTACCTGGGCGCGGAGCCGGGCAGCTGCGTGCAGGCGCGCAGGCGGTGCCCAGTCAGCATGAATTGCCCTAACATCGCCCACCCTCTCCTCCTGCAGCTCACGCGCGCCACGGACGTGGACATCATCATGCAGGCCTGCAACGAGCACACCGTCGCGCCCACAGAGCCCGTGCGCGTGGCCGGTGCGTCGCTGTGAGAGTGGTGTGCGTCCAGTCTCCCTCTCACCCGCCCACGCGCGCGCAGGCGGCAGCGCTGCGAACGTGGTCTCCACGCTCGCGCAGCTGGGCGGCGGCCAGGCTTCGGTGAGCCTGATCGGCGTGCTGGGCGCGGACGCGACGGGCGCAGCCTACCGCTCTTTCCTCTCCTCCAAGGGCGTGTCCCCAGCCGGCCTGGTAACCACCCAAAGCCCCGCAGCCAGCGCCGTGTCTCTCAGCATGGTCACTCCCGACGGAGAGCGCACCATGCGCACTCTGCCTGGCGCGGCGGCTGAGCTGAGCGAGGGGCACGTTCTCTCCGGCGTGGCTCCTACGTTGCTCCGCCAGGCGCAGCTGCTACACGCGGAGGGTTACTCGCTGCGTCGCAGCGGCGCGCTGCTTGCTGCCGTGCGCGCCGCCAGCGCGGGCGGGGCGGTGGTGAGCCTGGACCTGGGGTGCGCGGACGTGGTTCGGGAGTGTCACGCGGCGCTCAGAGCGGTGCTGTCCACCGGCGCGGTGGACCTGGTGTTCGCCAACGAGGCGGAGGCGGCCGCCCTGGGCCAGCTGGAGGGCGCCCCGCCCACGGCCGCAGCCGGCAGCGGCAGCGGCGGCGAAGCCGCTGGCGCCACGCTGCAGCTCTCCGCTGTGGACGCCGGCGTGGCGTTCCTCCTCAAGCACGTGGCTGCCGTGTCCGTCACCCGCGGCGCGGCGGGCAGCGTGACCACTCGCAAGGACGGCGAGCGGTTTGCCACCCCTGCCTGTGCGGTGCCCACCGTGCTGGACACCACCGGCGCCGGGGACGCCCACGCCGCCGGCTTCCTCTGGGCGCTCCTCCACGGCGCGCCGCTGCCGGTGTGCGCCGCAGCAGCAGCAGCAGCAGCCGCGGAGGCTGTGCAGGTGCGTGGCGCCGCGCTGCCCCCCTACGCTGTCGCGCGCCTGCGAGACGCCACCGCCGGCGCCGGCGTCGCGTCCGCCGCAGCAGCCACGTCAGGCGCACCCTCCGGCGGGCTGCTGCAGAGCCTGTCTGCATGGCTGTGGCCCCAGGAGGTTGCGACGGTGGCGCACCCCGCCCATCGCAGCGCCACCGAGGCCGGTTTGAAGCGCGTCGAAACGGCTGGACAGAAGAGCACCGGACACCTTTGGGGGTCAGAGGTTGACTACGCCCAGGAGCAGGACCAGGGCGCAGCCCCCTCGGGAGCCCTGGTTGAGTCCTTTGACCAACAGGGTCACCGGGTCCTCATGCGACGCACCCTCTCCGGCCGCCTGCTTCCTGCGGAGCACCCGGGCTCATTCTCTGCGCCCTACACCGACGGGCGCCTCCACCGCAGCCTCAGCAGCCGTGTCTTGGGGCCCGGAAGCAGCGGAGACCTCATCGCAGCATCCATGCCCAGCTGCGGGCCGGCGCCGGAGAAGGGCGCCGGCATTGGCGCGTACGTGGCCTATTTCCTGGGCTTTGGCTGGCTCTCTGCCTGGGTGGACAGCCAGCGACTGTTTGCCCAGCCGGAGGAGGCGCCCTCGCGCATGCGGCGCTCAATGTCAAGCCGGGTCATGTCGGGTCGCTCCATCAATTGATCGATGTAAATGTGTAACACAGGGAAGGAAAGGAAGGTTGTGTGCTAACTAAACTATGTAGACCGACGCCGAGAAGCGGCGGCGGGAGCGAGCCAATCAATAATTTATTTGGACCAAATAGTACACAGCAGTGCACGCCCTGTGCTCCTCGTTGCTGTGCCTCCATGCGGGCGCTGTTTGCGCGCTGAGAGTGGTCGCAGCGCGGTGGGCGTACAAAATGGCAGACTCCCAGGCGGTGGAGGCAGCGTTGTTGGGCTCGCTGGACCTTCCCGCGCTGCTGGAGTGGCTGTCTGAAAGCGCTCCGGTGCGCTGCGGTGCTCCGTGCGCTGCCGCAGTGCGCTGAGGCGTGCTCGTGCGCAGGAGAGCGCTTGCGCGCCTCCCTTCCCCGGCTCTACGCGCGCGGGCTTCGCGTCTGCGCTGCTGCAGCTGGTTCGAGAGGAGGCTGAGCCGCTGCTGCAGGCTGGCGAGGAGGCTTTGGCGAGCGGAGGAGGAGGCGCAAGCGGGTCTCACACGGAACTCGCACAGCCCCCCTCTCCCGTGCTGCGCGTGCCGATCCTCGCGCACGTCCCCCACCGCCCGGCGGTGGCCAGGCGGCTGGCGCCACCCTGCGGGGCGCCCGCGCCTGACTCGGTCCTAGACTTTCCTCCGCTCGCTCCGACGCAGGGCCCCCCGCGCCCCGCTGGACGCCGCATCCAGCCCACCGCCTGCGCCTCCGCTCCGCGCACCGCACCTCCATTCGCGGGAGCTGGCCAGGGCGTCAGTGCGGCGCAGCCGCAGCCGCAGCAACAGCAGCACCAACATCAAGCGCAGCGCTTGCCGTCTACGCCCCCGGCGGCTCAGCTGCCTTCTCTGGGCCGCACGCTGAGCGGCGAAGCTGCCGAGGTTGTGTGCCTGGCTGAGGGCGAGCGTGCGGCGCTGCGTGAGGCGCGAAGAGCGGCCGCGCTGGAGGGGTCAGCCGCTCGCGCAGCCTCAGTGTCTGCAGCGCTGCTCCTCTGCGACGGTGCCAGCGCCGGCTCAACCACCACGCCGGTGGCGCAGAGTCGCACGCGCTCTGCGACGAGCGACGAGGCCGCCGAGGCGCGCTCTCCTGCGACTCCTCTCAGCCCTTTGCTGCGCGTCCAGCTGTCCTCCGCGCAGAGCACGCCGGACAGCGGGGCGCACACCGCGCAGATGCCCCAGCAGCCGCCGCCGCCGCCGATGGCCGCGCGGGTGGCGCGGGCGGCGCAGCTGAGCGCCTCGGCGCTGTGCGCTGGGCTGGCGGGGTCGCTGGGGGCGGAGGTGCTGCTGCTGTGCCGCCTCCTGGCGCTGCCGCCCCAGGCGCCGGCGCCGGCGGCGGCGGCGGCGGCGGCGGAGTCGAACGCTGCGTCTGAAAAGCTGAGGCTGTTCGACGGCGCAGAGTGCGCCTGGGGCTACGCGGCCACCGTGTTCGCAGCCTGCCCCCAGCTGCTGCGCGCCACGGGCGAGCGGCTCGCCTCCGCCCTGGCGGACTGCCCGCAGCTGCGCCGCCTGGCGCCCGCCGCTGCGCAGCTGGCACGCAGCCACGCGCAGCAGGCGCGCACCGACGCCCTCGCGGCCAAGCGCTACGCCGCAGCCGGCGCCGCCGGGGCGGGCTACCGCTTCGGCCTGGCGCTGGAGGCGGCCACAGAGGCGCGCCGGGGGGCGGGCGGCGGCGGCGGCGGCGGTGTGCTGGCCGAGCAGGTGTTCCACAACCGCGAGCGCACGCGGGACGCCCTGTACGCGCTGCTGGCCGACGCCGCGGGCGGGGCGCAGCTGGGCGCGTCGGTCTCAGCCGCTGGTGCGCGGGCGCCCACGCCCGGCGAGCTGGCGCCCCGCTGTCGGGAGCTGCTCGCTCGCCTGCGACCAGACAACGCCGCCTGGCTCGCCAGCCTCATCGCCGCGCGAGCGCTGCAGGCCGCAACGTCCGGCGAAACGGACGACGAGGTGGGCACGCTGGTGGCACAGCCAGAGAGGTTGCAGCGTCTGCACGCGCGCATCACCGCCCAAGGCGCCACTTCCAGCGGGGCATCGGATCGGGGAGGCATCATCGGCGGCGTCACGCATGCGATGCCGTCGCAGCCCCCGTCGCAGGCGCAGGCGATGCCTGTCGGATGCGGGGCGGCTGGTGGCGGCGCCCGACAGCTCTTCGCCGGCCCTGGCCCCGCTCAGCGCGCGCCGCCAGGCGCTACCAGGCCCCCGCCGTTTGGCGCATCCGGGGCTGCTGCGCTGCACTGCGCCGGCGGTGGCTCTCTGGCGGCGCTGTTTGCGCCTGCGCTGCGCCCGGTAGTGCTCTTCCTGGAGGCCGCAGACAGCGCGCGCCTGAACGCGCACCTGGCGCGCACGTTGACCGCCGCGCTGCAGGAGCTGGACGAGAGCCTCGGGCGGCCGTCCGCACAGCGCGGCGACGGCGGCGGCGGTGGCGGCGGCGGCACCTCGCAGGGCAGTCCCGTTGCCTCTTCGCCCTCAGGCGCCCTCGCCGCCGCCGGCGGCGGCGGCAGCATCGGCGCGGTCGAGCGTGTGCTGGCGCTGCGTGCGCTGGGCTCGCTGCTGGGCTTCCTGCACTTTGGCTGCGCGGCCTGGACCCTCCCGAGCGCCCCGGCCCTCCTGCAGCCCCCCCCGCCTCCCCTTGACTGCGCCGCCGCCCTGCGCTGCGCCGCCCGCCGTGGCGCCCTCACCCGCACGCTGCCCTGGGTGCTGTGCTTCCTGCGCCTGGCGCCGTGGGACCCGGACAGTGCCGCGCGCTCCCCCGGGGTGAGGGACGCCCTGCGCTGTGTGGCGGCGCTGGCGCGCAGCCCGCAGCTGGCGCCGCGCTGGGGGAGCTTCGGGGCGGGGCCGCTGTGCATCGCGGCGGCGGCAGGGGCGTTTGTGGAGGACACACTGGCGCTGTGCTGCGGGCGGGCGCACCTGCCCCCCGGCGTCCCGCCGCCGCCGCCGGGCGGCGCACCCGCCCTGCGCGCCGCATGCGACGGCGGCGACGGGTGCGCAGCGCTGATGGCTGGCGATGAGAGCGACGACGCCGCGCCTGACCACGCGCCGGGTGTGTTCGACGACCGCTACGTTGACGCCGTCTGCCCGCTGCTGGCTGACGCGCGCGCGGCGCTGCTGCGCGGGGCCGCCGGTGGGCGATGGGCGGGCGGCGGCGGCGGCGTAGAAGGAGGAGGGGGGGGGTTGCCTCAGTCTCCGGGCGGTGGTGCAGGCACAGCCGCCTTCCCGCGCGCAACCAGGCGCATCACCGCCCTTCCTCCTCGCCCGGACGGGCCCTCCTCCTCCTCGTGCGCCTCTTCCTCCTCCCCCGGCGGCGGCGCCGGCGCCGCCACAGCAGCAGCTGCGGCGGCGGCGGCTGACCCGGTGTCTCGAGCGCTGCACCGCGCCTTCTGGGCCAGCCAGCCTGAGCTGCGCCGCTGCGCCGACTTCGTAACGGACGCGGTGGCCCGCGCGTGCGCCGGGGCGCTCGCCCAGGCGGGGGCGCGCGACGCGCTGGCCCGAGCGGAGGCGCCGCTCGCAGCCGTCCTCGCAGCGGCGCTGCTCTCCCTCGCCGCCGCCCCCGGCGCCCCGACCGGCCCCGGCGGGCGCCCCACCGGCTTCGACGCGGCGGTGGAGCGCCTGGCGTGCTGCGCGGCGAGAGACGCGGCGGGCGCGTGCGCTCGGCAAGCCGCCGTCGCCGCGCGCTCCCGCGGCCCAGCCGCCTTCCTGGCCTGCGCCGGCGAGGCGGCACCCCACGCCCTGGCCACAGCCGCCAGCCTGGTGGCGGAGGCGGCGGCGCAGGGGGCGGCGGCGAGGGTGCACTCCGTTCTGCCCCCCGAGGCGGTGGAGCACGTGCGCCGTGCGGCGCGCAAGAGGCTGGCCGCCGCCATGAGCGCCGCCGCCGCCGCCGCCGCCACGGCCGAGGTGGAGCCGCCTGCGGATGAGGACGCTGGCGCCACATCATCTGCCTCTGCCTCCGCTTGCGCTTGGTACGTCCCTCCTGCTGAGGCGTGGGGGACCACCGCCGCCGCCGCCGCCGCCGCCCCGCTGCCTTCCTGGACGCCCGTCGCCGCGGCTGCTGCGGTGAGCCGCGCTGCGGCGGCACTCCACGTGGAAGCGCTGTGCTGTGCGCTGGCGCCGCTGCTGCCAGGGGAGCAGCAGCCTGGGGCGCACGACGCGGCCGCGGCGCTGCGCATGCTGCTGGCGTTGCTCTTCACGCCTCCGGCAGGCGCGCCCGCGTCCGCGCAAGCGCCGCAGGCGCTGCCCAGCCACCTGCCTGCGGCTGCGTGGACGCAGCTGGCGCGCGCGGCGGTTAGGCGCGTCGCAGACACTGCGCCCGGCGAGGCGGAGCGGGCAGCTTTGGCAGACGCTGTGTTCTGCGCGCAGCTGTGGGCGCCCGCGCTGCGCATGTGCGCGCGCTGTCCGGAGCTCGCCTACCGAGTGGGCTGCGCCTTTCCGGCGCTCGCGCACGCGCTGGCCACGAGGCGCTGCCTTCAGGCACAGCAGGTGGACGAGCGGGCGTGCGCCTGGCTGCACGCCGCGGGTGCAGCCGGTGCTGGAGGGCGCACCAGTGCGCTGCGAGCTGCACACACGCTGCTGGCGGGCTGGCCCGCCGAGGCGGCTGGAGGGCCGCTGGTGCAGCTGAAAGACGCAGTGGCAGTGGAGTAGGAAAAACACGCACGCGAACAATAATGCGTCATCCGTCCGGCCTTCACGCGATCTGCCCGCTACACGAGGATCCCGCGCCCGCCGTGCAGCCCAGGCAGTGCAGGTCCGTGGTCACCGCGCAACCCTCCAGCTGCGCGAGGCTGTCAATCTCCCAGATGCTCCTGGCGCCCAGCGGTGCGGAAAGGGGAATGTCCAGCTGCTGGTTGAAGTCGCAGTCGTAGAGGTGGCCGCTCCAGCTGACGCTCACCAGGCGGGTGCACATCACCTTGGGCGCGGTTTCAGGGTTAAAGGAAGACAGCAGCAGCCGCATGTAGGCGTCCGTCTCGCCCTGTTGGTGCAGTCGATCGGCAAAGCGCTTGATGGGCATGTTGGTCAGAGTCAAGAGCGACGAGAACGCAATGCCGAAACGCTCGCTCAGCTCTCGACGGTATGCGCCCTCCAGCTGCGCGGCAGGGGGCGGCAGCGAGGCGCCCGCGGGGTTGAACATGAGGTCCAGGACGAGGTCAGACCCGGGCTGTGCGTAGCCGTGAGCGTTCAACTCGCTCAACGCGGCGATGGAGCGCTGGAAGACGCCGTCGCCTCTCTGCGCGTCCACGGTGCTCTCGCTGTAGCAGGGCAGCGAGGCGACGACGCGCGCGCGGTGGTGCGCCAGGAAAGCGGCCAGGTCAGCCTGGTCAGGCTCTGCGAGCACAGTGAGGTTGCAGCGGTCCACCACCTGCAGTCCCAGCGCGCGCGCCTCCGCCACTAGGTGGCGGAAGTGCGGGTTGAGCTCCGGCGCGCCGCCCGTGAGGTCCAGCGTGCGCACGCCGGGGCTGTTGCGCAGCAGGTGCAGCACGCGCTCAACGGTTTCCCGGTCCGCGTTCTCAGCCGTGCGCAGCGGCGACGACTCCACGTGGCAGTGGCTGCAGGCCTGGTTGCAGTACAGGCCCAGGTTGAACTGGAGCGTGTCGTGCGCGCCGTGGCGCAGCGGCGCGTCCAGCAGGCTGTCGAAGGAACGCACGCCGCTGCCGTCCAGCGCGCGCCGCCGCAACGCAGCCTCCTCGCGCGTCAGAGACCGCTGACCAACCTCCTTGAGCCGCCGCAGAGCCGCGCCAGCAGCCACGTCAGCCTCCAACGCACGCAGAGTCTCCGGGATGAGGCTGCCGCCCGCCTCGCCCGCGCAGCAGCGCACGGCGCGCGAGCGGCGCGGCGCCACGCACGGCGCGACAGAGGGCGCACGGAGGAGCATAGCGAGCGAGAGTTAAAAAACAAATAGAACGCGTAGAAGGGTAGAACGCGAAGAAAAGAACGGCTCATCATTGCCGGCGGAGCGTCAAGACCGACCGACGCTCTATGGTGCCGCCATCGTGCGACGCGGAGGGAGTGGTCGTTAGAAGATTCTCTACTTTGCGTCCCCCGCGAGCCACTCGCTGTGCGTCAGCTTGCCGTCTCTGTCCGCGTCAAACACTCTGAACAGCAGCTCCATCTCAGCCTCGTCCGCCGCGCTGTTTCCGGAGAACCGCCCCGGGCGCGCCACCTGCAGCGCTGCGAGCAATCTCTCCCGCGTCACCCCTTCATCTCCGCCAGAAGAGGCCGAAGATTGCAGCAGCGCTTCCTCGATGGCATCCAGACCCCCCAGCACATTGCTCATCGCTCGCGCTGCATGCGCCCCCTCTAGCGCAGCCGCGCGTGACGCCGGTCCTGCAGCACGAGCCCAGGCGGCGCCGCCTGCAAAGGCAGCTGCGGCTGAGCCCAGCGCTCCTGCGCTGACCATCGCGAAGGCAGAGGGGTGTGTTTCGAGGCCCGCGGGCAGGATCAAGTTCATGCCCAGCAGCGCGGCTGGCAGCGCGGCGAGCGAGAGCGACAACGCCGCAAGGGATGCGTGGAGCGCCACCCGGTGCAATCGGTTGCGAGTTCCGTCTAGTTGCAGCTCCCACACCTCTCGCGTGGCGCCGATGTGCTGCCGCAGCTCCCTGAGCTCGCCGGAAACGGCCCTCACGCTGCGCAGCGCTGCAGAGACGACTTGTTGGCACGCGGCGGCTGGCTGGGTGGTCCCAGCCAGAGCGCACAGCGCACCGGCGTCGCAAAGCAGCGACTCCAGCGCAGCTTCAACCTCGCACACGTCGGAGGCGAGGGCGGCCAGAGCTCGCGTGAGCGGCACCAGTCGAGAGAACACCTCTGAGCCGCCTTCAGAGGCTGGCTTGCGCGCCAACGAGGAGCTGATGTCCGCCAGTGCCGCGTCCACGGCGGCGCAGAGCCTTGCCAGGCGCCCGCGAAAGTGCGTGGCCGAGGCTGACAGTAAAGAGTCCAGCACTGACAGCGTGAATGCGTGCGGAGTGCGGACGACGCTCGCCTGTACGTAGGTCACCACTGAGGCCACCACGCTGCGCTGCGCGTCGAACACCAGCGCCTCGGAGCTGCGCAGGATGGCCTTGAAGGGCTCCAGGCGAAGGAACAGGCCTTGCTCCGCTCCCCGCCAGTCCAGCGTCGCCGGCTGGCTGCAAAAGCTGGTGCGCCGGAAGAGCGCCGCGTCGCGAGGGTGCACGCCAAGCGCGCCCAGCGTTGCAGCCGTGCGCGAGGAGGCGCCGTCAGGGGTGAGGCGGAGCAGCTCAAGGTCCGCAGAGGCGGCAGACGAAGACGCAGCCTGCGTCGTCCACACGCCCCTGGCTCTGCCGTGCGCGGCTAAAACACAGCGCAGCGCGGCGTGGCGGTGCCTCATATAGCGTATGCGGGGCAATGTTGTCTGTCTTAGGGGGGGCGTCGGGGCGGTCAACGACTCAGCGCTGCCCTCTGTGCCTTCTGTGCGCCGGCGCGTTGCCGAAGCTGCCGTGGTAGCGCTTGGACTCGGCCTGCGTCTGCACCGGCGTGCCGTCTCTGGCCAGGCTGCCCGCAACCAGGGCCGCCTGGCGCGCCCTCTCGCCCTCCTCACGCGCCAGCCGCTCAGCGCGCAGCTCCGGCAGGCTCTTGTGAGCGGCAGGAGGTCGCGGTGGGGCCGCGGGCGGGGGGGCGGGAGGCACGGGCAGCGAGCGCGAAGCCGCAAGCGCTCGCAGCTCCGCCTTCTCGCGCCGCACGCGCGCGGGCAGGCTGTCGCCGTTGTCCGGCCGCGGCGCGGCGAGGGAGCAGGTCGCGGTGGCGTACCAGGGCTGTGCGTCGCCCGCGCGCCCACCCGCGTTGTAGCCCAGAGAGTACCGCTCGTCCTCTGCGGGCGGCCCGCCACGCCTCGGCGCCTCGGCGGCGGCCAGGTCGCTGCGTGAGGGCGGCGCGGCGGCGCCCTCGTCTGTCACACAACCGGCGTCCGCCTCGACCTCGCCCCTCGCCCGCTTCTCGCCCGAAGCCGCACGGCTCAGCAGCACGCCGTGCCGGTACCGCCGCTCCGCAGCGCGCGCCTGCTCGCCGGCCGCCTGCTCGCGCGCAGACGCAGCTTCTTCGTCGCGCCGCACGATCTCACGGGCTTCGAAGTTGTACACGTGCCAGGACTTCTGGGGCAGGATGTTCAGCCCGCCGTGGCCGCCGCCACCTTTACCCATGGCCACACCGCAGCGGAGGCGGACAGTATGACGACGTGATGACGTCACAAGAAAAAATTAAAAAAACGCCTCCTCGCGCGCTCAAAGATGGGTACAAGCGTTACAACGGCAGCTCATCGTTGATACCTTGATACCCTACTGCGCGGGGGGCAGCCAGCGTGCACATCCGTTGGAATAGATGGCCCTGGCGTTCTCTTTGGGAGGCACATCCACCCGCACGCCCAGCTGTCGCGCCTCCACGGCCGCCTTGAACAGCCAGTGATAGCACTCCGCCTGCGTCTTCGCCTCCGCCCAGCTGTCGCCCCAGATATACACCCCGTGGCGACGCACCAGCACGGCTCGCGTTTGAGGAAACGCCGCCATCGCCTCGCGCAGCGCAAACGTCAGCTCGCTTTCGCGCGCCGTGTTTTCGATGATGGGCACCACCAGCGTGTCGTAGTACCCGTGGCCCTTGATGCCCTTCAGCATCTCCAGCTGCGTGGCTGAACAGACGTCAGTGCAGCCAGAAAGCAGCACCGGCGAGAGCAGCACCTCTAAACTCGGTAGCTTCCTCGTCCAGCAGTGTCGCCAGAAGCGCCTCGTGTGCATGGGAGTGCAGCACGGCGCCGGCCCCGCGCAGCTGAAAGGCGGCCATGAAGAGCGGCGCACACTCGCTCAGCTTGTGCCCGCCGCACGGCGCCTCAACCACAGTGCCAGCCTCCGCGTCAACCACGAACATGTCGCTCGCCTGCATGCGCTCCTTTTGCACGCCCTGGGTGAAAGAGGATAGCGTGAGACGCAGATGGTGTGTTGTGGTGCTCCTCCACGACGCCGCACCGAGGGCGCCATCACGATGGAGCCTTGCGAGCTGCGGATGGACATGCCGCCGCCGGTACCAGACACCCATCCCAGGGTGTAGAATGCGCGGCAGAGGTCGCTGACCAAGTGCTTCGCCTCCTCTACTGTTGGCGCAGCAGGCTCCACCATAGCTTCTGCTTGTGAGAGTGACGGGGTGATGGGCTCGGCGAGGGGCGCGCGGAGACTGGAAGGCTCGGGCCTCGGGGGTGCCGTGCGTGCGTGTGCCGTGGGACGACGGTTGGTGGATCATAGCTAGCGCGGACTTGAGGCTGATGAGTCTAGTATTTGTCATTCGTGCAACTCATGGGATGAGTTGTTGAGTGATGAGCGATGAGTTGTACGTTTCATTTTTCAGACTGTCGGTCTTCTGTCGCACGACGCGGCGCCGCGCGCCGCTGCTGCCGCGCCGCCGCCTCATAACGCAGCGCGCCACGCTCGGGTGACTCGTCCCTGTCCCGCGTGCACGCTCCCTGCGTGGCCGCGGCGCCCGTCCCGTCCTCTCCCGGGCCTGTCCGAGCACAGTGGTCCATAGTTCGAGCAACTTCGGGCACGCTCCCGGCACCGCTGCCGCCACCGCCTCGGCTGTGCGGTGCGCGCGCGCGCGCCCAGTCGGCATGTACACACACGCCCGGGAGGCGGCCGGCCCGGGCGCGACCTTGGTGGGCGACGCTGCAGCTGGGAGAGCGGGCGCCGCTCCCATCCCAGAACACACCTCCTGGACGCAGCCGCCCGGCGACTGGCACACCTCCTCGCTGGTGCGTTCCCACCCACGTCGCGCTGGCCACAGAAACGCGTGCTGGCCTGTGTAGCCCTGCTAGCTAGCTGGTCAGCATGGCTTCTTGCCTTCCTCATAGCCCCCCGTCCCACTTGCCACTCTCCCATCCTGCCAGGTGCTCGCCCCCGGCGGCATCAACCTGCTGGCTGCGCTGGCTCCCATTTTGGCGCCCGAAGGCCACGATCTGGAAGTGCTCGCCTGTATGGCGCCCGCTGCGGCGCAGGAGGCCCGCGTGCGCGTGGGGGCACGCCAGTACAAGGCCCAGGCTGTGCAGTGCCAGGCGCGTGAGCGCTCTGGGCGATCGCGTTGCGCCAGAACACACCAGAACTTCTGGACCCTAACTACTATCCTGTTCGGGCCACCCGCTCACGCCCGCTCGCGTGTCTCCCCCTCCCCAGGTGAAAGGCTGCCCGGTGCGCATCGAGCCCAACCCGCTGGGCAAGCAGTACAACATCCGCTACCGGCTGTGCGACGAGCACCTGCGCGCGGAGCGCGTGTTGGTGCAGGGCCAGCAGCAGCGCTTTTGCCAGGCGCGTGAATGGGCGTGCATGCTTGCGCGACGCGTGCGCGTGCCTCAGGCTGACACGAACGCTGCGGCGTCCCCCCCACTGGCTTTGCAGAAGTGCTCCAAGTTCCAGCCGCTGGAGATGTTCGAGGGCTGCAAGCGCACGTGCGTCAAGATGTTGCAGCTGCAGACCGCGCGTCGCCAGGGAAAGGGCGCGCCCAAGGCTGAGCCCTGGCTCGTCGCCGCTCGCGCAGCCGCCGCTGTCGCCGCCGGTGACTCCTGGGCGCCCGAGGAGGCGCCGCTGCCGCACCAAGCAGACGCCTCCGATCCCCCCTACATCCCCCAGCCGCCCAAGAAGAAGCAGCGCGCGGTCCAAGCCCCTCCCGCCGGCGCCCCCGCCGGCGCCCCCGCCGCGCCCGACCTCTACGCCGTCCTCCTCCACGCCGCTGCGCAGCAGACGCAGCAGCCCGTCGGCGATGGGAGCCAGGCGCAGGCGCAGCTGCTGGCCCAGAGCTTGGTAGGCGGCGCCTCGGCCTCAGCGCGGCCCCACCCCAGCCCAGCCGCAAAGGCAATTGCCGCCGCATTGGCTGTCCTCTCCCAGCCAAAAGCAGAGCATGCTCCCGCGCCTGCGCCGTCGGCGCTTGCGGCGGTGTCTCAGCAGCAGCATGCGTGGCATTGCGCGCACCCGCCGCCGCCTGACCTCATCGCAGCCGCCATTGTATGCCTCTCCGCGCCTGACGGGGGCGCCAACGAGGCTGCGCAGACGCTGGCACGCTATGTTCTGGGCAGCTTCATGCAAAATGCCTGAGTGGCTGGGTGGAGCGGGGGGGGGTTCTTAGAGCGACGACGATGCAAGCATGTAAGGGAATCGACTGCGTGCACCACCATGATGGTTGGAACCTAGCTATGAAACTCTCGCTATTTTGTAAGACCAGAAGATCAGTAAGAACATGTGACGTGTCGAGGAGCGAGCATGCCGTCACACACTCTGTGAGTCGCACAGGCTGGGAATCTTAGTGCTGCGCACTACGAATCAACAAGAGTATGACTCACTCTGCCTTCCTGTGCTGCCCATCCCGGCCTTGTGGTCTGCCGCTGCCAAATGCTGAGCGCTGAGGTGCATGCGCTCGGCCAGCCCGACGATGCTGCCAAGTCCCACTTGGAAGCGTGGCGGATGGACGACAGCCCAGAGGACCCGCGTGCACCCCACAGGTGCGCCTCTGCAGCGCGCTACGTCTGGCCCGAGCTGAGCCTCGCGCAGGCGCCGTCCGGACGAGCCTGTCACCGCCTCTGCTCTGGCCTCACTGGGCGTCCTTTCCTGGCACCTCCCGTTAGGCTCCGCCTCCAGCGCCGCGCGACTGGCCGCCATCCGGGAGCTCCGCGGCTACAGCTACGAGGACGAGGTGCGCGTTGAACGAGCGACGCTCCAAGACTACGACGCAAAGCTGGCCAGCTTCTACGAGGAGCACATCCACGCGGACGAGGAGGTGCGCCGCGTGCTCAAAGGCTCCGGCTACTTCGACGTGCGGCGTGAGAGCGACGGGGCGTGGGTGCGCATCGCGGTGCGAGAAGGAGACCTGATACTCCTCCCCGCGGGCCTCTACCACCGCTTCACGTTGGACGAGCAGGAATGCATTGTGGCTCAGCGCCTTTTCGTGGGCCAGCCGGTGTGGACGCCCATCAACCGTGGGGAGGAGGCTGAAGCCCATCCAGCGCGAAGAGCGTATGCAGCGCAGCAGGCGACCGGCGAAGTGAAACGCGGCCTGGCAAGGTGAAACGCGGCACCTCATCAGCCTATTTCATTGAGCGGTGTTGGCGTATGTGTGTGTTTGCACCCTCCAGCTCCTCATCTCGCCTCCCTCCTCACAGCCGCTTGCTGGCAGCCTTGCCACGCGGCTCGCCGAGCGCCGACCGCATCGCCGCCGCGCCGCGCGCCAGCAGCGCCAGCAGCGCCAGCGCGGCCGCAGAGGCCCCGCAAAAGAGCAGTCGCTGTTGCATGGAGAGCCGCGCCAGCACTGGGTACGGCCACCCGCCGGTGCTGTGAGCCACGTACTGCAGCACCAGGCAGTAGCTCAGCGCGTAGCAGAGCGACACGGCTGCGAGGAGTCCTCGGCTGGGCAGGTGTCTCTGCAGCAGCATGGGGGAGCGCCCTCCTGCCAGGTCAAGCACGGTGACCAACAGAGGACCCGCGTGCGTCTCGTGAAGCCAGGCACGGATGGGCACTCCCAGCGCCTCCTGCGTCAAGTGAGCAAGTCAGCGCGACAAACCACAGGAACGAGGAGAACGAGGAAACGTGCGTGCGTGCGTGCGTGCGTGCGTGCGTCTGCACTGCGCGCCTTGGCCACCACGGTGGCTTGGAAGACGGGGTCCGGGTAGATGAGGAGGTAGAAGGCAAGCGAGACGTAGGCTGAGAGGGCCCAGAGGAGAGGAGCGGCTGAGTGGAGGGCGGCGGTGAGCCTGGGCGCCGCGTTGGGTCCGCGGCGCCAGCGCAGGAGCACTTCCGCGACGCTGAGGCCGTGGAAGGCTGCGCAACAGGCGAGCAGCTGGACGGTGAGGTACGCGGCGAGGCGCAGGGGCGAGCGCTGCGTGAGCCCGTGACGCAACGCACACGCAACGCACGCTCGCGCAGGTCAGACAGACACACCACAGCTCTTGTGCTGTGTGGAGTGCGCACCTCTGCGGGCACCGCCGCGTCGTTGCCAACCTCGAAGAGTCTGACAAACAGCGCGTGTCCGCTTGCCACACAGCACACCGCTGGCACTGCAACCTCTCTGGGTGCGCCCTCTAGCACATCACCCAGAGTCTCCTCCAAATCAACCCACGCCGCAACCACACCCTCTCCGGCCTGAGTCATCGTGCGCTGCACCGCATCCGGCTCGGGGACTGCCGCACGCCCCTCAAGCTCCGCGCGCGTCGGACGGTAGTCCATTCCCATCGGTATCATGGTGGCGATCACCCAGCGGAGGCACAAGTTGTGAGGGGCTGACGAGGACGCCGGTGTTGGTGGTCCAAGGCTGAATGTGTGAACGATGGCTGATGAGGTCTCTAGGGACCACGCTTGCCTGGCATGCGTGTGTGACGTCAGCAGCGCCGGCCTGAACAACTCCCACTCGCCGCTCGCGTCTTCGTTGAACTTCGATCCGCTTGCACTCCAGCACACCCATCCAGCACATCCATGCGCGTCGTTTTCTCCACGGGCAATGACGGAAAGTATGAGGAAACTTGCCACGGTCTGTGCGCTCTGGCGCCCAGCGTGGTGCTGACACGCTGTGACGTGGACCCGGAGGAGGTCCAGGGCAGCTGCGACGACATTGCGCGCCAGAAGACGCTCACCGCGTTGCGCCTTGCAAGGGAGCAGGGCGTGGAGCTGAGCGGCGCAGACTACTTCATGACGGAGGACGTGAGCTTCCATTTGGACTGCCTGAACGGCTTTCCAGGGCCTTACGTGAAGGGTGCGAGCTGGAGAAGGGAGAGCTGTCAGCGCTAAAGGGTTCCCGCCAATTCACGCCTGGCCCACTCAGACTTTCTGGAGGCTGTAGGCGAGGCGGGCCTTTGGGAGCTTGTGCGACGCTTCGACAACGCGATACACGGCGCGCGAACTGTGTGCACGCTCGCTGTTGTGGACCTACGCACGCAGCCCGAAACGGTGCAGCTGCACCGCGGCACGCTTTCTGGCACCGTCGTCCAGCCACGTGGCGACGTGCGGCACGGCAAGCGCAGCTGGAACAGCTCCTTCCAACCCGTAGGAGAAGAGCGTACTTTTGGCGAAATGCCGCTTGTGGAGCAGGCGCTCATGTCACACCGACACAAGGCGCTCGCAGCGTTCGTGCAGGCCATGCAGTGAGGCTGCGGCTTTATCGCTTTGTATGTAACCAAATCAAGTCAAGTCCGGCTCGGCTTGTGACAGCGAAGTCCGGCTGTCTCGAGTGCGAGCCCAGGCGGCTCCCCAAGCTCTGGGCCAGCCGCGCGGCGCCCGCCTCGAGGCGTCCCTTCTGCGTGGCGACTGCTCCTGCTGAGCCGCCTCTGAGTGCTGTAGGGCAGCGGTGGCGACTGCTGAGGAGTGGTGGCGCGGCCCAAGAAACGCATGCAGTTGGCCGCCGCGCTGCTTGGCGGCTCGGTAGAGGGCGCTGGGGCCGTCAGGCCGTCGCGCCACGGGCGGCGAGTGCGAGTCGTCCGGCTCCTCCTCGCTCAAGGCGCTGCTGCTCCCGCTCCCGCACGCCAGCACACGCGCCGCCACCAACCCGGGACGCGCAATGGCGTCACGCTGTTTGCGCGCCTGGGCGGCCTGAGCGGCGGCCTGCGTTGCCGCTAAGGCCAAAGCTGCAGCTTGAGCGTCGAGCTCAGCGCAAGCACGCTCCAGCAGCGCCGAGAACAGGCGCCGCTCCGCGCGCGCACAGGCAGTATGCCAGGCTGTGTGCACCAGCAGCCGTTCACTGCGCGATCGCCAGGCTGCGTTTCTCTCGGCGTCAGTCGCAGGCGCTCGCGACCCATTCGACCTGCCGCGCTCCCCACGGCCGCTGCTCGAGCTGCTCTCACTGTCGCTGCTGTCGCTGCTGTCGCTCTTAGAGCTGCTGCTGCTTGAAAAGCCACGGCGCGGCATGGCCGTTCAATTCAGCAGGAGTACCGCATAAGTGCTATGACGACGCAGCCATGGCTCGCGGCGGAGATGCACACGCACGGACAGAGCGACGGAGGCGCGCTGCGCTGTGTACGAAGAAAAATGACGCCAGAAGAAGCGAGCGTACGACACTCGTAGTTAATGGTGACGTGGAACCAGGGCCACCATGCCGGGTGGCCAACCCTGTGTACGACACTTGAGTGTTGTGTCAGCTCATCAGGACTTTTTGCGAGGCTTGTTCTCCCGCGGCGCCTCCTGTCGGCTGTACTCGGAGGAGTAGTGCGACTCGCTCCAGGCGCGCGAGGAGGCTGCTGAGGGCGGCGCCCGCACGGAGGGCTGGTAGCGCTCGTCGCGGTAGTCGTCCCGGTAGAAGGGCACCTCCGAGGATGCCCGGGAGTCCCTCTCTGAGCGACGGTCAAAGTAAGGATCCTCCTCCTCCTCCTCCTCTTCCACCCTCACCGGGGTGACGGGTATCCTGGCGCGCCCGCCGCTCCGCCCGCGGCCGCCGGACAGCGACTGGTCGCTGGCAGCGTCGCTGGCGGCCACACGGCTGCTGCCGCGGCTGCTGCCCCTGTGCCGCTTGCTGTCGGGGGCAGGCGCAGCCTCTGAGGGCGGCGCGCTCACAGCCTTGGCGGGCGGCTTTCCCGCGCCGGCAAACCCATCTTCCTTCAACAGCTCCTCCATCCGCCTGCGCTCCTTCTCCGGGTCGCCCCGCAGCGGCCCAGCATCCACCACCGCCGCCGCGCCGCTCTCGCCGCGGCTGCGCGCCAGCGCCACGCACACCAGGATGGCCAGGAACAAAACACCGAAGATGCTGCCGAACACCACGCCAGCGAGCGTGCCCTCGTCGCCCGCGCGGAGCACAGCCTTCACATTGCTTGGATCCAGCGGGGCGGGCGGGCCCGACGGCGCGTCCGGCGGCGGCAGCGGCGGCCTGGGCGGGTGAGGCGGGTACGGCGGCGGCGGCGGCGGCGGCGGCGGCGGCGGCGGCGCGAAGGCGGAGAAGCTGTTCTGCAGGCCCAGGCGCACGGTGCACCCCGGGGCATACGCCGCAAGCATGGATGCCCCGTGTTGTGCCAGTGACATCGTCAGGGTTCGCATCGCGGCGCTCACTGCTTGCGTCGCTGCGCCCACGCTGCCACCCACCGTGCTAGTTGGCACGTTGAGGTTGAACCCCAGCTCGTGCGCGACGATTGGCCCGGGCGGGACGAGCGTCACGTTGACGCCCTGCAGCACAGTGCCCGCCAGGAGGTTGCCCATGGCTCCACCGGTCACGGAGGCGTTCAGCAGCGTCACGACGCTGGCGGCGCGGAGCAGCGGGTTGGCGTCCCCAACCACGCGCACGGTGAGCGCGGCGGTGCATCCGCCGGCGGCCACTAGGGTCAGGGCGTAGGGCGGCACTGCGGTGGCGTTGGCGCTGGACAGCGCGGCCAGCAGCGCGGCCAGCTGCGCAGCGGTGGGCGGGCAGGCGAGCGCAGGGCCGGACAGGCTCAGCGTAGCCAGCACAGGGAACAGCACCACCCCGAGGCCGAAGGAGGCGCCCGCGGGGTTGCCGCACGCCCCAGGCAGCTGCGCCAGCAGCTGCGCGGACTGCGCGGCGGACAGGTTGGCGTTTGCCGCCCCCGAGGGCCCCCCCCCGGTGCTGTTGGTCACCAGCAGCGAGAACACCTGGGAGGCGCTGGCGGTGTACGGCGGAGGAGGCGGAAGCTGCTGCTGCAGCGACCTTCGAGGGCTGCCATGGGAGAACCGGGCGGGCCGCGCCTCTCCCAAGACGTTCTGGCCCACTTCCAGAGGCAACCGGACGCCAGAGCCCAATACGGAGCTGCTCAGGCCAGTCAGGCAGCACAGCAGCAGCAGGCGCAAGCGGCGCGGCATGTGAAGGCGGTGCGCGCGCGCTGCAGCCCTCCCTTCACAACTCGCAAACGCCAGACCGGCCGACCAATGCGGCTGGCACAGCGCGGGGCGGCGTCGCGCAGGGGCGCGGCCAGTCGCGCTGGCGTAGTGCGAGCACTCGGCCGCGGGAGAGCGCGCAACGCTTTCAGCAGCGGGTGTTGGGATGCCTGGCTAACCCTTGGCTAAACCCTAAACCCTCTTTTGCAGTTTTGCTGCGGGTTGCTGCAGGCTTGAGTCGCGTCGGTTGTTCGTGTTATCAAAAGTGCATAGTGCTTTCGTCAGACTGGCTTGCGCTCACTGTGGGAACGGCACCCGCGCCTGCTCGAAGAGAACCTTCAGCCGCGCCAGCTCATCGATGATGGCATGGGAGAAGCTGAAGCGCCCGGAGGACTTGAAGACGCACACGTTCATGCGGCGGCTGCGAGAGGGGGTTTGGACATAGAAGACGGTGGGGTCGAATTTGATGCCGGCCTCGGTGCACGCGGCGAGCAAATCCAGGTATGCAGGCTGGAAATTGTGCTGCGCCAGCGGGAGCCCGTTCTGCATCATGATGACCTTGGTGCAGTGGGGGCAGCGTCCCGCCACAGCGTCGGCAACTCCTGCAGCCGCGGCCGCCTGGCCCGCGGCTGAAAGCTTCTGTAAATTTGTCAGTCAAGGGGAAGGCATTGCTTGGCTCACGGGACACACCATGAGGCGTGCCACCGAGGTGTGCTGGCAGAGGTGGCACCTCGGAGCAGCACGCCTGTGGCACGC
>Ga0049083_10000100_pt1 | contig 24136 bp, 19 predicted proteins | sample GreLakmeMI27MSRF_FD_66719 | JGI IMG/M metagenome (GOLD analysis project Ga0049083, IMG submission 66719) | Freshwater lentic microbial communities from great Laurentian Lakes, MI, USA - Great Lakes metaG MI27MSRF | ecosystem: Environmental > Aquatic > Freshwater > Lake | place: Great Lakes...
GGCTGGGCAGAGCGGCGGTCTGGAAGCAGCACGCCATGGCTACGCACAGCGACGTGGGAGTGCTCACGACAGCGCGAGGGGAGTCGAAGAATTTTGCCTGTTGTGCCATGTCATCGTCCGACACACGAAGCGCTCTGCTTTTCGCGCTCCGCCTGCTGTGCTGTCGCCATGTGCGGCGTGCATCCCCGGTGCAGGTGAGCGCGTGATGGGCGACTGGTTGGATGAGGGCCGCGTGGCACTCTTGTCTGGCGGCGTGGCGGGGCTGACCACCTCGCTGGTGCTGCACCCGCTGGACGTTGTGAAGACTCGGCTGCAAGGCACGCTCGCGCCGCGTGACACGTCCTGGTGCTGTCGCTGACGCAGAGTGTATAGTGCAAGACGGCTGGCAGGGCGCCGCGGCACGGCCGGGCGCGTATCGCGGCACGGCGCACGCGTTCAAGACCATCCTGCGCACAGAGGCGCGTGCTGCTTTCGCCCGGCTCGGTCGAGGTGCTGGCTGACGCTGCGTGTTCACGCAGGGGTGGCGGGGGCTGTACGCCGGCCTCTCTCCCGCCGTGGTGGGCGGCACCGCCGCGTGGGCGCTCTACTTCGCAGCCTACGCGGCCGCCAAGGCGCGGCTGTCGGGCAGCGGCGTGGGGATGGACTCGGGGGGCGCTCCGCCGCCGCTGCGCCCCCAGCAGCACCTGTTGGCCGCCGCCCAGGCTGGCGCCCTGGTGTCCCTCCTCACCAACCCGCTGTGGGTGGCCAAGACGCGGCTGCAGCTGCAGCGTCGCAGCGCGGGCGGAGCCGTGTCGGGCAGCCTGCGGCCGTACGGCGGCCTTCTGGACGCGCTGCGACGCACAGCCGCCGAGGAGGGTCTCCGGGGCCTCTACGCCGGCCTGGGCCCCTCCCTGCTGCTGGTGGGCCACGGCGCCATCCAGTTCGCTGCGTACGAGGCGCTGCGAGAGCGAGCGCACAGCGCGCGCGCCCGGAGCAGCGCGCACACACTGCAGCCGGTGCACCTCTCCAGCCTCGAGTACGGCGCGCTGGGCATGGCCTCCAAGCTGCTCGCCTCCGCGTGCACCTACCCCAGCCAGGTGCTGCGCTCCAGGCTGCAGCAGCGCCGGGCGGCTGCTGCGGCGGGCGGCGCCGTGGCCGCCGCGCGCGCGCTGCTGGCGTCAGAGGGCCTTCGGGGCCTCTACAAGGGCTGGGTGCCCAACGTGCTGCGCGTGCTTCCCTCGTCGGCTATCACGTTCCTGGTGTACGAGAAAACGCACCAGGTGCTCACAGCGCTGCTGCAGGCCACAGACCAACACCGCCGGACAGATCGCACGAGGTGACACCAACACCCAATGACGCCAACGCAACAACAAAATGAGCGCGGGGGCTTCTCACGCTTCAAGCAGCATGGTGTCACAACAGCTCGCGAGGCAGCGGGCGAGGCGCCGCCCTCTGCGGCGAGGCCGCCTCGAGCAAAGCGTCCCCCAGCCGCCCGGCCGCGATGTGCCTCAGCGTGGCCCTGGCGCTCAGGTCCAGGCTGGCTGCGGGCGCCGCCTTTGCGCTGAGCGACGAGGCTGGCCTGGAGGGCGCGTCGGAGAGCACGCCCAGCAGCGCATTGTCGAACAGCGCTCGCACGCGGGTGCTCCTCCGCGCGCCCAGCCCCGGGCTGCCCGGCCCCTCATTCTCCTCGCCCTCGCTGGCGCAGGCGGCGAACCAGGTGGGCAGCAGGGGCGCGGGGGCGGCGGCGGCGCCGGGCAAAGCCTGCGCAAAATGAGGGGCACCCGGAGCTGGCACCCGCTGCGCGTGCGCGGTGGGCGCAGCCGCAGCGTTGTAGCGCAGCGACGTCACCGTCACTCCCATGCCTCGCAGCCTCACCTCGAACAAAAGCGCGTCGCTGAACGTGCGCGCAGCGCCGTCGGCGGCGTCGAACACGCAGGCGGTGCCGTCCGCGCCCAGGCGGATGCAGAGCTCACGGGCGGGAGCGGGGCTGCCCGCGCGCGCGTCAGCCCCGCCATCGGCAGCTCCAGCTCCCTCGCTCGGCCGCTCCGGCGCCACACCGGGCGCAGAATGCGGCTCGGAGGCGCGGCTGGCCGGGCGCGCAGCGTGCAGCGCGGCGTGCGGCGCGGTGTGTCTTCGCTCGCGTGCGCCCGGCCAGCCTTGGAAGGAGGGACCGCCCGGCGAGGGGCTGGGCGTCAGCGCCGCCCGCCACTGGGGCGGCTGCGCGCTGGGCGTGGGCGCCGGGGGGCGGGGGGGCGGGGCCGGGGAGGCGCGAAGGGGCCGCGGTTTCAAACTGGGGAGCGCTCGCGCGCCTCCTGCTCCGCTGACAACGCCGCCCGCAACGCCGCCGGCTGCGCCGCCGGACAGCAAGCCGTGCACGGGCGAGGAGGCGCTGGACGCGCCCCCCCGAGCGGGAGACACGCTGCGCAGCAAGTCCAGCGCATGTGCCGCTCGGCTGCCCGCCCTGCTGCGCTGAGACAGCGCGGACACGCGCCCACACGCCTCAGATGCCAGCTCCTCGCAGGTGGAGGGCGAGGCGTCCAGGATGCGGCGCAGCAGGGACGCGTCCCGCTGCTCCGTGCTCTGCTCCTCATTCTCAGCAGCAAGACCGGGCAACACGGCGCGCAGCTGCGCCAGCGTCTCCAGCACCGCGTCATCCACGCTCGAGCTCAGCTGGGGCATTGGCGTGCCCTGCAATCAGGGAGCAGGCGGGGGGGTCGACAGGGAGCGTCGCTCGAACAGTCGAACAATCGAATGAAGCGTCGAACTCGCGAACAGCGCGCCGGTGTTGTTGCCCTAGGAGCGCCTATCTCGGCTCGCCTCCTGTGCGTCAGTCTCCCAGCGACGAGCGCTGTGCAGAAGCATGGAGGATGAGGCAGCCGTGCGCGAGCCTCTGGACCTGATTAAGCTGTCGCTGGACGAGCGCATCTACGTCAAGCTACGCGGCGAGCGCGAGCTGCGGGGAAAGCTGCACGTGCGTCGCCGGCAGCAGGCAAGAGGCGCCCTAAACCTAGCGCTTACGCGGTGCTCTGCCACGCGCAGGCGTATGACCAACACTTGAACATGGTTCTGGGGGACGTGGAGGAGACTGTGACGACGGTGGAGATTGATGACGAGACATATGAGGAGACCATTCGGGTGCGCTTGCGCTCCTCTGCGCCTCGTGCTCTTCTCTCTTTCCTCACGCTCCGTCCCTCCGCCAGGCGTCAAAGCGTGTGGTGCCTTTCCTCTACGTGCGCGGCGACGGCGTCATCCTGGTGTCGCCGCCGATCCGGACATGAGAGGGGCTCTCACGCACACGCTCCAGACTGCCCGCGCACCGCGGAGGGCGGAAACAAAGCACAGCCTAATGACAACAACAGTGTATCAGCACGCACGCAGAATAACTCGCACAGGCTGGTGCTCATGCTCACACGCGCGCGTCATCTCTCATCAGCGTCAGTTGCGCGGCTGCGGGCGCCTCTGCACGCAGCGCCAGCGCGGCTCTGGGCAGCGTGATCTGCTTTCCGCCCGGCAGCGTGACCCTCTGCGCCTCCTGCTGCTGTGCGTGCGGCGAGCCCGTCTGCAGAACAAAGGCACGGTCCTCCCCCTGGGCCTCCTCGCTCCATGGCCACAGAGGAGACAGCGCCACGCACTGCCCCACGACGACCAGCGTGGGCGAGCGCAGCGCAGTGGCGCGCGTGGCGTCAGCCAGACCCGCCAGCCTGGAGAACACTCGTCGCTGCACAGCCGTTGTGCCGCGCTCCACCGCCAGCGCGGGCGTGCGCGGGCTCAGACCCGCGCCCAGCAGCGCGGCGGTGAGGGAGGAAAGAGTTCCGAGGCCCATGTAGACCACCAGCGTGCAGTTTGCGTCGGCGGCGCTGAACGAAGTGTCGTCTACCTCTGACGCCTCCTCGCCACCCTCGCGGCTGTGGCCCGTCAGGAAGCGCACAGAAGCAGCCACGCCGCGGTGCGTGAGCGGCACGCCCAGCTCAGCGGCGATGCCGGAGGCTGCGGTGATGCCAGGCGACACGTCAACTACCACGCCTCGGTCGCGCAGGTAGTCGCACTCCTCGCCGCCGCGACCAAAGATGAGCGGGTCGCCGCCCTTGAGGCGCACAACCACCGCGCCTGCGCTGGCGAACTCCTGCGCGGGCTGTGAGTGCCTCTTTTGCGCAAAGGGTGAGCGCATCATGCGCGGCCACGCGCCTGCAGCAGCGCGTGGATCTCTTCCTGTGTGCGCGTGTGGAAGCCGGCAGCCTTGCCCACGTACACCATGCGCGCCCCGGGGTGCACCAGCTCTGTGCGCAGAAAAGGCAGGGTCACCAACCGACTCTGGCGCACTCGGACAGACGCTCCGTCCCGGGCTCGCAGACGCACACGTGCGCGAGCGTGGCGCACCGAGTATTTCCGGCGAGACAAGTCGGTCGTAGAGCACCACGTCAGCCGTCTGCATCAGCCGCAGCGCTTGCAGCGTCAGCAGCTCGGGGCTGCCCGGCCCGGTGCCCACAAGGTGCACGCGTCCCGGCGGCGGCGTGTGGTTGCCCTGCTGGCGCTGGCGGAGGAGCTGCAGGAGGGCGGAGAGCTCGCCGGGCGAAGCCTCGGCGCTAGGGGCAAATGCGCTGCCCTCCGCGCTGAACGGGTGCACGCTCTCCGCGCCCTCGCGACGGCGCGAGCATAGGCGGAAACGACCGGCGCGGCTGCGGGCGCACGGCGCGGCGGCTTGGGAGGGTGGTTGGGAGGGCGCGGCGCGCGGCGCAGCAAGCGCCACAGGGGCGCAGGGGCGCGGGGAGGACAGGCAGCGCATGGAGGAGATGACGACGGGCGCGGCGCGATGACAAAACTCGCCCGGCGCCGATCAAATAAAGAAACTCGCAGGAGGGGCTTACCAGCTGCTGGTGGCTGCCTGCTGGCCTCCCTCCTAACGTGCTCGCCCGCTCGCCTCTCCGACGCGCCATGCCCGGCGCACGGAGACGCTCGCGTCGCCACAGCGCGGACACAGCTGCAGCGCGGGTGGGTGAGCCGCCCTCGGCTTGCGTGTCTGTTGGTCGGCAACCGGACACGGACCCCGACACCCCACACGCTGCGAGGGTGCGCAGCCGCGCCGCGTGCCTCTGCCTCCGCTGCGCATCCGCTGACCTTCCTCCAGAGCGCGCTGTGCCCGACGTTCAGCCCGCGTGGCGATTACTACCTCTGCCCACCTTTTCAGCAACTGCGCACCCTGACGGACGCGCAGCTGGCCAGCGTTGAGGGCTTCGTTGTCGGGCGTCACGGCTACGGGCGCATCGAGTGGGAAGGTGCGCCCCCGGAGCTGAGCGAGCACCCTCGCTCAAACAGACACCTCACCTCCTTCGCTCGCTCCGCACCATCAGGCGCAGTGGACGTGCGCGGCCTGGACCTTGACGCGGTGGTGTGCATCGACGCGTGCTCGGTGCGTGCCGCGTGGCGCAAAGTGGCCGCTCGTGACTGCTCACGTGCCGGAGCTCACAAGGCCCTCGCGCGCGCCCCTGTGTTCCCCCAGGTGGACGTCTACCCCCCTGGCTGCGGTGTGGCGTCGCCGCCGGTGGGCACGGGGCTGAATCGCCCCGCGCTGGTGACGCTGGCGGCGCGGGGTGCGGTGGCTGCGGCCGCGCAGCACCAGCCAGCCTCCGCGCGCGCAGGCGTCGTCACGCTGCGACTGGCGCGCCGCGGGGGGGGCGGCGCGCGGACGGTATGGACGTACGCGGTGCCGCTGAGGGGCGGGGAGTGCAAGCTCAAGGGGGTGGCGCGCCAAAGCGAGGAGGATAGGGAGAAGCCTCCCGCAGCGGAGGAGGCGCAGCCGCCCGCAGATGTGCACCAAGCTGGCGTGGTGACGCGTGGCGGAGGGGCAGCGCAGATGAAGGGCGAGGAACTTGACCCTCCACCACCCACGCCCGTGCCGTCGCTGCGGCTGGTGGCTCCGCGCAGCGCGCTGGACGACGTGGATGACTGAGCATGGCGCGCAGTTTATACACATCGCTATCGCTTTGCGCCGCCGGCTCAACCAACCGCACCACGTCACACTCGCACCAAAGGCTCTACGCCTTGAAGGGCGCGAAGCAGACCACCGAGTTGTGTCCTCCGAAGCCGAAGCTGTTTGAGATTGCGGCGGTGACCGCGTGCTGCTTCTTCACGTTGGGCACCGTGTCGATGGTGACGCTCTCCTCCAGGTTCTCCTGGTTCAGCGTCGGGTGCAGCCACCCCGTCTGGATGGCCTTGATCACAGCCACAGCCTCCAGGCCGCCCGCGGCGCCCAGGCAGTGCCCAATCATGCTCTTGGTGCCGTTCATCTTGACGTGCGCCGTGCCGTTGCCTGCGAACGCCTTCTTCACGGCAGCAACCTCCGCCACATCCCCGACCAGCGTGCTGGTTGCGTGCGCGTTGATGTAGTTGATCTCGCCAATGTCAATCTTGGAGTCCTTGGCGCACAGCTCAATGCAACTGCTCACGCCCAGCCCATCCGCGCGGGGGTCAGTCATGTGGTGCGCATCACATGTCACCGCACCGCCCAAGTACTCGCAGATGATGTTGGCCCCGCGCTTCTGTGCATGCTCCAGGCTCTCCATCACCAGCAGACCCGCCCCCTCGCCCATCACAAAGCCGTCGCGGCCCTTGTCCCAGGGGCGCGATGCCTTCCAGGGCTCCTCAGGGCTGGCACCGCCCACAGACAGCGCGCGGCACGCGACAAAGCCGCCGAGGCCAACCTCGATGATGGGCGCCTCCGTGCCGCCTGCAATAATGAGGTCCGCGTCCCCGTTGCGGATGTGGTTGGCAGCAGCCACGAAGCAGTAGTTTGCGGTTGCGCAGGCTGTGCTGATGCTGTAGTTTGGGCCCATGAATCCCAGGTCGATGGCCAGCAGGGCGCCGCCCATGTTTGTGATTGCGTAGGGAATGAAGAAGGGCGTGATCTTCTTGTGGCCCTTGGTCAGCAGCTGCTGCACGCTGTTCTGGAAGACGGTGAGGCCACCCATGCCGCTGCCGCACAGCACGCCGCAGCTGGCAAGGCGCCGTCAGCGCGCGACGAGACTGCGGCGCGGCGACTCACGCACCGCTGCTTGTTGAGGCCCTTGAAGGCGTCGGTGTCCATGCCCAGGCCCGCAGCCTGCAGGGCCTTCTTGCCTGACACGAGGGCGTAGCGCAGGCAGTCGTCCATCCGCCGGTCGTTCTTCTTGTCGATGTACCCCTCCGAGCTGCGGCACGCACCCACGGGCGGTCAGCGAAGCACGGGCACCGCGCGATGCAAGGCGGTGCAGTGCCAAGACGAGCCGCAAACCCTCGCGCCGGATAAAGCACGGCGTCCCAGCCCCAGCCCGCCCGATCTGAGCCGCCTGGGCGCGCACTCGAAGTTCTTGATCTGCCCTGCGAAGCGGGTGGGGTACTCGCTGGCGTCGAAGCGCTCAATCATGGAGATGCCGCTCTTGCCGGCGAGCAGCGCTTCGTAGAAGACGTCCGGGTCGTTGCCGTGCACGGACGCGATGCCCATGCCCGTGATGACAATGCGTTTCTTGGGGTCCGTCTCGCGCGCAATGGCGGCGCGCACGGCGAGGCGGGAGGCGCGCTGGGAGGGGCGCGCAGCCGCTGCGCTGGCGCCCTTGCTCGCAGCACCTTGCCGCGCGCCGCGCAGGCCGGTGAATTGCCCGAAGGCAGCGGTGGTGGACGTCATGCGGGAGCGTGGGGTGGTGCTGTGTCCCAGATTCCGACGACCGACAAAAAGCGACGAGAAGGTGAGTCAGCAAACAGAGTCACACTTCACATGCTGCTTTTCGGCACGGGTTCATGGCTTAGCTACAGCATCCGTGCTCTCGGCGGGCACAGTTGTCACCTGCTGAACATAGCCTGCAATGGCGCCCAGCACTGCTCCTGCCAGCACCAGCGTCATCTCGTCCTCCTCGAAGATCGGATGCAGGACGCGCTCAAACTCGATGGGCGACATGAGCTCCAGTTTCGCCTTGATTGTGGAGCGCAGCTCCAGAGTGGCGTCCACGTATGGATGCAGCACCTCCAAGTGTGCCGGCAGCAGGTCAGCCACTCGGTCGCAGGCGGCTGCGCACGCGGCGTGCAACACTGGCGCGGCGGCTGCGTCTCCGCCGACGTCGCTGACCAGCTGCGAGCCCGCCAGCGCGGTGGCGGTGGCGGGGGCAAACGTGCCGCAGGTATATTCGCGCAGCAGCGCTCTGAAGTCGCCAGCCTTTGCGCCGGTGAGCATCGTGTCCCACATGCGCCGAGAGGTGAGCACGCGGTCCACGAAAAAGTCGGCGAACTCGGCGCTCACTTCTTTCTGGCGCTTCAAGAACATCCCCTGCAGCACGAAAGGACCCACCCGGGTCGGGTTCACCGGCTCGAAGATGCACTTCAGGGCCAGCCAGTTTGTGATGTAGCCCACCACGGCGCCGCCGGCGGTAAGCGTCCAGGGTGAGTCGTAGAACATCCAGATTGCCATTTGGATGAGGCCCAAAAGGAAGCCGAACCAAAGACCCGAGTTGACCAGGAAGGCGAGCTCATCGCGGCCGCACCGCTGGAACATGGCCACAATGAGCGGGCGGTCAGCACACATGCTGGTCACCACCAGCTCTTTGAGGTCCAGCACGCGGTGCACCTGCGCTTGCAAGGCCTGCGTGAATCCGGACAGGTAACGCAGCTGCAGCTCATGCGCCAGCGCAGCCAGGTCAGCCGGCAGCTTGCCCGCGCGCACGCCTCGCTCTGCGAGGCCTACCGCCCAGCCTGGAAGCTGCTCGCTGCCGATGTCCAGCGCAAGCAGCGGCAGCTGAGGCTGCAGCAACCGCGCAACCGCAGCTGGATCCAGGCGGTAGAACACCTCCTGGACGTCCACCAGCTTTTCGGTCACCATGGTGACCATCAGCATCGCCATCTGTGCAGCCTTGGCCGGCACGATCCCCTGCCACCCCCAGCCCAGTGGGCTGAGCACCTGGCAGCCGTAGATGCTGCCCAGCACAGCCTGCTTGATGGGCAGTCCGATGAAGGCGATGGGGTAGAAGATCATCTGCACCGCTATCCAGTTTGTCACCCAGCCGACCACGGCCGCGCATACGGGAATGAACAGGGCGCCGCGCCACTGCGCCTTGAACTTGGCCACCGCCGCGGCTGTGTGGGCGCGCACGTACGCTCGGGCCAGCAGGGCCACACGCAGGGCAGCGAGGAGCAGCGCCAGTTGGAGTGCGAGCGAGGGCAGGCGAGCGAAGGCGGAGCTGGAGCTGCTGGCTGTTGCGGCTGCGGAGGCTGGCAGGGCACGGAGGAGGTGCACCGCGGCGGCGCCTAGGAGAGCTCCCAGTGCAGGGCGCAGGAAGCGAAGGGGGGAGCCGGTGGCAGCGGCGGTGGCGGCGGCGGGCCCTGAGGCCTGTGCCTCCGCGTCGCCCTCCGCACCGCACGCGCAAGCAGCTCTGCGCGCGCCTGCGGCGCGTGGCAGGCGTGCGGCGAGCGTGCGGCGGCGCGAGGCGCAGTCCGCGCCGAGGTGCTGCGGGCGCACAGGGGCAGAGACAGCCCTCCGCTGCACTGCGTGTGCCGCACTGCGGCTCGACGACGAGGCAACGCCCGGTTCACTGCGCGCGGATACGGCGCCAAACGACGCTCGGACAGCCACGGCATGCATCGGGCGTCAGTCAGCGCCGCACAACAGCAGTCCGCAGGCCTGTCACCAGGAGCGTGTCTCATGCACCAGCAGCGGCGATCAGAGCGTTCAATAGCAGTCCAGAGGCGGCGAAAGAGTGGTGTTCGGGCGAGAGTTCGGGACAGGTCATGCATAAGCAGCGCCTCCGGCAGCTCTGTGCTCCAATTTTTGCAAGCAGTCATGCCCGGGGATGTGCTGCCTTCGCGCAGCGTGGAGGACATGCACCGGGCGCACCTGAAACGCACAGCAGAGCTGTTCGGGGGTGAACCGTCGCAGCGTGCGGAGCTCGACGAGTCCAGGCGCGTGCAGGCTGCCCAACGCGCTGCGACGAGCAGCAACTGCTGGAGCGAGCGCTGCGGTTGCACGCGAACGGCGGCGAGTCGGAAGCTGGCATGCCTTAGGGTTGCCCCTCTGCAGCCTCCAGCGCGCTCTCACGCCGCCCGCTCCTCGCTCCACGCAGCCTGCGGACCAAGCTGGCGTGCAAGGTGTGTGACGGCCGAAGCGCTGCTCAGTCTGGCGTGTGGAATCCCTCCAATTGGGCGTGTGCGCGTTGGCTTGCTCGGCGCTGAGCTCCACTCTCCTCTCTGCGCAGGTGCACGACGAGTATGCCGCCGTGGCGCACCTTCCTCCGCCCAGCGCAGCCGCCGCCGCGCCCGCCAGCGACGGCGCCAAGGTTGCGCGCCAGGAGCGCGAGAGCACCATCTCTTCGCTCCTGGGCACCCTCCCTGCCCGCACCTCCGCCGGCGCCTCCTCCAGCGCCTCCTCCCTGGTGCTCTTCCAAGCTGACGCCTCCGCGGTGGCCACCGTGAGCGGCACCAAGGCGAAGGGCGCTCCGTTCAGCGCATCCGTGATCAAGCGCATGGCGGCCCACTGGCCGCGCCCGGACTGGCACGCCCCCTGGAAGCTCTACCGCGTCATCAGCGGTCACCTGGGGTGGGTGCGCAGTATTGCGGTGGACCCCGGCAACGCCTGGTTCGCAACCGGCTCTGGCGACCGCACCATCAAGATCTGGGACTTGGCGTCCGGGCAGCTCAAGCTGACTCTCACGGGGCACATAGAGCAGGTCACTGGGGTTGCAGTGAGCGACCGCCACCCGTACATGTTCAGCGTTGGGCTGGACAAGATGGTCAAGTGCTGGGACCTAGAGTACAACAAGGTGATCAGGCACTATCACGGCCACCTGTCCGGCATCTACAGCCTGGCGCTGCATCCGGGTCTGGATGTGCTGATGACCGGCGGGCGAGACAGCAGTTGCCGCGTGTGGGACATGCGGACCAAGGCGCAGATCTTTTGCCTCTCCGGCCACGACAACACGGTGGGGAGCATCCTGGCGCAGGCTGCGGACCCGCAGGTCATCACGGGCAGCCACGACAGCACCATCAAGCTGTGGGACCTGCGCACGGGCAAGACGCGCAGCACGCTGACGTACCACAAGAAGAGCGTGCGCGCCATGGCCATGCACCCTCGCGAATTCACCTTTGCCTCAGCCTCCGCGGACAACCTGAAGAAGTTCCAGTTGCCCGACGGCGTATTCCTGCACAACACGCTGCAGACACAGCGCAGCATCATCAACAGCCTGGCGCTCAATCCGGATGGCGTGCTCGTCTCGGGCGGCGACAACGGCTCGCTTTGGTTTTGGGACTGGAAGTCCGGCAACTGCTTCCAGCAGCAGGACACCATCGTGCAGCCAGGCAGCATGGAGTCTGAGTCGGCCATCTTCGCCTCTGCGTTTGACCACACCGGCTCGCGGCTCATCACCTGCGAGGCGGACAAGACGATCAAGATGTGGCGGGAGGACGAAAACGCAACGCCTGAGACCCACCCGGTGGTCTTCAAGCCGCCGCGGGATCTGCGGCGCTACTGAGGCTGCACGCACGCTGCTCGACACGCCACGAACAGACCGCCTACGCGCCCATGAGAGCTGAATAACACCGCGCGCGCGTCACTCCTTTGCAATGCGGTTGATTGCCTCGATGTCGAACACGCCGCCCGCGTGTGCGCCAGTTGCACACCGCACCGCCGCCGCCGCCACTGCGTCAACGCTCACGGGCGGCGCCAGCAGCACGTCGCTGCCCGGGAGCGCGGAGAGCGGCTTCAGAGCCTTGCCCAGCGGTCCCGCCAGCAGCTCCTCTAGAGGCTTGCCCACAGCGCCCAGCGGAATGGTGGCGCTGCCAACCACGCGGTCCCCGAAGATGAAGCCCGGCTGCAGCACAGTCCCCTGCTCGCCGTAGGCGGACATGAGCGCCTTCTCGGCCGCGCGCTTGCCCACGAAGTATCCCAGGTTTCCTGTGATGAAGCTGGGCAGGTTGTACTGGTGCACGCTCACGAACACGAAGCGAGGCACGCCAGCACTCTTGGCGGTGGCCACGGCGGCCTCATTGGCGGCGCCGTTGATGCGCACCATGGCGGCGTTGTCCCCGAAGCCGCCCACGCAGGAGACGACTGCAGCAGCGCCAGAGAGCGTTCCCGTCCAGGTTTCAGCGTTAAACACGTCGCCCAGCTGGTAGTCCACTCCAGGCACCGGCGTCAGCGGCGCGCCGGAGCTGTGAGGACGAGAGGCGGAGAGTGAGCAAGCGCAAGACGGTGCGTGAGACGCCCCACCGCCGCACCGGCTCAGCGAGGTGACTGCCAGTCCCTGTGCCACCGCAGCTCTGCAGACGGCGCTGCCGACGAAGCCGTTTCTGTGGCGGAGAGCGCGGAGCGTGAGCGTGGGCACAGGAGGAGAGAGAGTGGTGGACAAGCCAGGGCCTCGCAACCGACGGCACTCGAGAACACGCCGCGGCTCAGCCACGCACCCGCCCAGGACCACCAGTCTGCCCTTGGTGACGTCACGCACGCTGGTGGGCACCACATCGACCAGCACGTCCGCGGCTGCTCGAACACTGCTGCGCAGGCTGCGTTTACGCGTCTGCAAGCAAACGCGTGGCGCCACGCGCAAGGACGCCTGCAGCGCCTGCATTGCAGTATGAAGCCGGTTGAGCCTCCTGGTCTTTCTTGGCCTCACGAGTGAAGGGCTGGCGGGGGCATATACTGTCTGACGGAAAAGGCTTTTGCTCGCTGCCACGTCATATCTGCAGAGTCCCAACACGTCGCCCCGGGGGCGCTATGGCGCATCGCGAAGCCGCGCCGCTGCTGACGCCGATAGACCCGACGACGACGGGGGAGAGCGACGTCACCAGGGCTGTGCGAGACGCTCTGAAGCGCAAGCGCGAGGCTGAGGCTGCTGCTGCTGCTGGCGCCAGCTCAGCCTCTGCCGCCTGGGTGGCGCCCACCGCGGCGGCCAAGACGTGCGTGCACGAGGTTGCAGTTCCTTCGGGCTTTGCAGGGGACCGGGAGGCACTGCTTTCACCCCGCTACGACGGCCCGCCGGCCAAGGAATACCCCTTCGTGCTGGACCCGTTCCAGAAGACCGCGGTGGCGTGCCTGGTGCGCCCCGGGGCCAGCCCTGTTGTGCCGCACGCCGCCGCCGCCGCCCAGTGCGACGTCTCCCTCTCCTCACGCCCGCCTGCTGGCCGCCAGGAACGCCGCGAGTCGGTGCTGGTGGCTGCGCACACCTCAGCCGGCAAGACGGTGGTGGCTGAGTGCGCGCCCGACCTCCGCAGCGGCCTCGCAGTCGCTAGGTTTACTCGCTCTTACGGCTCACGCGCCCTCGCAGGTACGCCATCGCCATGGCCTTCCGCGACAAACAGAAGGTCATCTACACGTCGCCGCTCAAGGTGCGCCGCCAGCTGTGCCGGGAGCACGTTGCCATCCATCCGCTTTGCTCGTCGCTCACGCTGCTTTTCTGCGCAGGCACTTTCCAACCAAAAGTACCGCGAGCTGGCTGAGGAATTTGAGGACGTTGGGCTGATGACTGGCGACACGTCCATTGCGCCCCACGCAACATGCGTTGTCATGGCGCGACCCCCCACCCCGGTTCACACCTGCGCCGCCTTACTGACGATGTCACCTGCCAGACCACCGAGATCCTGCGCAGCATGGCGTATCGCGGGAGCGAGATGCTCGCCTCTGTCGGATGGGTGATCTTCGACGAGGTTCACTACATGCAGGACCGAGAGCGTGGGGTTGTGTGGGAGGAGTGCATCATGTTCACCCCCCCGGGGGCACGCTGCGTCTTCCTGTCCGCCACTTTGCCCAACGCGCTGCAGTTTGCCCAGTGGGTGAGCAGCCTGCATGCTGCGCCCTGTCACGTGGTGTACACGGACTCGCGGCCAACGCCGCTGCAGCATTACCTGTACCCGGTTGGCGGGGGGGCAGGGGGGCGCAAGGGCGGCCTGTACCTGGCTGTGGACGAGCAGCGACGCTTCCGGGAGGACAACTTCGCCAAGCTGCGCGAGTCGTTCGCGGAGCCGGTGGAGCCGCCGGGGGGCGGGCGGGGGGGGCGGGGCGGGCGACAGGGCGGGCGGGGCGGGCGCGGGCGCGGCAGAGGGGAGGAGGAGTCCACAGAGAACAAGGGCCTCGCGCCCGAGGTCTACAAGGCGCGTGTCCCTTCTGGCGACGCTTCGCATGCCACCTGACGTTTTGCATCCCCAGATCGTGAAGCTCTGCAAGGAGAAGCAATGGGCGCCGCTGGTCGTCTTCTCCTTCTCCCGCCGCGACTGCGAAAACTACGCGCGCGCCGTCGCCTCCCTCGACTTCACAACCGACGACGAAAAGGCGGCCGTGCAGGCCGTCTTCAACAACGCCATGGACATCCTCTCCGAGGCTGACCGGGACTTGCGCCCCGTGACAACCATCCTGCCCCTATTGCGCGCCGGCATCGGAGTCCACCACTCCGGCCTGTTGCCCGTTGTGAAGGAGCTGGTGGAGCTGCTGTTCCAGGAGCAAATCCTGAAGGTGTTGTTTGCGACGGAGACGTTTGCCATGGGGCTCAACATGCCTGCGCGCACAGTTGTATTCACCCAGGTGCGCAAGTGGGATGGCGAGAACCACCGCTGGATCGCGCCCGGGGAGTACACGCAGATGTCTGGGCGCGCGGGTCGGCGTGGGATGGACGAGCGCGGCATCTGCATCGTGATGTGCGACAAGGACATGGACGCAGACGCCGCCAAGACGCTGCTGCTGGGCAGCTCCGCGCCGCTGGTCTCCAGCTTCAAGCTCTCCTACTACACGCTGCTGAACGTGCTGAAGCGCGTGGCTGGCGAGCTGGACATGGAGGCTGTGATTGTCAAGTCCTTCCACCAGTTCCAGCACGAGCAGTCCCTTCCGGAGCACGAAAAGAAGCTCAAGGCGCTCGAGGCGCAGGCGGCGGTGATCCAGGGCGCTGGCGAGGAGGCTGTTGCCGAGTACGAGGCGCTCAAAGGGGAGATTGACGACGCCGCTGCCGTCATGCTGGCCGAGATGCTGCGCCCGGAACGCATCCTTCACTTCCTCAGACCCGGGCGGGTGGTGCGCGTGCGCGTGGCGGGCGTGGATTACGGGTGGGGTGTTGCGTGCTCCGTGTCGCGGCGCCCGCTCGCGCCCCCTCAGGGCGGTGCCGTGCCCCCCGCGTCCGCGCACTACACAGTGGACACGCTGCTGCGCGTCCTGCCGCCCGCGCAGCCGGGATCAGGACCGCGGCCCTCCCCTGACGGCGTGGCGGGAGAGCTACACGTGGTGCCCGTGCTGCTGCACTGCCTCTCCGGCGTCTCCGCCCTCATGATCCAGCTGCCCGAGGATCTGCGCGCCGCCGACGCGCGCGCCGCCGTGGGTCTGGCGCTCGCAGAGCTGCGCGCCCGCTTCCCCACGGGCCTGCCGCGGCTGGACCCGGTTGAGGACATGCAGATCCGGGACCCGCAGTTCATGGCCGCCGTGCAGAAGGTTGCGACGCTGGAGCCGCGGCTCCTGGAGCACCCGCTGTTTGCAGCCAGCGCAGAGGCGCAGCGCTACGGCGGCGGGGATGCCGCCGGTGGTGGCCGCACGTCGCTGCTGGAGAAGAAGGCGCAGCTGAAAAGCGCGGCGCAGGAGCTGCGCGCCAAGATGCTGGACAGCGAGGTTGCGCGCTTCCGCAAGGAGCTCCACAGCCGCTCCGCAGTGCTGCGCCGGCTGGGCCACTTGGACGCGGCAGGCGTGGTGCAGCTCAAGGGCCGCGCAGCCTGCCAGATCGACACGGCGGATGAGCTGCTGGTCACAGAGCTCATGTTCCAAGGCGTCTTCATGTCCATGGAGCCGCCCGCCATCGCCGCCCTCTGCTCCTGCTTCATCCCCACGGAGAAGTCCAAGGAGGACGCGCCCCTCAAGCCGCAGCTCAGCCTCGCGCTGGCCACGCTGCATGAGACTGCGCGCCACGTGGCGGAGGTGCAGAACGACGCGGGCATCGAAGTGGATGTGGACGAGTACGTGGACAGCTTCAAGAAGACGCTCATGGACCCCGTCTACCGCTGGTGCACCGGCTGCGACTTCGGTGAGCTGCTGCGCAACACGGACCTGTTTGAGGGCACCATCATCCGGGCGGTACGCCGCCTTGACGAGCTCCTCATGCAGCTGGGCCTGGCGGCGGAGGCGGCGGGCGACACGGGGCTGCAGCGCAAGTTCACGCAGGCGGCGGAGAGCATGCGCCACGGCATCATGTTTGCGTCCAGCCTCTACCTTTAGCTGGGCGGAGAGGGCTGTGTCCAAGGGGATGGGCGACAGCCACTTCCTTGGACGGCTTAATGCTGCTGCGCCCTTCCACGCTGCCGCGCCGCGTCGCTACACGCCGCCACGTCACCACCATGGCGGCTGGTGTCGCCAGCTGGGCGGCGACGCCCGCGGCGGAGGCGGTGCCAGTTGCGCGCGACGTCATGCGCACCGTCTTTGGCGAGCGCGGCGACAAGCCTCTGTCGCCCAGCATGTCGCGCTACTTGTGGACGGACGCGCACGGCGTGCTGAACTTCATCTCACTGGCGCGCGAGACGGGCGACGCGAGCTACCTGGACAAAGCAGATGCGCTGGTGGAGGCGGTGCATGACACATTAGGCCGCACGCGTGACGGCAAGCGCGCGCTGCCGACGCTGCGCATCGGCAAGGAGTCTGCGGAGGATGACGGGACGTACTTCCACTACTTAACCAAGTGGTGTCTCGCGCTCAACCGCCTGTCGCTTGCGCGCGGCGACCCGTCGTACAACGAGCGCGCGCTGCACCTGGCCAAGCGAACGCACCGCGCCTTCGTGTACGAGACGCCAGGCGGCACGCTGCACAGCTATTGGAAGATGAACATGGACATGTCTCGCCCACTTGTGCCGAGCGAGGGCAACCTGGACGCGTTTGACGCGCTGTCAGTCTACACGCTCATCAAGGAGAGCGCGCCGCCGGAGCAGCAGGCGCTTCTGGCCAACGAGGTGCGCGACATGGAGAGCATGGTGCAGCGCAAGCTGGCACTGGGCGGCTTTGTCAGCACAGACGCTCTTGACCTGGGAGAGGCGCTCCAGACGGCCGCGTGGCACCCGGCGCAGCCATGGGCGCGCGTGCTGGCGGACCGAGCGCTGGCGGCGCTGGAGGTACTGTGGCAACGCGGATCGTTTGAGGAGGCGGACCGGCACCGCCTTGCGTTTCGCGAGTTTGGCACCACCATCGGCGTGCAGGTGCATCCGTCGTCGCGCGACGCGTGGCGGCCGCGCGTGCGCGCGCTGCACGCGCACTGGCAGCGCAGCCTGTACGGCCGCGATCGTGACATCACGCCGGCCATGTTTGCCTCCTCGCTGCTGCCTGGAGCCTTCAGCCGCGCGTACGATAACCTGCCGCCGGTGCCGCGCGCGCCGCCGGCGCAGGCCAAGGAGGAGTGAGAAGTGGCGGTGCTGAGATCTGTGGGTGTTTGAGCCCAACTCGAAGGAGTTTGTGCACGTGACCGTCATGTTCACCACGCACCTGGCGCAGGAGTCCACCCACAAGTAGCAGCACATACGCTCCGTCTTCCGACAAGGACCCCGGAAGACGGAGCCTATCTGCTGTTACTTGTGCGTTGACACCTGCGCCAGGTGCGTCGTGAACAAGATAGTCACGTGCGCCAACTCCACCGAGTTGGGCTCGAAACGTGGCTCCAGCTCACATGGCTCAGCACTGTTTTCTGCACCGTTCTTCTTCCGCTTGCGGGCGCCACGCAACAAGAAAAAACACTGAGTGATCGCTTGCGCATGGCGTACTTCTCCACGGTGCTGAGCCCATCCTCCTTGACGATCGTGCTGTCGGGGCACGTGGGCGACGTCATCTGCGCGTGCGACTGCGCGCTGATCGTCAAGGACGGATGGGCTCACCACCATGGAGAAGTACTGCATCCGCATCCCCACAGCTAGACGCTAATGCGGCAGCTGTGCAATACTGGAAGCTACAGTAGGAACATCATGTCGTCGAGTAGAGCACGAAGCCGCCGCCGCCTCCACAGATGAAGACCGACTCGTCGTCGTACAATCCAGCCAGCAATCGTACTACAGCGCATCGCTCTCACACCTGCCCCCTCCTCTGCGCCATTTTGTGTGGAATGGCGAATGGCAGCGACGGCGACGGCGCGCAGGTTGTGTTTGCGTGGGGCGCAGGGGAGGACGGGCAGCTTGGCTTTGCGGAGGCTCCGTCCAACGTAGACGAGTGGCACGTGGCCGCGCCCACGCCGCTGCCGGGCCTGCGCGGCACGTCCTTCCGCACGGACGTGGCCTGCGGGCTGACGCCGCTGGTGGGCGGCTCAAGGCAGTCCCTGTGCGTCACCGCAGCCGGCCAGCTGCTCACCTGGGGCTGGAACGACAAGCAGGCGCTGGGGCTGGGCCACACGGCGGAGACCAAGGTGCCGCAGCGGGTGAGCGCGCTGCCGGAGGTGCACGTCGTGCAGGTGAGTTGGTTCTGCGCTCCCAGGCCTGCGGGCGCACGCTCTGACGCGCAACGCGACGCAGGCGTGCTGGGGGGGCTGGCACGGGCTGGCGGTGACAGACACGTGCGAGGCATACGCTTGGTGCGCCGGCGACTGCGCGGCGCGCAAGGCCGTTCTGTTAACAGCGCGGCGACCTCTCCACGCACCAGGGGCGGCAACGAGAACCTCCAAACCGGCGTCACCGACGCAGCTTCGCCCTACGTGACCCAGCCCGCCCGCATCCTGACCTCGCTGCGCGTGCGCCAGGTTGCAGCGGGCGCGATGCACTCACTGGCGCTCACAGACAGTGGTGACGTATGGGGCTGGGGCCAGCCACTCACCTCCTGGGGCAGCAGCGCGGACACAAACGTGTATGCGCGCCAGCGGCAGCCTGTTCGCGTGGAGGGAGCGGCCAATGTGGTCCGCGTGGCAGCCGGAGCTTTCCATAATCTGGCGCTCACAGCCACGGGGCACGTGCTGGCGTGGGGCAACAGCGATTACGGACAGCTGGGGCTGGGCAGCACCACGCACGTCGCCACTCCTCATGTGGTGCGATGCGGGACCCGCGCGCATGCCAGCAGCCGTGAACTGAAGCGCGCATCGCGTCTGCTCGCAGATTGAGGAGCTGTCCAAGGCTGGCGTGACGGCTCTGTCGGCCGGGGGGTGGCACAGCGGCGTGCTGACCGCGGGCGGGCTGGTCTACATTTGGGGGCGGGGGGAGCACGGTCGCTTGGGGCTGGGCGACAGCTGGCGTGATCGTTTGCGGCCCGTGGAGCTGCCGCTGGAGGCGCGCGCTGCGGCACTGTCCTGCGGTGGCACGCACACCATGGTGCTCACAGAGCATGGGGAGCTGCTGTCCTTTGGACGCCAATCCTTCGGGCGCCTGGGGCGGGGCCACGGCAGCAACCCAAACGTGCCGATGCCTGTGGAGCTGCCTCCCGCGCCCAAGGGCAAGCAGTGGCGAGTGGAGGCTGTGTCTGCTGGAGGGCGGCACACGCTGGCGCTTGCCAGGGCGGTCCCTCTCGCGGAGGCGGGGCACCTGAGCGCCGCCGAGGCTGCCGCCGCGCAGGAGGTGCTGACTGGCTTGACAGACGCGGCGCCAGCCGCTCTGAACGCCGTGCATGCTGCACGCTCGAGCCTCAACTTTGCCAACGGGGGCTCGCCTGGAAAGACTGGCGGTGACGCGGCAGTCGGCACGGCGTGATGGTGCATATCACAGGCGTGCCAAGCTTCCACGTGTCCGGCGGCGCTGCTGCGTGCCGCGAGTGCTTTTCTTATGAGACCACCGAGTAGTAAGTAATAGCACCGTCCCAGCAGCATCCGGGAGGTGCAAAACGCGCGCAAGATGCTGCTCACATCTGAGGAGGCACGAGGCAAAAGAGTCAGAGAAGACTGCGCGGAAACTACTCCACAGTCCGCAGAGCGCGCAAACTAGCGCACCGCGAACTTGGAAGTCCACTCCCGTGCTGTTTCTGTGTAGCGCGTGCTGCGAGGGCGACGCGTCAGCTCTGCCCGCACGACAGCAAACGCTCGCGCGCAGTCATTCTCACCGGTCCGTCTTGTAGATGTGAGCAATCTCAGGCACCAGCGGGTCGTCCGGGTTGGGATCCGTGAGCAGCGAGCAGATGGAGAGCAACACCTGGGGGCGGGAGTGAGCTAGGAGCGAGAAGGCGCGAGGAGGGAGGTGACTGACTGACTGTCGATCCATGCCGTAAAGCGCTAGCGGCCCCACGCACGCGGCGCCCAGCCTGCGCCGCCCGCCCTGCGGGCGTGGCAGAGGGCGATGCACCAGCGGCGCCCTCTGGCAGGGAGGTCCGAGCGGGCCGCCCGTCTGCGTGCCTTGCTAATAGTGAGAGCCGGCGACCACTGCTCCTTCAGAATGTCCAGGCAAATGCTGCCCTGTCCGTTCACGTTCGGGTGGTACACCTGGTGGAGTCGAGCGCGGCGCGTGAGGCGGGCGGGCGCAGGGAGGCGGGGAAGCGGGGGGTTTCCTGCACACGCGGGAGCGCGCCGCGTGGCCGCGCCGGCCCGCGAGGCCGCGCCGCCGCGGCGGGGACGCCCCAGGGCGCGTGCCTTCGTGTTGAAGTTGACCTTCGGCGGCTTGAAGGGGTAGTCCGGTGGGAAGTGAATCTGCACGAAGAACACTCCGCCGGCGAAGGGCGACTCCGGCGGGCCCATGATGGTTGCTTGCCAGTGGAACAAGTCCTCGCCGCTGGGGCCCGCGCTGCAGGAGGTGGGCGGGTCCTTCTGCAGGTCCTGCGGAGGGCGCGAGGCGCGAGGTCAGGTGCCGCGCGGACTGACGACTCGCTCAGCTGCTCACCGCCAACTCTTTCTGAATGCGCTTTGCGGCCATGGTGATGACAGAGCAGGCACGGGCGGCTGTGTGCTCCATACCAAATATCGCACGCGCGCACCACGACGACGGCCGGCGCGCGGCATCTTCGTCTCTTCGATTGTCAGAGTCAACCCCGTGCGCTGGCAAATGGCGTTGCTGCGCAGGAGAGCCGATACGCGCTGAGACAGCTTAGCAGCTTAGGCGGCTGATGTCGTCTCTGAGCTTCCACGCTTCTCCATGCGCACACTTGCGACTCCGCAATGGCGCGAAACGGAAAGCGGCTTGCCCTGTGCGCTGCTGCTCGATGTCCTCAGTTGGACCCGTGCTGCGGTCCGACTGGCCCGTGGAGCTCCACATGGACTGCAAAGTGAGCGCTTTTGCAAGTGCACCGCCCAACGCAGACGTGGGCTGCTCGCTCTCGGCCTACATGCAGCTTCCGTGTACGCACTACACGCTCATGCCGCTTCCTTTGGGCGCCACGCTGACACGCGTGGCTGAGACGGAGAGCCTCTTTGCGCTCTCCATCCCCCGCGTGCAGCTCTTCAACCTCGCGGTGAAGCCAACCATCCGCGTCTGCGTCAGCGTGGCCAGCGGGCTGAGTCAGCCCTGCGTGCTCATAAGGGTGGTCGACTCGCGCGTCGATGGCGCGTGGGCAGAACAGCTCAAGCTCAACGAGCGCTTCGAGATCTGGGGCACGACTCAGCTCACGACTTCGGAGAGCGGGGACTCCATCGTGAGCGTCACCGACCTGCGCGTGGGCGTGGACCCACCGCCCCCGTTCTCGGCACTGCCGAGGCGCCTGCTGGTGCAGGTTGGAAACGCGGTGCTCAACGCAGTCTGCGCAGCGCTGCAGCGGGTCTTCATCCGGGCGCTGGCGGCAGATTACCGGGCATGGGCGACAGACGCAGGGTACCGGGAGCGGCGTGCTCGCGGTGAGCTGCACCCGGTGGTATTGATTCTTGATTGACGAGATGATTACTGAGAAGGCCAGCGCAGCGCGAGAGCGCTCTGCACGTGCTGTACGAGCGCACCGAAGGCGACCTGCGCAGCCTGCGGAGGCACCCCCCCAGCCCCGCCGCCGCGCAGCTGCACGCTCACGCTGAGCAGCCCGGGCGCCTGCTCCTGCAGCGTGGCGGTGACGGGCGAGGATGCGGGGGGCGGGGGATCTCCAGCGCGCTTGCGCTTGCCGCAGCCGCCGGTTGGAGCCTCCTGGCCAGCCTCGTGCTCCAACGTCGCCGCGACGCTGAACGCCGCGGCGGCGAGCTGGCAGTCGCGCACCCCCCGCGCCGACGCGAGCGCGTCGCGGAGCGCGGCCAGCGCAGCCGCGGGCGCCCCTCGGTCGCGCGCCCCGACGCGCACGGTGAGCGACGCTCGCGCGCACGCCCGCGCCGGCTGCGCCTGCGCCGCGGCGCCGCTGGGCGGCGCCACGGGCAGTGGGAGGCGCTGCGTGGCCGCGGCGGCGGGCAGCCAAGACCAGGCGACGCCCCAACGAGTGGTGCGCCCCTGGCTGAAGCATGCGGTGCGCAGCCCCGGCGCCATCGCAGAGCGCAGCGTGGCTACGGCGCATCGCAGCGTCGCCTTCTTGCCCACCAGCGTGGTGAACCAGCGCACAGAGCCCGCCAGCTCTGCTGCACGCGACTCCTCGATGTGCTGCGCCACGAAGGCCGCCTCACCGCCGGGACACACCATCTCGGCTGCGGTGCCGCCGCAGGCTGTGCCCGGGTTGCGCCCAGCCTCCAGCAGGCTCTGGAAAAACGGGGGGTTGCAGAGGGTAAAATCCAGGCGGTCCTCCGCGCGCACCACCCCACGCAAGATGGGCCATGGCGCGTCCTGGCTCTGAGTGCCCGCGCGCGCGTCACGCACTTGGATGAGCCCGGCTAAGTGCGGGTTAGCAGCCACGTTGCGGCGCGCCCAGGTGAGCGCCTCTGGAGTGACGTCTGTGGCAACGAAGGCCCACCCGTTGAGCGCCGCGCCCAGCAGCGCGTACACGCAGCTGGCGCCGGTGCCGATGTCCAGGCCGCGCGCGGGCTGCGTGCCCGGCAGCAGCGCCAGCAAGTCCTCCACCCAGTGCACGTAGTTGCAGCGTGACGTCAGCGTGGGGCACAGGTGCCCGTCGGGCAGCCACCAGCTGACTCCAAAGTCGCGCTGCAGCAGAGCGGCGGTGAGCGCGCGCGTGGAGCCGAAGTCGGTGAAGTCCAGCGTCGCGCGAACGCTTCCGTCGCGCACCAGAAAAGGGCGCAGCACAGACTCGGTCTCTGCAAGCACGCCAAAGTCGGGCGCCGCAGCGGCGTAGCGGTTGCGAGGGTGGATGCCGTCTCTCGCTTCACACGCCGCTACAGCTCGAGGCTGAGGCTCGACGCACGGCTCTTCATCTTTGACATCGGCAGCCTCAGCCTCCGCGATGGCCGCAAGCAGCTCCTCGCGCAGCGGCGCAGCATCCTGCTCGTCTAGATGCAGCGCGTCAAGCTCGGCGAGCTGCTCGCGCAGTGACGCCAGCGCGAGCTCCAGGTCGGCGGCCATTACAGCCACGACGCATGGACGTTCACGACATCAGCGACGCGCCAAGATGGATGGAGAAGGCGAGCGCTTGAGGTGTGGTCGCAGCGCAGAACGAACACGGGTGCAACTTCTGTTCTACCGACGTGTTCGAGTCGACGCGCCGCAGCAGTCGGCTCTACTGTGTGCGGTGCTGGGTGTGTGGGAGGGAACGGTCTGGCGCGACGAGAGCGCTCTGCTTCGCTGCCAGCGTACTCCGCACTTGGGACTGACTACGCCATGAGTCGTGCTGTGCACGACGCGCTTGGAGCGCTGTCCACCGCCGTCGCCTCGTTTGGCGTGAGCGAAAATGGCGCGAGCGAGCAGCGCTCGGAGCGAGTGCAGAGCGCCAGCTTTGCTTTTCTGGAGGCAGCAGGAGGAAAACGAACACGCGTGCTGCTGCTCACTTACGCGGCGGGAGGCTGGCAGTGCTGGGACGTGGACTCACCCGGCGCAGTGCGCGAGCTGGTGAGCCTGCGAGACGGGCTGGTGAGCGCGCTGATAGCGCTGCCAGACGCAGAGGATTTGGGCGCAGCATGTATGGAGGAGAGCGCCTCGGAGGCACCTCACTTGACTCTGGCGCGCCCGCTTTTCGCCGTGGCTGGACCCGACGCAGAGTCGGCCGCGGTCGCAGTCGAGTCGGGCTCTCCGCCGTTGCCCCCGCTGTCAGCCCCTTCCCTGGTTCGCGTCTACTCGGTGGCGCAGCAGGGCTACGTGCGCTCGCTGCCCTTCCGCACCGCCGTACTGTCCCTGCGCGCCACGGCTCGCGTGGTGGCAGTGGCGCTCTCCAGCCAAATCTACGGCTTCCACGCTCACAACCTTCAGCTGTCCTTCTCAGTGCTCACGTATCCGACGCCTGAGGCCCCCCCGACGG
>Ga0049083_10000101_pt1 | contig 23962 bp, 21 predicted proteins | sample GreLakmeMI27MSRF_FD_66719 | JGI IMG/M metagenome (GOLD analysis project Ga0049083, IMG submission 66719) | Freshwater lentic microbial communities from great Laurentian Lakes, MI, USA - Great Lakes metaG MI27MSRF | ecosystem: Environmental > Aquatic > Freshwater > Lake | place: Great Lakes...
GAGGCGGCCAGCCAGACGGCGCCTGCTGCCGCCCCGCCGGCTGCTGTCGCTGTCGACGAGCCGCCGCGCGAGCTGCAGGGTGAGGCTCGCGCCAGCGAATAGTGCTCTAGAGCTTAGAGCTCTACATAGACGAGCAAGGCTCGTGCTTTTACAACGATCATAGCTGTAGACTCGACAGGCTGTTGATGAGCGCCAAGTCCTCTGCAGTCGCCGCGACGCCCTTGGGTAGATAGGCAGCCAGCCGCGACGCATGCTCACGCAGCAGCCGCTGGCGCTCCGCGGCCACAATGCCCGCATCGACCTGCTCGCGCGCCTGCACCGCCGCATCCGCGCGCGCATCGGCGGACGCAGCCTCTGCGATCATGGCCGCTTTGATTGCCGCCAGGCGCTCAACCTCGCGCTTGTGCTCCAGCAGCTTCATGCGCCGCTTGGCATCCGCCATCTGCTCCAGCCGGTCATCCTCCGCCAGCCTGGCCAGCAAGAGTTCGCGGAAGGCGGCCGCCTCCGCCTTTGCCGAAGCCTCCCGGGCCGCGCGCAGTGTCACCGAGTCCTCGTACGCCTGCAACATCTCAGCCTTGGCCTGCGCGGCGCGCGCGCGGCGCGCAGCCTCGATGGCGCGCAGCCGCTCCTCCTCTTCCTCGAAGTGAAGGCGCGCGATGAGGTCCTCCATCTGCTCCCGCGCGCGCTGCGCCGCCGCAGCCTCTGCGGCGAGCTTGGCAAACACGCGCGCCTCCTCGTCCATGCGCGCCTGCTTCTTTGCCGCCAATCCCTCGGAGCGCGCGTGCAGCGCCGCCTGGTATGCCGCCACTCGCGCATCCTCCTCCACCTCAGCCGCAACCTTGGCGGCGGACAGTTCCGCGCGCTCCAGCAAGAAGCCGTGCACCCATGCAGCCTCATCCGCGCGGCGCTGCTGGCGCGCGGCCGCCTCGGCATCCGCGTCTGCGAGAGCGGCAGCTGCTGCTGCGTCCATCGCCACCCGGTCAGCCGCAACCTCCGCGCGCGCCGCCCAGGCCGCCTGCGCGTGCTCGTACATCTGGCTCTGGAGCACCTCGCGGCGCGAGAGCTGGAAAGCGAGGCGCTCTGCGGCGATGGCTGCATCTGCTGCATCCGCTTCCTTGAGTGCAGCCCCCACGCTGACCGCAAACGCCTTGTCCTCCTGTACAGCCGCCGCGGCGACAGCCAGCGCGTCGCGGCGCTGCTGCTCGCGCGTGTAGTTCATTTCAGCCGCTTGGAGTTTGACCTTGAGCTCCCGAATCTCCGGCGACTCTTCAATCACCTTTTGCACGTGCCGCTGCGCACGCTCAAGCTCGCGCTGCCGGCGGTCCAGCTCGCTGGATATGAGCTGCGCCTGCAGCGCCGCGCGCTCCCGCAGTGCCCGAGCAGCCCTGTCCGCCTCCGCCGCGGCCAACAACGCAGCCTCCGCCTCACGCTCGCGCGCCTCGCGCAGACGGAAGTGGTCCTCGCCGCGCTCCATGGAGGCGCTGCTGCTGGCCAGGGTACGGTGGTCTCCATGCAGACTGACACAAGGGGGTGAGCCAAATGGCAACAGCACAGGCCACAGACAACACACGCACCGCAACAGGTCGTTGTTTCGCGTCTCCGTCGCGCGGCGGTTCTGCTCCCGGCGCTCTTGCGCTGCGGGGCGCGTCAGGGAGCGGGAGTGTGAGAGACGCCCTAACGTGGCGGTGGCCGGCACGCGCGCGTGGCGAGCTCTCAGCAGCAGCCAGCCAGCCTCTGCACAGCTGGATGCGTCACAGGGCAGCACGCGCCTTGGAACAGCGCGCCAGGGGGAGCCTGCGAGCCGCAAAGTCCGGTCAACACAGCTGGCTGCAGAGCACACAGCACGCCAGACGGGAAGGCAACCGCACGCACCATTGCGACGGTCGCAGGCTCACGCACGCTGAAGGTGTTTGGAGCCCTCAAGCGCTGCGCCTTAAGCAGCTGTGCTACGATCTGCTTCGCCGGCTCACAACGCACTGCCAGCGCCTTTGCGAGTCAAGCAGGACCAGGACGCAGTGACAACAGCACACAGGCTAACACGAGGAGCGCGTCAGTCTACCTTTCCGTACAGCGTACACTCCCGAACCGTAGTAGCGTTGTACGACAGGGAGTCGCGGAGAGCAAAGCACCGCCCCTTGTTGAGCCTATGCAGCGCGTGCAGGCTCCTACGCGCGTCCCGCCCGCGCCCGCGAGAAGGCGCTGCCGTGGCTGCCGAGTCCTTGCCGCCGCTGTGCAGCAGAGGGCCGCAGAACCAAGCCGTCCGCTGCTGGCTCTCACCGGCGGCGGCATCTACTATTTCTGGCAGGTTGGGGTGGTGCTCGCCTTGCGCGAGCGCGTGCAGCTGTCTGGCGTGGAGCTGTCCGGCGTCTCCGCGGGCGCGCTAACCACTGTGCTTGCCGCTTGCGAGGTGGACTTGCAAAGCTCCGTTGACTTGGCGTACTCGTTCACGCTCCAGGCGGACCTGTACAACCGCTCAGGCGGCCTGGCCGGCGTCTGGGGGCCGCTCATCCGGCGCTGGCTCCTCGAGCTCCTCCCTGCAGACGCGGCACAGAGGTGTAGCGGCCGCGTCTCGCTCTTCTCCCTCGCGGTGTGGCCGCTGCCTCCCCGCCGCCTGGTCACCTCCCAGTTCGAGAGCAAGGAGGCTGTTGTGGACGCTGCGATGAGCTCGGTGCACATCCCGTACTTCCTCAACGGCCGCGCCACGGCTCGCTACAGGGGCACGCGCTGCATCGACGGCTCTGTGGCCGCGCCGCGTGACATCGTGGACACGCGCAGAGGGGCGAGCTTGCTGGACGCCAGTGGGCAAAGGTACAGTTCCACGCTGCTTGTGGACCACAATGCGGACCCGGCGATAGCCTCTTCGCGCTCGTTTGGGGATTTCGTGGCGCTGGCGACGCGGGAGGGACTGCAGCGGATGGTGGACCAGGGTGAGTCTTACATGAAGACAGAATTGGCTTCGGGCCGGCTGGACGCCTGGCTGGAACAGGCAGCTGGTTCATCTGACGCTTCGAGTGTACAACAAGCAAGTAGGTAGATTATAAAATGGGTCCGACTTGTGCAGCAGAGAGAATCTGCGACGGCCCACTGGCAATGGCGCGCTGTCTACCAGGCCTTCTGGTAATAGACCACATCGCCGGTGTCGGCCACGTAGTGGTCCCGCGCGAACGACTTGGTCAAGTTCTGCTCAAGCGAGGACGAGGCGTGAGCGCATCGCCCAGGCCCCACCCCATAAAACACACGCACCTGGAAGATGTGGAAGGGGAAGAACCCGCTCTTCTGCGGCTCGCGGTAGTAGTCGCCCAGCACGGGCTTGACCGCCTTGGTGGCCTCCACCAGGTGGTAGTGGGGGATCTGGGGGAACAGGTGGTGCACAACGTGGGTCTCGATGTTGTGGTGCAGCTTGTTGAAGACGCCAAAGTCACGGTCCAGGGTGGTCAACCCTCCACGCAGGTAGCTCCACTCGGCACCGCGGTACCAGGGCATGTCTGCGTGCGCCTCGTCTGGCCCGTGGTGGTGCAGGTAGGTCACCAGGTCCAGCCACGCCACGCCGATGAGGTAGGGAATGAGGTACAGCTGCGCCATGGCCAGCGGGCCCAGCGCAACGGCGCCAGCGGTGAGCACGCCCAGCATGCCCACCAGGCAGGCGTTGCTGGTGAGGACCATGGTCTTCTCAGAGGGCACGAAGAGGTCGCAGGAGGGGTCGAAGTGGCTGCCAACCTTGCCGGGGCTGCGGTTGAACAGGTAGAAGGGGTATGCTAACATGGCCCACGGCAGCGTCAGGCGACCAGCCTTTGCGACGCCGTCGAACTTGTCAAACAGCGACTTGCTGGTCGGGTGCCACGACTCATCGTTCTCCACATGGCCGTGGTTGCTGTGGTGGGTGCGGTGGCTCACGCGCCATCCGTGGTATGGCACCAGGATGCTGCTGTGCACGATGTTGCCCACGAAGTCGTTCAGGGTGTTGTTGCTGCTGAAGCTGCGGTGGCCGCTGGAGCAGGAAGGGGCGGAGGGAGTGAGTGGTTGCCACACGTAGGTGCGCAGTGCATGCGAGCCCACGCAAGCGCACCAGTCGTGACCGACCACGAAGAGAGCCCAGAACATGGTGCCCTGCGCAAGCGAGTACAGCGTCCAGCCCCACCTGGGTGAAGGCTTGCGTGAGTGGGAGGGAGCGCAACCGGCCACCGCCTCGCTGGGAGTCCCTCCTTCGCCTGCACCCGCTGGCTGCAATGCTTGGCGCACGCGCACCAGGTGTTGAGGGTGTAGGCGGCTGCGGCGAGGCCGAAGACGATGGCCACGTCGCGCACCAGGTACGAGGCGCTCTTCCATGCGTTGCGCTCCCAGCAGTGGTCCGGGATCGCGGCGCGGATGTCCGCCAGTCCAAAGGGAGGCGCCTGGGACAGGTCCGGAGCGCCAGCCTGCGAGCAGGTCACCGGGATGCGTGGCGTGAGGTGGAGCGAGAGGAGCCTCAGAGACTGCTCTCCCTCCTCCGCCGTACCGACGGGGCCGGCGCAGCCACCGGCATCGGCGGCGCGGCGACGGCCACAATGCGTGCCGCCTGGGCGCGCGGCGCCGAGCGGGAGGCAGCCTTGAGGCCGGAGGGCACGGCGACACGGGAGGAGGCAGCCCGACGAGCAGCCACCGCACGCGGCGCACCCACCGCCCGCAGCGACATGGAGACAGCCATCTCACGGATGCGACACAGTCTAGCCTCCCGTACGGCGTGCGACGCGCGGCGGCGCCTGACGCACACGAGTCGTCGCTCGAACACTTACTGCGAGTTCGGGACAACGCCGCCCGTCGCATGGCGCGTCTCGGCCTCTCAGCTGCCTTGGCGCCGCAGGAGCGTCGTGAGTCGCGTTGGTGACGTGCTGACGTGCAGCGAGTCACAATGCCGCGGGAGAGGCTGCGCGCGACGCTAGCGCGTCTGCCTGCAGCCTCAGACGCCGTCCTTGAGGCGGCCTTTGCTCTGAGCGGAGTCTCAGCTGACGTGTTGCTGGCCGAGCTGCTGGAGGACTGCGCAGAAGTTGTTGGAGACGCTGACGAGTCTTCAGTCTCCGCAGGCGCAGTGCTCCTCCGCCACAGCAGCGAGGCGACCGGGCTGGCGGAGCGGTTCACGCGGGAGCTATGTTTGCCGCTGCTGCGGAGCGGGAGCTCTTCGGCCGCTCAGCGCGTCAGCACCTCGCTCGCCGCTGCGGTTGCGCACACCGGCTGGAGCTCGGCAGCCTCGCTGCTGCTCCTCTGCGCGGAGAGCTGGGCAGCCCCTGGGCAGCCCCTGGAAGAGGAGGCGTTCCGGAAACTCGCAGCCGCCGGGGCGAAGAGCTGGGGAGATCCGCTGCAGCCTGCAGCCGCCTGCTGGCTGGCAAGCGCTTTGCTCGAGGCGTCTGCCGATGGGGTGGGCGAGCCATGCGCGTCGCTGCGCTGCGCAGCCGCCTCGCTTCTGCCGCACGCGTTGCTTGCTCTGGGCACGGGGGAGCACTCGCCGCTCGATGCAGCTCTGGTTCGCTCCCTCCTGCCCGCCCTGGTGGACTGCGCAGGCTCCAGCGCGGACGAGACGCTGCACAGGCACGCCTGCAGGCTGCTGGCTGGCCCTCCGCAGGCCCACAGAGCCGCCCTGGCCTTACTGGTGCGATTCTCCTCCAGAGCCGTGCCCCCCCTGCCCGAGGAGTGGCGGGGCGGCGAGCAGGACATCCCATTCTGGCGTGCGCTGCGCTGCGCGCTCGGCGGCGAGGACCCCCGCGCACGCAAGCAAGCGTTGCACCTCCTGCGCGTCGCGCTGGGTCCGCGGCGAGCTGCCAGCGGCGGGTGGGCGCAGCTATGCGTGGTGCTGGACTGCATCGAGGACTACTCCATGCACCTGGTGACACCCGCCTGGCTGCGCCTGAGGGCACTCCACCCCGCAGCGTCAACGGCACCACAGCCGCCGCCGCTGCCCGCCGATGTGCCGTATGATTGGGTGGCCTGCCTGTGGTGCCGCGCAGTGGCCCACGAAAACCCAACCTTCCGCAGGCAGGCGCTGGTGGCGCTTGCGGTCAGCGAGTGGCGCGGCGGCTACGCCACTGCGCTGCGCGAAGAGGTGCTGCTTGGTCCCCTGTTACTCTCGCTCAACGAGCCCGCCAATCATTGCGAGGGCGCGGCCGGCGCCGCCGCCGCGGCGGGCGTGGCGGCGGCTGCGGCGGCGCGTGTTGCCGCATCACCTCCCAGCGAGCGTGCTGCCGCAGCCCATCGGGTGCTAGCCGCCATCGCCGCCATGCCGCAGCTCACACGCGTCGGAATGGCAGCGGTGCTGGAAGTCGCCCGCGCCGCCAGCCTCGCCGCACAAGGCAGCAGCGAGCTCTGCGGCGACGCCTCGGTGGAGCTGCTGCGCCGCTTGGGCGCGCTGGCATGCTCCCAGTGGGGCGCCGCCTATCGAGGAGTGGCCACGCGCGCCGTGCTGCAGGCCGCCGCCGCCCTTGCGCCACCGCCGCACGTCGGTGTCGCGGCGGCTGGGCGGCTGCTGGACGCGCTGCGCGGCGGGGAAGCCTCGCCGCTGCGGGCGCTCGCTGCCGACTGGCTGGCATCGTCGGACGAACAGGTTGCCTGGCTGCGCCCCGCGCTGTCGCAGCACATGGCTGCCTTTCTGCGAGGCGACGGCGCTCTGCACGCGGAGACAGCCTCTGAGCAGTGCACGGAGGAGGAGCGCACGAGCTGGCGCAACGCCGCCCGCCAGGGAGCGCTCGTGTGGAGCTTCCTGCCTCGGACAGCGGTGGGCGGCGGAGAAGAGGATGCGCTGGCGCCGCTGCGCGCTGCAGCCTCTAGTCTGTATCGCCGCACGCACCTGCCTCACGGAGCAGCGCTGCGAGCCCTCTCGCTCCTCGAGGCTGTGCTCTCCGTGTCATCTGCCGATGACGCGCCACCCGGGCTGGCGCTGGCCGCATCCGAGCTGCTGAGCGCGTGCGTGGGCGAGGTCGCCGCCCTCGCGCGAGCCGCATGCAGCGGGCTGTGCGCGCCGCTCAGCGACGATGCGCCGCTGCTGGGAACACACTCCAAGGGCGGAGACTCCTACCTGGGCGGCCCGCCGTCGGTGCTGTCGCCGCGACGCGCCAGTTGCAGCCACGTGGCATGCGCCGCGCTGGCAGTCTTGGCCCTGGCGGCTCGCTGGCGGCCAGCAGACGCGGCGGCACCGCACGCAGGTGCCTGGCGGGAGGCAGACGCGGAAACCTGGCACCTGCTCTGCTACCTCGTGGGCGCCGCCAACTGGTGGGACTGCGATGGCGCCACGGCCCCCATGGCCGCAGCTGCTGCCGAGCTACGGGACTGCGCGCTTGCTTGCGCTTCGTTGGCTGCAGATGCACTCGCGCCTGCCGATGAGGTGAGCGCGCGTGGCTCGCCGCCGCCTGAAAGCGTGTCTGCCGACCTCGGCGTCGCGCTCTTCGCGGTCATCGTGCGCAGCACGCGCGACAAGCAGCGCAGCGCCGGCGGCGGCGGCTCTGCCCTCGGAGGAGCCACCTCCAGTGCCGGTGTGCGCTGGCGCGCCCTTGCGGCGGCGCTGCGCATGCCTGGCGCCGCATCTCCATCGGTGGCTCACGCAGACGCGCTAGGGGGCGCAATCTCAGCCATGGCAGTCTCGGCGCGCGGCGACGCCGTGCACGTGCTGCGCGCCGTCCGCGCCTTGCTGCCAATCGTCACGCCACACCCCGAGCTCGTTGCCGCCGCCACAGCAGCCGCCGCCACCGCCGCCGGCGACCCCTCTCTCACCGCGCTGGACGGCGACTCTGAGGCTGCTGAGCATGAGGCGGATGAGGATGAGGTTGAGGAGTGCCTCCTGCTAGAGGCGGAGCCGCTTGCCCCCCTGGCTTGCGCCCTGGCTCGCTGCGCCTGGGCGGGCTTCTCTGACGTGCGCAAGCGCCCCGTGGGCGTCATCGCCGAGTTCCTTGCTACCGTCTTTCACCCGACGTTGTTTGTCTCGCCCCCGCTGCACGCCCGACGACGCGGCCCGCTGCGCGCTCTGACGCGCCGCATGCTGGCTGCGGGCGACCAGTCGGCTCGCATCATGCGCTGCACCGCCGCAGCGTTGTGGGCGCTCTGGCTGCGCTTTCCGCACGTGGCTGCCCGCGCTCATTACCAGCACGAGATGGCGCGCCTGTGCCTATATGGCCCACTGGACCAAGATGCAGACTTCAGCGAGGAGCTTCTCGATCCCAGCGCCGCCGCCGCGCTGCGCTCTATGCCCGGCGGCGGTGAGGTGGCATGTGCCGCCGCGGTGGCAGGCGAGGCGCTGGCGGTGCGCGTCACGGGCGTGTGCGGCGCACACGAGCTGGCGAGGCGGGGCGACGCTGGGGAGCCCCCCGCGCGCGCGGTAGGCCGCGCGCTGCTGCGCCTCGTGCTGCGCGCCTGCGTGAGTGCAGAGGAGGACCTGGCTGCTGAGGTGTACCGCAAGCTGGGCCCCACGCACCGGCGCAAGGTGCGCGCCTGGCAGCTGCTCTGTGCCCTGGCGCCCCTGCTGCCTCGCGAGGAGGATCCTGAGCTAGAGCTGGTGGACGCCTGTCTCTGGACGGCACTGGAGGCGCTCAACCTTCCCAACGTGAAGCAGTACCAGGAGGCTTTCGCTACCGCTGTGATGATGCGCGCACCGTCGCTGCTCGCCACGCGCGTGCTGCCGGGCCTGGCAGCTGCGGATGCTGCGCGACCGTACACCATCGCGTCGCTGGCGCTGATCGGCCACGCGTACGTGCGCCACGCGGCCACTGTGGAGGCGCAGGCGGCGGCGCTGCCCGCCGTGCTTGCGGCTGTGCTGCCCTGGGCGGCGACTCACAACCACAGCCTGCGCGTCTTCGCGCAGGTGGTTCTCTTCGAGCTGTTTGACTGCTTCCCGCTGGAGCACCCAGCCTGGGCGGGCGCTGACATCACCGCCGGGCCGGCTGGCGCCACGCTCACAGCCATGCGCGCCTTCGTCACCCACAACATGGATTGCGTGAAGACGCGCGCCGCCACGGGGCGCGTGGGCGCGATGCACCCGGACATGGCTTGCTCTCCTGCCGCCATCTTCGGTGCGGGTCCGGACTGCCCCTACGACGTCGGCGAGCGCTTCGAGGGGGCACCCACTGCTTTGGTGGACCGCATTACGGGGTTTCTAGACGAACTTCGCGAGGGCACGCGCGCACGTCAGGTTGAGAAGGAAGGCGCGATGCTGCTTGGCGGCTCCGCAGTTGATGCTTCCCTGGAGGCACTTCATCTAGACGCTCTGCAGAAGAAGGTTGACCCGTCCGCGCTCTATGAGCTGGAGGATACAGCGGATGGCCAGTGTTCTGCTGCGAGCGCCGACCCGCGCGCGGCCCGCCAGGACCTCATCCTCTGCGCCAGCCTTGTCGATAAGGCGACCAACCTGGGCGGCCTGGCGCGCACCGCTGAGGTGTTCCAGCTTTCGCGCCTGGTCATCGGCGACGGGGCGGTGGTCGCCTCTGGCGTGTTCAAGGCTATGGCAGTGACCGCGGACAAATGGCTCCCCATCGCCGTGGTGCCGCCAGCGGCACTGCCGGCCTTCCTGGCCGCCAAGCGTGCGGACGGGTACGCGCTGGTCGGGCTGGAGCAGACGACGGGCAGTGTGCCTCTGCCGGGCTATTCGTTTCCGAGGCGTTGCGTGCTGGTGTTGGGCGCGGAGGGGTTCGGCATCCCTGCTGAGCTGCTTCCGCTGCTGGACGCGGCGGTGGAGATACCCCAGCCGGGCAAACAGGTGCGCAGTTTGAACGTGCATGTCAGCGCCGCGCTGGCAGTTTACGAGTACACAAGACAGCACTGCGCTGCGATGAGTGAGTGACACGCGGCCGGCATTAACTCGTCTGGGTGAGGGTGCCCACTACTGAATCAAGCTAGCGTAACCCACTCCACTTGCGTAAGCGGAAGAGGGGCGCTTCTCCTGGCTCGTCGTCGCGCTTCGCCTTCTGCCAGCCCGCCAGCATGACTGTCAGGAGCAGAAGAAAAATGCCCGCGGTGACTGTGCCCACGGGGAGAGGGCCTGCTAGCGTGTAAGGCGTCAACGCCGGGCGCACTGCAGCTGCCATCGTCTGCGGGATGACAAGGAGCGAGCGCAGTGGTGGCGGCACCAGCGACACGTCGCGTGCGTGACCCAGGCGCGGCACGTCGTGGTGATGTGGCAGCGGCTCATTGTCGACGCCCTTCAGCGTCTCGCGCGTCACCTCGCTGTGTGGAGACTTCAGCAGCGACACGGCGTGCGGCGGCGGCAGCCAGTCGGCGTGTGCCGCGTGCGGCAGCTCGCGAGCAGACTTGGCGAATCGCAGCGCGCGGTCACCAATACGAGTGCCGTCCTCCAATCGTCGCCAGGTGGCGCAGACACGCAGTCGCCGTCGCGCGACACGCCATCGCGGCGCGTATCGCACTTGCGCGCCGCTAGCGCACGCCATCAAGGTGCACAGTCAGGAGGCGAGCAGGGTTGCGAACTGACGCTCATCCTCGTCACTACGCACGGAAGCCGCCGCGCAAGCGAGCACAGCGCCTCACGGCATGGCAGTATCACAGTACACAATGCGGCTTTTGCGTTCACGACGTCTGAGCGTCGCCATCTTGCCATTACGCAACCTCCTCCTCCTCGTTCAGCGAATCGAACAAGCGCGCATCCCAATCCCAGACGCCGTGGCCCTTGCCCACGCGAGTGAGCTGCGCCACGTAATCAGCCGCCTGCTTCACGTCCTTGCTCTGCTCCTCCAGCATGTCATCCACGAAATCGGCCAGGTTGAAGTCCTCAAGGTCGCTGGCGACCTTGTCCAGGTGGCTCAGCTTATCGTAGTTGAGCTTCTCCAGCGCCAGCGACAGCTCCATCGCGTGCAGCGCGTCACCCTTCTCCTCGTGTGCAAACTCCTGCACAGGCTCCGGGATGGTCAACAGGTGCACGCGCCCGCCGCGGCGGTTCAGGTAGCTGATGAGCTTGCGGGCGTGCTTGCGCTCGTCCTGGTGCTGCTCCTCGAAGTAGGCGGCGAGGCCGGGGAGTGCCACGTTGTCGCGCTGGAAGAAGGCGTACATTGACTCGTAGACGTGGCTGATGGTGAGCTCGATGTTAATCTGCTGGTTGATGGCGTCCTCCGCCTCTGTGCGGTCCAGTCAGACGAGCGAAGGCGACAGGTGCCCAGTCACGCCACACACCCGGAGAGAAGGAGGAGACGCGCGCGGTGCTACCGTTCTCCTTCTGACTCTTGTGCACCTCCGCCAGCGGCTGCTGCACGTCGCGCTCAGGCAGGAAGGCGAGCTCGTGAGGCATAGCAGTCTTTTCGCGAGTGGCAGCCCCCGTGCGCCCCTCCTCCGTCTGCGTCTTGCGCGCCGCGAAGGTGCTCATGTGCACTCCGCGCGCGGGAAAGGCGTAGAGGCGTGAGTCGCCGCCCACCAGCAGGGCGCCGACACGGCGCTGAAGGCCAAACGTCCGCGCCGCGGGCACCTTCGGCGCGGCCGCAGAAGCAGCAGCATTGGCGCGGTTCGCCAGCAGGCGAGGGAGGCTGATCGGCCGGAGTGACGCCATTGTGCGGCGTAGGCAGGGGCGTGCAAGTGGCTCAGCGCTCAGGAGTCCAAAAGGACGGGCGGAATAAAAGGCACCCTTGGACTTTTACTGCTGCATGTCACGTGTCATAGCATACAACCGCAAGACACGCCGTGGTTAGTTTGCTTTCGCCGCTGTGAGGTATGCATCGCTTGAAGGGCTGACAGGCATCTTGTTAACTTGCGTCGTGCGACGCACCGGTCGATGGCGCATCGCTCACAATCTGTGCCTCCGCACCTTCCATCCACTCGATGCGCGTCAGCTGTCCGCAGTGCTCCCGCGCCACTGGCAGAGAGGCGACTGCTCGCGCAGGCGGTCGTTCTGCCACAGCGGGGAGGAAGAGCCAGCCGCCGCGGCTGCGTGACGCAGACGCGTCCCAGTTTGGCGGCGCCGACCCTGGCGCAGTGGAGTTCCTGGTCATCCTGGGTGTGCGTCCTGCGCAGCGCGCCTCCGAGTTGCTGCTTGCGAGTCAGGCGTGGGCCGAGTCGCAGAACTGGCGCGCCTGGGCGCACACCTCGCCCTCAGCCGAGGCGCCTCGCAAGGCCACCTTCGCAGCCAGCCGCGACGCGGTGCGCGAACTCACCGTCTGCGGCGTGAAGAGGAAGGCGCTCCCCGGCTGCTTTGCGCTCTTCCCTGGCATCCTCGCTCTGCCAAAGGCTGAGCTGGAGGCGAGGCTGGACGCGCTCGTGGATGCGGGCGTCGACGAGCTGCGGCTGGGACGGCTGTTAGAGAGGGACCTGCGCGTGCTGGCACCGTCACCCGTCGCGGCGGCTGAGCGCGCCGCCGCACTGGCGCTTCTGGGCGTGCCCGACGTCGGCGCGCTGCTGCAGGCCTCGCCGGGGCTAGTGTGGGCGTCTGAACAGGCGCTGACGGCGCGCGTGGAGGATCTCGGTGCGCTGGGCCTGACACCGCCTTCGTTGGGCTCCGCCGCGGGTCGCCACCCGCCGCTTCTTCTGCCCTTCCCTCTCTCCACGCGCACGCACGCTTTTTGGCGGGCGCAGCTGGGCGAGGGCGAGCTGACGAGCCTCGCTCTCGCCGTGCCCGCTGTGCTCACCACATCGCCCACCGTGCTGCGCCGCAAGGCAGCCTTCGCGGCGGACAACCTGGGGCTGTCGCTGCCGCTGCTCGTGCAGCGATGTCCCTCGTTTTTCGATAACGTCAACCTGGAGCGCAGCCTCGCGCCTCGGCTCTCCTTTCTGAGACTGCTGGGCGTGCGCGACGACGAAGCCGCGTCGCAGCTGCGCGACTGGGTGGAGGGCGACGTGGGCGCCTTCATCCACGCCTGTGCGCGCATGGCGCCCGAGGTGGCGGAGGAGCGCCGGTCAGAGGAGACGTTCAGAGCGCACGCCGCGCGGAACGTGAGTAGTGCTGCCGCACACGAGGGTGGTGATGCGTGAGAGTTGTGACAGACGCCAACGTAACTGCCGAGGGCAGCGGCGCCAGGCAGGAGGAGGCGCTGCGCGATGCCCAGGAGGACAAGGAGGAGGCGCTGCGCTTCGCCTAGGAGGCCAAGGAGGACGCGCTGCGCGATGCCAACGCCGCCAAGGAGAAGGCGCTGCGCGATGCCCAGCTATCGTACAAGGACCTGCGCAACAGCCACCGGGACGCGGCAAGCGAGCTGCCGAGTTACGGCACACTCTGGAACTGGGGCTTTGACTGAGACGCGTGCTTGCGCCTCGGCAAGAGGATCCGTTCGGCGTTGACAAGGCATGTGCTGAGTCGCAGCAGCGCCAGGCGGCGCACCGCAACCAGCCGCTGCTGCATCTCCGCACACGCCTTGTCAACGCTGCACGGGTCTTTCTTGCCGAGGCCCTCACTCTGGAATTGGGGCTTTCAATGGGACGCTTGCTTGGGCGGAGCTTGAGCAGGTGGCTGAATGATGGGTGGAGTGTCGTGCTTAGTTTGTATGGGCGCAGTGCCCATGCCCGGCCGGGCCCACTCTCTGTCTCTCCCGGCGCTCTCTGGCTGCCTGTGCGCCTCCTGCTGGGCGCCACTTGCTGGTGGGGCCTGTGGGCTTGCTGTGCCTCCGACTCTGCGCCATCGCCGTCGCTCTGCACCATGCAGCACTGGCTGACATGAGCTGCCCCGCAGCCACGGCATGAGGAGTGTAGACAACGCAGATATAGCGCCCCAGAACGTCTTCATATCCGGCTCGCTGTCCGGGTTCAGGGAAAGAGGAGCACCTCTGCGAAGGCCCACGCGTTCCAGGCTGCGTGGCAACACACCGCCGCCCCCAAATCCCCCTCGCTCTCCACAAAAAGCCAGCCCAGGAGGCCACCCAGCGCCGTGAGCGGCAGCAGCGTGTGCCCAGAGCCGTGCGCGGCTGCAAAGGCGAGCGCCGAGGCTGCGATGGCTGCGCTGGAGGGCAGGTAGCGGGTGAGAGAGGGCAGGAGGAAGCCCCGAAAGAGCGCCTCCTCCCACAGCGGCGCCACGGCGGTGAGCAGAAGCAGGTACAGCGCCTGCGACGTGAAGGAGCCTTCTTGGCCGGGCGAGGCCGCCCAGGCGGAGCCTCCCGCAGCCTCCGCCAGGTGGCTGTGCTGCGTGAGGGCGCTGAGCAGCGAGAGGGCCGGGAAGGCGCAGAAGCAGAGGGCCAGCTGGCGCCGCGTTGCCGGCGGCAGCGGCCAGCGCAGTCTGAACCAGCCGCTCGGCAGCGGCGCGAACGGCCGCAGCGACAGCCACAGCACGGTCAGCACCGCAGCGAGCGCCGTGAGGTCCGTGCACAGCGCGTGAGCCGCAGAACCGGGAGCGACGGCCAGCAGGCGGCACAGCCTCAGCGCTGCCACGTTGCCCGCCAGCAGGAAGGCGAAGGCGGAGCAGGCCAACACAGACAGGATGCGGGGCCAGCGCCAGGGCACGTGCCACAGCACAGCAGGCTGCTGCTGCGCTGCGTCGTCGACGTGCGATGCTGAGAGAGAGGCGCAGAACCGTTCTGCTCTGCGCCTGCGCGCGCGCAGCGCGTGGGCGGGCGCCTGTATACCCGAGGCGTGCTGTGCGCAGCGGCGCAGCGCGTGAGGGCTGCGAATAGGGGCGGCGAAGCGGGAGCGAGCAGTGATACGCAGAGCAGGCTGCGTAAAGCCAGCCACGTAACAACTCGCCATGGCGGCCATGGCGCAGGAGACAGACACGCTGGACTGAGCAGGGGCGAGGAAGCGAGGGCGCCAAGATGGCTCCCGCCTGACAAAAATCCACCACATACAGGGTCGAATTTCACACGCGGAGCTGGCGCACACAGCGTGGCTTTACAGCGCAGAGTCAGGGTTTACGTAGAGCACGTGCCTCTGTGCATGCCGGAGGGCGCGGGCGCATCTACTCGGAAGCTCAGGGGCACTTCTTGTGCACCACGTTGACGCCGTGCTCCTCGTACTCCTTCTTGCTAATCCACAGCTGCTGGAAGGAGCCCAGCGACGACAAGATGCTGCCGCCCAGCCAGACGCCAAAGCGACGCTCCTGCGTGCTCGTGCTCGCCAGCAGCTTCACCTTGACAGCCGCGGGCGCAGCCGCCTGCACTTCCCGCTCCAGGCGCTCCTTGAGGCCCTGGAACAGGCTGCCGCCGCCGGTCAGCACCAGCCCGCCGTACATGTCGCGCCGCAGGTCCACGTCGCAGCGGTTCACCACGTCAACCACGGCGGCGGTGAGGCCCTTGAAGCTGGCGCAGCTGCCCGCCAGGTCGCCCACCAGGCCGGCGCCGTCCATGGGCAGCGGGAAGGTGCCCAGCAGGCCGGGCGCGAACATCACCTCGGGCACCTTGAACCTCTCTGCGCCCAGCTCCAGCGTGCGCCCGTCAGGCAGCTCGTACGGCGCGCTGGGCATGTGTGCAGCCTCCGCCTCCACGAAGGCGCCGTCGGCGAAGCGGCAGCAGGACTCTTTGATGTCGGAGGCAATGTCCCACTGCTTCAGCAGGCTGTAGCTAGCGGTGACGCCCGGCGTGGCCACGGGGGCCACGTAGAAGCTGCCGTCCTTCTCGGTGCGCTTGAAGGAGAAGCGCGGGCGCAGCTCTGCGCCCGAGGCGAGCAGCGCCTTGAGCAGCAGGTCGCTCAGGGCTGTGCCACCCAGGGGGTTACGGTTCAGAGCCTTGTTCAGCGCATACCCGTCGTGCACCGCAGACACGGTGGTGCCTGCGCGAATGCCACGTCAGCGCAACCGTGCGTGAACGAACGCCTGAGCGACTGGGCAACGCACCGGAAGCGCCGCAGTCGATCACCAGCGACGTTGGTCGCCCCACAGCGAAGGAGCTGAGCACGCTGTTCTTGGCCAAGAAGAGCGCGGGAGGCGCGAACTTCTCAAACAGAAGCTCAACCATCTTCTCGCGCTGCTCCTTGCGGTTGTGAGTCGGCTCAGCAACCATCAGCGGGTGCTCCACAGTCTCGATCCGCAGACGCGTGCGAAGCGCGTGCGTCCAGATCTGAGCACAGGCCGCCGCGGCGGTTGCGTGAGTGTGAGGTGAGCGAGCGTGACAGCGACCTGTAGCGACGCACCTGCTCATAGCCCTCCCAGTTGCTGATCAGCCCGTCCGTGAAGGCCGAGGACACCTCCAGCCCCGGGGTTGGGAAGTTGAGCTCGTCCACGCTCCACTTCTTCGAGCCATCGGCGGCGGACAAGCAACCAAGCGCAGAGGAGAAGACCATCTTGGGACAGTCCTCGCCTGCGTAGCCAACCTTGGTGGTGTCCGAACCCACGTCCACCACGATGGCGGACACCTCATCGCCGCCGTACATTGCGGCGAGGGGTGGCAGGAGGCGGGAGAGCGGGGAAGTGAAGGATCACCGCTGCCTGGCGCGGGGACGTCGCAGAGCCGCTGGCAGCTGCCGCACTGCTGCGCAGGAGGAGTCGGTGCGGACATGCAGGCGTCAGTGTCAGGCGAGGCGGCGGAGGACGCGGAGGCGCAGCGCAAGCAAACCTAGCTAGCCCTGGGCGCTGCGTGGGCTGCTGGCACAGGCGCTGGCGGCCATAGCAGTGCGCAATTGCGGCACCCAGCAGACCGCGGTGCACGTTCCGCCGACTGCAGACGCACCTGGCGTTTGGGCAAAGCCGGCGCAGGAGCTCGCTCTCCTCCCTGAGCAGGCTGCACGCGTGGGCGATGACAAGCCGGGCTGCGTATAGACCACGCGAAGGCGCGAGCGTCAGGCCGACAAAAAATCTGTGACTCCTCGGGTCCTCGCTGTCTCTCGCTCGTGCTTGCGTACTTTTTTGCTGTGGCACGACACCGCTCACCACACCACCGCTCCTCCGCGCTACTCGTCTTCCTGCAATTGCACTGCACACCACCACCACCACCACCACCACCACCACCACCATACACGCGGCTGATATCTGCCTTGCTCGCCGCGGCTGGGCAGGATGGGTGTGAGCTCGTCCAGCGCCGGCGGACGCAGCGTGGACGCGGGTGAGATCGTCACCGTGTCCGCCGACCGCGGCGCCTCCTCTGAGTCGCAGACGGGCGAGGCGAGCGACCCGATAATGCAACGGCTGTCGCAACTGCGCTCGGTGTGAACAAGCATCAGCAACGCAGCTCTCTGCTGCTGACGCTCCCGCCCTCACCTCGCGCCCGCCAGGTGATGCCCATCCTGCTTGCTGGCCAAGTCACCTTCGGCGAGCAGTTAGCAGCGGAGTTGAGAGCAGGCGGTCCCTGCAGCGCCTCCTCCGCTGCCAGCCTCGTCCACAGCCTGCGCGGCTGGACGCACGAGCGCTCCCAGGCGCTGACGTCGAGCCAGGAGGAGCTGGACGGGCGCATTGTGCGCACGGAGCAGCAGGCGGAGGAGGTGTTGAGACGCGCGTCTCGGTCGGGTGCAGTGGCACGCATGCTCGCCGCGGACATGAAGCACGGTGCGTCGTACGCGAGCTGCTGTGCGCGTGTGCGCGGCAGACGCTGACGCGCGGTGTGCGTCCCGCAGCGCGACAGCTGCAGACAGAGCTTGCCACGGTGGGCGCTCAACTGTGCGGCGTATTGGAGAGCTATTCCAACCTGCTGCGCACGTTCGAGGTGGCCGCCGCGTGGCGCACCAGCAGCAGCACCAGCAGCGCAGGCAGCCTGAGCGGCTCGCCGCGCGCGAGCTCGCGGTTGCAGCCGGCACTGCCGCTGAGCCCGCTTCGACTGGCGGCGGGAGGGGCGGCCCGGGGCGACTCGGGCGCCTCGCTGCCGCACCTGGCGCTGGACGGGCAGCACATGCAGGCGCAGCCCGTGGCTGTGGCCGGCGCAGGGTCGCTGCTCCCTGGCTGGGCATACGAAGGCTTGGAAAGCCCTCATGTGGCCCGCCCTCACGCATCGGCCGCCGCCTCGCCGCCTTTCATCAGCCTGAGCGCCAGCGATGCGGTGAGCGCCGTGGGACATGTGCGCCTCCCTCCGCTCAGAACGGCAGTTCAGCCGCAGCCGCCCGTCGCAGCCCCGTCCGCGCCAGGCAGCCCCGCCGGCGCGGCGGCGCCAACGCCGCAGAGCAAGCGCGCGCTGTTCGGCGCAGTGGCGGAGGCGGCCGCCCTCGGCGCGGGCATCTCCGGCGTGCGCACCACACCCGGCGTTGCTGCCAGCCCGCGCCTGCGTGCAGAGTCGGACAGCCCGCGCGCCTTCGTGCTGGAGCCGCGCAGCGGGTCGCCCGGGCACGTGCATCTGTCGCCACTGGGAGGCGTCTCTGGCAGAGCTGGCAGCCCGTCGATGCTGCGTCTGGATCCGTACCGACATAGCGGCGCAGACGCATTCACCCCGTCGCCGCCGCCAGTCGCTGCGCCGCCGCCGCTGTCGCTCACGCCGCTGCTGCCGTCGCCCCGCAGCCCGCTGAGGGGAATGGGCAACGCTGGGCGGCGTTCGGCTGGGCCGTCAACCCTGGCCAGCCCTGCGGAGCGGGAGGCTGCCGTCGGGCGCTTCCGGGACACTGCGGAGGAGGCCAGACTTTAAACGCGGGTGTGTTGCTGCTCTTCACTTTCGTTCCTTACACGGACCGCTCCGCTCACCCGTAGTGCGGGTTCTCCCAGCGCGAGCGCTTGCCTTCGTTGTAGACCTTGGGGTCGCAGGGCAAGTCCAACCAGTCCGCCTCCTTACGGGATGCCATCCACACCGCAGCCTCCTTGTCGTTGTCCCCAGCCCACTCGATGAGGCAGGTGAAGCTGGGCGGGCGCAGCATCACGTCCGGTGCCAGCATGCGCTTCATGGCGACGGAGAGGCCCGGCAGCAGGGTGGCCAGCGGGCTGAGAAGCTGCGAGGCGACATAGGGCATCATCTGCTCAACGACGTACCACCGCAGCTCCTCGTCGTGGCTGATGAGGATCTTGTCCAGGTCGATGAGCATGAGGTTGAAGCCCGTCTCCAGGCTGTCGCTGTCCACGGAAAACTGGGAGAGGTCGTCGGAGGCGTAGATGCCCTCCACTGCTCCGCTGTGATTGGTGATGACATTTCCGCGTAGGTCAAACACATTCCAGTGCAGGTCCTCCAGCCGCAGATAGCGCTCCTCCGCCACGTAATGGAAGAGGGACAGCGTGCTGCGCACCAGCTTGAGTGCCGCCAAGGTGGGGTTGGCGCTGCCCTCCGCCAGCGCAACCAAGTCGCCCTTGGTGCCGATGTGCACGCCGCCCATGGCCTGCACGCTGGTTGCCACAAGCGATTCGGCGTCCACGCAGGCGCCCAGCTGGCGAGGGATGCCTGCGTTGCCTGACAGCAGCTCGCTGATCTGCACCTCCTGGGTCATCTCAAACCACATCGTCTGCAGCGTCGCGCGCTGCTCCGCCGCGCTCTGCTGCGCGGCGAAGCCAACGCCGCGCTCGCCCTTGGCGGGGGCAGGGTAGCGTATTCCACCTTCTTTGACCACCACTGCCAGGGGGGCGCCGCCGCCGATGGGGCGGTAGCGACCGCGGTAGACGCTCTTGTGCGTGGACCAGCCGCGCGCCAGCTTGCAGCCCAGTGTGACCCGCGACATCACATCCGAGCAGCGATAGCCCTGAGCGTTGCCTTCCATACCACCCTCGGGAGTCGGTTTGCTGCCCCCCGCCAGGGCGCCCACGTGCAGGCCGGAGTATTTGCCATCGGCGGGGAGGACGAGGGGCTTGTAGAGGGAGCTGATGGGACAGACGTCCGGGAGAAGGCAGGAAAGACCCCGCCCCTCCATCAGGAACTGGGGCTCGCACAGATGCTTGGTCGCCGCGGCGCGCGCGGATGCGGTGGCGGGCTTGAGCGTGATGCTGTCGAGATGGATGGACAGGGGCGCCGGCGGGGAGGCTGCATCGCAGTCGACGTCCCCGAGCGCGTGGCCCCAGGCGTCACAGCCCAGGTTGCGCAGCCGCACGTGCGTCCAGGGTACGCCGCCGCGGGGCGCGGGTAGCGGCAGCTGTGCGTCCTGGAACGACGTTGGGGCTGTGAGCAGGCCAGGCGCGACGGTGTACAGAAGAGCGCCCTCGGACCAACGGACGGAGGCGCCCTTGCCCGCACCAGCTGCGCCCAGGGACAGCTCCAGCGCGCGCACCGCCTCCGGCGCGCCCTGACTGGTGCGCAGGCGTAGGGTCAGGAGGGTGCCCTGGGTCAGCACGGCGCTTGCGTTGCCCTCCGCCTGCACCACCAGCCCCGGCAGCAGATCCCGCATCGCGCGTAGCTTGGCGTTCGCGCCGCCGGAGGCGATGAGCGCGCTGTTGTTGACCTGCGCCACCGGGAAGAAGAGGGACTGGCCGGCCTCCAGGGTGGCGCCGCCTGTGGTGCGCGCGGCCCATCCGTTCGTCCACGCTCCCTGCGCCGCCAGAGTGGATCCTTCGCCCACCGGCAGCACCTCGTCCGCGGCGCCGAAGGAGAAGGAGACGGCAGAGGCGGCGCTCTTCAGCTGCGCTCCCGCGCTGTTCAGAGAAGACGTCATCGTCGCCGACATCAGCGACACATCCGGGCCCAAAACCAGCTGCTTCGTGATGTCGCCGGCCACGAAGACAGCCATGAAGACCTGGGGGGGGAGAAACGAGCGTGAGACGAAGCCGTGAAAGATGCTCGTTGCGAGAGTGCTGCTCCGACTGCGCACCGTGAGGCACTTGCAGAAGATGGAGCCGCAGTTTTGAGCCTCCTGCTCCTTCTTGTTGTCGTCGTCGTGCTTGCGAGGCAGGCTACCTCCCAATTCCAGAAGGTCAGAGACAGTTGCACCGCCGGAGCCGCGCCTCTGCAGCGACTCGGGCGCGGACATGGCTCCGCGCCGCAGCAGCTACGCGAAGGCGCGCAAGAGAGTGCACCCTCGCGTCGTGCGCCGCTCGCTCGTGGGAACTTGTTTCACCCGCCCCCCCTCGGGCCCTCGGCCTCGCCAAACTCTTGGTCTTCGAACAACATCACCGTTCGAACCGTCCACGACGACTTCACGTCAAATTCTTGCGCCATAAAGGCGACAATGTCGGGCCGTGCGTCGCGGCTGGCGGCGATGAGCCTGCGTGCCAGCAGCGGTTTGCTTCTGAGTGCTGCCAGCGTGGTGATACAGCATCCCGGCGTCTCCGGCGGCGCCTGGCGTCAGCTGGTGACCCACGTCACTCGCAGCGTCGCAGCACCCAGCGCGGGTCCCTGCCGAGGCTTTGCCTGCCGCGCCGTCAACCCCCCGCGCCCTGCTCCGCGGACTGCCACCGCGCCTCTGCCCACGCGCCTGCGCGGCATGCACACAGCCAGCGCGGGTGCGGCGGCCGTGCCGTTTAGCCACGCGCTGGTGAGCAGTCCTGGTGCGCAGCGTGCGGTGGGCGCCTGGCTCTTCGGTGGCTCAGCCTGGGTCTTCTCCTTGGTCGTCCTGGGCGGCGTCACGCGCCTTACACGCAGCGGGCTGTCCATGACGGAGTGGCGGTTCACGGGGGAGCGTGCACCGCGGTGTCAGAGCGACTGGGAGGAGGAGTTTCTCAAGTACCGTGCCTCGCCTGAGTTTCAGCGCGTCAACCGCTCCATGAGCCTCGACGACTTCAAGTTTATCTTCTGGATGGAGTACGCGCACCGCATGTGGTGCGTGCAGGCTCGCGGCGCGTGTCGCGCTGTCGCGATACGGCGCACTGACTCGCCCGCACGCGCCCGGCGCAGGGGGCGCACGCTGGGGCTGTACTTTGCGGTGCCGCTGAGCTATTTCTTGGCGCGGGGCTACGTGCGAGGCGCGCTGGGCAAGCGGCTGGTGCTGCTGTTTGCAGCCGGAGGCACTCAGGGCTTCGTGGGCTGGTGGATGGTGAAAAGCGGGCTGGAGCAGCCGCGCACGGAGCATGAAGTGCGTGCAGCCTCACAGCTCGCGTTTGGCTCTCCCGTCTAATGCTGGAACCTCTCGCCGCAGATCCCTCGAGTGAGTCCCTACCGCCTGGCGGCACACCTCAGCACCGCGTTTGCGATCTACTCCGCGCTGTTGTGGACGGCGCTGGATGTGGCATTCCCCGCGGCGGCACTGGCAGACGCAAGCCTGCCGCTGAACCGGCTGCTGTCCAGTCTTGCGGCGCGCAGGCGTGCCCACGGCCTGGCTGGTCTCATCGCCGTCACGGCGCTGAGCGGCGCCTTTGTTGCGGGGCTGGACGCTGGACACGCGTACAACACGTTTCCTCTGATGGGTGGCCGACTGGTGCCCCAGGAGTACGGCAGCGAGCTGCCCTGGTGGCGCAACAGCTTCGAAAACACAGCTGCGGTGCAGTTCCACCACCGAGTGCTGGCGCTGAGCACGGCTGGCGGGGTTTGGGCGGCGTGGGCGGCTGCGCAGGTGGCGCCGCCTCTGCCCCGGGCGGCGGCGCTGGCCACGCACGCGCTGGCGTGCGCTGTGGGGGCGCAGGTGAGCCTGGGCATTGCCACGCTGCTCAGCTGTGTGCCGGTGTGGCTGGGGGCTGTGCACCAGGCTGGGGCGTTGACCCTTCTCTCAGCAGCGCTCGTGCTGCTGCACACGCTGCGCGCCCCAGCGCACGTCAAGGCGCGCGCTGCCGCCGCGCTGCGCGAGGCGGCCACTGCGCCAGGCGCGAGGACTGGCGCCTTGGTAGCTGCAAAGTGAAAAGCTCATTACCCGCAGCAGTCGGCCCCGCCAACGCTGTATTTTCTTGCCCTCTCGTCTTGCGCACACACGCTCCGTTGCCGCCGCCGCCGCGCGCGCATCCGCAGAGGACCGGAGCGAGGTGTACGACAAGGACCAGGGCGGCGCCGCCGAAGGCCTTCTCTCTCAGGAGCCCGGGTCGCCACAGGCCAGCCCGCGCACTCGCGGGCGCACCCAGGCCTTCAGCTCCGCCCTGGCATCAGCCCTGGCGCGCAGCACCACTGCGCTGGACGCGCTGCCTTGGACTCTGGAGGAGGTGATGCGGCACTGGCGCGTGGGCGAGCGCAAGATCGTGGTTGAATTCTCGCTCCCAGAGTACAAGTTCCTCCTCGACGCGGCTGAGATGAGCAGCGGGCGCCTGGGCGCCGCACTGTTTCGCATCCGCATGCTGTTGAGACATACCGTTAACCCTCGAGGGGTGCAGCCCATCACAGCCAGCCGATCATGGCGCGCCTCTCACGCCAGCGGCAATGAGAGCTCGGGGCGCATGTCCTTCTACACGCCGCGAGCGTCGCTGTCGCAGCTGGCTGGGGACGCTGTGAACGCTTCGCGGGCCTCCTTCGCAGCCCTGCTGGGCAGCCACTCACGCCACAACAGCCTGGTCAGCATGGCCAGCACCAGCATGCGCTTCACGATGCAGCCTGCCGACTTCGCGGAGGACGGGACTGGGGGCTGGGGGCACCCGGGCGAGGACGAGCCGCTGCCGGCGGGGCCAGCGTCTGGGCCGACGGCGCTAGCGCTTCACCGCCAGAAGATGGCAGCGCAGCGGCAAGCTGCTGCTCTGGGCGGGGATGCACCTCAGATGCCGCCGCGCATCCCTGGGCGCTCCTCGCTCAAGGCGAGAAGCAGCTACACTGGGGCGGTCGACTCGGTCTTAACGGATGGCCTGAAGAATGCAGACATCCAGCCCGAACCGCCGCCGCCGCCGCCGGCACGGACGCCGCCCACACCGACTCCGCCCCACTACGCTATGCCAACGGAGAGCGCAGCCATCGCGCTGGCTGAGCGGCCAGTCAGCAGCGCGACGCAGCGCCGGGCGCTCGTGACGCCCACGACGGCCACACGCAGCAGACAGACGCCACCCTGAATGAATGAACACCGTTTCGTTTAAAGTTTGCGAGCTAGGCAAGCGTCCACGTCGCTCCAGGCACCACCCGACGCCCCCGGCCCCGACGCCACCAGGGCGTAAGGCTGTCCACCGTCTACTCTGTCCGGCCACGGCACCGTGAATCCGTGCACTTCGATGAGGTAAGCGCTGCTGGGACGCGCCACGAGAACTCTCTCCACGTTGTCCAGCCTGTTGGGCGGCGACTCCGGCGCCGCAGCTGCGCCGGCTGCAATGTCAATGACGCGGAGGTCAAGGTCGTTTACCAGCTTGGGTCCGCCCGCAGACAAGAGAGCCGGCGGGTCATGCCAGGCTAGAGTCACGCGAAGGTCTGCTGGCTCAGATGCCAGCGCGTCC
>Ga0049083_10000104_pt1 | contig 23737 bp, 15 predicted proteins | sample GreLakmeMI27MSRF_FD_66719 | JGI IMG/M metagenome (GOLD analysis project Ga0049083, IMG submission 66719) | Freshwater lentic microbial communities from great Laurentian Lakes, MI, USA - Great Lakes metaG MI27MSRF | ecosystem: Environmental > Aquatic > Freshwater > Lake | place: Great Lakes...
GTCGGTGTTTGGTCGGTCTGAGTCTCTGAGACCGTGAGACGGCTCAGACGCACGCCCGACTCTCGCATACTCACTCCACGTGACTCCACCTCGCTGCTTTGCCGCGTGTCTGGTGCGCTGGCGGCGGGCGAGATGCCGCTCTCACCGGCTCAGCGCTACTCGCTGGCAGCCGCCTCGGCCGTGGAGGCATACGCGGGCAGTTCTTTGGTGCTGGCGCCGCAGCGTTTCATTCGCCGTACGTATGGCGTGCGGGGGCCGCTGGACCCGCTGACAGTGAAGTTTGCTCGGTGCGTGTGCTCCTGCTACTCGCACACGCCGCTGCTGCGCTCAGCTGCGCTGCCCCCACACGCGGGCACGCCGCGTGGCTGCGTCACAGCGCCTGAGGCCCCTCTGTTCGCAGCTCGGCTGGCATCGCGCTCTCTTGCTTGGGCCTGCTAGCGGGCCTCTGCGTGGCCCGGGACGAGGCGCCGCCGCCCGTGGTTGCCACTCTGGCGCTGTACAACGCGGGTGCAGCGCTGAACAACGCGGGCCAGAGTGGGGGCGCAGCAGCGACGGCGGTGCATGCCGGCCTGGCGCTGGCGCTGCTGGCCAGCTCCAGACGGTGACGCGGAGACGCTTTAAAGACGTGTGTGGGTTTGAGTGCGAGAGAGAGAGCTGGAACAGTAGTCCCAACTGTTCCTCGATAGCTGGATAGGTCAGGCTGGCTTGCCTTCGTTCCAGCGACGCACGTGCTCGCTCACCCCCGCAGCCAGCTCTGGCGCGCTCACATTCTTGCCATAGAATGTGACAAACTCGCCGGCAGGGTCTATAGGGGGCAGTGCAGGGAGAACCGCCGCGGCAGCGTTAGAGCCTGTGTGACAACTATGCGCTGCGCCTGCGCACAGCCGGGCGGCTGTGAGGCGCACCTAGGAGGTACATGATGATGGAGTGATCCACCAGGTAATCCTGACTCTCATCCGTCTTGTGGTGGTACACTCTGAATGCGCGCGCGGCTGCGTTGCAAGCCTCCGGGCTGCCGGTGAGACCCACCATGCGCGGGTGGAACTCTGCGCCGCGCCGCGTGGGTGAGTTGGTTGGTGAGCGGCTTGCGCGGCGAGCACGTGCGAGAGGCGTGGCACAGAAGAGACTGGGCCCAGTGGACGCGCCTTTCACGTACTGCCGCACTTGCTGCACCCCGTCGCGGGCGGGGTCAACGGTGATGAAGACCGGTGTGACACGCTTGCCCGTCTGCTTCTCTGTGAGCGCGCGCGGGTGAGCACGCAAGCGACCAGGGTAGACGCTGGCGTTACCCCTCTGACGCGCCTATGGAGTCCACAGCCTCCGCCAGCTTGGTCAGCTCGTCGGGACAGATGTCCGGGCAGTAGGTGAAGCCAAAGTAGAGGAGCGCAAAGTCGCCTCTCAGGTCCTCGTTGCTGAACGCGCGCCCACGCGTGTCCACCAGCTTCCACGGGCCGCCCACCGCAGCCTTACCAGCCGTTCTGTTTGTCGTCTTGGCCAGCGCCGCTGCGCGCGCAGAAGAAGGCAGAGATGGGAGTCAGGACCGCAGCAGCAGCCTCCAGCTCCGTCCCGCTTCCCTTCTTCAGGCACGAGGGCGCACCTTCCACGCGCCTCCCCTTCTCGTAGCTGTAATACGTCACCACGCCGGCGCCCGTGAGCGCCACCAGCGCCAGGCTGGCCCAGGACACGGGCTGCGCAAAGCAACGCCACGCGCGACAGTTTTCTCAGCTCCTCTCTTGCTAGCAGAGAGACGCACAGCGCCAACGCGGCACGCACCCCGCCAGTCTTGCTCCGGGGCGGCGGTGTGGCTGCAGCACAGAAGGCGCGACACCGTGCAGGCTGTAGGAGTGAGCGGTGAGGAATCTGAGGAGCGTTGTCCCTTCCAGAACTCACACAGCCAGCACGCACCGCCTGTGCCTCCTGTCTCACAACAACCTCCCCCAGCAGCGCGCAGCGGGCCTGGCGCGCAGCGGCTAGCAGCCTGGTGCGCGACCGCAGCGCCATGAAACTTCTGCCCCAAAGTTGGCACCAGCGGCGAGGCAGGCACGCCTCTTCTGTCCGCACACGAGCAAACGCAGCGCGCAATCTTGACGTGTGTCGTACCTCGTACGACCGTGCGTCGGCGAGATTTTCACCTGCACTCGCCCCTCTGCTGCGCCATCCGTGCTCCTTCCTCTCTGTGCAGCCGCTGCTGACCAAGGAGCTGCTGGTAAGGCTGTGCGTGGCTGTGCGTGGTGCGAGCGCAGAAGATGGAGGAGGCTGCGCCCTCGTTGCCTGCATCCACCGCAGAGGCCGAGGGCTCTGCGCCCACCGCTGTGTTCTTCAAGCGCCGCGTGGCGCGCGGCAACCTGCGCAAGCGCAGCGCGGAGGAAGGCGAGGAGGGCGGGGACGGGGAAGGAGAGGGCGCCGGCTCTGCAGTCATCCGCCCAGCCTCCAAGCCGCGCACGCAGGCCGCCTTGGGCGGCAGCACTGCTCGCGAGGGCGAGTTCAAGGCGTTCACAGGCGCCATGGAGGCTGACCGGCAACGCCAAAGCGCAGGGGACGGCGGCGCTACCGCTGCGCTGCAGTCGGAGACGCCCTTCGACCGCGACGCGCGCGCGCAGCGCGAGGCTATCCTCGCGCAAGCCACCAAGCTCGCCCCCGGCGGCGCGGAGGTTGACGACGGGTTGTACCACGGACAGGCGGCCTACATCGACTACCGCAAAGGGTTCAGACGGGAGCACACCGTCGGCGCTGAGAAGGGCGGCGGCATGCACGGCCCGTTGCGCGCGCCTACCAACGTACGTTTCACCTTCATCATGGACTACAAGCCGGACATCTGCAAGGACTATAAGGAAACAGGGTCGTGCGGCTATGGCGACTCGTGCAAGTTCATGCACGACCGCGGCGACTACAAGGCCGGCTGGCAGTTGGACAAGGAGTGGGACGAGAAGGAGCGTCAGAAGAAGGAGCGCGAGAAGGCTGCACTGGCCGGCATGCTGGGGGAGGAGGCCGAGGCTGCAGAGGCGGCGGAGGACGATCTGCCGTTTGCATGCTTCATCTGCCGGCGGCCATGGTCTGAGGTTCGAGACCCGGTGGTCACAAAATGCCGCCACTACTTCTGTGAGCAGTGCGCGCTCCAGCACCACTCGAAGAACAAGCTCTGCGCAGCCTGCAGCGTGCGTGGCCCGTCGCCGATGCGCGCGTTGCCCTCCTCTGACGCTCCCGTGCAGCAACCCACGGGCGGGGTGTTCAACACGGCGCAGGATGTGTTGAGGCGTGCAAAGGGCGCAGGAGACGGCAGCGCCGCTGAGCGCGCAGCGGTGAAGCGCGACGCGCGCGCTGCGGCCATGCAGGACGAGGTGGCCAGGGGGGGTAGCGCGGGATGGGCGCTGGGCTGAGAGGAAACGGCCAAAAGGCAGCACCGGACTGAAAGGAAGACGCCTCTGGCTCTGCACAAACAAACAACCCACCAAATTACCGAAATACGCGCATCGACGCCGCCTCCGCTTCCTCTGTTGCACGTATCGTCCCCGCTCCGCACACCCTCTAGCTGTAGCCAGCGCCGCCTCCGTGCATTTTGAGTCACCCGCTGCCCTCGCTAGCACGCGCGCCTGACGCGCAGCAGCCATGCCTGCGACAGCCGGCCGAACGGCCATGCCTCGCGGCAACCGGTGCGTTGCCGCGTGCCAGGCCTGGCGCTAGCAAAGCAGACTGACTGGCATGCCCATAGCATGGACACTTCTGCTTCGCTGCGAACCACGGGCATCTGGGCAAACACCATCGGGTGCGTGTGGCTGTGCCTCCAGCTGGCTGCGCTGGGGTGACGCTTGGCAACGCAGGTATGACCCATACGCGCCGACGGCCGAAGCGCCTGGTGCCGGGGCCGCGCCCGCTGAGAACGTGTACGAGAAGAGCAAGGGGCTGCTGGCTGCGGCGCGCCTGACTGGAGGCGTGGAGGTTGACACCGGGCGGGGGCAGTGGAAGGGCTCGGGGCGGCTCAAAGGAATGATCGCGCCCGGGCGAGGCATGCCTGACGAGCCCGCAGCTGCGCCGGTTGTTACCGCGCCTTTGGAGGCGCCCGCGGGTGAGGACTCCGACTCGGAGCTCAGCTCGGATAGCGAAAGCGCTCGTCGGCGCCAGCGAAAGGCTGCAAAGGCTGACAAGAAACGCCACAAGCATTCCCGGAGCAAGAAGCACCGGCGCAGCGACAGCGGCAGCGACCGCAGCTCCAGCAGCGACGAACGGCGACGCAGGAAGCGCAGCGAGGACAAGGCTGACAAGCGCGAGAAGAAGGCGCGCAAGAAGGCACGCAAGGAACGCAAACCGTCGCCGTCCTCGTCCTCTGATTGAGCGTAAATGATCCGAATGGACGGATGATATGGTTGCAAGAAGCCTGAGGCATCACAGCGTGCGCATCTCTAAACTAAACTGGTTGTCTGTGCGTGTCTGCCCCTGCTCACAGCTCGCTCCACTCAATGTTGACGTGGCCCTTGGGGTCAACCTTCACGTCTTTCTTGGGCACGGAGACGGTGAGGACGCCGCGAGCGACGTTCGCCGTCACAGCGTCGGCGTCTGCGTTGCGCGGCAGTGAAAAGGCGCGCGTGAACTTGCCAAAGCTGCGCTCCACGCGGCGGCTCGCCTCGGCGCTCTCAGGTGTCGCCTTTTCGAAGCGGCGCTCGCCAGAAATTGTAAGCACGCCGTCATGCACGGCCACGCTCACGTCATCACGCGCCAGACCCGGCACGTCAGCCACGAACTGGTACGCCTGCTCAGTGTCGTGCACGTCCACGGCGGTGCGAGCCACGGCAGCACCGGCCGGGGAGAGGGTGTCCAGCTGCTGCAGCATGTGCGCCAGGGGATGTAGGAAGTCGAGGTAGTGCAGGGGATGATAGAGGCTCGCATGGCCGGTGTAGTGCGGCTGATGCTCCTGAGGCACCGCGGGGTCGTGCTTGTGAGACACGTCCTCCGGGGCCGCCCCGCTGTGCTCCCAGGGTGCGTGGCTGAACAGCTTCATTGCGTGTGCGCACGGCGCGATCGCGAGCAGCGCGCAGACGAAGGCGACGAGGGCATGGCGCGCCATGAGGGTTGCGGAAAGGAGCGTGTCCGAGTGCCCACCTTGGACTGACGGGTGATGACTCACGTCACCACGTCCAGCAGCCGCTCTCCGCGCCTCAGGCGGCGCCAGTTGTCGATGACGTGCTGCGCGCCGGCGGCGCCGGAGGATGGCCCCGCCACGTGTGGTGTGAGCCGCACGCGCGGGTGTCTCCACAGCGGCGACTCGCTGGGCAGCGGCTCCGTGGGCGCCACATCCAAGATGGCGCTCCGCACGTGTCCCTCGTCCAGCGCTGCAAGCAGCGCCGCCTGGTCCACCACCTCGGCGCGTCCGACGTTGACGAGCGAGCAACCACGGGGCAACATGGCGAGCGCCTCTGCACCCAGCACGCCGCGCGTGGCGTCCGTGAGCGGCATGACCACCACCAGGATGTGCAGCGAGGCGAGGAAGGAGGGCAGCGCGTCGTCGCCCGCAAAGACGCGCGCCAGGCCGGATGGCGTGGGCCGCCCGCCAGCGCTGCCCTTGCGCCAGCCGTGAACCAGGAAGCCATTGCGCGCCAGCGTGGCCGCGGCGGCTGCGCCCATGGCCCCCAGGCCCATGACGCCAACCACCGTGTCGCATGGGTCGGCGCCGCCGGGCGAGGAGTCCCACCTGCTGTGCGCCTGCTGTGCTCCGTACTCCTCCATGCGTCGCGACAGGTGCAGCGCCGCCCACAGCGCGTACTGCGCCAGCCGCTGCGCCGCCAAAGGGTCCACGCAGCGCACCAGGGGCACTGCGGGCACCAGCGAGGCGTGCTCCGCCGAGCAGTGGTCCACCCCGGCGCCCAGGGAGGAGACCAGCCGCAGGCTGGGCATGAGGCTGCGCATGAGCCCGGGGGGGGGGTCCCAGCAGAAGAGCGCCTCCGCTCCAGCCAGCTGGGCGTCCCCTGCGCCCTCTCGCCACTCCCGCACCTCGCAGCCGGGGCCCGCCGCCGCGCGCAGGCCCGACAGCATGGCGGCCGTCCAGGCGGCGTTGGAGGCGTCCAGGCGGACCGCGAAGAGGGCGACGGCGCCGGCCAGCGGGTCGGGAGGGGACCTGGGGGCGCGTAGCAAAGCTGAACCTACAGCTGGAGGGGCTGAGGCTGCGCCTGCGGCCAGTTCCGCGGCGCAGGCTGCGATGCGCCGCCCCGCTTCGAGCATGGTGTCTTCATCTGCCAGGAGCCCCACTCGCAGGTGGCCCAGCGCTGCGCCTCCGCCAAAGCCCTCACCGGGGAGCGCTGCGACGTCATACGCCTCCAGCAGGTGCTCCGCGAACGCCTGCGAGCTCACCCCGCTCGCGCGGACGTCGATCATGACGAACATGCCACCGTCCGGACACAGCGGCTGGCATAGCGGGGCCCCATCCAATGGCTGCTCGCCCAAGCCGCGCAATAGCGCATCTCGCCGCCCCTCGTAACGACCGCTCTCGGCAGCACGCAGACCAGGCAGAGTGTCCGCACGGAGCACTTCGCAGGCTGCATGTTGCAGGAAGGGGGACAGGCCAAAGTGGGACGCCTCAGAGAGCGCTTCCACTCCGGGCATCAACTCCAGCGGCGCTACCAACCAGCCCAACCGCCAGCCGGGGCGTAGCAGTGCCTTGGACATTGATCCGACGACGACGGTGCGGTCTGCCAGGAGTGGCACGTGCGCAGCGGAGAGGTGCTCCTTACCGCCGAACACCAGGTGGGTGTACGTCTCGTCGCTGATGCACCACAGGCCGCGCGCGTGGCACAGCTCGCCCAGCTGCTGCAGCGTCTGGCTGCTCAGCAGCGCGCCCGTTGGGTTGTTTGGCGTGGTGACCAGCACGCCACGGGTGCGCGTCGTCACGGCTGCGCCCAGCGCCGACACGCGCAGCGTGAAGCCGTCGCCCGGGGCCGGGTGCACCAGCACGGGCGTGCCGCCAGCCGCCCGGACGGTGTCCTCGTAGGTGGAGTAGCAGGGCGTGGGCAGCAGCACCTCCCCGCCCTCCTGACCAAGCAGGAGCCTGAGCGACAGGAACAGGCCAGCTTGCGCGCCGGGCACCACGGCGACGCGCTCAAAAGGCACGTTGTGAGAGGCTGCGAGAGCCTGGCGCAGCGCAGGCAAGCCGAGCGCGCCCGCGTAGCTCCAGAGCCTTCGGTCCGTGCTCTGCAACGCCTCCACCGCTGCGCTGACAGCCTGCCAGGGTGCGGGCGTGTCGGGCGAGCCCACGGTGAGCTGCAGGACCTTCGCACCAGCCTCCGCGCGAGCAGTTGCGCGGCGAGCGAGCGCCCAGGCGTCTCCAGTAGCCCCGGGCGTCGCGGCAGCAGCGGCGCGCGACAGCAGCAGCCGCGTGAGCTGCGGCAGGCGCATGGGGTCGTCGTCGCGTGCGCTCATTCACCTGAGCATCGTTCGTCCTCACACACAGGAGAGTGTAGGGCGGTGAAAGTGGCTAAGTGAGCGCGCCAGCGCACAAGCGAGCGAACGAGCGTATGTGCGCTGACCAAGCGAACGCTCGGGTACGACGGTACGTACGTGTGCCGCCAATCGTCATGCGTATGCGTTGCACTCTAGCGGGTGCTTTTCTTGGGGTAGCGTCCTCGCGTCTTGCGCACGCCCTTCTTCTTGCGCTCGCCCTTTTGGTCGGAGCCGTCCGACGCCTCTGGCGAGTTTGCGGCGGCTGCCACGGAGGCTGGGTCGTCGAAGGACCACGCCACTGTGGGGCGTCCCTCCACGGAGGCGATGAGGGTCTGCCCGCAAAAGCCCAGCGCCGCCACCACGCCATCCACGGGCAGGCTCAGCACCGGCTGTGCGCGGAGCCCGCAGGCGAGGGTCACCCCCGGCATCGCAAACGCGCGCATGTCGTACACCTCCACGTCCGCGCCGCCCGCAAAGGCTGCCGCCAGGTGCCACTCGCCCAGCTGCAGGCTGCGCACGGCGCACTGCCGCCCGCCGGCCAGGCTGCCCACCAGCCTGGGCCCGGCGCGCACGTCCCAGAAGGCCACCGCGCCGGAGGCTGCGCCGGCGGCGAGCAGCGGTCCGTAGGCGGAGAGGCGGGTGACTGGCTCGCAGGCGGCGCCCTCGTCCAAGATGCCGTACAGCTGCAGCAGGCGCGTGGCGGAGGCGATGTCGAAGCAGTCCACGAAGCCGCCGCCCGCGTATAGGTGGGGCGGACAGACGGACGTGCTGGCCCCGTCCACAGCCAGGCAGGTCACCTCCGTGTCGCAGTCCAGGCGCGCCAGCGGCGTCGCCGCCAGCGCATTCCACAGGCGCACGGTGCCGTCAGCGCCGCCGGAGACCGGCAGGGCGGAGGCTCCCGGGAGCAGCACACAGGCTGTGACCGCTCCGGCGTGTCCCCGGAACTGTCGCCGCAGCTTGAAGTCCTCCATGCCCCACAGCCGCAGCGTGCCCTCCACGTCGCCCGACAGCAGCGCCTCGTCCGTGAGCGCCACGCAGGAGACGTCGCAGGCGTGGCCGCGCAGCGTGCCCAGCTTGCGGGGGGCGTCGTCGCCCTCCGCGCCGGCGGCGCCGCAGCCGTGGGCGTACACCCGCACGCACTCCCGCTCGCCGCACACAGCCTTGGTGGCATCCAGCGCCAGGCAGCAACTGGCGCCGCACAGCTCTCCTTCCGTGGTCTGTGCGTCCAGCCAGCGTGCAGCGCGCAGCGCCGACCGGCGGCACGTGCGCCTCAACACAGCCCCGTGCTCGCACTCCCCGCGCCCCGCCGGCTGCTCCGGCGCGACGCCGAACAGGCGCAGGTATTGGCAGGTCCACACGGGCAGCGAGGATGCCACTCGACGCAGGTGCGTGTCGCAGCGAGCCAACATGCACACCTCGCGCACGCCCACCAGCTGCATGATGAGGCACCAGATGGTGTCGGGCAGTCCCACCGAGGGCTCCTCTTCCGGCTGGGTGGGGTCTTCACACGCAGGGGTGCGTGGATAGCAACTCAAGTCCAACAGGGCGCGAGAGGGCGACGCGCAGGGCGACGCGTATGCGGTGACGTCCGCCTCGGCCGGGGAGGGGCCGCGGGAAGCTGAGCGCAGGCGGGCTCGCTCGCGCGCAGCTGACCACACGACGCCCGTTCCCGCTGCGCGAATATAGCGCACAAGGTGGTACGCGTCGTTCAGCGGGAACTCTGTGAGGAAGTCCAGCAGAGGGAGCTCCCTGTCGGCCTCGAAAACCTGCGCGTGCAGCGTTCAGTGCGAAGACTGGATACCCCACGTCTCTGTCTCTGCAAACGCACCCGCTCCTCCTCCCCGTTCCGGCGACGCTCGTTGACCACAAAACCAACCTGCGGGCGGCGCAGTTCAGCGCGCGTGAGCTCGGGCAGTGGTGCCAGCGGCGAGGCGTTGGCACGGGTGCGCGGCATTTGAAAGGGCCGGTGCTGTCAGCTGCAAGAGCACAGACCACGCGCGCCGCACCGAGAAGCTCTCAGGCTGCTCCTCGCTAAACTTGATACGCGCCAGCTGTTTCTTCGCCTCGCGTGCCACGGGGTCCCAGTCGCGGCATGGGGGAGAGGCGCAGCTCGACAGAGGAGAGCTCCACGAGCCAGGCGACCCCGTGGGCCGCATATCCTTAGCAACAGGCTGTCGGAAGGAACGCGAGTGGTGCAGTCCCGAGTCCACCACCAGCAGCAATAAACCAATAATCTTCGATTGGTACCAAACGAACGAGCACGTGCGTGAGCGCGGCAACGAGGTATGCCAAACCTCGGAGCGACAGAGTGGCGACCGAATCCGCCCCCCATCAGCGCCATGGCGCTCTGTGCAGCACGTGCGGCCTGGATTCCGCGGCGCGCAATACTAGAGACTAGAGACTCTCCAAGCATATGGGTGACCCCATGCCCCAGTGGAGTGGCGCCTCGTCGCATCCTCCTCACCCGCTCCGCGGCGCATGACTTCACCAATGTCGGCCCGCTGCAGCCGCAATCCGCGGCCGGCATCGGCCTGTCTGGCTTTTTGACGCAAAAGCCTCCGCCTCCACTGTCCTTCTCGGACAACATTTTGTGCTCCCACTTAAAGGCGCGTCTGGTGGTGGGAACTCCAGCCCGTCACTCAGCGTCCTCCGCAGATTGTGGAGCTCAGCTTAAGCGCGGAGGAGATTATGAAGCTCCCACTGGATAACCATCTCAGCGCTGACCCCGAATCACGAGCGCGAATGCTTGCGCTCCGGCAGCAGCAGCGGTTCCAGACCGTGCAAGACTTGCTGTACGGCTACGCACTAAGCAGACTGGTGGCTGCCCAGATTCCGCTGGCGAAGCCCAACAAGCATGGAGTGCCCATCGTCACCTTTGACAACCGCGTGCAGAACTCGCTGCTGGCATTGCTCAGCCCCGGCGTCAGGAGCATTGTTACCGAGCATTGCCGCATCGTGATCGATGGCACGCCACCAGGCCAATCCCTGCCTCTGGACCTGCCGCTGCGCGTGAGCAAGTGCCAGCTTTTGAACGTTTACGCAACAGCCCTTAAGCTCGGTTTCTTCCTCAGGGCGGTGGATGCGCGTATGCGGATGGATCTGCAGCTGGATACGGTGCCCGAGACACCCGCGCCCGCCGCCAAGAGCCCGGCCACCGCCTTCCTTGACAAGATCGTCGAGCTCAGTCGCCTATCTGCCACAGCGGGGCCTGCAGTCGCCTTCTCCACCTACCTGGATTGCGTCTCCGCTAACATCCTGACTGCCATTCTTCTGCAAATGCCTGCCGAGTGCGCCCAGGTGATGCAGCGACACGCGTGCGCGCTCTTTGCGGTCAACGACGTCACCAAGCTGCAGGCGCAGTTCGACAAGGCGGTGGGCGTAACGGAATTCACAGGCCTCGCGAGCGCCTCGGAGGTCACCTCCCTGGCCAAAACCATCCGCGAAGGTGTTCAAAGCGGCAACTTGGAATCGGTGACCACATCCATCGGCACCATGCATCGGCTGGTTGTGGAGGCTGTCACATTGGGGTCGCTCCTTCGCGACGCGACGCAGTGGATCTCCGCTCGCTTTCCTCTTTTGCTGCGGGTTGCTGCAGGCTGAGTCGCGTCGGTTGTTCAAGGACGCTTGTGTACATCACACAAAGGGCGCCCAGCCGGGGTACATGACGCACAGCTTGTCCGGGTCCCGCGCCTCCTGCACCAGCTGCTGCACCTGGCCCTCGATGCTGCGCGGCTCTCCCCCCTCCACGCCGTCCAGCTTCTGGCGCACCCGCAGCAGCGCCCGTTCAGCGTCCGCGTTCTGCACGGCCAGGTGCTGCGTGGCGGCCGCCGCAGCCGCGAGGGGCAGCGCGCCCACCGCCCCCCCCTCCTCCCCGCTCTCCTCGCCCTCCTCGTCCGTGCGCCCACGCTGCCGTCGGCGCGCCAGCTCCGGGCTCATGGCCCACTTGAGGATGGGGTCGTGGATGAGCACCTCCACCAGCGTGAGCAGCGACTCCTTGTTTGCCCGCAGCACCGCCAGCGTCTCCTCGCTGCAGCGGCGCATCACACCATCCACCCCGTTTGCGCCCATGCCGTCCACCAGGTCGCGGGTGAGGCGGAAGGGCACCATCTCGGGGGTGGGCAACAGACGCCCCTGCTCAAAGGCAACGCCCAGGTCGATGTGCACTAGCTCGCCCGAAGCCCTACCGATCAGGATGTTGCTGCTGTGCCGGTCGCCCAGCCCGATGACGTAACCCAGCATGCTGGAGACGGCCACGGAGCGGGTGTAGGCCAGGCGGCGCTCGTACCAGAGCGCCGCGCTGAGGAAGTTCTCCAGGAAAAAGTTGTGCATCACCGGCTTGTAGTGCGCACACACGTGGTCAAAGGCTGCTCGCAGCCGGGCGTGCTTGCCCAGCGGGTTGCCCGCCACCGCATCCTCCAGCGCCTTGCGAGCATCCTTGTGCGCCATGTCCTGTGGGCGCAACCGCACGTGTGCGTTGCGTGCCTCTGCGAACAGGTACTCGCTCAGCGGCATGGTGTCGTCCACCCACTCAACCACGCCCGCCAGCGGGCTGAATGGGATCACCTTGTAGGTGTGCATGCGCAGTGCCCTGGCGCGCGAGCCGGGCGCCGTCGCCAGCAGCGCACTGACGTGTCCAAACACCTGCTGCATGACCGCGTCCTGGCGCAGGTCGTCCTTGCCTTTGGCCATCTGCAGGTAGGAGACGCCATTGCTGCCCTGGGCGCGGATCTTCTTGGGCGCGTTGATGCCGCCAACCAGTGACATCTCACCCTCAAAGCACATGAACGAGGTGAAGCTGCCCGGCGCGTAAGCGCAGGTTGGGTCCAGCTTGAGTGGCGCGGTGATGATTGGAACCAGTGGCAGGCCATCCTTGCCAAAGTGACGCTTCTGTACGTTGGCGGGCAGCGGCAGGCTGGCGAAGGTGCCTGTGCCCGAGGGCACCGGCGCGAAGGCTATGTTGCTGTAGGCGCTGGCCAGCATCTCCATCTGAGCCACCATGGCCTTGAAGCGTGGACTGGTGGCACGCACCGCATCCAGCACTGCGCGCGCGGCGGCAACCTTGGTGAGGGGTGCATGCACCAGCTGGTGCTCCCCCACGGAGGCTGCGGCCTGGAGGGCCAGCAGCTGGAAGAGGGTGTGGTAGGGGTGCTCGGTGGCAAGGCGCACCACCAGCATGTGGAGGACGGGCTGGAAGCCGGAGGCGTCGCTGTCGGGCGCAGCCTCCAGGCGGGCCACCAGCTGCCAGACGAGGGGCAGGAACTTGGCGGAGGGGACGCCCGCAGCGGGGAGCTTGCGCACCAGGGCGCCAACCTTGGCGTTCACCTGTGCGCTGCCGGAGCCCTTGAACCACAGCGCCACCAGACGGAACAGCGCCTCGGTGTCGTGCCCACCCGAGGCGGCCAGGCAGCTGCCGTACGCCTCCAGGCAGCCGAGCAGGGAAGCCGCGTGCTGCTCCATCACCAGCCTGCGCTCGTTGTCGTCCGTGGCGATCTGCAGCCGCAACGTCTTGATGCGGCGCACAACATCCTTGAAGACATGCTCCTTCTGCGCGCGCGCGGCGGCGTCCTTAAGGCCGGCCATCTCAGCCTTGAGGGTCTTCTCCTGCGCCTCGTACTGCGTGATCTCCTTGCCGGTGTGCTCGCGCAGCCGCAGGCCCTGCTGCCACTCGGGCACGCTCATGCGGTCGCCCAGCACGCGGTGGAGGTTATCCAGGAACTGGGCGAGCTGGAAGAAGGCGTCGCAGCGGGCGGCGTGCAGCTCTGTGGCTGCACCCGGAAAGCGCGTCACGCCGCGATTGAGCTCCGAAATGGCTTCGCCGAAGTAGTTGGCCTTGATGCGCTCCGCGCTCTCGCCATGCCGCTCAGCCAGCCAGCTGCCCAGCGTGCTGAGCAGGCCCGCGTGCCGCGCCACGCTGCCCGCGTCCGAGCTGCCGTGCCGGGCGGAAGCCAGCGCGCGTGCTAGCACCAGCGCCAGCTCGTGCTGGCCATCCGCCCACAGCAGCGCAGCCTCCTCCTTGCGCCAGGCTGCGTCAGGTGCAGCCACGTCGGCGCGCTCAGAGGCGACGGCGCCGCCGCTGGCGGAGGCGGCAGCGCACGCAATCTTGATCTTGTGGATGCGCGCCAGCCCAGTCTCAGGCAGGCCCGCAGCGCGCGCGGCGGCGGCGGCTGCAGCGAGCGCCTGCGCTGCTCCCGCAGTGCTACCGACAGCGCGCATGGCTGCGGTGCGCCCAGCCAGCAACGGCTCCAGCAGATCAAAGCGCCCGTCCAGGCTCGCAGTGTGCGCAGCCTGCCACCGCCTCGACAGCGCCTGTGCGGCCGAAGCATCCAGGGTGCGCGGCTCCATGGCGCTCGTCGCGGTAGGACTGCCCCATCGCGCCTGCGCCACGTCAGCAACCTCGTCCAGCAGGTGCAGGCGCACGATGTTGGCGTGGATGGCGGCTGCACTTTCGGCGCCGGACAGCGCAATGCTGCGCACCACGCCTGCTCGGCCCTGCGAGAGCAGGCTCGCGCAGCGTGACACTTCACCACCGTGCAGCGCGCGCAGCGATGCCGCCAGGCAGGCGTGAAAGTCGGCAGCGGAAGGGGTGGTGAAGGCGGCTGCAGGGCCACTATCGTCGTCGCTCGTGTGGGCTGCGTCGGGCGCATCCCACTGCCCCTCGCGCCAGGCCAACTCCATCTGCGCCTCTCGGAAGGAGGCGTCGTCGCTGCACTGATCCGCCAGCGAGCGCGCCACGGTGCCCGCGATGTGGGCACAGCCCAGTTTCTGCAGCGCACGAAGCACGCCCCGCGCCGTCGCCGCTGCTTCGCCGCCTGCCTGCGGCGCATGCAGCGCGGCATCGCGCACCGCCAGCGCGCGACCCCAGGCGCCCTCGTGCTCTGCCCGGCGCAACTGCAGCGCGACGTGCGGGGAGCTGAGGCATCCGTAGATGCCGTCCGGCTCTCCCGTGGCGCTGTGGGCCTCCAGCGCCGCCGCCATGTGGGGCGGCAGCGGGCCGGCGTCGTTCAGGGCGTCCACGCCCCGCAGCGCCAGCTCGCCGTGCGCCGTCTCGCACCAGTGCTCGACGTACTGCAGCGCGGTCATGCAGGCGCCCACGCGCAGCGCGGCGCCGGCGACGCACAGGTAGTCGATGTCCAGCCAGTGGCAGGTGGCCCAGGAGGATGGGCTGGCGGGGTGGGCGGCGGCGGCGGCGGCAGCAGCCGGCGTGCCGGGCGTGGCGGGCAGGCCGCGTAGGCCCGCCGCCACGTGTGCAGCTCGCAGGAAGGCAAGGCAGCCCAGCAGCGTGTGCGTGGCGCGCGGCTGCGCGGCGGCGTTGCGCAGAACGCACGCCTCAACCTTGCGCGACAGCAGCTGCCGCAGCGCTGCGCCGCCCTCCCCGGCGCCACGATCCGCCGCAATGTCCGCCAGAACGTGCGGCAGCAGCAGCTCCGCAAAGTCCGCCTTGTGCGCGGCGAGGGCGTGGCAGATGCGCAGCGTGGGCGCCCGGCTCTCGAACAGCAACGCGTGGGTGAGCTTGCATAGCCAGCTTGCGTAGGCGCGTGCCGGGCGGGGTGCGCCCAGCAGCGGGGGCAGCCAGAGGGCGTCGTCGTTGAGGGGCACGGGGGCGCCCGCAGACTGTTGGGCGCGTCGCAGGACATCGTCCAAGTTGGTTCCCTCACCGCGCGAGGCCTGCCAGGCCTTCAGGTACGCCTGCTCCAGGTCGGTGAGGGTGCGAAACGCCTGGGCGCCGGCGGCGGTGCGCAGGAGGTAGCGCAGGGTGAGCGCAGCGACGCGCACCACCCGCGACTGCGAGTCCATCAGGTACCCCGCCAGCGCGCGCAGCACCGCCGCCGCCAGCGCCACTCCCTCGCTCTTGGCGGCGGCGGGGCCGGAGAGGCGGCGCGAGGAGGCGGTGACGGCGGCGGTGGCGGCAGCCTCCGCCTCAGAGGCCGCGCCGCCGCCGGGCGCGTGGAATGCGACGGCGAAGGGGTCGTGCAGCCCGACGGCCGCGAGCGCGGCGGCTGCGAGCTCCTGCACCGCCTCGTCGTGGACGTGCTCGCAGAGCTGCGCCAGGCGCCAGGCGCACGCTGGCGCCTCCTCGCACGCCCGCAGCTCCGCGGTGGCCCGCGGCGCGCGCAGCAGGCCGATGAGCGCCTGCGCGGCGGCGTGGCGCGTGGCGGGCGGCAGGCGGCGGGCGCGGTCGCAGAAGCGCTGCAGCCGCCCGGAGAGGGGCAGCTCCAGGCACAGCGCCTCGTGGGCCTCCCGCAGCGCAGCGAAGGCGGCGCCGCCCGGAAACGGGTCCAGCTCCGCCACCCGGGGCTGCAGCCAGCGTGGCGCGTCGCTCACCAGCTTGCGCAGCAGGTCCAGCAGCGCCGCAGACGGGGGCGCGGCCGCATCCGCCTGCGCCGCAGCCACCAGCCGCGTGACCAGCGGCCAGAGCAGGTCGCACAGCGGCGGGCCGGCGGGTCCGGCCTCGCCGCCGGCGAGCGCGCGGTCCACCAACAGGTGCAGCAGGCCCAGCGCCTTGCCCTGCAGCGGCGCAGCCGGCAGCACCAGCAGCAGCAGGTGCACCGAGTAGCGGAAGGTGCTGGGCACGCAGAGCAGGCTGCGCTCGTCCAGCACGCTGAGCAGCGCAGAGAGGCGCGCCAGAGCCACCATGCGGTGGCGCACTGCCAGCGCCTGGTCGAAGGTGTGGTGCACCTCTGACAGGTACTTCACAGGCAAGTCCAGCCACCATATCTGCTCCCGGCCGCTGGCGTCGAACGTCTTCTCCACGTCGGCCACGGCGGCGACGATGGTCTTCTCGGAGAGCGAGGAGTGGAGGGTTGGCGGACCGACGGGCGGCTCGTCGTCCCCAGCCAGCGGTGGGCGGGCCATGAAGATGAGCTCGATGACCACGCTGGTCACCTTGTGGCCCAGCAGGGCTGTGAGGCGCTCCACCCCGCCCGCAGCCTTGGGCAGCACAGCCTCTGGGTTGGCCACGTCAGCCGTGAAGGCGCGCTTGCCCAGCTCTCCGTACATCACGCGCCGCGCGTGCAGGCTGGCGATGGTGCGCGGGTACGCGGTGGTGACGAGCTCGGAGGGGCTGATGTTGCACAAGTCCGCCAGGCGCTGCACGCTCTGCCCGTTGCGCATAACCACCAGGCTGGGCAGCATGTAGCGCGCGTAGGCGCGCGCCAACTCGGAGCCAGTCTTGACCAGCTCGGGTTGGGGGGCCAGCAGCTCGCGGGCGTGCAGCAGGCTATCCACGTCACGCACGCCGGACATCCATCGCTGCGCAATGTAGGGCAGGTGCTGGCGCACCAGCCCAAAGCGGTCAGGATAGCCCAGGCGCGAGGCGGCCCGCGTGAGGGCGCGCATGGCGAAGGGGACGTGCACCGGGTACGAAGCCGCCAGCTCGATGATGTCGAACACCGCGTCTTTCTCCAGCACCGCGGACGCCACCACCAGCTCGGCCAGCTGCAGGATGGTGGTCTCTTGGGTGGCGTGCGTGTTGATGGTGCGGTCGGCGGCGGGGCCCTCGGCGCCAGCCTTCTCCGCCAGCCCAGCCAGGCAGCTGCGCACGTAGTCCATAATGTCAGGGTGCTCCGGCGCCGGAAAGGTACATAGCATGACCGCGAAGCGCGGCGCCATGGCTCGGCGCACCGCATAGCGCACGTCGCGCAGCAGCTCGGCGGCTATGATTGTGAGCGACTGGGGCTGGTGCCCCGCATGCAGTAGCCTGCACACCGCATCCGCGAGCGCGACGCCCGTGGAGGCGCCCAGGCTGCGCAGGATGCCGAACCTGTCGACTGCGGAGGCAGGGTCGCCAAAGACGCCGCTGCAAAGGTCGGCCAGAGCCACCTGCAGCGTGCGCGGCTCCGCCGCCGCGCCGGCGTCCACCTCCATGGCGTCTGCGGCGGGGGATTTCGGGACCAGGGCGGCGAGCGCGGCGACGTTTTGCAGGAGGCGGGGCACCCGGAGCGCCTCGGCTGTGGTGCCGGCCGCCTCCTCCACGATGGCCGAAAGCGAAGCTGTGAGCGCGTCCGCGGCAACCACTGCGGCGGCGGGCGGTGCGCCCGCCAGGGTGCAGAGCGCGGCGACGGCAGCGTCGTGCACAGCGAGCGGCAGGCGTTCGTTCTCCGGCAACGGCACCGCCAGGCTGCACAGCACATCGGCTGCGGCTGTGGGGCGGGCCATGCCCAGCGCTGCGATGACGTGGACGCAGGTCTCGAGGGGCGTCTCCAGCAGGTCGCCGGGCGCAGCCGCCTGCGTGGCGCCCGCGTGCTGCGTCCACTGCTCCCCCCCGCCGCGCTGCGTGGGCGCCGCGGGCGCGGGCTCGTTGAAGTCGTCGTCGTCGAACAGCATCTCTCGGTCCTTCGCCGCCGTGTGGGCGTCAGCCTGCACGGTTCTGACGGCTGCGTGCAGCGCCGCGCGCAGCCCCAGCACGGTGTCCCCCAGCGCGTCCGCCGCGCCCGCCGACTCAATCTCGTAGGCGGCGCCCAGCGCCTGGGCAGCGACCAGGAGGCGCGGGGTGAAGAGCAGGCGCGGGGCGCTGCGGTCGGACAGCGCCCCGGCTGCCCGCTCCAGCGCGGACTGCACCGCCCGCTGCACCGCGCCGTCGGAGCTCCAGCAGGCCGGCGGCGCCTGGGAGAGGGTGCAGGCGGCTGTGGCGTAGAGGCGCGAGGAGACGGCGACGAGCGAGAAGCAGTGCGCAGCCTCCCGCGCCCCGACCAGGCGATCAGCCAGCAGCGTGCCCACAGTGTCCAGCAGCTTGGTGGCGGCGGAGGGCACCAGGCGTAGCAGCGGCGGCGGCAGAGAAGCTTGCTGCTGCAGTTCAGGTGCGTCGCCCAACTCCACGCCCCGGTTCAGCCCACGCATCGCCTCCTCCGCCGCGTCCTCCTCCCACCAGCAGGCTGCTGCTACCGCGTGTACCGCGTCTGTCGGGGGCGGCAGGCCCAGGCAGAGGGAGGAGATGGCGGCAAAGACAGCACCCACGTCCGGCGCCTCCTCCTTGCGCCTCGGTCCGCCCATGAGGATCTGCTCCGTGGGCAGCGGCGCCAGCGTGTGCAGCGCCCACGCCATGCAGCGGCTGCGCGCCGCGACGTCCGTCGGCTGCAGCGTGACCAGCGGGCCCGAGGGCGGGCAGGCGAAGAAAGCGGCCGCGACAGCCAGGCCCAGCCGGGCGGGGATGGCGGCGGACATGAGCACGCCGGACAGGGTTTCAGGGGCGCGCGGCGGCGGCGCCAGCTCGTGCGAAACGAGGGACGCAGCGGTTTGCAGAACCTCGGGCGCCAGCGCGCCCCCGTCGTTGGATGCCAGCCAGCGCAGCATGACATCCGCCATCTGTGCGCGTGGCATGTGAGTCAGTGCGGAAGGCGCAGCGCAGCGGCATGAAGCGAGCACGCAGATGGCGCAGCACGCACCTCCGCCCACTTTGCGCACTCCACGACGCCGACGCTTGCCTGGGTCTGGCTGTCCACCGGCGCCGCCGCGTCCACCACATCGCCCACGTCATCCAGCTCGGGCGCGGCGGCGTGGGCGGAGGGTGGCTGGCGCTCCGAGGCGGCCAGCTCGCGCAGGCAGCGCAGCGCCCAGAGCGTGACGGTGGCGTCGCCGGTGCCGGGCGCGCCGCGCAGCCCCGCCTCGGCGAAGCGCCACAGCGCGGTCACCGCGGCGACTCGCGCGGAGCGGGGCACCTCTGCGGCGCAGCGGTGCAGCAGGAGCGCCAGGGCGGGCAGGAGCGCAGCCGGGGCGCTGCATGCGCTGTCGAAAATGATGGTCCACTCATCAGCCTGGCGGGCGCGCTTGCGGGGCAGCGCATCCGACAGCTCCTCATCTTCCTCATCCTCCACGTCCGCGTCCGTCCAGCCCGCCTCGCCGCGCGCACGGTGCGCCCACAGCTCCGCCAGCAGCTCCATGAGCAGCCGCCCGGCGGTTCCTCGCGCCGCCGCAGCTGCGGGCGGCGCCGCTGCTCGGCCCGGGCGCTCCTCTCGGTTCACGCGCGCCACGTCCGCCGCGCGGCGCTGCGCCTCCGCCAGCGCGGAGGCGAGCAGCGCCTTGAGCGCGCCGGGCACTTGGGCCAGGGTGCCCAGGCGCAGCAGCGCGCGGGCGCACAGGAAGCAGTCCTCCTTGAGGCGCGGCAGCGCGTGCGGGCTGCCCCACACCCGCGTGGCGGCGGGCACTAGCGACGGCGCCAGGTGCAGCGTGGCGTGGGCGGCGTCGGTGCCGAAGCGGAGGAGGAAGGCGTTGAGGGCGGCCATCAGCGGCTGCAGCAGGCGCACGTCCGGCAGGCCGCCGCCGGCGCCGCCCAGCGCAGTCTGCAGCTCTTCCTGGAGCAGCTGCAGCAGCTGGTCCCATTGGTCGGGCTCCAGGTCGTAGGGGCAGTGGTGCAGCAGCTCCGCCAGCGTGGCCAGCAGGCGGCCCGCCTCCTCCGGGCTGGCCCCAGCCTCCCGCTCCAGCCCCTCCAGCAGCTCGCAGAACAGGCCCACCAGGCTGCTGTAGGTGCCCTCCCCAGCCTTGCGGCAGTACTCGGGCACCGGCAGCAACTGCCGCCGCAGCAGCGTCGTGTAGTCCGACACCAGCTGCGGGGTGGCCTCGCGGCTGCGCAGCGCGGTCACCACGTGCGTGAAGAGCTTGGCCGCGCGCGGACGCAGCGGGTGGCCCAGCGCTGGGAGGTGGCCGGCCGCGTGAGGGCACTGTCAACAACGGGGGCGGGGGCGGGGGCGCGTGGCTGCGCACAGGGCGGCAGCTGCGCTCCCGCTGTGCTCCCGCGGGGCGAGCACGCACCCGTGACGCGGCTGGGCTTTTCCGCCTCGCGAACAAGGGTGAGGAAGAGAGAAGAGACGGGCGCAGGCAGCGTGAGGCGTTTGCCCGTGGACGTCTGGTTCAGCTCCAGCTCCACGTACTTGGCCACAGCGCACGCGAACACGGGCCACGTGGCGCTGGCGCCTGCGCGCGGGGCAGGCAGGCGGGCGGTGTGAGCGTTTGCCCGAGCAAGCGACCGCGAGTGCTCATCTGAGCTCAGCGCGCACCCTCTCCGCCTCGCTTCGTCTGCGCGTCCAGGAACTTAAGCGCCTCGCTGCTCTCCAGCAGCTTCACAGCCGCCGCGGCGCCGCGCTGTGCGGAGGGCAGAGTCAGCGGAAGGGCACACGCAGAGGTGTGCGTATCGCCCGGGACGACGCACGGACGCGCCTTGCGGCCGCTGATCGTCCCCGCACGAAGGTCGGTGAGACACTCCGTCCAAGTCTTCATAACCGTCGTCACCATCCCGTCACAGCCTGCTGCAAGCGCCCGCGGTCACGACATCCTTCGCAGCAGAGCTCAGAAGAGCGTGGGCCGCGAGACGTCACCACCGTAGGGCGACAAGATGGCCCAGCTTTCGAGTCGTACGACCACGGAGGCCACGGCGGGCAGCAGCGCGGCGGCAAACCAGTCTGTGCACGCCCTCATTTGCCCTGTTGCCCTAGCGGCGCTGCTGAGCGAGCAGAATGAACGCGCCGACGCTGTATGAGCGCTTCATCGTGCCCGAGGGTCAGCGCAAGGTCACCTTTGTGGCGGACACCAAGATTGCCAGCGCCGGCACCTTCACCGTGCAGCGGGAAGACCACACGCTGGGAAACCTGATTAGAATGTGCGTGTGCCACAAGCCTTTCTATGCGCCCTCTGCGCCCGCGCGTCAGGCTCTGCGACGCCAACCCTAGGAGGCCGAAGCCTGATTGCTCTCCTCTCTCCGTGCAGGCAATTGCATTCGGACGACAAGGTGCTGTTCGCTGGGTACCAGATGCCGCACCCGCTGGTGAACGAGTTGAAAGTGAAGGTGCGGCGCGGCCGAGCTGGCAGCTCAACGCATGTTTGCTTGCTTCCCCGCCCTCTCTGCTGCGCTCCGCCAGCTGTCGCAGTGCGGCTGACGCGTGGCTGTGCAGATCCAGACGCGGCCAGGCAGCAAGGCGTCGGACGACTCAGAGTACACGCCGCAGCGCGCGCTGCACGAGAGCATCAACGAGCTGCAGACGGAGCTCACGACGCTGCGCAGGGCTTTCGAGGCGGAGGTGGCGCGCGCCACCAGCGGCACGCGCGGCTTCTAGAAGCCACGAGAGCGGCCGAAAGGCTGGCCTGCTTTGGTTTCAGCTGGCGAACGCTCGCTTCATGCCGGGCTCCTCTTCGGCGGCGGCTCCCGGCTTCCTCACCACCTTCGGGGCGCTGTGCGAGAACTGCGCGCAGAACAGCGCCCCAAAGGTGGTGGGAAATGCGGTTCCCGTCACCGAAGATAGAGGCCTGGCACCTATTGGACACACTGCCTGCTTGGGCTAGAAACGCTGTAATGCTAGGACGTTGTTGTTGTTGTTGCTGTTGTTTACATGGTTGCAGTGATTGTCGGTTTGTTCCTGTCCGCGCGGGAGGCTACCGCCTTGGTGGCGGGCTCGGTTTGTCAGTTGGTCGCGGACTCGGCCCCGCAGGCGCGACGACTCTCTTCTTCTCCGCGTCGGCAATCTGCTTCAGTCGCTCCACGATGAGCGCAGCCACCCGCTGAGCTGCAGACGGGTCAAGGAGGTCCGTGTCTGGCTGTGCGTCCACCGAAGAGTTCAGAACGATGACCGGCACCACCAGCGCCTCCTCGCACTCGTACTCCTGTGCCCGGGTGATGGTCTGCAGGGAGCAGAGGACCATGCCGTCCATCAGCACATTCCACTCCTCCATCCCCAGCTCCGCTGGCTTGAAGGCGTCCGTCAGCTGCTGCAGGCGCACATCGTCGTCCGCGCAGGCGTCCATGCTGGCCAGGAAGGCGGCCCGGTCAGGGAGTGGCGCGCCGGAGAGTGACGTCACCTCCAGCACCAAATCCCAGAGCGGCTGGTGGGCGTCTCCCAGGCTGGTGAAGGGACGCGCCAGGCTGCCGTCAAGCAGTAGGAGCGCGCCGATTTTGGGCACGCCGGGCTCGCCGTCGTCGGCCGCCTCACGCAGGCTCTGCGCCAGCGCGTGCGCCAGCCGTGCGCCGCTGTCGTCGAGGCCTCCCAGGTTCACCTTCTTGGGTAGGCCCAGCCAGTGCAGCGCGCTCAGGAATCCGTCCGCAACATCCTCCATCGTGAGCTCCTCGTCCGTCATCGCCACTGTGGAGCGCAGTCCAAACACAGGGAAAGGCAACTCCAGCGCCAGCGCCTTGGCGCGCGTGAGCGTGCCCGATGTGCCGTGCGCCAACACCAGCGGAGTGCCGCCGGTGGCGCTGTTCAGGCGCTCCAGCTCTGGCGGCGCCTCCGGCCGCAGCTGCGGCTCCTTCCAGGCTGGCAGGCTGTAGCCCAGCGCCTTGGCCACGTGCGCCGCGAAGGGCGTCAACGGGCGGGGGACCTTGGTGTTGAGCCAGGCGTCCGCCATGCGCGGGTTGATGTGTTGGTTCTGGCGCATCTTGGGGTCGCCGGCGCCCAGACCACCGGCCACAGCTGGCTCGAAAGTGGCCAGGTTGCTGGGGGTGTAAGGCGTGCACATGGCCGGATGGTGGGGCAGGCGGAGGAAGTCGCAGAGCTGCGCCGTGGCCGTCTCGGGTGACGTGAGCAGGTCTTCATAGGCGAGCCGCATGCAGCGCTCCGGCGGCAGCTCCTTGAAAAAGTCCACCACGTTGGCGTTACCCTTGGCCCACAGCGCCTCGCACTCCGTCCACAGTGCCTCGTCCAGGCTGTCAACGACGCCCTGGTTCAGCGCATCGCCCGCCGCGTCCTTCAGGAAGTCTCGGGACACTGCCTCGGTGGCCATGGAGTGGATGTTGGCGTACGGGTGGCGGTGGATGTGGATGTACTGCACCTCCTCAAACAGCGTCTCCGCCCGGCGCAGCGTGTCCAGGCTCCACACGTAGGGCGGGGTCTTGTCCACCAGCGTGCGCGTGCCGCTCCAGGCCTGCAGGATGCTGAACACGTCCTGGGTGGGGAAGTCCGCCATCTGCTCCAGCAGCGCGTCAGCTTGCCACACATTGCACTGGCGCAGGTCCATGACCACCTTGCGCAGGCCCTCAAACACCCAGCTGCGCAGCTCAGGCGCGCCCAGCCGCTGCGCGCGCTCCGCCATGGTGTAGAACTGCAGCAGGTACATCTCCTGGCCGGCGTACAGCTGCGGGTGTGCGTTGAGGCACAATTGCAGCAGAGTGGAGCCAGAGCGCGGTCCCGCCACGACAAACACCATGCGCCCCGGGTTGCGCGCCGGGTTGGGAAGCTGCCAGCGCTTCGGATCCAGCACCTGCCGGTTGGTCTGCATCTCCATGAAGTCTTTCACCAGCGAGGGCATGGAGAAGCCAGAGGTTGCACGCGCCAGCATGCCACGCTGCAGCACCGCCACGGCGAGGCGTGAGATGCTCGGGTTGTTGCTGACGAGC
>Ga0049083_10000105_pt1 | contig 23722 bp, 43 predicted proteins | sample GreLakmeMI27MSRF_FD_66719 | JGI IMG/M metagenome (GOLD analysis project Ga0049083, IMG submission 66719) | Freshwater lentic microbial communities from great Laurentian Lakes, MI, USA - Great Lakes metaG MI27MSRF | ecosystem: Environmental > Aquatic > Freshwater > Lake | place: Great Lakes...
CAATGCTGGTGCAGAGTACAAGGATGGTGAACCAACAAGACTGCTTCTTTCGCTCAAGGCATGGGGTGCAACCTCAAAGGCTGACGCAAAGGCAAAAGCTAAAGCTATATCCGACAGGAATAAGGCGAAGGCGAAATGAGAGCATTATCAGTTGGAGTTAGTCCCACAGCGGCGGTAGATACCACGGTATATACCTGTCCGACTGGCTATTACTCTAAATTTACTGTAATGTATATACACAATACAGGTGGGTCTACCAAGCATATAACTGTTCAATGGTTTGACGCAAGTGCTAATACCACTCTTGATATATTGACTCAATACGATTTCACATCAAAAAACTACTTGCAGTTTGATGGCAATGCCTACATTGTTTTTGAAGAAGGCGATAAGTTAAAAATAACTACTCAATCTGGAAGCACATTCAGTTTTATAGCAACATTTGAAGAAGAAGGGTTAAGTAGAGCATGACCTACCTTGAACTAGTTAACGATGTACTCGTAAGATTGCGTGAATCAACAGTTTCTACTGTTGCTCAAACATCTTATTCAAGTCTAATTGGCAAGTTTGTCAATGATGCAAAACGTCAGATTGAAGATGTTTTTGCATGGAATGTGTTGGGTCAAACCATTACAGTCACTACCGCATCATCTACAGCATCCTATTCTTTGACAGGTGCTGGTCAGAAGTTTCAAGTGATGGATGTAATCAATACCACAAGCAATGTCGGACTTACAAACATCAGTTTTGTGGACATGAACCGCAAACTAAACTTCACTCCACTTGTCAATTCAATACCTACAGAATTTGCCTTTGATGGTGTTGATGGTAGCTACAACACTAAGGTAAATCTTTATCCGATACCTGATGGTGTTTACACAATCAAGTTTGCTTTGACAGTGCCACAGGCTACGTTGACCTCAGATGCAACTGTTGTTGCTGTTGCTGACACTCTGGTGGCTCAGAATGCCTATGCTCGTGCATTGGTAGAGCGTGGTGAAGATGGTGGACTTACTTCTTCTGATGCGTACTCGTTATACAAAACCATGTTGTCTGATTACATTGCTTTGGAAGGTACTCGTTATCCTGAGAATCAGGAGTTTGTTGCAGTATGAACCAATCTCTGCAAATTGCTAGTATTTCAGCCCCAGGATTTTATGGGCTAAATACTCAAGATTCTCCGCTTAATTTGCAGAGTGGATTTGCTTTGATTGCTACAAATTGCATCATTGACCAGTATGGTCGTATTGGCTCACGTAAAGGTTGGACTGCGCTAAATTCTTCTACAGGTAATTTGGGCGCTAATGATGTAACTGTCATACATGAGATGGTTGAGGCAGATGGGACATTGACTGTTTTATTAACTGGCAACAACAAACTTTTTAAGTTGGGCGCAAGTAATGTACTTACAGAACTTACTTATGGTGGTGGGGGTACTGCACCTACTATTACCGCAAGTAACTGGCAATGTGCAACTCTAAATAGCGTAACCTACTTCTTTCAGTTGGGCTTTAATGCTTTGATCTATGACCCAACTGTCAGCACTACAACGTATCGCAGAGTTAGCGAAAAGACGGGTTATGTAGCTACTGTTCCTGATGCAAACATTTGCATTTCAGCGTTTGGTAGATTGTGGGCGGCAAACACAACAACTAACAATGCTACTGTTTTCTTTAGCGACTTGATTGCTGGTCATGTTTGGTCAACAGGTACGGCTGGTTCTTTAAATGTAGATCGTGTGTGGGTAAATGGTGCTGATGAAATCACAGGTCTTGCCGCACACAATGGATTCCTGTTTATCTTTGGCAAACGTCAAATTCTGATTTATCAAAATGCCACTACACCAGCATCAATGTCATTGAGTGACACAGTAGAAAGCATTGGTTGCATTGCTAGAGACAGTATTCAGAATACAAGTTCTGATGTGATCTTCCTATCCAATTCTGGCATTCGTTCCTTGATGAGAACAATCCAAGAGAAGTCTGCTCCTGAAAGAGATTTGTCTAAAAATGTTAGAAAAGACTTATCGACAAAAATTAGCAGTGAAGTTTTAGCAAACGTCAAATCAATTTACTCTGAGAAAGAAGCAATTTATTTGTTGTCGTTGCCTATCAATCAACAAGTATATTGTTTTGACACAAAGGTTTCTTTGCCTGATGGTGCTTTACGAGTCACAGTTTGGGATTCAATACTGCCAAAATCTTTTTGTTCAAGACGTAATGGTGATTTGTTAATTGGTAAAACAGGATATGTTGCTCAATACACAGGATTTCAAGACGGTGGTTCATCTTACAGATTTGCTTACTATACAAATCATAGTGACTTAGGTGATGTATCAAGAACATCTATCATTAAAAAAATATCTGCTGTTGTGATTGGTGGAAGCAATCAGTTTGTAACGATCAAGTGGGGATATGACTTCTTGACAAACTACTTGTCTCAGAATGTATTGATTCCTACCCAAGGTGTTTCTGAGTATGGAACAGCAGAATATGGTGCAAATGCGACTATTGTGGCTTACTATTCTGAAGGTGTTGCATTGCAAACATTGATAGCAAATGGTTCGGGTTCTGGGAAAATTGTTCAAACAGGATATGAGACTGATATAAATGGTCTTCAGTTGTCTATTCAAAAGATTGAAATTCAATCAAAACATGGTCGTTTGAGTTAAAAGGAATAAAATGACAGCCTATACAAAATCAACTAACTTTGCGAGTAAGGATACGCTTACCTCTGGCGACCCTTTAAAGATTGTCAAAGGTACTGAGATCAACACTGAGTTTGACAATATTGCAACTGCTGTCAATTCAAAGTCTGATACTGCATCGCCTACCTTTACGGGTACGGTAACAATTCCTACGTTAGCTTATGCTGGAACGACACTTACATCCGCAGTAACTGGTACAGGAAAAATGGTTTTGGATGCAAGTCCAACATTGGTAACGCCTATCCTTGGAACTCCTACAAGCGGTATTCTTACTAATTGCACAGGCATCAATTTTAACGGCTTCAAAAACCGCATCATCAATGGTGGAATGGATATAGCACAGCGAGGCACATCCTTTACCTCTACAGGCAGTGCAAACAATGACGATACTTATGTATTGGACAGGTTTTATATTCTGTCTGATGGGGACGATATTATTGATGTCACGCAGACAACAACCATCCCGACAGGTGCAAAATACTCTATTGGATTAGATGTAGAAACAGTAAACAAGAAGTTTGGTATTGCTCAAATTATTGAAAACGCAAACTGTTTTGATGCGATTGGTGGAAATGTAACTGTGTCTTTTCAAGCAAAAGTTTCTGCCACAACCAACCTTGATAATATCAAGTGTGCAATCGTAGCTTGGTCTGGCACTGCTGATACTGTTACCTCAGACATTATTTCTGCATGGGGAGTAGAAGGTACTAATCCCACACTCATTGCTAATGCAACCTATGAGAACACTCCTGCTAATTTAAACGTCACTACATCTTTTGCTACTTATAGCGTTACAGCAAATGTGGATACAGCATCAACTTCAAACATTATTCTGTTTATTTGGTCAGATGTAACTACCACTTCTTTAGGTGAGTTTTTATATATTACAAACGTACAGCTAGAAAAAGGCTCAACAGCAACTAGCTTTGATTACAGATCTTTTGGGACTGAGTTGGCTTTGTGTCAGCGGTATTTTTGGAGAAACAAATCTGGTGGTTCTGGAGCATCTTTGGGGGCTGGATATTTGGCAACAGCAACTATTTTTAGGGGTTATGCTCAATTTCCAGTAGCCATGCGGTCTGCTCCTACCTTTACAATTAATACTGATAGCGGAAATTTAATTATTAATACCGCTACTGGAAACATAGCAATTACAACAGTAAGTGGGTCATTCAGCACTGATAGTGGAACTTTATCTTTAGATATGGGTTCATCTGGCACTGCAGGACAAGGGGCTGTTATTTTTGCTGGAGGCGGTGCTGCAAATGCGGCATATTTACAATTTAGTTCGGAGTTATAAATGTATAAACTAATTAAAGATATGTCATGCGTTAATCGTCTAACAGATAATGCGGCAATCCCATTCGACCCCGCTAACACCGACTATCAAGCCTACCTAAAGTGGCTTGCAGAGGGCAATACACCATTGCCAGCGGATGAGGTGACTCAATGACACACAATGGTAATGTTTAAAGGAAAATATCATGGCTACCAACTTACCTAAAGAACTCATTGATGCTTTGCCAAAGCAATTCACAACTCTAGCAAACCCTGTTGGAAAGGGTGAGTATCAATACAGTCTTAACTTACCTCCTAATGCAGAGGCTCAATATGAAAATCAGGGTAAGGGATATACAAGGCTCACTGGATACCAAATTCCATTGCAGATGCCTGCTAATTACCCTAAAACAGATGCAAAGGGATTTCCTGTTCCTCCCTTAGTTGGTAACTATGATGCTCAAGGAAAATTAACATCAATTTCATCTAGCAATAGATATTGGGCAGACGACCAGTACCATATTCAACCCGAATACAGCCCAACTGGTGAGTTTATTGATGCAAGATCTGCGACAAATGAACAAGCTGGTAGTGGTGGTTTAGGTGGTTTTATATCAGACATTGGTAAAGATTATGGTTCGATGATTTTGGCTGGATTGGGTGCAAATTATTTAGCTGGAAGTGGTGGATTACTAGGTGGTGGTGGTGCAACTTCGGCTTCTTATGGTGGCGTTTTAGGCGGTGGTTCAACTGCATTAACTGGTGGTGCTATCCCTTCCGCAACTGCTGGTGCAGGGTTGTTTACCAGTGAAGTAGCAACACTACCTACAGTTCAATCTATGGGTGGTGTCTTAGGTGGTGGTTCAACTGCATTAACTGGTGGTATTGCTCCAGAGATAATTGGAGGAATAACTGCCCCTACTATTGGTCAAATGGCTAACAGTTCAAGCATTATTAACAGCATTGCAAGTGCAACAGGTCTTGCCCCAGAAGATATTAAGAACTTTGCACCTTCTGCCATTCAAGGTTTGTTAAGTGCTGGTGGTTCTTATTTGCAATCATCAAGTGCAAAAGATGCGGCTGAAACACAAGCTAATGCACAGATTCGTGCGGCACAGATTGCGGCAGATGCGGCTAGGTTTAGACCTGTTGGCGTAACTACTCGTTTTGGTGCATCTAACTTCCAAACTGATGCGGCGGGTAATGTTATTGGCGCTGGCTATACACCAAGCCCTGAGATTCTTGGTTACCAAAACCGATTGTCTACATTGGCTAATCAGGGTTTAACTGGTGCAGAGGGCGCTCAAGCGGCTTATGCTCCTTTAACTGGTGCGGCTCAGAATCTATTTAGCCTTGGTCAAGGTTACCTTAATAAGAGTCCTGAAGAAGTTGCGGCTGACTACATTACTAAACAACAGGCATTGCTTGCACCTAGCCAAGAGAATCAACTTGCCATGTTGCAGAACAAGTTACAACAACAAGGTCGAGGTGGTTTATCTGTTGCTCAAGGTGGTGCTATGGGTGCTACTACACCTGAAATGCAAGCCTACTACAACTCTATTGCACAAAGCAATTTGGTTCTTGCGGCACAGGCAGATCAAGAGGCTAGAAACCGCATAACTTATGGTGCTGGTTTGTTTGATACTGGTGCTAACTTGCAGGGTAGATTTTACTCTGGTCAAACAGCGGCTCTTGCGCCATTTACCAATCCTATGGATGTAACGTCAGGACTTGAGAGTCTTGCAGAACGACCATTGACTCTTGGCACTTCAATCGGTGAAAGAACTACTGCGGGTGCGGCACAAGCTGGAATGTTGACAGGTCAGGGCATCACCAGTGCGGCTCAAACAATGTCTCCAGCAAATGCCTATTCTTTAGGTGGTAATGTGTTGGCTGGTGTTGCAGGAAGTCCTAATGTTACTGGTGCATTGAACAGAGCATTTGGTGTAACGCAACAACCTACACAACAGCAATTTACATATGATCAACGAACAGGACAATATGTTCCTGTCTCATCAGTATTTACTTAAGGAGAAAAGACAATGGCAAGCGAAATCTTAGGATTGTTCACTACTCCTGAACAGTACCAACAAAATCAGTTAGCACAGTTTCGTAGTCGTGCGTTTCAGGAAGTGCAGTTAGACCCGTTCCAGCAAGCGGCTTTAGGTGCTAGGACTGCTGGTTACCAGTTGGGTCAAGGGGTTGGTAGTGCTTTGGGTGGTCAAGACCCACAGTTGCAGATGATTGCTCGTAGACAACAGTTGGCTAGTCAGTTAGATCCATCTGACCCTGCTTCATACATGAAAGTTGCAAAGATGGCGGCTGATGCTGGTGACCAACAGTTTGCTATAGCTATTGCTAATGCAGGAAGACAAGCGTCTGTTCAGGTTGCACAAGCTAATAGAGAACGTCAAATGGCTATTGCTCCTGATATTCAAAAGTCTCAACAAGTCGCCGTTATTTCTCAGGCTATTAAGCAATATAAGGCATTACCACCAACTCCAGAAACAGCACAAGCTATTGAAACTTTACAACTTCAATTAGATTTCCTTTCTCCTAAACAAAAGCCAGAAGCAACACCTGATGCTATTCAAGTTGCAAGACGGGTAGCTGAACTAGAGACTCAATTGAGCCCTGATGCTGGAGTTGTTTTACCTCCTCAAGTTCGTGCTGGATTAGAGGCAGAACTTAACAATCTTAAAAAACAAGAAAAAGAAAGAAACATTCCATTTGGAACTGAAGCAGAAAGAAAATCTAAAGCAAAGTATGGAAAGCCTTATGCTGATTTAACTTCTGAAGAAGCTGGAATAATAGATAAACTTGTAGAGGAATCTGAGCGAGCAAAAGCAAGGGAAACAAAACCAGAATTTAACATGGGTGGCACAAAAGCTGTTGAACCTAAAGATTGGTTGAAATTTAGCGAATTCATCAACAAAGATCCCTTGATGAGCAGAACATCGTCAGTTCTTTCTGATGCGCCATCTGCAATTGAAACGATTAGAAATTCTACTCAAAACAATTTTTCTTCCGCATCTTTACCTGCCGCAATTGCAAAGTTAACTGGTGAAGGCAAGAATATGTCTAATCAAGACATTGAGCGTTACACCAGAACTGGTGGATTAGACCAAAGAATTGCAGGAGATGTTGTTGGATTCTTTACAGGCAAAAAAACTGATGTTACAAAAGCACAAGCAGAACAATTTGCTGTTGCTTTATATCGTGGCGCATTGCTAGAAAGAAAGCAATTTATTCAAGATCAAGCTGAATCTACAGGATACGATCAAACACCAAATTACAAAAAAACCATTGAGCAACTTGACAAAAAACTAGGTCAATTTAAATTGGTTACTCCTAGTGCATCGAAAACTCCATCTACTCCTGCTCCAAAACCAGAAGATGAAGCGTTAATAAATAAATATTTACCACCCAAAAAACCTTGAGGTAATTATGGCAACTTATGATGAAGTAATTCAGGCATTGCGTAATGCAGATGCGGCTGGAAATGTAGAAGATGCTCGTAAATTAGCAGAGATTGCTAACTCCATGAAAGCCACCCCTGATGAAGTTCCTCCTCAATTAACAATGGTTGGAGATGAACCCCCGCAACAAACAATGTTGGATTATGTTCTTAATCGTGCTCAAGTTGGAGCAACAGGAATTCCTGCCGCTTTAAATGCCGCAAGTGCTATTTATGGTTCTACCTTTGACCCTTCAGGCAGTGAATTTGCAGTTCGACTTCCTCCAGAAGGAACAGGACAACAAGCAATGGATCAGGTTCGTATGGGATTGGGGATTAATCCAAATATGCGCCCTACATCTGGATTGCAAAAATATGCTGGTGCTTTTACTGAAGGCGTAGTTGACCCATTAAATTTAATTGGATTGGGTGGTGTAAAAACAGGACTTGGATTATTGCAAAAAGGTATATTTTCTCGTGAAGGAATAAGAACGGGATTGCAATTAGGTTCGGCTGGTACTGCTGGTGTTGGCGGTGAATTTGGTGCTGAAGTTGGCGGTCAAATAGGAGGAGATACGGGTCAAATAATAGGTGGAATAGGAACGGCTATTCTTTTGGGTGGAGGAACATTAACTGCTGGTCAAAAATTATTTGACAAGGCACAATTTGATCCAAAAGACTTTGATATTGCAGACATGGCTAATGCAGAAGGCATATCAAAAGCCCAAGATTTAGTTAAACAAGCTATTGATGCCGATCCTAACTTACAAGCCAAACTTAAAACTGTGCAAGATAGGGTACTTTTTGTTACTGGTAAACAAGGCACTGCGGCTGTAACAGGTATAGACAACATCACCTTAAAAGGAAAACTAGAACAACTTGCAAGAGATGATTTAGCTTTTGCCACTGAAGTTAAACAACTGTATGCAGATTTAAAAGTGGCAGTTAACAAAAAAGCTAATGAACTTTTTCCTGCTCCAAGTGCAGAAATACCATCAGCTAAAACAAAAATTGCAGAACAAGACATTGATTACGACAAACGCATAGGTTTTATTGACAATCAATTAGACAAAATCACGGCTAATTTAGATATTACTGGCGGTACAAAGCCAGCAGAAATTGGCACATCTATTCAAAATCTTGTTTTGTCTAAAGAAAAAGCGGCTAGAAATGCTTTGCGACCTGAATATGATTCGGTGTTGACGCAAGCATCCAATCAAGGCGCATTGTTGCCAGCACAAGATACTCAATCGTTGCTCAATACTGCTTTTGATTTGTTTAACAAAGACCCTTGGGGTCGAAATTCTGATTTGCTAAAACTTGTTAATCAACAATCAAATAAGTTTAAAGCCTTGCGTAGAATGACATTGCCTGAAGGCGGTCAAGGATTGCTACCTACAACTACAGCGCCTGATTTATCTATGGGAATGGACATTACGAGTCTTGATTCATTGAAAAGGCGTGTTGCTCAAGACATAAGGACAATGCAAGACACAAGCATAAAGGCAAAATTAATTGTCTTACAGCAAAGAGTTGATGAAGCATTAGACAAAGTACAAAACGCTAGTGGAGATATTCAGGTTGATCTCAGAGGAGAAAAAATACCTTTTGGTCAAGCAATGACTAATTTGGATACTGACTATTTTAATAAAGTTGGTGTTCCATTTAAAGATGCGGCGGCAATCCAAAAGATTGGTTCTCTTGAATACTCAGAAAAAATTGCTCCGTTGATTGCATCAAGCCCAACAGCTATGACTCAATTCTTGCGTGTTGCTGGAGATGAAGGCATTGGTTTGGCAGAAAAAGCTGTTATGTCAAAGATGTATAACCAAGCATTAAACAAGAATGGCTACGTTGATCCTGCAAAACTCCAATCATTGTTAAGCAAGACAAGCAACAATGGTGGATATAGTGACGTTATAGATCAACTCCCTGCACTCAAGCAAAGATTAGACAGCGCCACAATTAAAAGTCAATATTTAGCGTCTGAAAAGGTTGCTATAGATGATGCGGCTAAAGAAACAAGAAAAAATTTAGGCGAGAGTTTCTTGTCTAATTATGATAAAGGCGGTGTTGAATCAATTGTTTCAAGGATGACAGATTCAACTGGCATAGGATACAGAAGGAAATTTTTTGTTGATCTAAAAAAACTATCCTCTGATGAGCAAACAAACGTGAAACTTGCCGTTAAAAATGGCTTAGTTAACAGGATGCTCTCTACCAATGATCCATTTGACTATTTAGAAAAAAATCAAGAGGCATTTACTCAAGTGTTTGGTAAAGAACATTTTGGTAATTTAGTTGCATTGTCTGATGTTGCTCGTTTATCCAACAAAATTGACATTGATCAAGTTGTAAAAGGTGTTGCCGCTAAAGAAACATCTGAATTAGAGAAACAAGTTCTTGGAGGAGTTTCTTTACAACGCATCAGTGGTATTGTAGTCAATCAAATTGCAAGTACATTTAACAAGGCTTTTAGAATTACATCTCTGATTGGTCAAGCAAACATTGATCAAGCAACGAAAGATGCTCATAGAACATTGTTTCTTGATGAAAATGGCGTAAAGAAAATTATTGAAGCATCATCAAAAATCATAAGCAAAAAGGGCAAAGAAATAAATCTTAAAGATGCCATCAAATCATTAGAGTTTTCTGATGTTGGTGAAGCAATTGGGTTGGCTACATTGAGATCGGGTTATCTTGGTGCGGCTTCAACACTCAGCAAATCTGAGGTAGTAGAACCACAAACAAAGCCTTTTTACCAATATACGCCCACTGAATAAGGACACAAAATTGACCCAATCTCTATTTGTCTTCTTGCGGCTGGCTTGGTCAAAAACATCCAAGCTGGCTGTGACCTCTATAAGCAAGCTAAAGAGCAGTTTGTCTCTATTAAGCGTACTGCTGATGAAGTTATTGCCATTGGCAAAGAAGTCAAAGGATTTTGGGGTTCATTGCGTAAACTATTTGGCGGTAGTCCCAAGCCTCAAGCTACAAAGTCTGTGGCAAAGGCTAAAAAGTCTGAGTACGTTGCTGTTGACGAAACTCAAGTCAAAGCTGACATCGTTAAGAACCTAACCGAGTTTTTCAAGTTACAGGAACAGTTAGAAGCGCATATCAGGGATTCAGAGGAAAAGGCAAGGACTGTAGTTTTTGCTGATGATGTGAACTTGATGGAAGAAGCCCTAAACAGGGTTTTGGCACAGCAGGAAATGGAGAGGTTGGTAGTTCAGATACGAGAGTGCATGGTTTACCAATCCCCCCCTGAGATGGGCGCTTTGTATTCAGAAGTGTTTAGCATGAGAGACATCATTGCGGCAGAGCAGGAAAAAGCAAGGAAAAAGCGGGATGCAGAATCATGGCTACGAAAGGAAAGGGAGCGACTTCTAGCAGAAAAACAAGCGTACCTGTTGGTAACTTTCCTGTTCCTCCTATACCTATGGATGCTGATAGGTCTGGTAAGCAAGATTGGGAGAACGTAGTGGGATGGATTGCCGCTTGTGTACTTGTCATATTGCTGTTGCCTATTTTGGGTATGTTATACATGGATGTACTGCAAACTAGAAATGAAGCACAAGAGCAGGTTCAGAAGGTTGAGAAACTCAGAAGACAGATTGAGCAGAAAGAAAGGGAGAAAGAGAAATGAACATTTACTGTATTTGGGGCTTATCTATTCTGTTGGTACTGTTGATGGGTTGTGATGACCGCTACCGCTATCCCTGCCAAGACCCATTGAATTGGTCTAATGCTGAATGCAAGCCCCCGATCTGTACCGCTTCTGGTACTTGCCCCGAAATGTTAGTTAAAACCGAACAGGAGAAGAAATGATGGCAACCATTGGATATAAACCTAGTAACCGCCTAAGTGCTGATGAGATTGAAGTCAGAGTATGGGCATTTGTCATTGTGGTCTTGGTGAGCATTCTGTTGGCTTCTATGGGTATGTTTCTGTACTCTGTTTCGTTTGTGCAACAGCCAATGAACGGCAGTATGGCGGCGATTGACAAGGTGTATACACAGCAGATTAGCACCATCATGGTGTTTATTACTGGTGTTTTGGGTGGTGTAGCTGGTAGGTCTGGGGTTAAGGCAATAGCTAATGCGAGTGCCAAGGCTGAAGCCATTGACAACGATGAACCCCCAAAGCCATGAGTTTGTTTAATCCTTGGGTGCTTTTGGGCATCCTTTTGGCGATAGGTAGTTCATTTGGTACTGGTTATCTCAAGGGGTCAAATGATGAGATTGCTCGTCAACAACTTGAGATTGCCTCACTTAATGCTCAAGCAAGGGAAAAGGAGCAAATCCTTGTAACTGCTATTCAGAACCAATCTTTAAAACTTCAAAAGGCAAATCAAGATGCAAAACTTGTTCAACAAAAGCGCAATTCTGATATTGCCGCTGGTACTCTCAAGTTGCGGATTCCTGTCCAAGCCCCCGTCTGCCCCGTACACACCGCCTCAGATGCCCCCGTTGCCAGCGGAGATAGCGTTCAAGCAACAGCCGAACTTGACCGAGAGGTTGCTAAATCTCTTGTCGCTATCACAGACCAAGGAGATGCCAACACAAGACAACTCAACGCCTGTATCGATGCCTATAACGCCGCCTACCAAACCCTGAAAGGAACAAAATGACTCAATTAAGTGCCAATTTTTCACTACATGAAATGTGTAAGTCGGAAACTGCTTTGCGTATGGGGTTTGACAATACCCCTGATGATGAGGCAACAGAGAATCTGAGACTGCTTTGCGAGAATGTTTTACAGCCTGTTCGTGACCACTACGGCAAAGGTGTAAAGGTCAACTCTGCCTATCGTAGTCCTGAGTCCAATGCGGCTGTTGGTGGGTCTAAGACCAGCGATCACTGTAAAGGTATGGCGGCAGACATTGAGATTCCTAGTGTCGCCAATGCTGATTTAGCCCAATGGATTATGGATAATTTGGACTATACACAACTAATCTTAGAGTTCTACACACAGGGTATCCCTGATTCGGGTTGGGTTCATGTGTCGTATGACCCTAATAACCTCAAGAAGCAGGAATTGACTGCTGTTAAGGTGGCAGGGAAGACTCAGTATCTGAATGGACTACAGGCTTGATCTGACTCTTACAGAAGTGTTTGGGGACAAGGTGTTCAAAGAAGATCACCTCCCCGCACTTCTCACATAGCCATGCTTCACCTCGGTCTATGGTGGTTACTTTGTTCCCACGTTGACCATGCCTTTTGCCGTAGAAGGTTCTGATCTTACGAATCATGTAGATGATTTTGCTTTTGAATAGACATTAACCTGTTCTTTAGCCTCAAGATCTATTTTGGCTGGAGTTTGCCTACCATAATTCTGTCCTGTTAACAGTGCGTAACTCTTGAGTTTCTTATCTGTTGTCCAAACACTAGGTTGTCCTCGCCAATCAAAGTCATTCTTTGTTTTGTTCATGTGTTTTCCTTATGTTCTAACAGTCTCTTTTTTAGTCTAGCAATCCTATCCTCGTTGTATTGCATGGCGGCATGAGCATACTCGGCGGCAGTCTCAGCTTCTAATTTGCGTAAGTGTGCGTCTTGTAGTTCTACTTGAATTACCTCTGCGATTGTCTTGGCTCTGAGAATGTCTTTGACGTATTTGATTGTTGTCTCTCTAAAGTTCAAAGTGTTCCCCTTAGTTGCCATCCAAGTACAAAGTAGTTCCAGCGGGTTTGTACGCTTGGGTTGATGTATCTACCTTTGGTTTGCTCTAGTTCTGTATAACCTTTGGCAACCATCATTGCCTCAAATACTTCTTGTGCTTTTTTCATTTCTTCATCCCTTCAATGTAGATTGCCAAGCCATCAATCGTGTCTTTGCCAAAGCCAGTTAGCTTTCTAATCTCTCTAGTAACTTCATCAATTACGTTATTGCGTAGTTCGTCATAGAACTCTTGCGCTGATTTAGGCTTTAGAAAGTTTGCCTTGACAGACTCTTGTCTTTGCTTGGCTTGTCGTTCAATGTCGTTGAATGCTTCATCTTCTTCAGTCATTGTCAGCCTCGTTTTGTAGGAAATAAAGCGCACCAATGAGAATTACCCCAAATGCAATCACTGCAAATGCACCAAACAGCATCAGCATAAAAGTTACGAGTACATCCCACATTAAAGTCTCCTTTATTTGTCCAAAAATTTAGAGTTCATAACTTCGGTGTAGCTGAAGTATTCCTTAAAACATTGGGGCAAAGATACAGTCTCAGTGCTGTAACCTTCCACCACGTTGTTGTAAGTAAATACTTTCTTAGGTATCCGTACACCACTGTGAACAAAGTCCCTACCTAAATCTGTTGGTCGCCACGTTCCTGAATATTTAGAATCCGAATCTTCTGATCTAGGCTCACGCTCCACCAATCCCCACCACTTCAACGTAGCCAATTGGTTTGAACGCACCAACCATCGGGGTGCGGTATTTGGTACATCAACCCATCCCAAATTATCAGCCTGTGCTTGACACAACCACATTAAAGACTTTGCCATTGTCTCGTTGATTGATCTGCCATAAATTCTTCCCCATCTATCACACACAGGGCAATGAGTGCCATCATGCTCAATAGCCATGCGCCAGCTATCTCTTAGACTGTTTAAACAACTATCTTCCATATCAACTCCTATCAATTAAAAAGTTAGTGGGTACTCACTTACGTTTTCCCCGTTGGTTTACATCAGAAAGGCAGGTCTTCATCCATGTCTTCAATGGAAGACTTCTTCTTTGGTGAGGAAGTATTGGCTTCTTCTTTAGGACTTACTGCAAGACCCATGAATTTGCCTGATTTACCCTCTTTAATCCAAGCTGAGAGCCAGTAAGACTGACCATCAACTGTGATGTTTCCCTTGTAATCGGGCTGGTTGCCTGTCTCTTTTTTGTCGTTCTTAAAGAGGACACCTGAATTGTCACGCTGTTCCATATTTACACCTTGATTTCATTGAGTTTTTTAACCTTATCATCCACTTCCGCAAGAAACTGGATAACCTCATTTTCGAGTTCTGCAATATACCTATCATTGCGCTCGATTCTTTTGATGAACAGTTGTAGGTGTTCAGGCATTCGTGGGTCGAAACTCACAAATTCGCACCAACTTCTATCTGCACACCGCATCTGCCATTGCATTTGATCGTAATATTTCTTTGCTGGCTCATCTCCCAAAATGGTATCAATGTGGGTTGCTGTATTGGGCGCTTTTATCTCTAGGCATCCATCATCACCCACCAAGCCATCAGGAGAGGCGGCAGACATGGGAATAGTTGGATGGTCAATAGCACCTACCTGATTTACCATGTTGCCTGTTTTCAACTCATACGCCGCACGAGCAAAGGGTTCATTCTCAATTCCCCACTCCATAGCCGCATTAGTGTAGGACTCTGCCACTTGGTTGGTCATACGCTCTACTACCAGTTGAGCCATGTAGTTAGTCCTGCTTGTGCTGTAGCCTGACTTAGTTTTGGCAACAATGTCAGAGATGCGAGAGGCAGTTGCTTTACCGCAACGCTGTGCAAACCATTCGGGTGTGCCTTGTTCTACATCGCTCATACTTCCCTCGCTTTCATCATGTGGTCTGCCACCTTGTAAGCACTTGATGCAACATCATCAAAGAAAGTATCTCTGTCAATTAACGCTTGCATAGCTTTTGCCGCAAAGTAATCACGCAATGTCATGCCGTTATATTGAGATAATTCTCTACCCCATTTAAAGGCAACTGGAAATGCTGGTGCATTTTTCATTTGTGCGTAGTTCATTTCAATGCTCCTTTACGCTTTTCTTTTGCATCAATTACCTTTTTCTGCCAATTTTTATCACCAGTGCAAGAAGCGTAAGCAGTGCTGTATACATTTTTCAATTCCTCTAAAGTTGATGCGGCATCAATAGCCGCCAAGTGGTCAATCATCAAGCCTACATCTACTGTTTCAATGTTGCCTGAACCTGTTGTTGAATCAAGTGCATCATGTTCAACAATCTCCATTGCTGTCACCCAAAGATAGCGTCTTTGGTAGGTTTCAACTGCACCAATGTTCTGCACTTCATGGCAACCTTTAAGAGCCGCAGATCCAAAGGGTGAAGTAATGACAATCCCGCCACCGCCATCAACGTCAATGATTAACAGTTCTGCTTGTTCTTTGGTGAACGTCACTATGCCGATCAAACCAATCTCATCAAATATTTCCATGATTGGGTGTAGGAAGTCGCCAAGTTCAAAATAGTTGTATCCAGCAAACTTATTGTGTCCTGACTTCTTAAGAACTTTTGCTCGTAGCTTTGCTCTTGCTACTATTAATTTCTTGTAAACGCCCATGTCGGGTTTGCTTTGTTCGTTCATATTCACTCCTGTTTAAAATTTTGAAAAGTTTTTGAAATGTTTGTGTTGATTGAGTCCGTGTAAACAAACTCGGATTTCTTGTCAGTCGCTCTTTTGGTTGGGTACACCTTTCTGTAAGTTGAAGATTGTGGATGCAATAGCGAATTGGGTATCAAAGTCAAAGTCGTTAAGTTTGAACCAAGTTCCTGATTGGTCGCAACAATCGACTTCATCGCCTTTAGGCTTTGTGCAAAACGGGCAAAAAAGTTCATCTTGGTTTTCCTCTAAGATTGCGGCGATAGTGTGTTTGAGTTTCATCTGTTCCCCTTATATTCATCTCTGAGCCATAGAGTTCTCAGGATACGCAATTCATCATCAGAGTCAACAGATGGTGTTTTAATCTTGTCGTAAAGGGCAAGTTCAGCCCTGCGTTGCATCTTATTCTCTATACGTTCTTTGATGAAATGTTGGGCATACTCCCAATCGTCTGATTTGATGGCTAGAGGGATAGCCACAGAGCCTTGAATGGCATCCATAATGTCGTCATCGTTGAGTTGCTGGTAGGCTTCCCACTTGGCTTTGTTAGATGCTGTCAAGAATAATCTCCTCAATCTGTTTTTCAATTGATTTAGATTCCTTGCTGGAGAGGTCATCAGTTATATTAATTCGTTGGTTGCCAACCATAAGGTAAGCTGACCAAATGAACTTATCGTAGACTCCCTCATAGGGAGCATATTCGGGGTCGTATTCCCATTCGACCCAAGTCTTGATCTCTATCTCAAGATCGCAAAAGTCTATATCGAATTCCATGTTGAAGCCTTTCAAAGTGTTGGTGGAGAATTCGTAGTGTGTCACACTTCTTAGTGTTGAACACTAGGATATACCCTAATCAGTATTTAGCCTTTGCATCCTTTGCAATCGCATGGAACAACCCACCACCTAATATCATCTTTCATATCTTTAATGGTGTCATATCCCCTAACGTGTTCTATGGCACATGGGTCGTTGTCAAACCTAAATCCATGTGGAAGATTAAGTATGTAAACATCAGGCTCATCAGTGTCTACATCTCTTGCAAAATTTAACTTGTATTTCATGGTTTCCCTTTACGCCTGTTAAAGAACTGGACTAGATTTTTTACCTAGTGATATTATTATATCGTAGTGTTGAACACTATACATCAGTATAAACCCTTGTTTTTAAACAATTATTTCTATTGATAATAAAAAATCAATAGTTTTTTTCTTGTAAAAAGTTAGTAAGCACTTACTTGCCAATAAAAATTATTAGTAAAAACCCTGATTGTGGTATTTGTATAACACTACACAATCACGCCTCTATGCCAAGACCTAAATCAGACTTAACTGGACAGACAATTTATGTTGCTGTACGCACTACGCCCTCTCTTAAAGAGGAGTTCAAACGACTTGGCGGGGCTTCATGGCTACGCCGATTCTTATCCCAATCTATTGAAAAAAATAGACAACAGAAAAAGACTTGATACAATGTTTTGAAACGTGGCTAGGGAATGCAACCCGAAAAGGCGATTCGTTACCGCCCTGCCAATGTTTCATCAGTAACGACAACCGACAACGTGAGGTTTAGCATGAAACTTATACCCAAAAATTGGGCTGTATTCCAGCACTACAAAGACCGCAATCCACCTTGGATAAAACTCCATCGTGAAACTCTAAACGACAGAACATTTATGTGCTTGCCGATTGCTAGCAAGGCGCTAGCGCCATTGATGTGGTTGCTAGCATCAGAGTCCAAAAATGGTGTTTTTGATGGGTCAGTCGATGACCTCATGTTCAGACTGCATATCACTAAGAAGGAATACGATGATGGTGTTAAGCCATTGATTGATAAGGGATTCTTTGAGATTGCTAGCGGAGTGCTAGCGGAGTGCTTGCAAGATGCTAGACCAGAGACAGAGACAGAGACAGAGACAGAGACAGAGACAGAGACAGAGACAAAGAGAGAGACAGAAGCCAAAAAGTCCACAAGAGGCTCACGCCTCTCTGCTGATTGGGTTTTGCCAAAAGAATGGGCAGATTGGGCTAAACAGGAAAGACCTGATTTAGATTTGTGGAGTGTAGGAGAGCAGTTTAGAGATTACTGGAGTGCAAAAGCGGGTTCAGGCTCTACAAAGCTGGATTGGCAAGCAACATGGCGTAATTGGGTAAGAAACCAAAAGCAAGTGTTTAAACAGGCTGACATTGCTAGAACGACAGTACCATCAAGCTCACAGCGTGATCCTGCCCTTGCAAAACTTGATGAAGATTACAAGAATGCCAAGCCAAACCCTGAGATTCTTGCCAAAATTAAAGAAGCACTTAGGGGTAAAGTAGCATGACGAAATATGAAGCCAATAGATTACTGGACAGACACAAAGAAACCAAGGAACTTAGCTACCTTGACGCCACAAGAATGCTTGCAATTACTGGAGACTATCAAGCAGATGGAAGCGAAAGAGTGGATAACGAGATACAAGAGGAAGTTTCAAGAAGTTGGGACACAGGGCGTTTCTTCATGGTGGTGGCAGACATTGCAAGATATAGAGAAAAAACGAGGCTTACCAGCAACCAATGATCTGCGTAGACGCATGAACATAATCAAAAGGGGATGAAATGGTGTATTTAGGTATTGATACTGGTGTTGCTAATGGCGCACTTGGGGCGATTAATCACAATGGCGAATACGTTGATTCGTTCATGATCGACCATAAAGACAAACACATTCTTGCCTTGGTGTTTAAAAGCAGAATCCTATCCATAGTTGACCCACGAGAAGGCGCTGAAATCTGTATGGAACAGGTGCATTCAATGCCAAACCAAGGGGTTAGTTCAACCTTTGCGTTTGGTCGTGCTGTTGGGGTCATTTCAGCAGTCTGTGAATTGACAAACTACCCTTTTCACCTTGTTACACCTCAACGATGGAAAAAGCACTTTGGGCTAACAGCAGACAAAAACGAGGCATTGGACAAGGCTAGAGAATTATTTCCAAAGGCTAAAAGCACATTAAAGTTGAAGAAGGACATTCACAAAGCAGAGGCATTACTGATAGCCGAATACTGGAGACAATGCAATGTCTGAAGTTGACGACAAAAAAGGTGTAGTGGTGAAATTTGACCCGATTGAATACGAGGCACTTAGGGCAATAGGTGAAGGAAACATAAGCGAGGGTTTCAGGGTTTGCCTTAGATGGGCAGTCCATTTTCACGCCATTGGTTTGCGCTCAGATGATGACTTGAACTATATCGGGCTTTGCACAGTGGCAGATTAGTGCCTTAAAGGGGTTTTTAATGGCATGGGAATAGCAGGGTAGCAGTAGGCAAGAAAAAAGCCCCGAAGGGCTTAAAATTGAAAAGTGGTCACTAACTTAGTGTTCTGTGTATGGTTCAAAGTCTTTTAACCATTCGTTAAATTCTTCAATTTGTTCTTCTTCAGTGGCAAACCACAAGCATTCCATTACTTCATCAAACCCATCGCTTTCGTTGATTATTTCAATGACAAAAGGAAATTCAGGGTTATATTTTGGGTCATAAAATTTATGGATTTTCATTTTTAAGCCTTTTCAATGTTGTACTTTTGGCGCAATGATGCAATGGCGCAAGCATCTTGCTTTTCTGTCAAAATAAATTGATTGTGTGGCGGTTTTTGGTACAAATTAATGGGCATTATGCCTGTCAAATGCCAGCCACTTGATTTTCTTTCAAGTCGGATACTTGTGCCAGTGCGTGAATATTTATAGCTATGAGTAACAGTCTTACCCGAATAAGCAATAAATTTAGCACCTACTGCATCTTTTTTCAGAATGCCTAGTTTTTCAAGACCTGATTCAGCATCTTGAACCACTTCTGCAATTTGCGAATAATCTGTAAAAGTGTGTTCTTTAGATTTGCCATTAACTAATGAGAGTGCAGTTTCAACAGCTATACAAATGGCAGAGGGTAAAAAATACACAATCCCCAAAGGGTCGGGAGTCGTGCTAGTACCTTTTTCATGCCCAAATTTTAAATTAATACTTTTCATTTTGAAGCCTTTCGGAATAGGATTTTTAACAATAATGCAATTGTGGCGAACATCATGCCATTTCTAAGATTAGCAGGGCATCAGCTTTGCACTGCTCAACTTGGTCAAAATCAAGCCCTTGGGCTATGCTTTCAGCCAAGTTAGATGCTTGGGTTGCCTTTTCATCATTAGGCGCAATAAGTGCCAATATAAGGGCTTTGGTAAGTGCTTGGGATTGTGTCATGCGATCACCTTTTGAAATTGTTTTATCTGCCATGCACAGGCATAGTGCCAAGTACCAAGTGCATCAATGACTGAAGTCAACTCATAAACAGGAAATTCACTAAGGTCTAATTTATTGATATGACAAGAAACTATCTTAGCTACTCTAACCTTGGAAATATCGCAAAATGTATTATCGTAAGCCTCTACAAAGGCTTTTTGTTCGTCTAAAGTCATGGTTACACCTTTCAAAGTTAAAAAACCCCTTACCTACACTGTAGGCAAAGGGTAAGGGTTTTCAGTATTCGCTAGTCAACAAATGAGTCCATGCAGTCCCGTTATACATTGCATAAGTTTTCATTTCATCCATCGGAAAATCAGTCAAAGGGATATATTGGGTCATCCAAATTAACCCATTGCCATCGTCTAAGGTCAATTCGGCATCAGTTTCACCGATTTTCTTAAGTTTTACAGATACGAATTCAGTGTTTTCGTTTAACCCTTGTGTAGTCAAATGACTATCAATAGCATCAAATAGCCAATATGCCCCTGCCACTTCAGCCAAGTATTTACATCCATCAGTAAGCACTGATTTTGTAAGAGAATTCCATCTATAGAGGTTTTCTGACCCATAGAATTGAGACAAATCAATTTCGTTTTTCGTTTCCATATTTGCACCTATCAAAAAAACACAAGGAAAGCCCTTGCAAGCCCTTACATTGTCAAAATGCAAGCCAAAGCCCTAGGGTTTAGGGCAATGGTTTACACTTTATGCGGTTTCAGTTTCAAGTGCTTTAACTGTAGGCTTTTTGCACCATGCGGGAATGCTAGGGTTTAAACAATTATCACGCATCGGCATGATAATACCTACAAATAATTCAGTGCAATCAAGGGCAACAATGCCACTATCAGTGCCTCTTTGCATAATGGAAACTGCTACCCCTGTAGGCTTTTTAATGCCACTTAAATCACTAGCACAATCAAAAAATGCCATAACGTAATCGGGGTTATAAGTGCTAGGTTTTATATCAGCATCATCTAATTTGCTAGGCAAAACTCTATCACAATGGGGAAAACTACCATCTAATGCTGAAAATTGCATAGTTGAATTATCGGGTTGAATCACTGTTATTTTTATGCCATCTACAGTGAAGTGTAGGGTTTCATTACCCTGTTTAGCAGTGCCAAATAGGGTTTTCAGTGCATCATTAGGAATGATTACACTGTTTTCACCATTTACAGGGGTTTCATCTATTAAAAGTCTACCTAGGATATGACCATTGGTTGATTCTAAGTATGTTCCCCTGTTATTTTGAACAACATGGATACCACACAAATAATAACGAACGTCTTTAATGGCACTGAATCTAGACAATGCTTTCAGTTGTTTGCGTTGAATTGAAAATTTCATATTAAAGCCTTTTTAGTTGAAAATGCCTAGGAAAATGCCTAGGTGATAGGATACTGTTACCAATACCCTATACCCTAGTTTTTAGCCCCATATCCCAATTATTAGCATTAAACAAATAAACCCTGTTAGGCTTACCCCTACTATGATTTTGTCGATTTTTTCCATTATTGTGCCTGATCTTCAGCATAAGCTGATTCGATACGCTCGTTTGTATCATCGCAATACAAGCCAGCATCTTCCCAATTTATGTCGCACGCAATTACTTGCCAGCCATCATTAGAGTCGTTTTCAATAGAATCAATAATTAGGTGTTGATTGTGCAAAGCTGATTTATAAGACAATGCCGCACCATCGGAGGTTACAAAATATCTAGGATAACCCCCAGGCCATGCATAGGGTTCGCAAATGTCGGTTTTAAATTGTTGAATTGTATATTTCATGTCTACACCTATTAAGTTAAAGATAAACCAGTGATACGAAAGCATTTGCCATTGGACAATTCAACATCTATTGTGCCAAAGGGGTGAATTTTTATGACTTTGACTTGTTGCACTTTGCCAAAAATCGGCATCATGTAAATTTGATTGATTTGCAGTTTCATTGTGAACACCTATTGAATGATTGAAGATTGATTGTGTGATAGTGTTAAACACTATACCATAGGGATAAACCCTAGGCATAGCATTATTTTTACTGAATAGGTGTAGTTTGCGATACATGGAAAACAGTGCTAGACCTACACAATTTTGTAGGGTTACCAGTGACTTTATCTTTTGCGTCAATATAGGTAACTACTTTGACCCCATGCTCTCCCTTGTTGACTTGACGACCTAGTGCTTTCCATGCGTTATAGGTGAATACATTCTCCCTAGGAATAATTTCACTAGGGCTTATTCCCTTTGCAGTAAACCCTTGCATGATGCTAGGGATATTGAGCAGAGAATCACCATTTTTTGCCCTTGCAAGGCTTTCCATTTGTTGCAGTTGTTTATCCATTTTTAACACCTATCAAAAAAGTTAATGAAATTCCTAGGAAAAACCTAGGGCATAAACCCCTACAAGTAAGGGTCTATAACCTAGAATTTAAGCCTTTGCAAGTGTTTTAATGGTCTCAAATTCTGCAAGGGTAACAATGCGAACACTTCCCTTAACCTCGTAAAGGTTCCAGTTATTTGACGATATAAATTTAACTGCTTGAAGATAGGTTAATGGGATTGTCCTATCAGTCCAAGTGTCATCATAGTCATTATGCCTAATGACAATATAGTCTTTTTTCCAAGCATTACTTTTCATTTTTAAGCCTTTCAAAAGTAAGCCCCGAAGGGCTTGGGTTTAGATGTTTGTCTTGTATTTCTTGATAAATGCCTTAAGTAGCCGAATGTCTTTTTTGGCTATCTCATTAGATTCAGGGTCATCACCTAAACGCATCTCATCGTTATTGATGTGACCATCCTCAAAGTATGTTGCAAGGCGATATTCTGCCTCTTTAACAATCTCTGCGTCCGTGTAATCCGTGGGTTCTTTTTTGTCATCGGCACAGATACACTCAAATGCAAATTGCATCTCAGGTATAGCCAGTGCTTGATTAACTATTGGTCTCATGTTTAAGCCTTTTGAGTTTATCGTCCGAAGTGTGGACACTTTTACTAATGCACATACCATGCCAGTTTTGCAGTTTCAACAAAATCAAGCCATGCGATGATAGTGCTCACTAACAGAGCGCACCAAACTGGTGATGTTAGTAAACACTCTGCACCAAAAAAGGGATGTTAGTAAATGCTATTCACCAAGATGGTGCAATATCGAATTGCCGTGAAATGGCGTTTCATAATGTGAAACCTAATTTATTGTATTCTGAATTCGGTGTGTATATGACTAGAAGTTATAAGGTATGGCGATTATGGTGCATAAACCCCATATACCCGTTGCTAATGAATTATCATTATCACTAGCATTACCCGACCACCTAGTCGGTTAACTCATTCCGCATTATGAAACGTGTCTTATGTTAGTTGGTGCTTACTTTGATGGGGGGGAGGGGTGGTGGTGTGTGTGTAAATATTTGTGTACCCTCCTCCGCATAAGTTAAGCCAATCTTAGCGTTTAACAGCAATGGCTATCTGGATTAGGTAAGGAGTTGGTTGACAAATAGGATAGACACCCGTGAGTGGGAGTATCCTTTTAAAGGAGAGCCTCTCGTTTATCTAAGTTAGAGAAGGTTGTCAGTCCTTACTCTCCACGCTACTAGCCCCGTTCAAGTCTTGTGCTTTACTTGAGAACTACATGGTTCACTACGTTTATCCTACTTGGTCGGCTCAACCGCATAGAGGG
>Ga0049083_10000106_pt1 | contig 23708 bp, 11 predicted proteins | sample GreLakmeMI27MSRF_FD_66719 | JGI IMG/M metagenome (GOLD analysis project Ga0049083, IMG submission 66719) | Freshwater lentic microbial communities from great Laurentian Lakes, MI, USA - Great Lakes metaG MI27MSRF | ecosystem: Environmental > Aquatic > Freshwater > Lake | place: Great Lakes...
CCTCGGACTTGGAAACTCCCAATGCTGGGCGCACCAGCGCCCGCGCGGCGCCGCCATGCGCGCGGTGCACTGACTGGCTGTGTGTGTCCCGGCGGGCAGGCTCGTTGGTGGAGCGAGCGAGCTTCTTCGTGGCGGGCCGGAGCACAGATGTCAAAGTCGTATTCGCTGGGCGCGGCCGCCGACCTGGCCCAGGCACGCACCGCCGCGCGCGCCAGCCTGCCCGTGCTGCTCTCTTTGCGCGCGGCGCGGCGCGATATGCTCTGGCGCGGGCGTTTGACCGCCTGGTGGTTGTGCCACCTCCTGCTGACTCTCCTCGGCCAGGTTGCGCTGTCGCACGCGGTGGGCAGCAAGTACAACAAGGCGCGTGCTGCGGCTGGCGCTGCGTCTGCGCAGCTGCGGTGTCGCGCGGCAAGGCTTGCTTGCGCTCAAACTTCAACGAGGGTTTGCAGCACTCACACGCACTGCAGGAGCTGGACATCGCCATCGTGAAGGCCACCAATCACGACCCGGTGGTGCCAAAGCAGAAGCACGTGGTGAGCATCTACAACTCGTGCGGTCGCAGTGACAGCAGCCGCGAGACCGTGCGCCACCTGCTTGTCTCGCTGTCGGAGCGCGCGCAGGGCAGCTCCGAGTGGCTGGTGGTGCTCAAGTGCCTCATGGTGGTGCACCGCCTGATGCGCGAGGCTGAGGGCGAGCGCTTCCGCAGCGTGCTGGCCGAGTCTCTGTTTGGCTCGCGCGGCCGCGACAACGGAGAGCGTCGCCGCGACACGTCATCAAACAGCGGCCCCTCCCTGGCGCTCTTCAACCTGGGCGGCTTCAAGGACGAAAGCAGCCCCGAGGCGTGGGAGATGTCCGGCTGGGTGCGCGCCTACGCCCTGTACCTGGAGGAGCGCGTGTCGGTGCTTGCCGACACGCGCTGCGACCCGCAGAGCGAGACCCAGGCTGGGCCCAGCTGCGTGAGCGCATGGAACATGCAGCAGCTCATGGCGGGGCTGCCGCGGCTGCAGGCGCTGCTGCGCCGCCTCACGGACGCGCTGCCGCGGCTGCCGCGACTGCACCCGGTGGCTGCTGCGGCGGCGGCGGACTGCCTGCGGGAGGTGCGCCTGCTGTACAGGGCCGTGTCCGAGGCCGTGCTCAACCTGGTGGACAAGTTCTTCGACATGGCGCCGCAGGACGCGGCGGCGGCGCTGGACATGTACCGCCGCGCCGCCAGGCAGGTGCAGGACCTGAACGGCTGCCTGGGCGCGCTGCGGCAGCACGAACAGCTGGCAGCCGAGATGACCCGGGTGCCGTACCCGTTCAACCCGCCGCCGTCCGACTTCCAGAAGGTGATGGAGGACTACATCAACGGCGGCGCGGGCGGCGGCGGCGGCGGCGGCGGCGGGCTGAAGCGCAGCGGGTCGTTGCCGGGCACGGGCACGGGCAGCCCGCCCGTGTTCACGCTCGCCACGCAGCAGCAGCACCTGAGCACACAGCAGCAGCCGCTGCCTGCGGTGCCCCCCCGGCGCAGCTCGGAAGCAGCAGCGCGCGGGGCGGAGGTTGACCTGTTTGGCACGCTGCAGGCTGACTTTGCACCCGCGCCAGCCGCAGCCGCGGCGCCCGTGCGAGCGCAGCAGCAGCAGCCTGGCCTGTTCGACCTGCTGGGCGGACCCTCGCCCGCTGCGGCGCAGGCGGCGCCCGCCTTTGCGCCCACCTTCGCGCCCACCTTCGCCGCCCTGGCGCCGGTGCCTGCACAGCCGCCTGCGCGGGCGCCTCTCAACCTGGACAGCCTGTACGCGGCTGCGCCCGGCCCCGCCGCGCACCACCCTCCGTACGGCGCAGTCGTGCCCTACGGGCTGGCGCAGCCCCAGATGGGCGGCCCTGTGGCTGGGTTTGGGGGCGCCTCCTTCGACCCTTTCGGCGGCCCCACTCAGCAGCAGGCGCGCCCGGGCAGCGCCAGCACCCAGATGTACCCGGGCGGCTACCCGCAGCAGCCGGGCGTGCAGGCGCAGTACAGAGCGCCTGCGCCGCCGCAGAGCGCGTACGGCGCGCCGCCGCCCGCGCCCTACGGCTCGGCGCCGCTGCAGCAGCTGGGCTTCGCGCTGCCGGCGCAGCAGGCAGACCCCTTTGCGGCCTTCTCGGGGGGTGGCTTCGGAGGGGCGCCCCCCGCGGCAGCGGCGGCGGCGGCGGCGGACCCGTTCAGTGGGCTGGGAGCCGCCTTTGGAGCGCAGCAGCAGCAGCCGCAGCCGCAGATGTTCGGGGGCGCGCGCCCGCCGCTGCCCTCCACAAATCCCTTTGCGTGACAGTGATACAATACATACAGCGCATGCAGTGTCCCTGGCTGGCGCGGCACCCAGGCCGAAAAGACTCTTGCGTTCGCGGATGGTGGACAGGCGATGCGCGATTATCACGCTGGTTCGCCCACCCGCCGCGATGAGCTTGTCCAGAGCAGCCTGCAACACTCTAAATTCTATCCATCCGTCCACCACCGCACCCACAACTCAGCGGTCTCCTCCCAACGCGCAGTCTTCCGCAGCAACACCTTGCTACTTGTCCTTGTGCGTCTCCTCCACCAGGGTGCCGATGCGGAAGTCGTCCAGGATGTCAAACACGCGCGTCGGGTGCTGCGGCCCGTGGAAGCCCTTGGTGGAGTCGCGCCTGCGGGACGGGGGGATGCTCAGCTGCTGGCGTGCGCAGGAGAAGCAGGGGAGAGCGGCTGGGAGAGCGGCGGGCACCCCACACGCACCCCGCATTTCTCAAAATGGCGTCCCCGCCCGGATGCTCCTCCACATACGAGGTCACATCGTACACCTTGCCCTTGACGATGATCCACAAGTCGCGCTGGCAGCGCGGGCGCGGGGCGTCGGTGAGAGTGAAAAGGAAAGCCCGCTCAAAGGCTCGCGTGGGCGCAGAGGGCCGTGACGCCGCGCCGGCGCTGCGCCGCACCTCGCTGGCGTGCTGTGCAACCTCCGCGGCCGTGTAGCGCCCATCCTTGCCCCTCCCAGCGGCCTGCTTGCCCTGCGCAGCTGCGCCCACAGGCGGCTTCATGCTGGGCGCTCTCTCCGGCATTTTGGACAGCAGCGTGAAGAACAGCACCACCACCACCAGGAAGACCACGCTGGCGTTGGCGCAGGAGATCATCAGCTGCTCGAAGCCGCTTGACACGTCCGCTTGGCGCATAGCCCTCAGCAACTCCGGGTCCACGGGCGCCTGGTGCGCGGGCTCGCGCATGCCGGGCAGGCCCATGGTGCACTGGCGACGCGGGTGTAGCAGACAGGTTCGGCGGAGGGCGCGCTCGTGTGATTTTTGGCGGTCTGCGCGCGCCACAGTCCGTCGTACAATGACGTATATCAGACGTAAACGCTCCTCCAGTGCGCTGTTGGGAGCGCTATCGGATGAGGTGACGCTCCTCTGATGCTGAAGCTGCTCAGGGGTGCCGCTGCGGCGCCGGAGCCTCCCGCCAGCGTGCTGGCGGACTGGAACGCGTATGCTACCTCCGGCGCAGATGAGGAATCGGTTCTGGCGCCCCTGTCGGCGGTGACTGGCCGCATCGGCGACGCCGCGCGCAAGGTGAAGGAGAGCGCTGCGGGCGCCGCCGCCAACGTGCCCAGCGGCAGCTCGCTGCAGCTGGCTGTGATGCTGTTCAGCGCGGGCGGCGCTCTGCTCCTCATTGCGTTCTTCGTGGCGCTGCCCGTGCTGGTGCTGTCGCCCGGCAAGTTCGCGCTGAGCTTCACGCTCGGCAACGGCCTGGTGCTGAGCGGCACGCTGGCGCTGTCGGGCGTGCGCGCCAGCTGTGCGCACGCCTGCTCGCCCGAGCGCGCGCCTCTGTCCTGCGCCTACGCAGCCACGGCGGGGGGCACGCTGTACAGCGCGCTGAGCCTTCACTCCTACCTGCTCTCGCTCCTCTGCTCCGCCCTGCAGGTGGCCGCGCTGGCCGCGCTCGTCGCCTCCTACGTGCCCGGGGGGCTGCACGGCCTCAGGCTGCTGGCCAGCACGGGCACGCGCGCGCTGGGCGGAGTCGCGGCGGCAGCCTTCAGCAAATGAAGCGCGGGAACGTCTTTACCCTCCACACAGCACGCTTGCGAGCTCCTGGACGCACATATAGCGTCAGGTGGCAGCACGTGGCATGCAACAATGTGCAGCAGACTACTGTTACGGGCGCACAACGCTCCCCTCGTTTGTGTGTTGCTCCGTTCCCTCAGTCAGTCCACGGCTGCGAATCGTGTCTCCTTCGCCAGCCATGGGCGCCGCCCTGTCGCGCTGCAGGCGCGCCGAGGAGTCTGAAGGCGTGCGCGTGTCGAGCAGCGCTCCTTCGCTACCGTGGCTGCGCGCCCCCGACGGCTCTCTGGGCGTGCGCAGCGCAGACCTTGTGCGCGACTGGGCGCTGGTTGGCGACGCCGCGCGCTTGTGCGGCCTGGCGGGGCTGTCTGCGACGGAGGTGCGACGCTACTGGCAGCGGGCGCGCGCCGGCAGCTTCCACCCGGACGAGTTCGCACAGCCTGCTGCAGCAGCGGCGCTCGCCTCGTCGGTCGCACAAGAACCCGCGGCGCTGCTGGGCGCGGCGGGCGCAGCGCCGCTGGGTTATCTGCTGTCCTGGAGCCCAGGAGGCGCCGCTGCCTCTGCTCCGCCGCCCAAGCGCCAGACCGGCAGACGCGCCAGGACGGCCCCTGTTGTTGCTGTGCCTGCGGCCTCTCCGTCGCCGCTGCTGCTCTGCGTGTGCTGTGGCGCTGGCACGCTTGATGCGCTCGCGGTGGATGACACTGAGCTGGTGGCCCTTCCCATCGGCCGCGTGAGCGCAGAGCTGGCTGAAGCCTCTGCGCAGCTGCTGGCCGAGCTGCTGCACCGCCTGCGCTGTCAGCCCCCCGGGCAGCCTCCCCGCCAGGTGCTCTTCACCGGCCACGGCATGGGCGCAGCCGTCGCAGCCGTCGCAGCCTGCCAGCTGGCCGCCTTGCAGCCCGGGTTCGGCGTGTGGCACATCGGCTTCGGCTGCCCCAAGCCGGGCGATGCAGCCTTTGCGCAGCGCTTTGCAGAGTGCGTGGGGCTGCGCCTGCAGCTGCGACACGGCCGAGACTGCGTGCCAAAGCTGCCCGCGGGCGTGCTCTGCGTGCCCTGCGGCACGCCGCTGCACCTGGGCCGCGCAGACCCGCAGTCAGAGGCTGTGCCGGTGATGAGCGATGGGTTGGCAGACCATGCGCTTCATAGGTACATACAGGCGCTGGCTGGACCGTCGCCCCACATAGCAGCCATCGCCCCGCAAAGGCCAGAGCACTCCTCCGCGTTCGCTATGCCCGCCATGCCCGCCTTTCCGCTGGAGATGCTGCCGCCCGACCAGGCGTTTGCAGCCCTGGCCAGCGAGAGCATGCGGCTGCATCAGTCCGCGATGGGCTTCTGGGGCGGATTCGGAGGGGCGGTGGGCGGATTCGCAGGCGATGCGGTGAACAGCGTCAACGGGGCGGTCAACGGGGCGGTGGCGGCGGCTGCGGCGGCCGTGCCGCCGCCGTCATCATTCGACAACCTGCTGCGCGGCATGGCGCCCGAGCAGCCTGCACCTGCACCTGCTCCGACTCCGCCCGCTGCCGACGAGTGCCGGCCAGAGGCTGCACCGCCTTCGAAGCTTGAAACACACAAGAAGCAGGGCATGAGCAAGAAGGCGCGGCCCTGAGCCACGCGGCTGTGCAGAGCTTCTACGGCGATTGCAACCGCAACCAGGCAGCCTGCGCGCGCGCCAGACGCAAACACGTATAGTATCAACCTCCGTTTAGCTTTACACAGCAAAGTTAGGCTCTTCAGCAGCCTTGCGCCAGCCCATCGCTGAGGGCAGCTCCCAGAAGACGGGCGTCATGGCCCAGGTGATCCAGGCCACCATGATGCTCTCTGCGGTGATGCTGAACTGCATGCCCTCCCCGGCAGCATCCCGCCACGCAATGTAGACGTCTACGGACAGCAGCGCCCATGCGATGGCCACCGCGATGACGTTGAACCAGGCCATGGGCGGGAAGCCGCCGCCGTAGGCCTCGCTGCTCGCCTTGAAGCGGGGGTTGCGGGAGGGGTCCATCTCCCCCTTGACCAGCATCCAGAGCGCAGTCATGAACACGGGCGTGTAGACGTACATGCTGCGGATGCTGTGCATCACGTCCACCCAGCGGCCCATAGGAAAGATGCAGCCGAAGCAGAAGAAGACGATGATGGTGCACATGATGATGCCGATAAAGATAGGCACCGTGTGGTCGTCATGGTAGTCCAGCAAGATCTGCTGCAGGATGGTGCAGTACATGAAGCCCATGGCTGCGCCTGGGATGACGGTGTAGACGGCCATGGGCAGCCATGCGAAGAGGGCACCGTTGGACATTCCGGGCACGCCTCTGCGCACGCGCTCGTCCCACTCTGCGCCCCAGATGGGCTTGATGGGCACGCGCTGCAGCATGAAGCGCTGGTACCAGACCTGCTGCACCTGGCCCGCCGTCCAGCGCAGGCGCTGGTCGAAAAACTCGGCCAGCGTGGTAGGTGACAGCCCCTCCACCAGGTTGGCGGTGATGAAGCGCGACTGCCAGCCCGCGCTGGTGATGAGGCACATAGTGGTCACATCCTCCACCGCCAAACCGCAGGTGAAGCCGCCGATGTCGTCCAGAGCAGCGCGCTGGCTCACGTACCCGGTTCCGATGCACGGGGCACAGCCCAGGCCGTTGTACGCCGGGTACAGCACTCGCATCAGGTGGCGCATGTTGCCGTCCATGGCGAGCGCCAGGGGCTCATCGCCGTTGTAGAAGGCCTGCGGCGTCTGCACAATGCCAACCTCCTCGCTCAGTCCCCACCGCCCCGCGCGCGCGTCGTACGCCAGGATGTGGGGCACTGTGCGCAGCAGGAAGTCGGGCGTGGCGCGCATGTCGGCGTCGAAGCAGCAGACGAGGTCGCTGCTGGCGATGCGCAGGCCGTGCTGCATGTTGCCGGCCTTGGCGTAGCGCCGGTCCTCCCGAACCGTGTAGTGCAGCCCCGGTCGCGTGCCCAGGCCCAGCTCTCGCGTCAGCCTGGCGCGCAGGTCCGCGTCTGCGCCGTCGTCCAGCACGTACACCTCCACGCGGCCGGGGTACTCCAGCGCCAGCGCAGCCTCCACGGTTGGCTTGAACAGGCTCCAGGGCTCCTTGTAGCGGGGCAGGAAGACGTCCACGGAGGGGACCTGGGGCGCGGGGATGCCCATGCTCTTCAGGTTCAAATCGTGCTCCTCCCGGTAGTGCCACATGGTCCACAGCAGCGCCAGGCTGGTGGTCACGAACAGCAGGCTGAAGCCGCACACCAGGAAGCCGCACGAAAACACAGCCCAGCGCAGCGTCGCACTCGGAGCGGCGGGCAGGTTGCGCCCGGTGAACATGCTGCCCGCAAGCAGCAGCTGGCACACAAAGTTGAAGAGCACCACCAAGCCCACGCTCAGGATGCTGGCCACCAGCTTCTTGCGACGCCAGCCGGGCGACGCCCCTATCATCTGCGGGCCGGGCGGCACGGTGGGCTTGCTGCGGCAGCCAGGCGGGGGCGGGGCGCGGGGCGCGGGAGGCGAGGGTGAGATCGCAGCCTGGGCGGGTGGGGTGCGGGAGCAGGCGGGCCGCTGGCCTGGGCTAGGGCGCCGCTTTCCAAGCACGCGCCTTCGCAGCCTCTGCCCTTCTGCGCGCGCATTCTTCGCGCTCAGCTCAACGCCCTCGAAGCGCCCGTCCGGCGACGCCATGCTGCGGGGCCCGGGAGGGTGAGAGGGCGCAACGTGGAAAGTGGAAGGAGAACATGCAGCATCCCAGGCCCGCCCCGCGCGCGCTGGGCCAGGCGCAGTCGAGCGGCACGGCTGCACCGCCCGCGCGCTGCGTGCGCGGCGCACGCGATACGCGCCTCTGTGTGCTCCCGTAGCTCTGCATGTGAGCGAGATTCCGCAGGGCTGTGCCCGGCACGCTGCTGCTGTTGGTCAGCGCGTCACGCTCCGCGTCCAGCGTCTCGTAAGAGGCGTAGCGCTGCGTCGTCATGCGCCCGCCAGCACTGCAAGTGCGCTCGGGCGCTCCTCCGGCCCTCCTCACGCGCGCGCCCTCCCCAGGCCACTCAGGGCGGGTGCGCGGCGCCTGCGCAGCAGAGAGAGAGCAGAGTCTGTGGCTGCTCGACGGGCGCGCGAGGCGTGCGAGGCGTATGGAGGATAGAAGGCGCGGGGCAGGTGGTGTCGGCCTCAGACTCGGCATCGCGGCTCCTCGCTGCGGCGGTCGTACGACTGTACGCCCGCGGCAGTTTATTGCCCTACGAGAGCTCACGCCACGCCGGACGCCGCTGCGTGCTGCTCTGCTCGTGCGCGCCTCTGTGTCGCGTGCCTGCCTGTATGGTGCGTAGATCTATCGCGAGGTTCTGAGTTGTGCGCTAACAGGATGTCCTTCGCAGGGCAACGAGCAGAGCAGCGGCCACGCGCTGGGTCCCATCCGCGTGGCCGCTGTGAGCAACCAGGGCTTCGCGCACGGACCCGTCACCGTGCGGCCGGCCAGCAAGGCTTCGGGGAGTGCGAGGGATCCGCCAGTCAGTGCGGTTGAGGGAGACACTGCACAGAACTCGCCCGCCGCCGCTGCACCGCCGCCTCCGAGCGGCCCTGAGTTGTTGCCCACGGGTGCGCCACGCGTTGCTGCGACCTGTCGCAGCAACGCGTGACTCTCACCCTCCGCCAGACTCAGAGTCGCAGGGCGAACTGCCCTGGTGGTTGCCGCTGCTCGGAGAGCTCCGAGAGCAGGCTGTGTCTGCGTCGTTGTTCGACTTTGACTCCTTCGCCGGCGCCCGGGTGCCCGCCGTGCAGCGCCACTCCCCAGACGCCACGCCCTCCGAGCAGTCTGCGCTGGAGGCTGCCGACGAGGCTGCGCTGCGCGCCTGCGTGGACGAGGCGCAGGCGAAGGCTGACGCGGCTGCGTGCCTGGAGGCTGCAGCGCTCACCCAGCAGGTGGAGGCCCTGGACGCAGCGTGCAAGGAGTTGGAGACTGAGCTCAGCGCCGCCAAGAAGGAGGCTGAGCGCGCGCAGGACCCCTCCGCGGCAGAAACCTGGCGCGGCCGCGCTCGCAGGCATGCGGCTGCGCTGGAGGCGAACGGCCGCGCCCGCAGCGCGCTGCTCTGTCGCCAGATCTTCAAGGCGTCCGACGGCTTCAAAGCCGCCTTCGGGGGCGGTGGTGTCATTGTGGGCGTGGGCGAGGTGATTGACGACTCCATCGAGCTGGGCGTGGAGCTGGAGGTGAGCTCGGGCGAACAGGAACAACCCACGCTGCGTGTGCGAGTGGGCGCCCCCGGCCCGCGCGCATCCAACGGCCAGCCCCCGCCCGGCGGCGCGCGCGCGGTGGTGCGCCTCAGCAAGCTGGGCGTGCGCGGCGAGCAGCCGGTGGGGCTGATCAACATCGACGCCGACCACGTGACTGTGAAAGCCGAGTTCACGATCGAGTTCAGCGCGCGCTACACGCCCGGCCGGGGATGGGCGCCTTTCGGGGGGGTGCACCTGAACGTGATGCGTCTGGAGCAGAAGGTTGGGGGCTGCCTGACGCTGGCAGACACGGGATTGCCGCTCCTGGAGATGCCCGAGGGCCTGCTGCGTCTGGTGCTGAACCTGCTGCTGCCCAAGAGCGTGGAGGAGTCCCTCTCGCACGCGCTGCCCCCCGAGCTGGGCGACTACCTGGCCGCCTCCCAGCAGGCGCTGCACTGCGTTGCGTCGCTGAGCTCGCGCGGCGCTCCGTTCGCGGTGCTGGACGCCAACCTGTGCGACGGCGCAGCGCCAGCCGCGGCTGCTGCGCGCGCCCTGGCGGGCCTGCCCGACTGCCGGGCGGCGCAGGTGCTGGCGCAGGCGCTGTGCGACTGGAAGGCGCTGGGGCTGCACGCGGGCCCAGCCGCGCGCAGGCACCTGCTGCTGGGCCTGCCGGCCGGCGAGGCTGGCGTGGAGCCCGGGAGGGTGTCCCTGGGCGACCTGCAGCGCTACGCGCAGCGCGTGTCGGCCTGGGGCACCGCCGCAGAGCGCGCCTTTGGGGCGCTGTGGGACCGCGCGCTGGCTCGCCGCCACGCGCAGGACGGCCCGCCCGCCGTCTCCGTCTCCGCCGCCCTGCGCGCCGCGCGCACGCTGGCGCGCAAGCCCGTGCGCGGCGTGCTCACGCTGCACGCGCTGAGCGGGGGCGTGAACCTGCACGCGGCTGCGCGCGCGACGCTGGCGTGCCAGCGCCGCCTAGGGGCCGCGGAGCAGCCGCTTCTGCAGCACCTGCTGGCGGCGCTGGACGCGGCGGCGGGCAACATCGGGGGCGCGTCGTGCACCCTGGCGGCGCGCGTGCGGGCGGGGGTGGTGGAGGTTGAGATTGCGGACGCGGTGCACGAGGGCCCCCTATCCCTGTGGGCCACGCTGAGCGTCCTCAAGGCTGGCATGCTGGACCTGCGCCGCACCCAGGCACGCGTGGCGCACCCGCCACTGCCGCTGCTGCTGCGCGTGGCGGTGGAGGCTGGGGACGGTGCGTCAGACGCGGCGCTCTTCCGCGTGGACGCCTTCTGCCCGCAGTCGCTGTGCGCGCCGCTGGACGCGCACGGCGCGGGAGAGCACGGCGACGCGCAGGAGGCGGAGGTTGCCGCCGCCGCCGCCGCTGCTGCTGCTGCCGCCGCCGCCGCCGCTGCTGCTGCTGTGGCTGCCGCCGCGCCGTGTGAAGGCCCGGTCTGCGACGCCTCCTCGGAGCCACCAGCCATCGCGGGCGAGGAGGAGGACGCGGCGGCGGCGCCGGCGCAGAGCGTGGAAGGCGCTGAGGAGTGGACGCCCGAGCTTGCGGCCGCCTCCGTGGACGCTGTGGACGCTGGCGGAGTGCCGCTCACGGCCCTGCTCGCCTCCCGCCTGGCGGGCCTGCACATGTCGCTGGTGGTGGACCCCGCGGCGCTGAGGGCTGGCTGCGGCGCCTCCCAGGGGGACGCGCTGCCGGCGCTCACCCTCCACCTGACAGCCCCATCCACCGGCGTTGCGGGCGCCTGCGACGCGCAGCTGTGCGCCTCGCCCGGCGTGCGGCTGCGGCTGGCGCTGCGGCGGGCGGCGGCCACGCTGCGCCTGGGCCTGGCGCTGCGCTGCGCCGGTCGCACCTGCGCTGGGCTCGCGCAGCGGCTGCAGGGCGCCGCAGCTGACGCCGCGCCGCACCCGCTGCCCGGCTGCGCGCCAGCGGCCGTGCTGCTGCGCGCTGCGGAGCGCCACCTGCGTGGCGTCAGCGGCCAGGCGTACCTGCGCCTCGGCGCACAAGTCAATGACCGGGGGGAGCTGACGCTGGAGGCGGCGGGCGTGTCGGGCGCGGGCGCGCCACTGGTGCTGGACGTGGCCTTCAAGCTGGCAGAGGTGGAGGAGGAAGCTGGCGAGATCACTGCAGCGGTCGCAGCCCTCCACTCCGTGCGCACCCTGCTCGACCTGCTACCCTCCCGGACGCGCCCGCTTCCACGCCCGCAGGCTGAACCCGCTGCTGCGGCGCCGCGGGAGGAGCTGGTGGCGGTGGAGCAGCCGCAGCCGAAGAAGAAGGAGCAGACAGGCTTCCAGCTCCCCTTCCAGAATGAGATAGGCGGTGCCGTCGGGGGGCTGCTCCGCGCCTTCCCAGGAGCGCGCTAAGAACCGCCTTCTGAGCAAGGCAGTCGACATCGATCATAAGAGCTATTATAAGAGCGAGGGAAGCGTCTGAACCACAAAAGCATTCACGCATCCGCAAACACCATCTCATACTGCTGCCAGGTGGCATCGCAGAGGCGCTGGACGGTGTCCGACAGCGCAAGCGCCAGCCTGGGCCTGCGCAGCGCGGCCGGCAGGAGAGTGGGCGGCGAGCGGGGTCTGCCCGTGTCACGCCACGCCATCGCCGCAACCTCGGGCACGGTGGCGCTCATCAGCTCCGCCATGAAGGGCGGCAGCGTGGCGGCCCAGTCGTGGCGCGCCCAGTCCGGGACCTTGGGCATCGCACGCGCAGGCGCAGCTGCAGCCGCGGGCGCACGCCACAGTAAAGGCATCGGCGGCGGCGGCGGCGGCGGCGGCGGCGGCGTCTCGTCCGCTTGTTCCTGACCCAGAGGCTGGATGGCGTGCGGCGCGGCTGCCGGGTCCGGCGGGTCCTCAAACTCCCCCTCTCCGCAGTCGCTCGGGGTGGGCGGCCTCTCCTCAACCTCCACATCCACCTCCGCCTCCACCACCGTCTGCGGCCCCGGCTCGGGCATGTGCATGGTTGAGAGGCGCGTGATGAGCGAGTCCAGGTCGCGCGACACGTGGGCGCACACACGGCTCGCCTCCCCGGGCTGCTGCTGCGCCTCCTCGCGCTCGCGCAGCGCCGCCGCCGCCTCAACCGCCGCCGCGTTGGCCGCCAGTATGTCCTGCAGCGCCTCTTTAAGCAGCAGCGTCTGCGGCGCGGCGCCCGTGCGCAGCGCCAGGCTGAGTTGCGCCAGGCAGTCGCGCTGGATGGCGCTCACGCACAGAGCCTCGTGGCGGGCAGCCTCAAGGGCGGACGCCTCCGCGCACAGCGCAGAGGCGGCGGCGGCTGCCACGGCGGCGACGATGGTGGCGCTGTCGCCGGCTGCGCGCGGCGGCGGCGGCGACGGAGCTGGGGGGGCAGCAGCGCTCTGCGGCGCTGGCGTGGCGGCGGGTCTGAGGGGGGGGAAGTCGTCGGAGTAGCAGCGCGGCTCCGGAGGCGCCTCCACAGGCACAGCCGCCGTCACAGGTGCCTGTGCGTGCGCCTCAGCAGCTGTTTCAACAGCCGCCTCCGCAGACTCCACAGCCTGCTCTGCCAGCGCATCCGCCCGCGCCGCGTCTGCGGCAGCCTCCACCGCCGCAACGCGCTCCCGCGCAGCCTCAGCCGCGTGCGCCTCCGCCTGCAGCAGCTGCTCCGCCTGCGCTGTGCGCTGCGCCTCCAGCTGGCGCCCATCCTCTGCGAGCCGCAGGCGCCGCGCAGCGTCGCGCGCCAGGCGGCCGCGCGCCACCGCCTGGAGGCGCGTGGCGGCGGCGTTGAGCCGCGCAGCCTCCTCGCGCATGCGCGCAGCCTGCAGCGCTGCGGCGCGCTCTGCAGCCGCCGCGTCCCGCCGGCGCGCCATGCGCAGTCTCGCCATCGCGCCGCGCGCGTGAGCCTGCAGCGTCGTCGCAGCGCGCGCGCACTCCCCCGCGCGTCGCGCCGCCGCCTCCGCCGCGCGGCTGCGCCTGAAGGCTGTCTGGATGGCCAGCGCGGCGTCTGCGCGGCGCTGCTGCTGCTGTCGCGTGCGCCACGGGGGCGTGCCCGACAGCGCCGCCTTCAGCGTGTCCACCAGCGACACCATCCCGTCTTCCGCCGCCGCGCCGCACGCCATCAGCGCCAGCGTGAGCGCGCGGCGCTCGGACGGGGGCGCGGCGGCGCAGGCTTGCGCCAGCAGCGCGGCTGCGCCCGGGGGCGGCATGCGCCGTCTGGGCCCCCCCTGTTGCTCGAATGCGCGCGCCAGCTGCACCATGTGGCCCTCCAGGAACGCGCCCGTGCGGCGCAGCGCCGGAGAGCCCCCCCGCTGCAGCTCCAGCGCAGCCTCTGCGGCTGCTGCGGCTGCGGCCCTCAGCTGCCCCAGGCCCAGCCAGCCCTCGCCGCCGCAGTCCAGCAGCGCCCACAGCGCCGCGGCTGTGGGGAAGGTGACCCTCTGCGGCGCCACCAGGCTGCCGCACAGCGCGTGCAGCTGCGCCCGGCCCAGCGCGCCGACGCCGCCCTCGTCGAGCTCGCGGAACAGCCGCTCCGCGCGCGCCCCTCCACCCTCCCGCAGCGCGCCGTTGAACTGCTGCACCACCTGCAGCAGCTCGTCCAGCTGCGGCGCGCCGGCCGTGTGCCAGCCCTGCTGGCCGTGTGCCTCCGCAGCGCACGCCTCTGCGCTGATGGGGAAGGCCGCGGGGAGCCGGGGCAGCTCCTCGCACCGCGCCCACAGCGGCGACGGAGAGGGCCGCTCGCGCACAGGGGCCGGCCCGAGCGGCGGCGAGACGTCGCGCGGCTGCTCAGCAGACGACGAGCCGGTGCGCCGTCGAGCGCCCGCGCCCAGCGCAGCCGCGGGCAGGCTGCCTGCGCCGCTCAGCCGCGGCACGCGCGCCCAGCCCACCAGCTGGGGCTCCTGCGGCGCACAGGGCGCCTCCGCGGGCTGCGGGAGGCTGGGCGCGGGGCGGGAGAGGGAGCGGCGCTGCGAGCGCAGCACCGCCACGCGCGAGCTCAGCGAGCCGCAGGTGGGCCACACGGAGGACTCACCGGCACTGCTCGCCTGCGCCTGCGCCTCCTCGGCCGCGGCGGGCTGCGGGGCGGGCGACGGGACGCATGGGCGCTCAAACTCAAACCGGCGGTCGCGCGAGGACGTGCTCGGCCCCTCGCGCCCGTAGATGTGACGGCTCGCGAACGCGATGGCGGCCTCCTCGTGGGGCACCTGCCACCAAAACGCGTCCGGTAAAGGCGCTTCTGCATCCCGCACCGCCTTCGGGGCCGCTGCTCTCTCGCGGAACAGGGCCACGCGCTCCTGCACCGCCCGCCCACGAGCGCCCAGGGCGCAGCCCGGACGCTGCTCCATCGGACTACCAGGGGAGCGCGTTGTGGTGACAGGATGATGGCATGATGCGGGACCGACTCGCTCCTCGCTCGTGCGTGCGTCGTCGAACAACGTCGATCCTGGTGGCCCTGGTTCCATGGCACCGTTCACTACGAGTGTCGTACGCTTCTAGCGTCATTTTTCCTTCGATCCTGGACTCGCACGCGCATCGGGGCCCTATGGCGACCGTGAGGCTGCGTATCGGGCTGCCCGCACTGCGTGTCGACGTGCGCCGCCGCGCTGCCAGGCCGAGGCCGTTGTTTCTGCGCAGCTCGGTGGACGAGGAGACTGACACTGACGACGTTGCGCCGCCACGGGGTGACTTGAGTCACGAGACGGACGTCGTCGTGGTTGGTGCAGGCGTCAGCGGGCTGTGCTGTGCCGCCGCGCTGGCCTCACAGGGCGTCAGGGTGACGGTGGTTGAGGCGCACGACGTGGCAGGCGGCGCAGCGCACGGCTTTACCAGGAGGGGCTTCCACTTCGACGCGGGCCCGTCCTTCTATTTTGGGCTGCAAGACGCGCCCGGCACGAGCCTCAACGCGCTCAAGCAGACTCTGGACCTGCTGGGAGAGAGCGTGCCCTGCGCCAGCTACGACCGCTGGCACGTGTACACGCCGCAGGGCTCCTTCGACTGCACCACCAGCGAGGCAGAATACGCGCAGACGGTGCGGCGCTTTGCGGGCGACGAGGGAGCGGCGCAGTGGCGCTCCCTGCGCGACAGGATGGCGCCGCTGTCCGCCTTCGCAGCCGTCCTCCCGTTCGCGGCTCTGCGCGGTGACGCGGCTGTTGCGCTGTCGCTGCTCCGCTTTGCCCCAGGCCTCCTGGGCGGGATGGGAACGCTCGCTTCTGCTTCTGGAGGGCTGCCAGCTTCGCTGCAAGCACTGTCGGGCTCATTTGGCGACGTGGTGCGTGCAGCTGGGGTGAGCCACCCGTTTCTGTGCGCGCTGCTGGACCTGGAGAGCTTCGTCATCTCCGGCTGCCTCTGCGATGGCACGCCGGCGCCCGAAATGGCATTTGTGCTGTCGCAACGCTTTAGGGACGAAGCGCTGCTGGACCACCCCGTCGGCGGGGGGGTGGCCTGGATCGATGCGCTGGTGCGCGGCATTGAGAAGCGCGGCGGGCGCCTGCACCTGCGCGCACCAGTGGAGCGCATCTTGGTTGAGGGGGGCCGCGCGACGGGCGTGAAGCTTGCGGGCGGACGTGGCACGGTAAAGGCACGAAGGGCCGTTGTTTCGTCAGCATCCATTTGGGACACGCCGCGACTGCTGCCCCCGGGAGCGCTGCCGCCAGCCGCAGCCGCAGCCGCAGCTGCCACGCCCGAGTGTGGGTCGTTCATCCACCTGCACCTGGGCTTTGACGCTGCAAACCTGGACCTGGCGGCGCTGGGGATTCATCACCTGGTTGTGAATGACTTCTCGGTGGGCGCCATCGCTGCGGACCGAAACGTGATCAACGTCAGCATCCCGTCTGCACTGGACAGCACGCTGGCGCCCCCAGGTTTGGCGGTAGCGCATGTCTACGGTGCCGCCAATGAGCCCTTTGACGACTGGAAGCGCCTGCAGCGTGGCAGCGCAGAGTACAAGAAGCTCAAGGAGGAGCGGTCGCAGGTGCTTTGGGCTGCGCTGGAGCGGGTCATTCCGGATGTTCGCTCGCGAGCAAAGCTGACGCTGGTGGGGACGCCACTCACCCACGCGCGCTACCTGCGTCGCCACCGTGGGAGCTATGGCCCGGCAACTGCTCCGAACAAGTGGCCGGGCCCAACGACGCCCATCGACGGCCTGCTGCAGTGCGGGGACTCCACGTTTCCGGGCATTGGCATCCCTGCCGCCAGCGCCAGCGGCCTGATCGCAGCCAACACGCTGCTGCCCGTCAGCGCGCAGCTGCGTATGCTGGACGCGATGGGACGGCGCATCTGAGAGGCGCGGCACGCTCGCGCGGCGGGACAAGAGACTTGCAGACACTCGAGATCTCCGTGTTTCGTCGTATTCAGCGCGCGCAGCTGTACAGCTCACACGTCCTTCTCTGCCCAGTCCTGGGCCTTCTTGAGGTAGAAGCTGTAGGCTGCGATTGCGAGCGCGAGGAAGGCGCCCACCTGGAGCTGCGCAGTGGAGGGCACCGCGACGCCGGACAGTCCCAGCGAGGTGGCGGGCACCACGCTGGACAGCACCTCCTTCTCGCGCTGCGTGTAGCGGCCGTAAGGCAGCTTGATCACCTGCCCGTCCTTCACCTTGGCCAGGTCGATGCCGGCATTGAGCGCCTGGGCTTCCGCCAGCGTCACGCCGCGCCCCTTCAGCACCTCAGTCACCGTCTCCCCCTTGCGCAACGGGTAAGAGCGCGGGCCGGTGGGCGCGATGCCCTTAAGGATCTCGCGGTCCCGCTGGGTGGGCGCGAGGCGTGTCAGTCGGAGCAGCGCGCTGTGCACGGCCGGGCCTGACTGCACGCACGTCAGACAGCTTGAACGTGGGCAGCAGGATGGTCTGCCCCGGCTCCACCTTGGCTGTGCGCGGGAGGGTGCGTGAGCGCGCAGGAGTGGCACGCAACCACCGCTCGGTAGCACTCTTCTCAGTCAGCGTCTTGTTGTACTGCGTCAGGTCCTTCAGCGTCAACCCGCGCTTCTTGGCGATGCTGCCCAGAGTGTCGCCCTTGCGGATTGTGTACGGGCGCAGGGCGGGCGCGTAGGAGGCGCGAGGAGCAGCGGGCAGTGACCGCGGGACGCGCGCAGAGGCGCGCGCACGCAGCGCCGGCGCGCAGGGCGCGCGCAGCTGCACCTGCAGGCCGGAGGCAGCCTGCATTGCTCCCTATGCAGTCAGCGGGAGCGACCGTCTGGACTCCTGGCTGCTCCATCTGCTCGCTGTTGTACGACCAACGGACTGCCACCACCACTTGTTCAGCTGTTCAGCCACTGCGCGCCGGACATAAGTTAGGCTCGCTGTGCCTGTGCCTGGCCTAACCGTGACGCCGACATGCTGAGCAGGTGACGCTTGCAGCGACATGGCCACGCGCCTCGCGCAGCAGCAGAAGCAGCAGCTGCAGCAGCAGATTGGAGCGGCTGTGACACCCGAGTATGTGGCCGAGGAGCTGCGCTCGCTGCAGGGCGAGGGTGCGTGCCCCATGCCAACGCAAGGAGTGATGGAGCTCACCGGGTGTCTGTCTGTCACTCGCCGCAGAGCTTGCTCTCTTTCGAGACGCCTTTCTCGCCTTCACGCGCCTGGGGAGCACGCTGAAGGAGATCGAGGCGCTGAAGACGGTGCGCTGCTGCTCATGCACCCTGCCGCGCGGCGGCTGCTCGCTCGCCTGCGCTCCCTGACGCGCAGCCCCTTGCCGGTTTAGCTGGCCAAGCTGCTTCTGGAGCTTGCGAACGCGGCTGCGCTTCCCGATACGGCGTGCAGCCTGCGTAGTGCCGCTGTGGCTGCATCATCGGCACTAGCATCGCTCCTCTTCCTGGACAACAGCCACGCGCTGCACCGCCACGTGTTGGCCGCACTTGCGCGCCTGCCCGTGTGCCTGCAAGAAGCCGCTACCGTGGCCCTGGCTGAACGTATGAGTGTGTTGGCAAGCGCCAAAGAGGGGGATCGAGAGCTCCCCCTGGCAGACGGCCTCGCCTCGCTGGTTGCGGTGCAGCCTGCGCACGCGCTGGGGCTGGATGCGCTCTCGCGCAGCGCGGTGCCCGTGGCTGCTGCGCTGGCGCGAGGCGTGAGCAGCCTGCAGGCGGCCGCGGCGGCTGGCTGGGCCGCCCCTCCCGCCGCCGTGGAGCGCTGCCACGCGGCGCTGGGCGTGCTGTACACGCTGCTCACGCGACACGGCGACGCGCTGCTGGGCGGAAGCGGCGAGGGCACGCTGGGCCTGGTGGTGGACGCCTGCCTCTCCTGCCTGCAGCGGCCGCCCGTGTCGCGCGAGAGCTCCCTCACCGCCGCAGTCACGCTCACAGCAGCAATCTGCATGCGGCTGAGCGACGGCGACGCGGCGGCGGTGCTGGCGAGCGCGCTGTTTGGCCAAAGCGAAGGAGAGGAGGAGGAGGAGGAGTCGGCTGCCTTCTCGGCCCCCAGCGCCCCCTCCTCCCGCGCCCAGAGCCTGGTGGATGCGCGGGTGCTCCGCCCGCGCGGCAGCACCCTGGCACGCGAGCTGCGCCGCTGCACCGTCTTCTGCCGGCTGTGCCTGCTGAAGGCGCTGCTCGCCGCCGCCCCGCCCGGCGCGCTGCTGCTGCGCCTGCGCCGCCCGCGCGGTCGGGGCGGGGAGGAATGGACGCTGCTGTGCGACGGCGCGCTGCCGGAGCTGTGCCGCGGCGCGGAGCAGGCGACGTGCGCCCACGAGCGCTTCCACTCAGCCTCTGGCTGCGCCGCCTGCGTGGCCAAGCTGCTGGCGCTCAACGCACAGCGCGCGCCGGGCACGCAGCCCGCTGCGCTGCCTGGGCCGCTGGGCAGGCGGCTGGAGGCTGTGGTTTGGGGGGGGTGGGAGGACCCCCAGCCCCAGGTTGTGCACGCGCTGCAGGCGCTCTTTGACTCGCTGCTCTCGCTCAACACGGATTGCGAGGCGGCGTCGCAGGACGGCCGAGACGCTGCGCTCAGGGCTGCGCTGGCGCTGCTGCGCTGCGGTGCACGCAAGGGCAAGTGGCAGCCCCTGGGCTCCATGGTGCGCCGCGTGCGAGGTGCCGCGCTGCTGGCCGCCGCGCCAGGCATCGTGGACGAGGTGCTGAGCGCGTGCACCGAGGACACGGTGTGCACCGCCGCGGCCGGCTTCCTACGCATCCTGTGTGAGGACCTGGTGTCCGGCTGGGCCGCGCTGGAGGGCTCCGCCGCCGCGCATTCGCGGCTGCTGTCCACCCTGGAGGCGCCCCTGCTGCGCGCGCTGCTGTCTGCGGAGGGTCGCCTGCGCAGCCACGTCGGCAGCTATCTATTGCCCACCTTGTTGTGCCCCTACCCCGCGCTGGCGTCGCACCTCCTGGCCGCGCTCACCGGCGCTGGCGCTGAGCGCAGCGCGTGCGAGGCGGATGGCGACGCGGTGGCGGCGGCGGCGGTGACGCTGCTGCGCCCGGCGCGCACCCTGGGCCTGTGCAGCCCGGAGGGGGCGCACGCGCTGCTCCTTGCCCCCGGCGGCGCCCCAGGCTGCACGGCGCCTGAGCAGCTGCTAATTGGCGGCTGCACGCACGCCAGCCCCGCCGTGCGGCTGGACTGCCTGGAGCTGCTGTGCTGCAATCCGCGCAGCGTGGAGCTGCCATCGCCCATCGAGGCGCGCCTGCTGCTGGCCGCGCTGCCGCTGGCGCTGCAGGGCGGCTGCGCGCCGGTGCGTAACCGGGTGGCGCAGCTGCTGCGCCGCCTGCTGCCGCGCGTGCAGGCAGGGCTGGAGCGCGCCCGCACCGCTCAGGCGCTGGGCGGCTGTGCGCAGCGCGGCGGCGGGCGCGCGCGCTCCGCTCCGCCGCCACTGCCAGAGGACAACGGGCAGCGGGTGGCCTGTGCGCGCGCGCTGGTGCCCTGGCTGCTGGGCGAGTGCCTCAGCGGCGCCTACCCGGGTGCGCCCTTCGAGCGCAAGTTCACGGCGCTGGACACGCTGGCGGCGGTGGCGGAGTGCTGGAGCCCGCAGGCTGCGCAGGCGCGCCTGACCAGCGGCGGGGACGCCTGGCCCTACATCGCCTGCTGCCTGTCGCCCGGCTGGACAAGCGCGCTGCTGGCGGCGGGCGTGGACAGCTGGGACCGGGTGCGCGAGCGCGTGGCGGCGCTGCTGTCCAGGCACGCGGCGCCGCTGCCGGGCCTGCACAGCCCCGCGCAGCTACAGCAGCTGCTGCAGTGGCTGGGCGCGCTGTGCCGCAGCCCGCGGGTGCGCGAGAGCGACGCAGCCGCGCGACTGCTGTGCACTCTGGCGGACAAGTACGTGCTGCAGCTGCGCTGGAGCGTGCGCCTGCCCGGGGCGCTGCCAGGCCAGGCTGCAGGTGAGGTTGGGCCTCTGGCCGCGGCCCCCGACCCCGACACGCCCCTGCCCAGCGCCGAGTGCGCGGCGGTGGCGTACCTGGAGGGGCTGGTGGAGGCTGTGGCTGCCGATGTGGCGCTGGCGCAGCAGGACCCGGTTGCTGCGTCGAGGAGGGCCTTTGCGCACGGCACGCTCCTGGCCCTCCGCTACGCCCTGCCCGCCCTCAGGCTCGGAGCGCCCGACCTGGCCGCGCAGCCGGAGGTGGAGGCTCGCGCCCGCGCAGCCCTGCGGCGCCTGCTGGACGTTCTGGACGCGCTCACGCAGCTGGCCACAGCCGCCGTCGCTCGCCCCGAGGCGGTGGGCGCGGGCGCGGCGGAGGTGGCCAGCGAGGGCGCGCCCGGCGGTGGGGTTGGGTGGGGCACCTACTTCGGCGACGCGGAGCAGGGGAGCGACGAGGACGGGGAGGGCAGTGACGGGGAGGAGGGTGGAGGCGAAGTTGAGGTTGGGGGCGCGGGAGGGCCGCAGGGCGCGCTGGCCCCGCGCGCGCAGGTGGTCATGACCGCAGCCTGGCTGTCCATGAAGGAGGTGTCGCTGCTGCTGGGCGCGCTGGCGGTGGGTGCGCCGCCGCGCCTGCTGCCGCCCAGCGCCCTGGCTGTGGCCGGCGCCAGCCTGGTGGACCTGCTGCTGGTCACCAAGCACAACGGCGTGGTGGACAAGGCGCGGCAGGGGCTGGCGCAGCTGGCGGCGCAGCTGTTGACGCAGCGCGGCGCCGCGTGCGACTTGGTCTGCGCAGCCACGCCCGCGGCCTGGGCGCAGGCGCTGCTGACGCGGCTGGAGGACCCGGAGCAGGGGGTGCGGGACCTCATTCGGCGCTCGGCGGGCCTGCCATTCGCGCTGCTGGCGCTGTGTGGCGCGGAGCCCGTGGGCGTTGCGCGTGCCATCCTGCCAGCCGTGCTGGCGCGCAGCCTGGCCGCCGCGGAGGGCGGCGCCGCGCTGCCAGCCTGCGACACGCGCTTCGTGCCCGGCGTGCACGGCTTCAACGTGCTGCGCGTGCTGCTCAGCGACCACGAGCTGAGCGCGGACACCGCCTCAGCGCTGCAGTCGGCGCTGTGCTGTGCCTTAGAGGGCTTCGGCAGCCCCCACTGGGCGGTGCGCAACGCGGCGGGGCTGCTGTTTGCGGCGCTGTGCGTGCGCGTCACGGGCGCGCTCAACGCGGGCTGCACCGGCCGGCGGGGCGTGGCCGCCTGCGACTTCCTGGCGCGCTTCCCCGCGCTGGCCAGCCAGCTGCAGCGCCACCTGCAGCCAGCCTCCGCGGCGCTGCACCCGTCGCTGGCGCTGCTGGCGCGGCTGCGGGCCGCGGAGGGGGCGCGCGGCCGGGAGGAGCAGCACTGCGCCGACCACCTGCTCTGCCTCGTGCGCGCAGCCGCGGCCGCACCGCACGCCACCGTGCGCGCACTCTCCGCGCGCGCCCTCGTGCCGCTGGTGCCGCTCAATGCGGCGGCGGCGATGGCGGCGGACATCCTGGCCAGCCTGCCCTCTTCGCAGGAGCGCTGCACCTCCCACAACTCCCTCCACGGCGACCTGCTGCACGCCGCCGCGCTCGTCAGGGCATGCGCACCCCGCCCAGATGCGCGCGACTTCGTGGAGGCGCTGGGGCGCCTGCAGTGGCTGGCCACATGTCGTGCGCCCCCGGTGCGCGCGCAGCACCTCTCGCTGCTCCTGCTCCTCTGCGAGCAGTCCGCGGAGGGTGCGCCCTGGCCGCTGCTGCAGGCTGCATGCGATGCGTGCGAGGCTGCACCCGCGAGCAGCCTGCCGGGCGAAGCGCTGTGGCGCAAGCAGGCTGCGCTGGGGCGGGTGGCGCTCTGCCTGCGCGCCTGCCGCGACCCGCAGCTGCGCGACGCCGCCGCCGCCGCATTGCTCCAGCAGCTGCGCGACGATCCCTGCTACGAGGCGCGAGGCGCGGTGTTGAAGGCACTGCAGCGCGCAGCACTGATGGGCCACCTGCAGCTGCCCCTCTCATCCCTGCGCCCAGCCCTGCGCGCGCTGTGCGTGGTGAACGGGCACCGCAAGGTGGTTGCGCGCGCCCTGGAGCTGCTCTCCAGCCTGGCCTGGGAGGCTGGGCCGGGCGAGTGGCGCACAATGGAGGCGGCCGTGGGCCTCGCCAGGGACGAGCGGCAGCGCGCCGCCGCGCTGCGCTGCCTGGGCTGCGCGGTGGGCGCGAGCGGCGGGTGCGACGAGGCCGCGGCTGCGCTGCTGTGCCATGTGGGCAATGCCAGCGACTACGCGGCTACGCCCGAGGCGCGCCAGAGCGCCGCGGACGCGCTGCACGCCAGCGGCCTGCTGCTGCGCCCGGGAGACTTGGGGCTGCGCGCCTGGCTGCTCTGCATGCGGCTGCTGGAGGACGAGGAGGAAGAGGTGCGGGGCTGCGCAACCGTCGCGGCCACGGCCGCGCTGCGCGCCTGCGCTCCCGCGGGCGCCGGCCGCCCCGAGTCGCTGCTGGAAGAGGCCGTGGCGCACGCTGCTGCGGCGCACGCGGGCGAGGCTGCGATGCACGCCTGGCTGCTGGCAGCGAGCGCAGGACCGCCCCCCGCGCGCGCGCTGCGCGCCCGCGGCGACCTGGTGCGCCGCCTGTTCGACAAGGAGGCTGACAACCACCATGCGGAGGCCTTGCGCACGGCGCAGCTGGCGGCGCAGCAGCTGCGGCGCCTCTCGGCCCTGCCGGCAGGCTTGCCCCCAGCCACGCTCATCCAGGCGGCGGGCCAGCTGGCAGAAGCTGCTGCCCAGGCGGCGCCGGCGCTGGGCGGGCGGCGCCGGGGCTGGGCGGGCGGGCTTACCTGCCACGAGGATGTGTTCCTGCCCCTCTACCGCCTCCTGCTCACCCTGTGGGCACTCGCGCCCGCCCTGCCCGCTGCGCTGGACGACGCTCAGCGCGCGCAGTTGCTGGACGCTGTGATGGCGCTGTGCGAGGCGCTGGCGGCAACGGAGGAGCTGCACCCGCTCCTGCGCGACATGGCGCTGCACGCCGCAGACGCGCTGCAGCTCCACACAACAGGCGCGCTGCAGGCCCTGCGCGGCCATGCAGACCCGCGATTCAGGCTGCTCTTTCTGCTCGCTGAGTGATGCCAACGCCGGAGGCTTCATTCATTTTATCCGTCGCCGTAGTACTAGCGTACAGGGTGGGTCCACTCGCAAGAAATTCCACGCACAAGAAACTAGCCAGCGTCCGGCGCGCAGCGCCGGAGCGATTTTTTAAGAAAGAGAGCGTGCCGTGGGGAGGTTGCGGCAGC
>Ga0049083_10000108_pt1 | contig 23244 bp, 12 predicted proteins | sample GreLakmeMI27MSRF_FD_66719 | JGI IMG/M metagenome (GOLD analysis project Ga0049083, IMG submission 66719) | Freshwater lentic microbial communities from great Laurentian Lakes, MI, USA - Great Lakes metaG MI27MSRF | ecosystem: Environmental > Aquatic > Freshwater > Lake | place: Great Lakes...
TTGATCAATTTTATCTTTGTTTTCAAACGGATAATGCCATTGCGCATAGGGCATAGCCCCTGAGTCAAACCAAACATCAATTAAATCGGCTTCGCGTTTCATAGGTTTGCCCGACTGGGAAACTAATACAATCGCATCAACTACATTTTTATGTAAATCGACCAAATCATAATTCTCTTCTTTCATGTTACCAATCTCAAATTCCTTGAATGGATTTTGGGATTGAAAACCTGACAAAATAGATTTTTCAATTTCATTGTATAATTCTGCTACAGAACCGATACAAATTTCTTCTGTTCCATCTTCGCTTCTCCAAATTGGCAAAGGGATTCCCCAATATCTAGAACGTGACAAATTCCAGTCATTAGCATTCTTTAACCAATTACCAAAACGGCCTTCTCCAGTTGCTTTTGGTTTCCAATTAATGGTTTCATTAAGACTAAACATGCTGTCTTTTACTTCGGTTACTTTAATAAACCAGGAGTCTAAAGGATAATATAAAAGTGGCTCGTCTGTTCTCCAGCTATGTGGATAACTGTGTACGTATTTTTCAACTTTAAAAGCTTTGTTTTCTTCTTTAAGTTGAATGGCTATTTCAACATCTGCGGAACGTTCAGGAACTTTATCGGCATCGTAATACTCATTCTTAACATATTTCCCTGACAAATCCCCTAGACCTTGAATAAATTTGCCTTGTAAATCTACTAATGGTACGGGATTCCCATTAGTGTCTAAAACGAGCATTGGCGGCACTTCTGGTTTTGCTTCTTTGGCTACCTTGGCATCATCGGCACCAAAAGTTGGCGCAGTGTGAACAATTCCGGTTCCATCCTCAGTAGTAACAAAATCGCCTGTTATCACTCTAAAGGCATTTTCAGAATTTTGATACGGAAGTGTTAAAGGCATTAATTGGTCATAACGAATTCCGACTAAAGCTGCCCCTTTGAATTCGGTTAATATTTTGAATGGAATATTTTTAGATTCGTTGTTAAAATTTTCAAAATCGGAATTTTCAGTACTTAGAAAGAATCCCTTTCCAAATTGTTTCCCGACTAAATTTTTGGCCAATACAACCTTTATTGGATGAAAAGTATATTGATTAAATGTTTCTGCCAAAACATAATCAATTTTTGGTCCAACAGTAAGTGCTGTATTACTAGGCAATGTCCAAGGCGTAGTGGTCCAAGCTAAAATATAGATGTCTCCAAAACCTTGAAGGAATGCAGGCAATGTTGATGCTTGAGTTTTAAATTGAGCAACAACCGTAGTATCAGTTACATCACGGTAACTCCCAGGCTGGTTAACTTCATGAGAAGATAAACCGGTTCCTGCTTTTGGAGAATATGGCTGTATTGTGTATCCTTTGTAGAGTAGGTTTTTATCGTAAATCTGTTTAAGCAACCACCAAACCGATTCCATATATTTGGATTTATAAGTCACATACGGATCTTCCATATCAACCCAATAGCCCATTTTTTCGGTCAAGTCGTTCCAAACATCTGTATAACGCATAACCGTTTTCTTGCACGCTTCATTGTAATCTTCAATGGAAATACTTTGTCCAATATCTTCTTTTGTAATTCCGAGTTCTTTTTCTGTTCCTAATTCAACAGGCAAGCCATGAGTATCCCAACCGGCTTTTCGTTTTACTTGAAAGCCCTTCTGAGTTTTGTATCTACAAAAAATATCTTTAATGGCACGAGCCATTACATGATGAATTCCGGGTAAGCCGTTAGCAGATGGTGGGCCCTCAAAAAACACAAATGGGGTAGCCCCTTCACGGGATGCAACACTTTGCTCAAAAATATTGTTTTTTTTCCAAAAATCAAGAACTTCAGAAGCCGCCTTAGGCAAGTCAAGTCCTTTGTATTCAGTAAACTTAGTGCTCATTTTTAGTTTTCTTAAATCAGTTTGCGAAAGTAATAAATAGTTATGAGTTATGAGTTATTAGGGAAGTGGTTTTTGTGTTAAGTAATTTCTGAAAGCAATCCAAAATAGCGAAATAGGGAAAGGAATATAAAAGACATTTAATTATACAATACTCAAATCAGCTGTTTTAAAATAAACCAATTAAGAGAAAACTTCTTTTAAAACATCAAGGGATTTTGGTTTTTTAAAGCCATCCAGATGCATTAGGTAATAGTCGAGAAGAATTTTTAGTAATACTTGCCGCTCAACTCCGGCAAAAACCTTTTGGTCACTATCAAATTTTAAATGGATTAATTTTTTAAACAAATACGTTTCTCTATCCGAAAGCGTTTTAGTCCCCTGTGATGTTGAAAAAATACCCTCTTTTAAGTCGAAATAAAGGAGATCTAATTCAGAAATTTCAGGGTAAAATCCCAAAAATTTTGTCATTTCAAGCATTAAGATCAAGTGAAAATTTGTTGTTTCATCGTTAGCATCAAGCCAAAGCAAAGCCGACTCTAAAAAATCAAATAAACTATCATTTTTTTCTTCTTCGTGAATACTATAATGAAGGATTTCGGAAAGGAATAATACTATCGTGCTTTTAATTATATCGTTAGGTATATTCTTATATGCATGAGCTAATTTTATTTCTTTAAAATGTTCTAAACTTCCTTTATTTTTGTGAGTCGCTTCAATTTCAAGAATTGATAATGGTTGAAAATAGGCGATTTTCTGATTCCCTTTTTTTGCTGAAAATGCGTTAGGCACGAAATAACTTTTTAGCCCATCTGAGTGCGTTAAACATTTAACGATCAAACTTTTCTCCTGATATTTAATTGAGGAAATTACAATAGCTTTCGTTTTGATTTGCATTATCGGATAATCATCACTTTTTTTACTGTTGTTTCGCTAGCGTCTTCGGCCGCAATAAAAATCATATAAACTCCGGAAGCCACTTTATATTTTCCAAAAGCGGTGGTGTCCCATTCAATAGTTCCCCCTTCAGAAGTAGTTTCGTAAACCAAATTTCCTTCTATATCTGTTATTTTCACATTTGCACGAGCAATTAATCCGGAAATTTTTACGGTCCCATCAAATTCAGGGCGAACAGGATTTGGATAAACATAAACAGCATTTAAATTATCGGCTGGCTTGGTAGATGTTCCCTTAAAAGAAACCATTCCTTTGTTTGTGCAAATAAATACTTCTCCAGAAACTGGATTAATATCTATATCATTTACTACGTTACTTGGCAAAGGTGAATTGTCTTTTGTAAAATGATAGAGTGTCTCTTGCCCATTTGACGAAAAAAGAAAAACCCCAGAATCAGCAGTTCCTATCCATTTTTGGTTAGACCCATTTACAGCTATATCGGTAATAAATTGTTCGTACAAAAGTTCTTGTGCTAAGCCATCTTCTAGGATTATTATTGGGTTAGCTTTCATTTGTCCATCATTATTATAACTCCCTGTGCTTGACAGCACACGTAAGCCCTTATTTGTCCCAATCCAAACTTGATTTCTATTATCTATAGCAATTGCTCGAACGTCAATTGACGGGAGATTCCCAGAATCTGATCCTTCTGTGATTTTTTTAAAAACATTCGTGTTTTCATTAAAAGCAACTACCCCATTTTTATAGCTAGCCATCCATTTTGTTCCATTTTTATCAATTGCAATTTTACAAAAATCATTACTTGCGAAATCTGTTAAAATAGTTTCCATGTTATAAGATTGCCATTGACCATTGGTTTTTAAAACTTTTAACCCATTTTTTATTCTACTATTCGTTAGCCATAAGTTTCCTGATTTATCAAATGCAGTACTATTTATTCTACAACTTCCCAATCCCCCTTCCAGGCCACTGTTGTTTGCTGTAAATAAAGTGGTTGGAATATCATTTTCCATTTTAAGTAATCCGCTAAAATAAGAGGCAAAAAAAAGCTGAGATTCGTCTTCCGGATTTACTGCAATACTGACTAAAGCATTTGCGTTTAAAACATCTGAATATGGAATATTAAGCCAGCCCTCGGTTGGATTAAATTTACTTATTCCAAATTCACCTATTCCTGTTGGCAAAAAAGTATAGGGATTGTAAAATATATCATATCCCCCATATACAGCCCATAAATTTGACGTTGAACTATTTATAGAAAAAATATTATTCCGCGAAGGGCCTCCAGGCATTATAAATTGAAAACTAGTTGGACTATTAATTGGAGAAGAAACAATACCATTTTCATTTGTTCCAATATAAATAGTTTCATTAATCACTGATCCGCTAGAAAATGTAACCGGAATTGATGTTACTTGCGAATTTTGTATTTGAATGAGTTGAATTAACGAACTATTATAAATAAAAACTTTGTTTTTTGATGTAATAACTAAGTAATTTGAAGTGGCTCTAATGTCGAGTCCTGGCTGCCCAATTGATAAAATTTCTTCAAAAGAAGTGCTATTATATTTATATACTTTTGTATTATTATTCAATCCGATTAACTGATTATTGTAAACTACCAATCCGGTCCAAAAGCCGCTATCAAAAACTTGCCATTGTGAAAAATCATTCAAATTTTGGTTGTTTAGCTCCGCTTTTCTTATGCCAAAAAATTGAGTGACTGCATAAATACTACCATTAAAAATAGCCGTTTGATATACTTTAGTTTCTTGACCTGATGGCCCAATAAAATAGGTGTCTCCAAATTCTGAGGTGGCCAACTTATATTGCACAATTCCAAAATCACATGAAATATAGACAACTCCGGCAGATTCCATGAAATGATTAACTCTTTTAATGTTTGCGGGTAAATTTTTATTTAGAATATCAACCACATTTAGCATACTCCCGTCACTTTCATTAATCACGATTAGCAATCCATCCTCATACCCAACAATAGTTTTATTATAGGAATCACTATGATACAAAGCGGAAATAGTTTGGCCAGAAAGGCCATTTAACGTATTTATAGTATTGATGTTGTTTGAGCTAAAGTCTTTCGTAAAAATGGCATTTTCTGCAGCAGCATAAATTTTTGAATTCGATTCTGAAATATCTTTAATTTGATTATAAGAAAAGTACCCCTCCCAATTTTGAAAGGGTTGAGAGAATGAAAATTGAAATAGAAGACAGAATCCAAAAAAAAAGATGGTTTTCATCACAAAATTATTTATGCACAAATATAGTAAAACGGAAAGCGTATCTAATTGTTGTTTTAGAATAAAAAATGCCATCAAAAAGATGGCATTTTAATGAGTTTTGATTCTTTTTGAAAGAAATTATACAATCCCTTGGGCTAACATGGCATCGGCAACTTTAACAAATCCTGCAATATTTGCGCCTTTAACATAATCCGTGTAACCAGATTCATCTGTACCATATTTTACGCATGCTTCATGAATGTTTGACATAATCCCCTTTAAACGGTTGTCAACTTCTTCAGAGGTCCAGCTTAAACGCAATGAGTTTTGGGACATTTCAAGCCCAGATGTTGCAACACCGCCTGCATTTGAAGCTTTCCCTGGAGCAAATAAAATTTTTGCCTTTAGGAATTCAATTACAGCTTCGGGTGTTGATGGCATATTAGCCCCTTCTGCCACGCAAATACAACCGTTGGCTATAAGTGTTTTTGCCTCTTCTCCATTCAACTCATTTTGAGTTGCGCAAGGTAATGCAATATCACATTTTACTTCCCACGGGCGCTTTCCAGAAATAAACGTTGCCGAAGGATATTTAACTAAATAATCGGAAATTCGGCCATAATTAACATTCTTAATTTCCATGATGCAGGCTAATTTTTCAGCATTTATACCTTCTGAGTCATAAATATAACCTGAAGAATCAGAAGCTGTAACAACTTTTCCTCCTAGTTCTGTTGCTTTTTGAATTGCGTATTGGGCAACATTTCCTGAACCAGATACTACTACGGTTTTACCATTGAAACTTTGACCTTTAGTGGCCAACATGTTTTGTGCAAAATACACATCACCATAACCGGTCGCTTCGGGTCGAATAAGAGACCCTCCAAAAGTGATTCCTTTACCTGTTAATACCCCAGTAAATTCATTTCTCAATCTTTTGTACTGTCCAAACATATAGCCAACTTCTCTTGCGCCAACACCTATGTCTCCTGCTGGTACGTCTGTATCAGCTCCTATATGTTTTGCTAACTCGGTCATAAAAGCTTGGCAAAATTTCATAATCTCAATGTCGGACTTCCCTTTTGGATCAAAATCAGCCCCTCCTTTTCCGCCACCCATTGGAAGAGTAGTTAAACTATTTTTAAAGGTTTGTTCAAAAGCAAGAAATTTCAATATGCTCAAGTTTACAGAAGGATGAAACCGTATTCCTCCTTTGTATGGGCCAATTGCAGAATTCATTTGAATTCTGTACCCTCTATTTACTTGGGTATTCCCAGAATCATCTATCCAACTAACGCGGAACATAATTACTCTCTCAGGTTCAACCATTCGCTCCAAAAGCATTTTGTTTTGGTATTTTTTATTTTGTTCAATAAACGGAATTACTGTTTCCGCAACTTCCATAACTGCTTGCATAAACTCTGGTTCGTGACCATTTCTTTTTGCAACCAATTCCATAAATGAATTAATATTCTGCGTCATAAAATTTAAAATTACAGTTTATAAGAAATCGATTTCGTAAAATCGCACAAATATACATTTTATTAAAAAAATTGTACTTTATTTTTTCTAAATTCTTGTTTATTTGTTTTTATAAAATACAGTTCATTCCATTTTTAGTTAGAGCAATTTAAAATTTAACTAAGTATTTTTTATTTTATTTTATAAGTGATTGATGTTTTTATATATTTGTCGATATTTGAATTAATTAGTATGCAAATACAGTATAAATTTATTACTATACTTCTTTTATTGTTTGGCTGGTCAAATAATATTTCTGCTCAATTTGGTTTTTCACATGAGATTGGTGCTATTGCAGGGCCAGTAGCATTCCAATCTGATTATGGAATTCGTGGTGATATTTCAACGAATATGGGAAATGTGGGTTATGGTATTGGAATTGTACACTACCTAAACTTCTCATACAGAGCCGATTGTAATTGTTACACCCCAGAAACCTATTTTAATGACCACTTTAAGTTAAGAAGTGAATTGTCATATAATAAAACGGACTTGAAGCATTATGGTAAATGGGTTGAGCCAGGAAGAACTGGTTTGTTAGCAACACAATTGAGAGCCATGAGAGGGAGTACGGCTGTAACTAATGTTGGAATGCAATTGGAATTTTTTCCTCTAAGTATTAGAGAATTTACAGCAACAAAGGGGTCTTTTGCGCCTTTTATTAGTTTAGGAGGTCAGTTTAGTTTTTATAATCCTAGGGCATGGTCAAAACTTGGCCCAATTAATACTCTTCTTACTACTCCTGATAAATATTTTGGTGGCATAACTAATCAAGGGGGAACTACCTGGTCTATTGTTTCTAGTTTAGGTTCACGATACAGATTAAATGATGTATCTGATTTGATGGTAGATTTAAGATGGCAATATTACTACTCAAATTGGGTAGACGGCCTTAGCCCAGAAGTCCCAGAAAACAAAGCTAACGACTGGAATGTTTGGTTAAATTTTGGATATATTTATTATTTGGACTAATCCAATATTCAAACAAAATCCTTCAATTCTTCTTTTAATATCACTTACACGTTTTCCCATCGGAAAAATGAATTTTTGTGATTTTCACAACAACTTTAGAGGCCCCTTTTACCCTTGGCGATCTTACAATTGACTTATTTGATCCAGATGCAATGGGCTTTATAAGTCCTGATGAATTAAATGAATCTGATTCGTACTTCATTAAATCGCCAGAGTTATCATAATAATAACTCGTCCACCAAATTCCATCAACAGTGCTTTTTGAATTATTTTTAAATTTAACTGTATAGCCAATTAAGTATCCAAAACTGGCAACATTTGTAACATCTTCTACGTCAACTTTACACATGCCCGAGCTTGATTTTTGAGCAAAAGAAAATTGAAAAAAAGAGCAAAAGCAAAAAATAATAATAAGTTTTTTCATAAAAATTTAATTTATAGGTTATAGAATATTATTTGTGAGTCTCATACATTAATTCATCTATTTCAGAAGCTTCGTTTAAACATTGATTAGTGTTAATTAGTGCTTCAACTAGTAAAGTCCCTTTTAATTGTGCTCCTTTGGCGTTTAGATGAATCCCGTCAGACGTTGCTAATTTACTCATTTGCCATGCTGCCATAGATTTTGCACCCCCTGACACAATATACCAATCCCAAAAACCACAATTGTTTTCAAAAGCTATAGTTTTAATCATATTTGAAAAAATCTTACTCGCCGTTATGTTTACTTTTTTATAATGCATATTTTGTGCAGAAGTTAAAATAATAGATGCGTTAGGATTTGCAATACGAACTTTATTTATAACATCTATAATTTCTGTCTTTAACTCCGTTGGAATTGCATTTTTATATAAAAAATCATTTGTGCCATAATCAATTATAATTAAATCTGAATTTAAATAGTTGGCTTGTTCTAGATATTTTTCTTCAAATAACACAGACTTATATTGACAGGCCCCTACTCCAGCATTATGCCATATTGCCCCTGTTTCATCATCATTTGACAATGACATTCCATACAATGTAAATTGCTTTTGAATGGAATCTGTTTGTTTTAAATTAAGTTGAAGGGTTTTATATTTTAAAGGTAATGAGTATTTATACAAGCCCGCTGTTTTTGAGATTAATGTTGCAGGAATAGAATCTGCGGAAAACAGTGGCATATAACTTTCATCATCAGTGCTTGCAAAAACTGATAAAATAGTATTTTTTTCTAATAAATTGGCTTTGAAAACAATCCTAAAACTAGCTTGGGCGTCTAGTGTTTTTGCTGTCATACCTCTTACCCCTAGGGGGTGTTTCGGGGGTAGAATATAACTCTTACTATATTCCCAATTTCCGGTGTGCGTTGAATTATAAAAACTTGCATCATATGATTTAACTATTGAAAACGGCTGAATAAGTCCTATGCCACCATCGCCCATAATTTTTTGTATGAGTTGACGGCATTTATTGGGTAGATTTTCATTTTGAAGATGACTATCGCCAAGATGTAAAACAGTTAACTTCTTTTTGGCGTTCCATTTTTCATTGAATGTTTTCAGTACACTTGGATTTTTATATTGGATATAATTATATTCTTTTCTTAAGCAATCTGGTTCCAATATTTGACCAAAAATAACATTAACCATAAAATAACTTATGATTGTATATATGTTTCTAATTTTCATTACTCTTGTTTTCTATGGTGTCTTTAACTAGTTTTTCAGGTTCTTTTTTAGGTACCGTTTTACTTATAATTGGTTTGGTTACTGTTGGGGTTATAAAGTTTGATGTTAAAAAATTTGACTCTTGCGAAATTGTAAATGTAGAATTAAGCACATACATATTATGAGCAAAAAGTAGGTTGTTTATGCCATACTTTTTAATTAAGTTTTTAATATTAGATTTTAAATATCTATAATCTACTATGTAAACCTCTTCATAGTGGGCACAAAGAAAAGGGGAAAATGCGTTGCCATAAGAATCTTTAATAATTAATATCTTTTTACCATTTTTTTGATCTGTCTTTACTTTCATTAAAGGGTAGTCACGCCCTAAAAAAACTCCGTATGAACTTCCTCCTTTAGCTGTTTCAACAAATAATTGCCCGCCATATTCTTTAGTTGCGTTTTCATTAAAATAAGTTGTTTTAGTGGCATTACGTAATTTAAAATATTCTACATAGTCTAAATTTTCTTTTAAATCTTCGCTTCGTGTATGATAATATAAAGTCCCTAGAAAATTATTAATTCGCTTTATTTCAAATTTATTGGGCGTTAGCGGTTTTATTTGTGCTGTCTTGCAAAAAGCAAGATAGGCATAATAAGCCCCCCGCCCTGTCCAGTGGTGATCCGTATTAAATTGAATATACTCTTTTTGATGCTTTCTTAATTCTTCATAAGCTTTTACACATTTAATTGATGGGTCCATCACACTATACAAATGATCTATCCCTATCTTTTCTCGATCTTTTTTAAAGGCAGAAGGCAAGTTAAAATCGGAGCCTATTGGGATTGCCATACAAAAAACAGAAACGCTTGGGCCTAATTCGTCTTTATATTTTTTAACCAAAGAGGCATAATTTGAAAGTGCATAATTAGAACCATTAAAAATTTGAATAGCCTTTTTTTTATATACAATTACAGACTTTATGTTTTCGTATATATCGTCTACAGATTCTGTTGTTGATATGTCTTTTGGGGAGGTGGTTTTAGATCTCTTACCGTCTTTTTCTGTGCCTTTTTTTATTGAACTGGATTTTGAATATGTAAAATACTGTATTTCGTTGTTTTTTATTCCTTTGTTTCTTTTTATTAAAGATGCTATTTCAATAAATTCATTTCTACAAATGAAATTATCTGAATAGTACAATTCAATTGTTTTAAAATATCTCCCCGAAAATAAATCTGCCGTATTAAATTCTGGAAACTGAGTTAAAACTCTTTTTTCATCTTGAGATATTTTATGTTTAGGCATAATAAAAAACAAAATGCTGACTGTTATCAATATGAAAACAAAAATGGCTGAATTTAACTTTAAAAAAAATTGTGCGATTGGTTTTCTCATATTTTAAAATCTGAAATAAATAAAAGGGTTATAGGAGCTTCCAACTAAAAATATTACTGAACATGTTAATAATAAAAGATTAAGAAAAATAGTAATGAATGGCACTAAATACTTAAAATAACTTGCTGAATTAATGGCTTTATAAAACCAATTGTAAATAGGCATGCAAAGTAAAATAGCAAATCCGAGCCAATAGATGTTTTCAAAAAACATGTTTTGTACTTCTAAGTTATATAGTTCGTTATTTGTTAAATTAAACAGCAATTTTATAAAAAAAAGTAAGTTATTAAAATCGGTAAAATAAAAAATTGCCCAGCCAATAATTATAAAGAATAATGAATAAATATGACTAATAAATTTTGGTAGTCGTTTTAATAGATTTAAGAAGAAGATTTTTTCAATGAACAATATAACCCCAAAATACAAGCCCCAAATAATAAAATTCCAACTTGCTCCATGCCAAAGTCCGGTTAAACCCCAAACAATAAAAATATTCCTAAAATTATATTTTTTATTACCCCCCAACGGGATGTAAACGTAATCTTTAAAAAAAGTGCCTAATGAAATATGCCATCTTCTCCAAAAATCAGTAATTGAAGTTGAAATATAGGGATATTTAAAATTCTCATGATAATGAAATCCAAACATCCATCCCAATCCAATAGCCATATCAGAATAGCCAGAGAAATCAAAATAAATTTGAATACTATAGGCTAAAATACCGAACCAACCCCCCATAACAGTTAGATCTAATAAGTTACTTCCCAAATAATGAGTACATATCTCCCCAGCAATATTGGCAATACAAACTTTTTTAAATAATCCAATACAAAATCTAGACACCCCATTGTTAAAATCAGACCAGCAAAAAATTCGCTCCTCTATTTCTTTTGCAATATGTGAATACCTAACAATTGGCCCCGCCACTAATTGATGAAACAACGATACAAACAAAAGAAAATTCAAAAAAGACTTTTGTGCCTTTACCTCACCTCTATAAACGTCAATAATGTAAGATATGGTTTGGAATGAATAAAATGAAATTCCAATTGGCATTAAAAACCCGGGTTTCTCAAAATTAAAATGGGTTAAAGAATTAACATTTTCAACAATAAAGTCGGAATATTTAAATGTTAATAAAACCCCTAAATTGAATATTATCGTTAGGTAAAGCCCAACTTTTGCTATTGGTTTTCCAAAATATTTATTTATAAAGAGCCCGTTAAAGTAATCTAATAGTGATGAAGAAAGTAATAAAACTACCCATATTGGTTCTCCCCAAGCGTAGAAAATTAGGGAAAAAAGTACTAAAATTGCATTTTTTAATTTTCTGTTTTTAAATGAAAAATATAAAATTAAATTAATGGGTAGAAATAAAAAAATAAAAAACAGACTTGAAAATACCATATTGATCGTTTGCTATTAAAAAGTGCAAGTATAATTTAAAAGGATTTAACAAATTTAATCAATAATCAATTTCTTCTAAGCTGTCTCTTCTAACCCATCCTTTTGAAACTTGCCCGCTATTATTTTTAAATTCAATGTAAACAAATTTACCTTCCGAAAATTTGCAGGGAATCCAAACAACATCTCCTGCAACTAAATAACCTTTCCGTTTTAAATATCTTTCTACTGGCGCAGATTTATCTAAATTATAAAAGTAGGCCTTCTCAAAAATTACCAAGAACTTGCAGTCCGGCAAAGCCCTGTTTTGGGAGTTCATCGAGGAATTTATTATTAAAATAAACCCTAAAATTAAAAGTCTTTTTTTCATAAATAAAAATTATCGTTAAACATTAAATAAAATTACTATTGTAAAAATTCCCTGTTTTCAATTTCCACGGCTTCTTTATAGTCGGGGTATAAAAATTTATTATACGGGAATCGTGTTATATGAATTTGTCTTACTGCTTCGTATACCCTTTCACGAAAATCTTCAAAATTTACTTTGCTAGTAGCAGAAATGAAAAGGGTGTTTTTTTCACCTACATTATTCATCCAGGTTTGTTTCCATTCATTCAATGTATAATGTTTGCTTGTCTTTTCAGTGATTAAATCGTCTGCTTCTATTTCTTCGTTCTTATATACATCTATTTTATTAAAAACCATTATCATGGGTTTATCAGAACACTTGATATCCTGTAAAATTTGATTTACTGAACGAATATGCTCTTCAAAATCTGGATGCGAAATATCTACAACATGTAATAATAAATCGGCTTCACGAACTTCATCTAGCGTACTTTTGAATGAATCTATCAATTGTGTAGGCAATTTTCTAATAAAACCAACAGTATCCGAAAGTAAAAATGGTAAATTTTTTATAACAACCTTTCGAACTGTGGTGTCTAAAGTAGCAAATAATTTATTTTCAACAAACACCTCGCTTTTACTAATTACATTCATTAAAGTTGATTTACCAACGTTTGTGTAACCAACTAAGGCAGTCCTAACCATTGCGCCTCTATTTCCACGTTGAACAGACATTTGCTTATCAATTGTTTTAATTTTTTCTTTTAACAAAGCAATTCTATCCCTAACAATTCTTCGGTCGGTTTCAATTTCTGTCTCACCGGGTCCACGAAGTCCAATTCCTCCTTTTTGACGTTCTAAATGGGTCCACATCCCTGAGAGTCTTGGCAACAAATACTGACATTGAGCCAATTCTACTTGCGTTCGCGCATAGGAAGTTTCCGCTCTTTGTGCAAAAATATCTAGGATTAAATTTGTTCGATCAAGTACTTTACAAACTAAAATTTTGGAAATATTCTTTTGTTGGGAAGGGGATAATTCATCATCAAAAATGACTGTTGAGATTGCATTTTCTTTTATGTAAGAGCTTATTTCATCCATTTTGCCAGTGCCCAAAAATGTCTTAGGATTAGGTTTATCCAATTTTTGGTAAAATCTTTTAACAACCTCACCGCCAGCAGTATATGTTAAAAACTCTAATTCATCTAAATACTCCGTTAATTTATCCTCATTTTGATTTTGAGTAACAATTCCAACTATTACGGTCTTTTCAAAATTAATGACTTCCTTTTCTAACATCCTTTTATTGTGTTTGGCAAAATTAGGAAAATGTAATTTAATAAAACCTATTTGTTCTAGAATTAAAGGTAAATTTCATATTCAAATACATAAAGGGTTATTTTTCTTTACAATTACATAATAATTCATAAATTTTATTAAATTTGGCTACAAAATATAAGATTAACAAACAATCAAACCAAAATTTTCGTTAAAATGAAAAAAATTACATCACTACTTCTGTTTTTGTTTTTGTCTTTTAATTGCTATTCACAACTTGCATTAGAAGGCTTTGAAAACACCGCCGGACCAGATGCTTCTCCATTAACTAACTGGACTTTAGGATCAGGAAACTGGGCTACATTTGATAATATTGGAAATGATAATTTATTTCCAGTTAGATGGGGAATAACTAATACAGTATCTACTCCGGTTTCCGTTTATCAAGGAACCAATGCTGCATATATAAATAGAGAAAATGTAACTGCAGGTGTTACCTCTGAGGAATATTTAGCAACACCCCCAGTTTTAATCCCCGCAAATGGAGTTTTAAATTTTTACACCAGAATGTTAACTAGTGGAAATCAAGGTGCTATTTATCAAATTAAGGTTTCTCCAGCAACTGAGGAACAAACTGATCCTAATCCATATATTTTAATCCAGCAATGGACTGAAGACCAATTGATTGTTCCAACATCAAACTTTAATATTTATACCGAAAAAACGGTAGACTTATCCGCTTTTGCTGGTCAATTCGTATATGTTTCATTTGTTAAAGTTTGTTCACAAATTGATGGAAGTATAGTTGGTGATCGTTGGTTTATAGATAATGTTAGTATCGATTCAGCATGTTTATCACCAACTGCTGTAACTGCATCTTCTCCAACTCCTACTAGTATTAGTTTGACATGGACAAATCCAAATGGCCCAGTAAATGGATGGGAAATTGAAGCAGTACTAGCCACTGGCACACCAACTGGAGTTGCAAATTATACTACCCCAAGCTTTCCTTATATTGTTACCGGTTTACTCCCAAATACAGCTTACAAATTTTATGTAAGAGCTATATGTACCAACGGAATATCAAGTCCTTGGTCTTCGGTTTCTAACACGCTAATAACACAGATAGCTCCCCCCATTTGTGGAGGGAATTTAGTGGATTCAGGAGGTATTGGAAGTAATTATTCCAATAATGAAAATAATTCTATAACCGTAAACCCTTCAACTCCCGGAGATCTTGTTACAGTTACTTTCACTGCATTTAACACCCAAGCGGGATTAGATATTCTTAGAGTTTATGATGGTCCAAACACTACTTTTCCTTTATTAGCAACATTATCAGGAACAACTTTACCCCCATCATATACAGCTACGTCTGTTTCGGGAAGTTTAACTTTTGCATTTACTTCCGATGCAACAACCAATGCTTCTGGATATGCTGCAAATATTACTTGTAGTCCGCCACCAAGTTGTAGAATTCCTACTTCTCTCACAAATAATACTGTTACTACAACTACAACCGTACTAAATTGGATTCAACCAACAAACCCTGATTTGAGTGTAGCTTCAGCATGGCAAGTGTTGGCATTACCTTGTGGTTCTGCCCCTCCAACAGCTGGTGCCACAGGATTTGTAAGTGCTAATTCGAATCCTTTTACACTAACTGGATTAACCCCTGCAACCTGTTATGACATATATGTTAGGGCGGTTTGTAGTGGTCCAGCTTCTAGTGGATGGTCTACCTTGCCAACTAGAATTAACACATTACTAGCGCCTCCAGCCTGTGGCGGTAATTTTGTAGACAGTGGCGGTTTAGCTGGAAATTATCCTAATAATGCCAATGAAACAACAACTATTCCCCCAGTAACACCGGGCGACGTAGTTACTATAACTTTTACCGCATTTAATACCCAAGCGGGATTAGATATTCTAAGAATTTATGATGGTCCTAATACTACTTTCCCATTATTAGCCACATTATCTGGCACCACTTTACCAACATCTTACACTGCGTCTTCTGCCACAGGGGAATTAACTTTTGTTTTTACTTCAAACGGAACGACTGGAGCTGCAGGTTGGGTGAGTAATATTGCCTGTGGCCCACCTCCAACATGCAGAAAACCAATTACTTTTAACTCTAGTAGTGTATTGTCTACCTCTGCTGTTTTGACTTGGATTCAGCCCGTAAACCCAAATACCTCTATAGCAACTTCATGGCACGTGTTAGCTTTACCATGTGGATCAGCGGTTCCAACAGCAAGTTCAACTGGTTTTGTTACAGCTTCAACTAACCCATTCACTATCACTGGTCTTTTGCCTTTAACTTGTTATGATCTATATATTAGAGCAGCTTGTTCTCTAACTAGTACTAGTATATGGGAGGGACCAATCTCGTTTACCACTCAAGTTGCCCCTCCTGCTTGTGGAGGAAATTTTGTTGATGTGGGAGGCACTACAGCAGGTTACGCCTCTGACTCAAATTATACAACAACTATTTGTCCCGTAAATGTGGGTGATGTTGTAACTGTTACATTCACTGCCTTTGATACTGAAGCAACCTATGATGGTTTATATGTTTATAACGGAAATTCCATCACGGCTCCACAAATTTCAAGTGCTAATCCTGTTGGAAATATTAATGGCCCACTAACAACGGCAGGTGCCTTTTGGGGAAATGTTGTCCCTGAGCCTTTTACCTCCACAAGCCCAAATGGTTGCCTTACCTTCAATTTTAGAAGTGATGACATAATTAATAACGCTGGATGGATAGCTAATATTACCTGCGCGCCACCACCAACGTGTATCGCACCAACGGCAATAACCACAACTGCGGGTTCTATAACTTCAAGTTCGGTTATATTAAACTGGACACAACCAATTAATCCCGATGGATCAACAGCAACTGCATGGCAAGTTTTGGCATTACCTTGTGGATCTCCATTGCCAACTGCAACTGCAACAGGGTTTGTTAATGCTTCAACTAATCCTTTTACATTAACAGGATTAAATTCGATTACTTGTTATGATATTTATATCAGAGCTGTATGTAGCCCAACTGATAGTAGTACATGGAGAGTGATTAAGAATATCACAACACAAGTTGCCCCACCAGTTTGTGGAGGAAATTTTGTTGATGTTGGCGGACCAAATGCAGACTATGCTAATACCTCTGATTCAACGGTGCCTATATGCCCAGTAAATCCTGGAGATGTAGTAACAGTAACATTCACTTCTTTCAATACGGAAGCAACATGGGATGGATTATATGTTTTTGATGGAAATTCAATACTTTCTCCACAAATTCCAAGTGCTAATCCGGCAGGTAATGTACCAGGAGGATTAGCTGGGTCCTACTGGGGGGATTTAACAGGTAATTTACCTGGCCCTTTTACCTCAACAAGTAATGATGGCTGTTTGACCTTTAGATTTAGAAGCGACGGATCAGGCGTTAGAGCAGGATGGGTTGCAAATGTTGTTTGTTCTCCTGGGCCAAACTGTTTAAAACCTACATTACTAACTTCAACAAATATTACGGCTACTTCTGCATCTTTAGGATGGACAGAGTCGAATTCAGCGGTTACTCAGTGGGAAATCATTTATTTGCCTTTTGGGCAACCAGTGCCGCTTCCTACAGCCACTGGTGTATTGGTTACGAGTAACCCCGTTGTGATTTCAGGACTTTTACCTGGAACACGCTATACCTTTTATGTTAGAGCAATTTGTCCAACATCAGGGACCAGTGCATGGTCTGACGGGTCAAGTTTTACTACACTTATTATAAATGATAGTTGCTCTGGAGCAATTTTTACCCCCGTTAATAGTACGTTAACTTGTAATCAAGTTGTTGCAGGAACAATTACTTCCGCTACTGCATCAACACCAGCCCCTACAGCACCGTGTGTTGGTACTGCCGATGATGATGTTTGGTTTCAATTTATTGCTACTAATACTTATTTAAATATTTCTTTACTAGATGTTCAAGGACAAAATAATTTAAATTTTGGAGTTTATACTGGGCTATGCGGAACTCTTACTCAGGTTTTTTGTAGTGCAAATAACGCTCTTAGCGGTATCGCAAATGGATTAGTTTTGGGTCAAACTTATTATGTAAGAGTATATTCTAATGCATCTACGCCTCAAACTTCGTCATTTAATTTATGTATATCAACTCCATCAACTTGTTCAAATGCTAATACTATTTGTAATTTATTAGGTGAAAATACGCCTAGCACCACAGGCGTGAGTAGTTTAGGAACGATTGGTTGTTTGTTTTCTTCCCCTAACCCTACTTTTTATACTTTAGAGGTGGGAACAAGTGGTCCAATTAACTTATTTTTAAGTCAAAATGCCTTGCCGAATGGTCAGGGTGTTGGTAGAGATATTGATTATGCAGCATGGGGGCCTTTTAACAGTCAGGTAGAAGCATGTAATGTTGTTGGAAATCAAGCGCCTTATGCTGCGCCAGGAATTGGAGTTCCTGTAACTCAAACAACTGGTTGTAGCTTTAGTGCTGCAGCAACAGAAACACTAAATATAACTAATGCTCAAGCAGGCCAAGTATATGTTATTTTAATTACGAACTTTTCACAACAGCCCGGTTTTATAAATTTAGTTCAAACTAATTTTGGTCAAGCTGGCGCGGGGACAGTAAATTGTTGTCCTGAAGCATTTTTTAGTTATTCCCCTTCAACATATTGTCAAACTCCAGGGAATCCTAATCCATTACCAATAGTTGCCCCTGGGTCTTTAAGTGGTGTGTTTTCATCCCCTTTTACCCCTGGACTTGTATTTGCTAACTCAACAACGGGTGCGATTGATTTATTAGCTTCAGCGCCAGGAAATTATGTTATAGTTAATACACTTGCAGCTACTGCTTCATGTGATGAAAGACAAAGAACATACACTATTAATATTTCACAACCAACGAGCGCTACGATTAGTTATAATAGTGTAACATACTGTAAAAGTAATACCACAGCTCAGCAAGTAACTCAAATTGGAAGTACAGGGGGCAACTATTCTGCAATACCAAATGTAGGCCTTAGTATAAACCCAGTAAATGGAGAAATAAATCCTAACCTTAGTTCCCCTGGCGTTTATTCTGTTGTCTATGGTTTACCTGGTTCTATTTGTACCGCAGGAAATCCTTCAACTCAAGTTGAGATTATTGCACTGCCTAATATTGCTCAACCAGCACCTGTTGTAACATGTAATTCTTATACATTACCAAGTTTACCCGTTGGCGCATATTTCTCGCAAAGTGGCGGTGTAGGACCAATAGATATTAATAACCCAATTACGACTAACCAAACCATCTACATATATGCTGGCGGGAATGGTTGCTTTAATGAAAAATCATTTAGCGTAACAATAAATAATCTATCTGATCCAACCTATACAGTTGTTCAACCTACCTGTACATCCCCAACAGGATCAATTATAGTAACTTCACCAGTTGCGTCGGGAAGTCCAGCACCAAACAACTTATTTATTTCTGAAGTTACAGATGCAGCTACCGGATCATTGACTTATGTTGAAATTTACAACGGAACAGGAGCTCCTGTAAACTTGGCAAATTATAAATTAAGAACATTTAATAATGGTTCAGCAACATTTACTGCGGGTTGTGACAATATACTGTCAGGTACTTTAGCTAACAACAGTGTTCATGTTGTTTCTATAGGAACCTCAGCAATTACAACGGGTGTTGTGCCTAACCAGACATTCAATGGATGTACAGGTGTAAATGAGGATGATTGTATCAAATTGATGACACTGTCAAATACAGTTATTGATTTATGGGGAAGAACTGATGGAACAGTGTTTACACCTGCTAACCAGGCTGGATATACTTACAGAAGATTAAATACTGCTTCAGTCCCAAGTACAGCTTGGAATGCAACAGATTGGACGGCTTTAGATCCTGAAGAATATACTAACATTGGATCTTATTCTTTAAACACAACAAATTACGAATACAGTGTTGACAATTTACCGTTTCAGACATCTCCAACGTTTAATAATTTAGCCCCTGGTAATCATACGCTAATTGTAAAAGATTTAACAACTGGTTGCGTTTCGACAGCAGTAACTTTCGTTATTAATAATCCAATTATTCAGACACCAACCGTAACAGATTTTACCTATACTAGTCCAATTTGTCAAAATGCGACAACAAATCTAACGCCAGTTCCAGCAACGGGCTTTACTACTGGTGGAACATATTCGGCTAATCCTTCAACAGGAATTAATATTAATTCTACAACTGGTGAAATAAACTTAGCAACTACTTTACCTGGAAACTATACCATAACGTACTCTGTTTTGTTTAATGCAGCACTATGTGTATCTGCAGGGTCTTCAACCTTCCCAATTGTAATTAATTCTATTGTTACTCCTGTAACCGGGTTTAATTACACCAGTCCTATTTGTCAAAATGCACAAGCTACTATAAACCCAACATTAAATGCCGGGTTTACAACAGGAGGAACATTTAGTTCAACTACCGGATTAACAATTGATGCTTCAACTGGTGTAATAAATTTAGTAACAAGTACTCCAGGAAATTATACAATTACTTATGTGTCTAATGCTAACGCGGCTACTTGTTTAGTTGCTGGAACAAATACGGCCAATATAGTTATTAGCCCAATAATCACTCCAGTAACCGGATTTAATTACACCAGCCCTATTTGTCAAAATGCACAAGCTAGTATAAACCCAACATTAAATACCGGGTTTACATCGGGTGGAACATTTAGTTCAACTGCTGGTTTGGTTATTAATGCTTCAACAGGGGTAATAAATCTGGCAGGAAGTACAACTGGAAATTATACCATAACCTATACTTTAAATGCAAATCCTTTAACGTGCTTAATTGCTGGGAATTTTACTTTTGACATAGAAATAACTAATGTAATCACTCCAGTTACTGGGTTTAATTACACCAGTCCTATTTGTCAAAATGCACAAGCTACTATAAACCCAACATTAAATGCCGGGTTTACAACGGGAGGAACATTTAGTTCAACTACAGGATTAACAATTGATACTTCAACTGGTGTAATAAATTTAGCTACAAGTGTTCCAGGAAATTATACAATTACTTATGTGTCTAATGCAAACGCGGCTACTTGTTTAGTTGCTGGAACAAATACGGCTTCTATCAGTATTAGCGCTGAGGTCAATCCAGTAACCGGATTTTCTTACGTAAATACTATTTGTCAAAATGCACAACCAACTATAAACCCAACATTAAATGCCGGGTTTACATCGGGGGGAACATTTAGTTCAACTAACGGATTAACAATTGATGCTTCAACAGGAGAAATTGACTTAGCTGGAAGTACGCCTGGTAATTATACAATTACTTATACTGTAAATGTTAATCCATCCACTTGTTTACTAGCTGGATCTTCCGTTAATACAATAGTTATTGAAGATTGTACAATTCCAACAATACCAAAAGGAATTTCAGTAAACGGAGATGGCTCCAATGATTTCTTCGTATTATCTAATGTAACCAAATTAACAATATTTAATCGTTTAGGCATGAAAGTGTATTCACGAAACAATTATACAGATGAATGGGGAGGGCAATCGGATGATGGCGATGAACTTCCTGACGGAACCTACTATTATTCTATTGATTTTAATGGCGGACAAAATAGAACCGGTTGGATATATTTAAGCAGAGCACAATAAACAATTTTAATATAAAACAAAAAAAATGAAGAAGTTATTTTTGTTAGCATTACTGGCAATAGCGATTACTAAAACAAAAGCGCAGCAAGACCCACAATATACACAGTATATGTATAACATGAGTGTAATTAATCCCGCCTATGCAGGATCAAAAGAAACTGTTTCGGGTGGTGTGCTTTACAGACAACAATGGGTAGGCATAGAAGACGCGCCTACAACAGGAACTTTTTTCATGCACAGTCCCGTTGGAAGAAATGTTGGACTTGGATTATCTATAATAAGTGATAAAATTGGTCCTGTAGAAGAGAATAATTTTTATGCTGATTTCTCATATACCTTAAATTTGGGTGGAGAACACAAATTGGCCTTTGGATTAAAAGCAGGAGCTACAATGCATAAAATTGATTTCACAGGTATTCCTGCTACATTACCTCAGACAGATCCAATTTTTGAATCGTCTAATCCAAATACAACCTTTTTAAATCTAGGAACTGGATTATTTTATTATACCAACAAATATTATGTAGCCTTCTCGGTGCCAAATATGTTAAAATCTAAATATTTAGATTTTAACGGACGGCAGTATGGAACTGATGTTCTTCACTATTTCTTAACTGGGGGATATGTATTTGATATTAACCCTAATTTGAAGTTTAAACCGTTTGCAATGGTTAAAACATCTATTAATGCACCCGTTTCGTTTGATTTGTCTACTAACTTTATGTTAAATGATAAATTTGAGATGGGAGCAACCTATAGACTAGAAGATTCGTTTGGCGCTATGATAAATGTAGCTGTATCACCAACTTTAAGAATAGGATATGCCTATGATAGAGTAGTATCAGACATTGGAGTTATCAGTCCATCTTCACACGAAGTTATATTGTTATATGATTTAAACTTCCCGAAAAAAGTATCACGTTCACCAAGATATTTCTAACCTAAAGTAATCCAAAAAATGAAAAATATATATATAGTATTAAGTTTTGTTTCCATTAGCATAACGGCTTCGGCACAAAACATGAACACTAAAATTGCAGATAAATTATTCGCTCGGTTTGATTATATTGAAGCAGTTAAAGAATATTCTAAGCTAGTTGAAAATGGAAAAGCTGATTCGTATGTTTATAAACAATTAGCCGAAGCAAATTTTAATATGTTCAATTCGTCAGAAGCCGCGAAGTGGTATGGTAAAGCTACAGAAACAGAACAAGATGCTGAAACCTATTACCGCTATGCTCAAATGTTGAAAGCAGAACGAAAATACGATGATGCTAACAAACAAATGAAAAAATTTGCTGCTGCTGCTCCAAACGATTTAAGAGCTAAAACTTTCAATGAAAATCCAAATTACATTCCTAAATTATTAGACAAAACAAAAATGTACGACGTTAAATCGTCAAGCATAAGTAGTGATAAATCTGATTTTGGAGCACTATTAATTGATAACGGTTTGTACTTTGTTAGTGCTAGAAGCGGATCAGGTAAAAGTTATGGTTGGACAGACGAGCCATTTTTAGATATTTATCGCGCAGATTACAATTCAGATGGAAGTGTTTCAAATGCGGTTGCTGTTAAACAATTAAACTCCAAATGGCATGAAGGCCCAATTACTATGAGTAGTGACGGGAAAACAGCTTATTTTGCTAGCGAAAGCTATAAAGATAACATTACGGCTTCTAAAGATAAAAAAGCAAATGCAAAATACAGCCAAGTTTATCTTTACAGTGCCTTGAAAAACGGAGACTCTTGGGGAAGTATATCTTCATTGCCCTTTAATGATAAATCGTTTTCTAACAGCAATCCGAGTTTGAGCAAGGATGGAAAAACACTTTATTTCTCTTCAAACAGACCAGGAAGTATAGGCGGGACTGATGTTTGGAAAGTCATGGTAAATGCAGATGGTACTTTTGGTGAGCCT
>Ga0049083_10000109_pt1 | contig 23190 bp, 23 predicted proteins | sample GreLakmeMI27MSRF_FD_66719 | JGI IMG/M metagenome (GOLD analysis project Ga0049083, IMG submission 66719) | Freshwater lentic microbial communities from great Laurentian Lakes, MI, USA - Great Lakes metaG MI27MSRF | ecosystem: Environmental > Aquatic > Freshwater > Lake | place: Great Lakes...
GCCACGCTGGCATTGCTGATGATCAACTGCGTGCGTCGGGACGAGCTCAGCGGCAGCGGCGGCGGGTACGGCGACGACACGCTGAGCCAGAAGCGCGCCTTTCTGTTCGTCAGCTACCTGGCCTCCTTCGGCGCGGTAGGGGGTGCAGTTGCGTCGCTGCTGGTGTACTTTGACAAGCCTGGGCATGACCAGTACACGGGCGTGGCCTGTGTGGTCCAATGCGTGCTCATCGTCGCCGCAGCGCTCTGCTACTGGGCCACAAGAGCCGTGGACGGCTTGTATTACTAGCGCTAAGTAGCTATGAGTCCAGCCCACTTGGTCCTTTTTGCCCGATGCCTGTCGCACGCGCACCTCCGTGCCAGCAAACAAGCTGTCCAAACCTGCGCATACTGGCCACCCGCAGAGACTCGCGCATCACCATCGTGATGTCCAGCTGCGGTCAGTACCAAACCCAGTTCCGCTACTCAGACGTGCTGATGGCCATTCGCCACGAGGCCATCCAGGCGTCGCCGTCTGCCTGGCGGAACTGGGTCTGATAGCGACCGCAGCTGGACATCACAATGATGACCCGGGAGTCGCCGCGAATGACCAGAACCAGCAGGTTTGAAAGCTGGTTGGCCGGCACAAAGGTGCCCGTGCCTCGCGTTCAGCCGCGCTCTTTCAGTGCATTGTGCTGATCACAGCTTGGCCCTTTCACCCGGAACCAGAACCACCTTCCCGATCGCCTCTCGTCGCAGCAAAGCCCGGAACGCCTCGTGTGCCTTTTCCATGGGAAGCGCATGCGAGACGCGCACATTCACGATGCCATCCTCCATCCACCCAGCAAGGCGGGCCAGGCTGTCGCGCAGCACATCGGGCTGGTGCTGCGCGTAACTACCCCAGTAAACGCCGTGTGCGGTGAGGTTCTTCACCAGCAGTACATTCGCCGAGAGCTTCGGGATCTCGCCTGACGCGAAGCCGATGAGCGCGATCTGGCATCCCCAGGCAGCGCACTTCATAGCCTCTGTGAGCATGCTCCCGCCCACCGGATCGAAGATGCAGTGCACTCCTCTTGGCGCAACCGCTGCGATGGCCTGCTTGAGAGTGCGCTCCTTGTAAAGCGTTTCGGAGTCGATGACCAGGTGTGGTGATTCACGAGAACGCAGCGCTGCGCACTTTGCTGTACCGCGAGCGACGGCAATCACACGGGCACCCAACGCCTTGGCCACCTGCACCGCGGCCAGTCCCACTCCGCCTGCCGCGCCGAGAACCAGCACCGTGTGGCCGTGCGCGACGCGGCAGCGGTGCGAGAGGGCCACCTCGGCAGTACCGTAGGCAACCGCAAGGCCCGAGGCCGCCACCAGGTTGAGCCGGGGCGACACGACAAAGCAGTCACGCGCCGACGCCACCACCTCGGTCGCGAAGCCGCCGAAACGCGGCAGCACAGCAAGAACGGCGTCACCCACTGTGAGCCCGCGGACAGCGCTGCCAAGCTCCACGACGGTGCCGCTCACCTCCCCGCCGGGGGTGAAGGGCAACGCAGGCTTCTCCTGGTATTGACCCTGCAACACCAACGCATCGGCATAGTTCAGCGAAGCAGCCGTGACCTGTGTGATAGGACGTGTCAGGCACGTCCAATGACGGAGGCAGACCACCGTCAACCAGACGCACTTTGATGCGCACGCTGTGGGCCTCCAGCGCCTGGCTGAGCACGTCTCGCAGCTCAAGGGGTGCGCCAGGAGAACCCACGGGAAGCGCTGGGTCGCCCAAACGAACGCAGACCAGCGCTCGTGGCATACCTCCCGCGCTGCGACTCGACAGGAGATCTATGCAGGCGGCTATGGCACGGAGGAGCTTAGGGCGGCGCTTGTAGGGTGAAATTCCAAGACTCGAACTCTCGAAGATTGCCATCGATCGACGGCATCGTCGGGGGGGGAGGAGGAGACCAAAGATGGAAAGTCAACAAACGCTCCTCCTCCGGGTGCTCTGCACGCCGCTGCGTCGCTGCGAAGCGGCCAGACAGCCCGTGCGTGCCGCCCAGGCCTCTCGCTCTCGGGCACCCTTTGCTCGTTGTTTTGGTGCACGCGGCGTGCGATGCGCTCTCTCCACGCGCCCGCCTTGCGAGGAGGTCCTGCTGCGCTGTCCGTGGCGCCGTCACGTCTTTGCGGCCCCGTTCCTGCGGTGCGCTCTGTTCGCTGCACGCGATGCAGCGCTGGGCCGGACAAGGCACAGCTGGCGGCACAGCTGGCGGCTGTGCGTGCGGAGAATGCACGTCTGAAGGGCCTGCTGGGAGAAAGCTCTCCCGGTGCGGCCCCTTCTGCGTCCGCAGGCACCGTTCGCGCGACAGCCCCACCCGCCCCCCGAACTCGCGCCGCCCCCCGGGCCGCCCCCCAGACCCGCCTGCCGCCCGTGGTGTGGCCCCAGCGCGGGGAGGAGTTCTGGCTGCGCCCCCCCCGGGCACTGCCTGCGCCCGCAGCAGCGCGCGGTCTGCACCCTCACCAGGACCCGTCGCCTCTCCACGTGGTCCATCTCACCTGCGAGCTGGCACCCTGGGCCAAGGTTGGCGGCCTCGCTGACGTTGTGGCGGGGCTCTCACGTGCCTGCCTTGCGCGTGGCCACGCCGTGGAGGTGGTCCTCCCCTTTTATTCGTCGCTCGACGCGTCGCCCATCGAAGAGCTCACGCACTTGCTGGATTTTGACGTGCCAAAGGGACGCACACAAGACGGACAGTTCCAGCTGGGCAGCCTGCGCACGTCTGCGTATGGAGCAACCATCGCGGGCGTGCCGGTAGTGCTTTTGCGACCGGCGGAGTCACATAACGCCATGTTCCGAGGATGCTACGGCACCCAGGGCGGCACCGGCGAGCTGGAAGCTTCCCTGTACCTGTGTCGCGCGGCGTTGGAGTTCCTGTGCGTCACGGGGCGAGCTCCAGACGTGCTGCACCTCCATGAGTGGCAGACCTCCGCCGCAGCCATGCTCTACTGGGAGACATTCCAGGGCTGCCTGGGCTCACGCATCCTGCTCACCATCCACAACGCGGACAGCAAGGGAGAGTGCAAGCTGGACGAGTTCGCAGCCGCGGGCTGCGAGGGCGCTCCGTTCATGACCCTAGAGCGTGCGCTGGACGAGCGTACCATCGGACACAACCCGGAACGCATGTGCCTGCTCAAAGGCGGCGTGGTGTTTGCCAACGCGGTGACCACCGTGAGCCGCACGTACCGCGACGAAACAACCCGGGGGGGCTGGATGGGCGCGGTGCTCGCCGCTAACGCCGCGAAATACCAGGGCATCGTCAACGGCATCGACAGCGACAGTTGGGACCCGTCCTGTGACGCTGCGCTGCCAGTGGTTTTTGACGCGTCCAGTTGGCGGGAGGGCAAGGCTGCGATGAAGCGCTACGTGCAGGAGGGTCTGGGACTGGCGGTTGACCCCTCCACGCCGCTGGTGATCGCCGTGTCACGATTGGTTGCGCAGAAGGGCATCGGCATGCTGGAGCATGCGGCGCATCGCTGCGGTTCGATGGGCGCGCAGTTCGTGCTGCTGGGCACGGGGTCTCAGGACGGCTCGCTCAGGCACCTCTCAAGCCAGCCGGAGTTCAGAGATGGTCCATCTGCGCGTTTGCTTCTCTTCTACAACGAGCAGCTGTCCCACCTGTTGTTTGCCGCGGCGGACATGATCGTAGTGCCCTCGCTTTTCGAGCCATGCGGACTCACCCAAATGGTGGGCCAGCGATACGGCGCCGTGCCGCTCGTGCGCCGCACCGGCGGCTTGGCGGACACTGTGGCGGACGGTGAGACGGGTTTTGCGTTCGACGGAGCCGACGCAGGCGCCTTTGAGGCTTCGCTTTCGCGGGCATTGAGTCTCTACCGAGAGCAGCCAGAGCAGTGGGCGCAGATGGTGCAGCGATGCATGCTGCTGGACAACTCGTGGGACCGCGTCTGCGAAGACTACATCCAGCTGTACCGCAGCTTGTAGTGTGTTCTGCGAATGCTGCCACGTCACTCTATGCAAATTTCTCACACGTGCGCCCCTCGTTAGCCGCGTGTGACGCGCCATGCTGTCCAGCCACCTGCCCGCGCGCGCGGCCCCGGCCATGCGCGGCTGTGCCCTGCGTCGCTCCGGCACTGGCGCTCCTCGCGCCCTCCTCCGCTCCGCTGCGCGCGCTGAGCTGCTTCCCGTGCGCGTCAACCCGCTGCAACAGGCGCGCGGCGCGGACGGGCAGCCGCTCAGCGTGCTCTCGGCCGTGGATGGACATGCCGTGCCAGTGGCTGGTGAGCTCTCTCTCTCTTTCTCGCCTTCTTGTATGCACCTCACGAGCTTTCCCGCCAGAGCTCACGCGCAAGAGCACCGTCTTCGCCCTCATCCGCCACTTCGGTGCGTCCAGCGCGCACAGCTGCTGCTACAGGCCTTGCCTACGTGGCGCCCTGCCCTTTCACCGCACTCTCCTTCACCGCACTCACGCCCTGGCGGCGTCTCGCAGGGTGACCCTTCTGCTGGGAGGCAAGCGCGGAGCTTTACTCCCAAATGCCGCGCTTGGCTGCCGCCGGCTTTACCCTGGCCATCGTGGGCGTTGGCTCGCCAGAGGGCGCGCGCACCTTCGCGGCGCGGCTCACACCCCCTCTGCCCGTGGAGGTGCTGTTCGTTGACCCTGGGCGCGAGGTGTATCGTGCGCTGGGCTTGTATTCTGGCTTAGCGCGAACGTTCTTCAACCCGGCAACACCCAAGGCTATCCAGGCGCGCGGACTGGAGGGCGTCAAAGCAGCGGCGAAGAACTATACCATGATCGCGCCGAAGCAGAGCGACGATGCGCTGCAGCAGGGCGGGCTGCTGGTGGTGGACGCTCAGGGCAATGTAGCCTATGCCTGGAGGGATGAGGGCACCGGCGACCACGCCCCTGTGGCTCAAGTGTTGGCGGCGGTGGCGGCGGCGGCGGTGGTATAGAGCTGATGTTCTCGCAGAGCAGAGACGCAAGCGCTGCGCTGCCCGCGCAAATGGTGTGCGCATTCTAATGACGGCTTCCGCCCAACCCCTTTTGGAGTGCGGACACGCCCGAGACACGCAGTGATGCACACAAGACGCGCAAGCAGCAGCGCAATACTGCAATTCATCTAAAAATCTCACACGCTGCTGGCTTCTTGTGCTTGCTGCTCCTCCTCGTACATGAGCCGGTCCATGAGCGCCACAAAGTGCGCCTTGCCCGGCCCCAGGCGAGTGCGCAGCTCCTGGCGGAAGGCCTCCTCGTCGGTTGCCGTTCCGGGGTCACCGGGCGCGCCAGAGGCGTGGGCTGCCGCGCGCTCCCTCAAGTAGGAGTACAGCTTGGTAAAGAGCGGAGCGCCCAGGGAGCGTTCGCAGGCTGAGCGCAGCGCGGCGACTCGAGCAGAGGCGCCGCCGCCGGCGATGAAAGTCTCGCGGGCAAGCACCGTGCGGTCGCCCTCCTCATCCTGCTGTGATGCAGCAGCCTCCTCAGCGTCCAGGCAGGCACCCAGAGACGCGCAGCTCTGGCCCACGCAGCTCTTGTTGTCCGTGCTGCTCTCACCGGTCGCCTCGCCTAGCTCGCTGTCAGAGGCGTTGTCAGGCGCGTCGCAGCAGTCATCATCGGATGGGAGGGAGCCCCGTCGGGAGGGGCTCAGAGAGCCTCCGACGGACTCGCCCTGGTCCTGCAGGCTCGCCTGCAGCTCGCCAATGTGCGCCGAAAGCGCCGCGTGCATCTCCCGCAGCTTCTGCAGCTCCACGGACGCGTCCAGCGGCGCGGCAGGCACCTCGCTGCTGCTGCCCAGCGGCGCGGTGGGGCCGCCCACGTCCGCGGCGTGCAAGGTTGCGAAATCGGCAGCTGCTTGCGCGGCCAGCCGGGTGCGCTGCTCCTGCGCCGCCAGCTTGGCGGCGCGCACGTCCGCATCGCGGCGGGCCTCCTCCAGCTCCGCCGCTCGGCGCGCCGCGTCGGCGGCGTGGCGCTCGGCGCCGCGAGCACGCAGCGCAGCCAGCGCGGCTGCTCGAAAGGCGGCGGGCAGCGGCGGCATCGGGCTATAGGAGGCGGCGCGCGCGGATGAGGGGGTGGCGTACTCGCTGTGGCGGCGCACGCGAGCCACGGGGAGGGCGGCCTTCAAGGCATCCTCCAGGGCACCAACTTGCGCCTCCAAGCAGGCCAGCCCCAGCTGGGAGGCGGCTGGGTCGCGGGTAGCCTGCGCCGCGCGAGGGTGGTGCTCCAGCGGGCCGTTGACCGAGGCGGAGACGACAGAGGGGTCGCCGGCGTGTGGTCCAGCGCGCAGCCGGTGCGCGCGCGGCGGCGGCGCGCGCGGCGGCGACTCGCCCCCTCGGGCGGGCGAGGAGCCGGCGCGGCCGCGGGCGGAGGCTCGCGTGGGGCTGAAGCAGCGGCCCAGAGCCGCGTCATCCGGCGACTCGCGGGTCGACTCTGCCGCCGCGCCTGCGTCGCCGCGCTCCTCGGCCACCAGGCGCATCGGGGAGCACGGCGGCGGCGGCGGCGCGGGGAGGAGCATGCGTCGCTCAGGCTCGGCGTGGCGCAGCCGAGACTGGGCGGACTGCACATGGCGGGGGCAAGCGGACGCCTCAGCCACGTGCGCTGGCACCGCGCGCGCCAGCGGCGGCGGCGGCGGCGGCGGCGGCGGCGATGACATGGCAGGCGGGACCACCGCAGCAGCGGGCGGAGCCGCCGCCGACGCGCGCGCGGGGCCGCCTCGGAGGGGAGCTGCCGCCGCACGAGGTGCTGCCGTGCGCTCCGCTGCCGCGCCGCCGTACGCCCTGCGCGCCGCCGCCACCCGCGACGCGGAGCTGGGCGGGCCCGCCTGCGGCTGGGCAGCCCCTCCTGCAGAGGGCGGCAGCGCCTGCAGCGTGCGGATGTTCGCCTCCACCAGTCTCCGCTCCTCCGTGGCTTGGCTCAGCTCGCTGCGCCGCAGACCCGCCGGCGATGCGTCCGCGCCGCCAGCCAGCTGTGCCATGGTGGATGCTTGTCGACTGCGCGCCAGCGGCACGGGGGCGGATGGGCGCCTGGCAGGGACGCGCGCGCCGGGCGGCAGACTGGTCAGCTGCCTGGCGCGCGCCACGCGTGCGAAGTGCGCCGCCGACTCAGCCTCGAAGCTGGCGCCGGCGCCGGCGCTGGTCTCCTGAGCGGACAGCAACAAAGGGTGTGCCAGCAGCTGAGCCGCATCCGGCCTCGCTTCCGGCGCCTTGCTCAGCAGACGCGTGATGAGGTCGCGCAAATCGGCGCTGTACATGGACGGAGTGGGAGAGTGCGTGCCGCGCAAGATCTTCAGTGCCAAGCCTGACATGTCGTCGGCGCTGAATGCGTGCTGCAGGCTCGTCATCTCGTGCAGAACGCAGCCAAGAGACCACATGTCCGTCTTGAAGTCGTATGGTTTGGACGCCATGAGTTCGGGGCTCATGTAGAAGGGAGTGCCCACGATGGTACTGCATAGTTCGCCGCCCGCGCACAGCGTACGCGCGATGCCAAAGTCGCCCAGCTTCACGCACCCGTCTTTGGTGAGAAAGATGTTCTGCGTCTTGAGGTCCCGGTGCAGCACCTGGCGGTCGTGCAGGTGTGCCAACGCTTGGGCTGTCTGCAGCAGCCACTGCAACACCTGCGACTCCGGCAGGTGGCTGGTGCACGCCTTGAGACGCCTGTAGAGGTCGCCGCCCTCGCAGTACTCGGTGACGATGCAGAGGTGGTCCTTGTGCACTGAGCAGAGCGGGGACAGGGAATGGAGCAGAGCAGGGCGCGATCCCTGGTCAGCTCTCACCGCCCATGAGCGAGACACGCAGGCCGCACGCACTGAAAGAGTCGATGTAGCCGACCACGTACGGGTGGTTCAACTCGGCCAGCATCTTCACCTGTGTGGAAGAGAAGGATAAGCGGCGGTGCCAAGTCCACCGTCTCTCTCGCCGCGCCACGCCGCACCTCTAACTGCGCCGCAGCCGCCTCCCGCTCGTTGTCCACCTTGATGCGCTTGATCACGAGCAAGATGGAGCTGCGAGTGGGGCGGTGGTGGGCGGTGGCGGCGGTCAAGCGGCGCGAGGGCTAAGCCAACAGACTGCGCCCCACACGCGCGCGCAAGCTCACATACCTGTCAACCTTTAGTTTGGCCAGGTACACGGCGCCGTAGCTGCCCTTGCCCACCTGTCGCACCACCACGTAGCGGTCCATAGATCCAAGAGTCGGCCGCCGCCCTGAGTGCGGCGCCAGCAGCGCTCAGAGCTGCACACCGCCAGGCCGCGCTCTGGCGACCAGTTTTCAGACCGGAAGAGGACAGGCGACAGTCCCAACGCAGAACCGGGGAGCGTGTGGTGTCCCAGAACAAAGCGCCGTACCGTACGCACACAGATCTTCTGTATCGCTGCGCTGACGAGCGCCCTATCCCGCACGCTCGCACAGGCTGTGTATCAGTGGAGTTACGGGCGATGGGCACACGCAAGGGCAGCTCACTAGCGAAGGATGTGGCGATGTGGATGGACTGTGAACGATGCACGCGGCTGCTTCGTTTCCAGCGCTAGATGGCGCCACCGTCCACCGGCTCCATTTGCTCTGGTTGTGTGGCCGCCTGTTGCGCCGGCGCTGCCGTGGCAGAAGTGCTGGCACTCCAAGTTCCCAGAGGGTTCCACCCGCTCAGCGAGCCGCTGAGGCCCGCAGCCGCTTCCGCATATGCGCCCAGGTCTGTGGGTACAAGCGGCTTGCCCGTTTTCGCGCACTCTGCAAGCGCCTGTGCGCGCGCCAGCGACCGGTCCAGCCGTGAACGCAGCGCCTTCATCTCGCGCGCGGCAGCCTGCGCGCGGGTCATGTAGACGGGGATGAAGCCCACCTTGAGGGCAGAGAGAGGGAGTGAGGAGCGGAGCGAGTGAACCGACAAGCAACACTCAACGCACCGCGTGATGTAGCTCCTCAGCAGCCGTCGACAGCGCCAGCGCCCTCCTGCTGTTTGCCAGCGCCTCGGAGCTGACGGCCTGTGCTTCTCTGCGCAGCGGCGGGGTGCGTGAGGCTCAGCGTCGTGCGAGGAGCGGCACAGGCACAGACTGCTGCACGGAGGTGCTCTGCTCTGCAGCGCACCTGATCTCAGAGAGCGCCGCCTGAGCGCGAACCACAGCAGCGTCGTACGGCGCCAAAAGGGCGTCGGCGCACACCACAACAGCCTGTGAGTCAACCGCACAGGGCTGCGTGCGAGGCAACTCGGCGCTGCTCATGCGTCTGCTGACACTTGACGCCTGAGACCGCTGAGACTGGCGCACTGGCGCACTCGCCTGGCGGTGGCGCGATGGGTTAGGTGGTCCCGCCTGCGCTGCGACCTGCGAGCGATGTGACTCAGCAAGCACCAGTCGCGACTCCCCTAGGCACCTGGGTGGTACCTCGTCTCTGCTGGGGAGTCTGGGCGCCATGGCGGCTGCGCAGCCGGTGCTGATGAGCGCGCCGGTGTGCTCCAGAGGGCGCAGCGAGTGCACACGTCGCGTTGCGAGCGCTCGTGCACCCGCCGCCCTCCTGCGCGCGCGCTGCTCGCGCGCCGTCACCTCGCGCGCCGCCGCTGGGCGCGTGCAGGCCGTTGCTGCACCCGCACCGGTGTCTGTCAAGCCGGTGCGAGCGGTCTGGCTTTCCTGACCAGCCTCGTGCTCACTCCCACATAGGTGAGCAAGGAGCAGGGCGTGGCTCTGTACAAGGACATGTACCTGGGCCGTGCGTTCGAGAACATGTGCGCGCAGGCGCGTCGCGGCGCGGCCCGGCGTGGCCCGAGAAGCTCCAACGCCAGCCCTAGGCTCGGGCACGCGCCTCGCTCACGCGTCCCTCCACAGATGTACTACCGCGGCAAGATGTTCGGCTTCGTGCACTTGTACAACGGCCAGGAGGCTGTGAGCACGGGCGTCATCCAGCAGCTGCGGAAAGACGACTACGTGACCAGCACATACCGAGACCACGTGCACAGCATCTCCAAGGGCTGCGCGCCGCGCGAGGTCATGGCCGAGCTGTTCGGCAAGACGACGGGCATCTGCCGCGGCCAGGGCGGCAGCATGCACATGTTCAGCCGGGAGTGGGGTGTGCTGGGAGGCTTCGCGTTCATCGGAGAAGGCATCCCGGTGGCCACCGGCGCGGCGTTCCGCACGCGCTACCTGCGCGAGGTGATGAAGGACGACAAGTACGACCAGGTGTCTGTGGCGTTCTTCGGCGATGGCACCGCAAACAACGGTGCTTTCTACGAGTGCCTCAACATGGCCAGCCTCTACAAGCTGCCCATCATCTTCGTGGTTGAAAACAACCTGTGGGCTATTGGCATGAACCACTGGCGTGCTACCGCCCCCTCCCTGGGCGACTCCAAGCCCCACATCTACAAAAAGGGTGAGCCTTTCGGCATGCCGGGCCACCTGGTGGACGGCATGGATGTGCTCAAAGTTCGGGAGGTTGCGATTGAGGCTGTTCGGCGTGCGCGCGCGGGCGAGGGGCCCACGCTGATCGAGGCTGAGACGTATCGCTTCCGCGGCCACAGCTTAGCTGACCCTGACGAACTGCGCAGCAAGGATGAGAAGGATTTTTTCGCGGCCAAGGATCCGATCCCGCAGCTGGAGAAGTACCTCATCAGCGAGAAGCTGGCGAGCGCAGAGGAGCTCAAGGCTGTGCGCGCGGCGGTGGATGCGGTGGTGGAGGAGGCTGTGGAGTTTGCGGAGGCGAGCCCCAGCCCGGAGCGCAAGCAGCTGCTGGAGAATGTGTTCCCGGACCCTAAGGGCTTTGGAATTGCGCGCAACGGAAAGTACCACTACGAGGACCCCAGCTTCTCACAGGGCACGGCCAACGTGTGAGGCGGGAGTGAGCAGGCGCATGTCAATACTTGTTAGACAGAGGAAACTACTGGCGTCCGACGTCCAAAAGTCGCGGCGCATTTCGTCGTTGTGTTGAGCTGTTGACACTTGTCGTACGATACACGGCAACCCTCGCAGGTGGCGTGCAGCCGTGCCTACGCCGTGCGCTGCGGCTGGCTGCTGCGCGCAGTGGCTGCCCGCGGGGTGATGCGGCGCAGCTGCGGCGCTGCTTCGGCGCTGCTGTTGCTCCTGGTTGCACTGCCCGGCGCTCGCGCGGGCGTCTACGACCCGTGCAGCACTTCGACGAGCAAAGTGACCAAGGCGCGTGGCCCGTCTCAGTTCCTTCAAACCTAGCACTCCTCCTCTCTGCTCCACCACGGGCCAGCTCCTCACACTTCCCTGGCACTCCAGGGCGACGGCGGGCACGCCATCGGGCTGGCCTTCTGGATCAACGGCCTGTTGAGCGACTGGGACCCAGAATACACGACGGTCGTGGGCAACGTGAGCACCGTGAACACTACCGCCCTGCACCCCTGCACAAACAAGGCGTACCTGTCCAGCATCAACGCGCCCATCAACGTCACCGTGCCCAGCTCAGTGCGGGGGCTGGTGCCCTCGGTGCGCAGCTGAGCAGTGCCCACCGAGCCCTTTCACCAACGGGCGCCCCTCACGCGTCCCTCCCGCGCCCGCGCAGCTCTGGCAGTCCATGTACACGCCTAAGACGGACCAGATGGCGGTGCTGTACATTGACGTGACGGTGCGTGCAGGCGTGTGTGTCTTGGAAAGGTGGTTCTGAGAGGGCTGTGCATTGTGCTTTGCGTCTTCGTGTTTGCAGCAACAGGACACGCTTATGAGCACGTACACGCGTATCCACGCGAACGACACCGTGAACGTGACGTACGTGAACGTGACGGGGGGCAGCTCTACGGGGTCAACAACGTGCGGCATCTTCGACGACCCTGCGAACTGCGGCAACGTGAACGTCACCGGCCGGAACGTGAGCTACTACAGCCTGCCTCGCAACGCCAACAACAGCGCGCAGTTCGTGAGCATGGTTGCGTTCTACGGCAGCGGTTCAAACGCTGTGCGCTCGCTGCCGCGATACCAGCGCAGCCTGAACTCCACCCTCACGCTCAACACGGGCGTGGTGACCCAGCTCATCCTCATTGCGCGCTACAGCGCGGGCAAGCTCACGTACCTTACTTGGGCTGACATGGGATGCTCCGGCTGTGGTGGCCCTAACGACGAGCGGTGCATGTACGTGGGCGTCAGCGAAGCTGGAACGGAGGCGTTTGCATGTGCGCAGACCAACGCCACATGCAGCGTCTACGAGACGAACAGTAGCACCACTAACGCTACAAGCGCTTCAAACGCCACAAGCGCCGCCGACACAACCAGTTACAGCCCCTGCGCCTTTGGAGTGTATCTGGGCTTTAGCGGCGCCGACCAGTACGGCAAGCCCTTTAAATCTGGCCCACAGATCGAGATGCTGCGCAAATACAGCGTCTCCAAGCTGGGCAGCTCTGCGCTGGGCTATGCGCGCACCGCTGGCAGCTACGTCAAATCGCAGGTGCCAAGCGAGGTGACCACCACATCCACCAGCAACACGCAGCTGGGGCGGCGCAGGAGATGACTGGGGGGGCGGGGGCGCGCGGGGCTGGGATAAGGTGCGGAGGGCGGAGGCTCACTGGGATGGGCTGGGTGTAGAGCTATCAAAGATATACTGCTTTCGTAGCACGCCCGAGCAGCGCGACTCAGCCTCAGCGTCGTCGAACACAAAACAAGATCCTGTGCGAGGTTGCCACGTCACCGTTCACGGGAAACGCGGCGCCTCCGCCGTTCCGTTCGGGTGCATGGCGCTGGTGTTGCATCTGAGGGCGCCCCAGCCAGCAAGCGCGGCGCTGTTGCGCTTCCGCGGTGTCCACCGCTGTCCCCAGCGCCCTATGCGTCGCGCCTGCACGTCTTGCTCCGCGTGCACGGCCGCTGAGCTGGACGAGCTGCGCGCGGTGGCTGCGCGCGCGGCCGACGCCGGCGCGGCGGTGGTGCGTGCTGCGCTGGACCAGCCTCGCAACGTGCAGTACAAGGGCGCGCTGGACCTGGTGACCGACACGGACAAGGGCAGCGAGGCGGCGGTGCTGCAGGTTGTGCGCGCCGCGTTTCCCTCGCACTGCGTGTTGGGCGAGGAAGGGGGCATGCTCGGCGACCTTACGTCGCCTTACCTGTGGTGCGTGGACCCCCTGGACGGAACCACCAACTTTGCGCACGGCTACCCCAGCTTCGCCGTCTCTGTGGGGGTGACCCGGGCCGGCGTGCCGCTGGCTGGCTGCGTGATCGAGTTCACCGGCGGGCCGCGCGCCTGGTCCGAGCGACGCTACACCGCCGCCCAGGGTCGCGGCGCAGAGTGCAACGGTCAGCCGCTGCGCGTCTCCGCCACCGGCGAACTGCGGCGCAGCCTGCTGGTCACGGGCTTTGGCTACGACCACGGCCAGGACTGGCTGGCCAACCTGGAGCTCTTCAAGCACTTCACGCACGTGTGCCAGGGCGTGCGCCGCCTCGGCGCAGCCTCCGTTGACCTCTGTCACGTGGCGCTCGGCGTGGTGGATGGCTACTGGGAGTTTCAGTTGAAGCCTTGGGATATGGCAGCCGGGGTGATTGTGCTTCAAGAGGCTGGGGGAACTGTGACAAAAGGGGATGGGAGCCCCTTCAACGTCTTCACAAAGTCCATGATCGCCTCAAACACCGCGCTGCATCAATCCATGCTGCACGACATCGGCGCCGCCACGCGCAAGCTGCAGGAGGGCGGGTTTGACCTAGGGGACTGGTTCATCCCGGAGGGTTACACCGTGCACAGAAAGATGAGACTTGACTGATGACGCACGCATAAAATCTAAAGCGAAGTGTCGGCAAGCTGCGCACGTGATGAACTTGCGTGGAGTCCGCAGGCAGGGCCCCGAGGTGCGGGCTCTGCAAAACCTCCCTCAAAAAGCCTAAAAGCGACAGCCTGAGCCTCTCCGCCTGCTCTGTTTGCGTGCCTGCCGGCGCTCGTTGCGTGCTGTGCGTGCGAGCGCGAGCGAGCGCGAGCGAGGAGCAATGGCGCCAAAGCAGACGCGTGCTCAGGCGCTGGAGGTGCTTGGCCTCACAGAAGAGGAAGACGAGGAGGCCACGGTTCGCAAGGGTACGTCGCCGCTCTCGCCAGGCTGCGGACAAGCAGCGTAGCATCACAGGCAGCGCATCAGTCCTGGGCTGGCGCTCACCGCCTCTTCGTCGCCCTGACGCGCCCTGTCCGGCCTCGCGCGCAGCGTATAAGCGCCTGGCGTTGCAGCACCACCCGGACAAGAACCGTACGTGCCCAGCGTTGCCCGGCGTCATGCAAGGGAGCCCGGCGACAAGACCGTGGAGCCGCCGCCTCTCTGCTGGCTTAGCCCGCCCCTTCTTCTGTTCGCACGCGCGATGTGTGCGCTTCGCTCGCTCCAGCCCCGCAGCCTGCCGGCGTGTGCGCAGCACAGCGGCGGGTGTGTTACAGGACGTGCGACTGAACCTCTCGTCTCTTTCCTCCTCTCAGAGGGCTCTGAGGACTCTGTGCTCCTCTTCAAGTCCATCAGCGCAGCCTACACGCGGCTGTCCACACCCGAAGAGGAGCAGGACGACCAGGAGGCTTTTAACGACGAGATGGCGCAAGGCATGTTCGCCCGCCCCTTCGCCCCGTCTCACCCGCTCATCTGACCCCCCCGACCCCGCACAGAGCTCTTCGCGCACTTGTTCCGATCCATGTTCTCTCGTGGGGGCATGGGCGGGCGCAGGGGCGGGCCGTTCGGTGGTGCGGGCGGGCGAGGAGGCGGTATGCCGTTTTTTGGTTTCAGCTTTGGCGGGCCCGGCGCACAAGGCCCCGGCTTCGCCTTCCCCTTTGGCGGGGGTGGGGGTATGCCCGGCGGGTTCACGCGCTCGTATGGTGAGCAGGGGGGAACACAGTCTGAGGAAAGCGAGGAAGGCTGGGAAACCGACGATGAGGAGGAGGAATACTACGAGGGCCAAGAGGAGGAAGAGGACCGCGCGGCGGGAGACGCGGCGGCTTACCGCGAGATGCGCGCCGCCGCCGCGGCCGAAGAGGCTGAGCTGGAGCGTGCCCGGGCGGCTGCCCTGGCGGCACAGCGGGAGGAGAAGGCCCGCAAGGCCGCCTTGCAGCGGGAGCGCGAGCGGCTGGGCCGCGAGCGCGAGAAAAAGAGCGCCGAGGCGGCCAAGAAGAGCAAGGAGAGCGCGCGGCGCCAGCGGGACGCCGCAAAGGCGGCCGCCGAGGCTCAGGCCAACTCGGAACGCCTGGCCAGGCTCCAGGCGGAGGCTGACGCCGCGGCAGCCAAGGCTGCGCGGGCGCAAGCGCAGCAGGCGCCGCAGGCGGCTGCGCACGCAGCGCAGGCGGCGCAGGCTGCGAGCGGTCAGGAGGCTGCCGCGGAGGCCATCCGCAAGGCCAAGGCCAAGGAGAAGAAGGACCGCCAGAAGGCGCAGCGCAAGGCGCAGGGCGACGGCCCCAATGCTGCCGCATCGGCGGCGGCGGCGGCGGCGGCGCCAGACGGCGACGGTGAGGACGATGACGTGGCTCAGGAGGAGGACGTCACCGCCCTCCTAGGCGCCTTCGCCAAGGGGCAGCACGCGCCCGCGCCCGCGCCATCCAAGAAGCAGCAGGGTGCGCAGCATCCCGGGCGGGGCGACAAGGCTGCGCCCGGCGGCGGCGGCGGCGGCAAGCCGACCAGCCGCGAGCAGGCTGCCCAGGCTGCCCAGTCCGCCGCGCGCGCCGAGGCCAAGGCTGCGTCCGACGCGCGCGCACAGGCACGCGCCGATGCGTGCGCCGCTGCTGAGGCTCTCGCTGTGGCTCAGCGCGAGGAGAGGGCTGAGCGTGAGGCCGCCCTGCGCCTGCAGCGGGACCGAGCCGCCGCCGCCGCCGCACGTCCAGCGGGGCTGGGCGCCGCACCAGCCATGGCTGTGCCCCGCGGGCGAGAGGGCTGGACGTGCAACGTGTGCACCCTGTCCAACGGGGCCCACACGCTGGCATGCGACGCCTGCGGGGCCAGCGCCAAGCAGGCTGCGCTGCGCGGGGCCGCCGCCGCGGACTTCCTGGCGTTCACCCAGGCTGGGCCCGGCGCCCACACAGGCTGGCAGGCGGAGCCGCCTGGGGACAGCTGGTCCGGGGCCCCGCTCGCGGCCCCACAGGCGGCGGCCCCGCTCCCGCCCGTGAGCTGGGGGGAGCAGCATGGGCAGGAGCAGCACCCGCTGTTCGCGGTGGCGCCCTGCTACGAGGACGCCTACACGCGCGTTCCTGCGCCCGCGGCCTACCAGCCGCAGGTGGCGTCGTACCAAGCGCCCCCGGTGTCGTACGCCACCGTGCCGGGCAACCCCACCCTGGAGGTGTACCGCAACATCGCGAAGAGCGGGGCGCCCAAGCCCTACCGGCCGCCGCCCAGCAACGGCCGGCCTCAGCAGGCACCGCAGGCGCAGGTTGCGTATGCGGAGCAGCCTTCCACGTCCCGCCCCTCTGCCGCGGACTTTGGGGGCGCTTACGGATGGGGGTGAGAGGTGAGCGGGGGTGGGGAGCATCGCCCGGCTCGGGGGGGGGTTTAGGGGGTAAAGGGTGCAAAGGTGCAACACTCAGACGCAGGCAGCACACACACATGCACGCACGCACGCGCGCACGTCCTGGTTTGACTCCTCCAACGCCTGAATGTCACTCGCAGTAGATTTTCACTTGCTTCTTACTTCTTACAGTGGTGCGGGCGCCGCAGCGCCACCCCCCGCACCCAGTGTTACGTTACGCGCGCGCCCTTCCCTGGAGCTAGTTCGCGGCGGGCGCCGGCTGCTCCACCGCCGCCGCCCTGGGCCGCGTGCAGGCGGCTGAGGACGTCTTGGCAGAGGGTGACGTGAGCGTGAGCAACGTGTCGCCCTCGCACCGCTCTTCGCTGCCGCTGCCCGTGCCCGCCCCGTCGTCGCCGCTGCTGCGGTTGCCCGTGGCCATCCCCCCACCGCTGCCATCGTCGCCGCCAGCCGGCTGCAGCGGGCGCCCCTCCTCGCAGCTGCCCCCGGGCGACCCCGCCCGCGCATCGCCGCCGCCATTCAGCTGCGGCGCGGCAGGGGCGCAGGGCACCGCCGGCAGTTGGGAGCACCAAAAAGCTGTGGCCGCAGAGAGGGCCTGCGCCTGCGGCAGCGAGATGCCACCCAACCCGGGCGTTGCCCCGCCAGAGCATGCGCCGCCTGGGGCACCACCCACCAGCGGCCACCGGGTGAACGTGGTGAAGGCCGACACTGGCAGTGGCGCGGTCGCCGGCGCCGCCACGGCTGCCCGAGCGCGTGCCGCATGCTGATGCTTCAGCAGCGCGTGACCCTGGAAGCTGCGGTGCTGCGCGTGCGCGTGCGTCGGCGGCGCGGCGGCGAGTGACGAGAGGGGAGCCCCGGCGCCTGGAGGCGCGGCGATGGAACCCCGCAGCCCCTGCACCTCCTCCTCGCAGTTGCCGCCGCCAGCCTTGCCGCCACGGCCATCCGAGCCGCTGCCGCCGCCGCCGCCGCCGCCAGCGCTCTGCGCGCCGGATGAGGAGGTGCCTCCCGACCCTCCGGGCAGCTGGGCCGCGCCCTCAGGAGTGCCCTCTTTGCCCCCTCCGCACTCCCCGCCGCTCTGCGCCCCACCGCCGCGGCTGTATCCCTTGCCCTCCATCGCGCCGAAGGCGCCCGGCGGCGCCGCAGCTCCGTAGCCGCCCAGCGGCGCTCCGCCAGCCCAGCCCTGCGCCAACGCCTGCAGCTGCGCCTGCGACGGCGCATCCAAGCCCGGCTGGAACGGCGCCATGGCCGCCACAGGCGCCTCGTAGGCTGCAAAGCCGCCGCTCCGCGCCGCCGACGCGTGCGCCGCCACAGCAGCAGCCGCCAGGGCCAGCGCATGCGCCTGCTGCTGCGCCTGCTGCTGCGCCTGCTGCTGCTGCGCCATGAACTGCATCAGGTGGGGCGTCACCAGGTGCTGTCCCTGCGGCGCATGCGGCTGCAAATGCGTGCCAGGCGGCACAGCCAACGTGGCACAGCCTCCTAGGTTGAACATCCCGTGAGTGGGCGCCATGAACAGGTGCGGCATCATCCCGCATGCCATGGCGGCTGCGCCCCACTGGGCAGGCGCAACGTCCACGCCCGCGGCTGCTGCACCGGGGCCTGTGTGAGTGCTGCGCGTGTGTGGAGGCAGAGCGTATCCCTCGCCACCGGTAACATCGCCCGTGCCCCGCCGGCTCTGCGCCTTTCCTGGCGAGGCACCCGTGCGCGGTTCCTTGGCATCAGGTGCCCCGCCCGCAGCGGCGGCATCCTCCCCTGTGATGGCCTTGCGCGGGTACGGGCCGCTAGGCTTGCGCTTCGCGCGTGGCGGCGGGATGCTCATCGTCTCCGTGCCCCCGCTGGGCGCCGGCACCACCAGCACGCCCGCGTCGTGGCGCTCAGCCTTGCCGAAGATCTTCTGGCTGTGGGAGCGGATCTGGATCGCAGTCTTGGTCCCCACGTGCGCTGGAAGAAGAGTCAAGTCAGTCAGCTTGAGTGGCCAGGTGGGCGCACGCACGCGCCTTCGATCTTCTTCCACTGGCGCCCGTGCAGGCGCAGCGCCTCGAGGAATCGTTGGTGCTCCTCCTCGCTCCACCGCTCGCGCGCCTTGGTGATGGTGTACGGCTTGCGAGCCTGCCAGGGGCGGTGAGGAGGGAGGAAGGGGGCGTGAGGGGGACTCGGTTGTTGGGGTGACACAGCGAGCGAGCGCCTTTGCACTTTATGGCCTGCTCAGCGCTGGGCGAGCGCCAAGCCAAGCGTGCAGCGCCGCGGGAGAGCCAAGAGGTGTGTCGTTCGAGCGGCGCGCTCAGCGAGACTCTGGGGAAGCCGAGGCGAGCGCAGGAGCGCGAGCGAGCCAGGAGGACATCGAGGGTTGGCCTCCTCGCGCCCGCGCGGCGCCGCCATCGCGTATATACGCGCGCACCTTTGGCTTGCTGCCCTCGGCCTGCTCGCTCCCAGCGCCAGAGCCGCTGCCAGAGCCGGAGAGCGGCGCGGGAGAGCCTCCGCGTAGAGCCGGGGCACTTTCGAGCTTCCCGGAAAACGCCAGCGCGCACGCGGGCGTAGCCCACACTAGCGCCGCGCCCACGCGCAACTGCGCCGCCGGCAGCGGCTGCTCGCGCGAGCCCATGCGGAACTTCACGCAACTAGGCACGGCCTGAAAAAAGGTGCACCACTTTTCCCGTTCCTGTCCCAGCACCTACCGACGGCGGGGGCCAGCGGCCGTGGGGCTCAGCGCACGCGACAGCAGCAGCCGGGGGAGAGGTGGTTGGTCCGGGCTCGCCTGCTGCGCCGCGCGCCGCCGCGCCGCCGTGCGTGCGTCGCCCGGCCGCTGACTAGGTTTTTAGTGGCTCGCCGTAACGGAGTCGGTCGCTCGATGTTCGGCCGAACAGAAAAGAGGTGGTTCGCGCTGGTGCCTGGCGGTGCCAACCAGGCAGCCTCCTCCGCCACGGCACAGACTACTGTATCAGAGCGTATATGCGTGTGACACTGGCCAGCTGGTCAACCTTCCCCGGCATCTTCAGGCGCATCCAAAGTGTTGCAGTCCTTCGACGATGCCCCACGCCTGCTGCCCCTTGGCCACATACAGCCGCGCCACGCAGTCTGGCTGCGGCTGCACGGCCACGAGTGGCGTTGCAGGCGCCGTCGGCAACGGCTCAGTGTCAACCGGTCTCTCCACTGTCAAGGTCACCACCTCGCTGACAGCCGTCACCTCTACGTCCACCACATCCACCAGCGCGCCATCAGGGATGAGCCTGGCTGAGAGGCTTTGCGGAGTCATGAGCGACTCATCGTCCTGGTCGTCGCCAGATGAGTCGCCCTCGACTTCGCAAGGGGGCTCCAAGCCCAGCTGGGCTTGAGCCCAAGCCGCCAAATCCGGCTGGGCGTTACCCACCACCACCGCCCGGTTGCGGCCGGAGAGCATGAGGATGTCGTTGCCGCTGTCGCCAGCTGCGACTGTCTGGTCACACTCAAAGCCCAACATGGTGCGCACGTACTCCAGAGACTCCAGCTTGCCAGCCTGCGCAGATACGATGTCCACGTAGCGCCAGCCGCCGGTGCCGGAGGCGACCACCTTGGCAGAGAGGCCCGCCTGGGCCAGCGAGGAGCGTACGTGCGCTTGCAGCCCCTCCGCCGCCTCGCCCTCCTTCACGCCCAGCGTCACCTTGTGCCCGTTCTGCTCCTCCTCAGGCCGCCAGTGCGCGCTGCTGTTGCCCACCAGTTGAACCGCCTCAGTCGCAAAGCCCCGCACTTGACCTTCGTTCCACCCCTCGTCCAGGCGGCTCGTCCAGGCGGGATCTTCAGCCCACCCTCCGTCCTCTGTGGCACGAACACGCGTGAGCGAAGTTTGCGGCACTGGCGCGCTTTGCGCGGCGCCGCCCTTCTTCGCCCGCTCGCACCTGCAGGAAGGTACACCTTTGTTCCCACGGAACAAATCAGCACGTCCGGCTTCAGCAGCGTCTCAGCGCCCTTGTCCTTCGCCAGCTCCAGGAACGAGGCCAAGCTTCGGCCGGTTGAATAGACGAGCTTGGAGCCAGCTGGCGCTGCCATGTGCGCCCAGAAGGTCGCGAAGGCGCGCGTCGCCGCGTCGTCGCCCACCATTGTGCCGTCCAGGTCGGACACCTGGGGCCAACGCGGGTGAGTGGGCGAGTGGGAGGAGGGGGGGGCGGGGTAAGGCGCACCAGCAAAACCGGGAGGTTTGGAGGTAAAAGGAGCAGCTCCGAGGCCTGCAGCTTATACTTGCCGGCGCAGGCGGCCACGTAGTTGCGTCCGGAGACGCCCAGAGGGTTGTCCCAGCGTCCTGCTCCGTCCTTCATCACAAACTCCACTGCTCCTGCTGCCTGCACCGTCACCGAGCGCCAGCCGGGCACTGACGACGCCTCCATCGCCACGTCGCGCCACTCGCCTGCGCGCGCGGCGTGAGCGCAAGGGGGTGGGCGTGCGCACACCAACAAACACCAGGCGCACCGCCGTCTGTCCAGTGCATAGAGCACGTCTCCCAGTCTGTTCGGTACACCACCGTCACAAGGCCGCCCGCCTTGGCGTGCACGACGGTGCGCCGGGCACGCACGCGGCGCACAGAGGGCACCCGACTGTGGCGCACCCTTGAACTGGGAAGTGCCTGCGGTGGCGCGCAGCCGCGCATTGCCGCCTGCAGCACGCACACGCCTGCACGCAGGACGCTGAGCACGCGGAGCAGGCAGGACTGGAGCCGCGGAGCGCTGAAAGTTTCTTGCTTTCTTTGCAGAAGGACCGCCTGGCAGGTGGTGGCAGCGTTGATCGTTGTTGCGTTGCGTTCATCACAGCGTGCGTGCATTTGTCTATGACCGCTGTCCCTACCAGCGCAGAGTGAGCGCCTCGGCTGGGAACCAATAGTCCTTGCGGTCTTCCGGCAGGCTCAACCCCTCAAACCGGAGTTTCAGAGCACCCCGCCTGCTCTTCTGGACGATCTCCCCGCGCTGCCCCACCGTGGCGGTCATGCGCCCAACAAACTTGATGGGTTGATCCGGCGGCAACGTGTCGCACAAGCGACGCACAGTCTCCAGATCCTCCAGCACTCGCAGCACCGTGCCCACGCGCACGATACGCGCATCCACCCGCGCGTAGCGCCTGGGCGGCTGCGCCGTGAGGGGCGCATCGGCGGGGTTGGCCACGGAGTGGTGGAACGCCGAGGTGTCGATGATGCACTGCTTTGCAAGAACCACCTGCATGCGTGGGTGGGGCGACACCTCGCGGTAAAGGGCCTCTAGGGGTATGTGCTGCAATCGGATGAGCGCCAGGAGGTGGGGCGGGCAGGGAGGCGTGGGGTGTGCGTTCACCTCCGAGGCTGACGGGGGGAGAACCGCCGGGTGCGGGGACACCGCGGAAGCAGCGCCCTCCTCCTCCTCGCGCGTGTCCAGCCAGTGCATGAGCGCCCTGAACACGCCCAGCTCGCCGTCCACTCGCAGCGCGTCGGAGGAGAGGAGGGACATGAGCGAGCGCTGGTCCAGCCCAGTGAGGCCGTAGCGCTTGGGGCACGCAAGCAGCTCCTCGAAGTGCTCCCCGGCGAACCTCAGCGCAGCGCTCTTGGCTTCGGGCAAACCGTGCGCCTCGGCAAGCGCAGCCACGCGCAGTGCGTTGCCCGCACGCAGGTGCGACGCCAGGAACTGACGAGCCGCGTCCAACACGCACGCCACTGCCAGGAAGTTCGCCACGCGCAGCACGTCCAACACGCTGTGCGCGCCGCGCATCGACAGACGCAGGCGGCGGGAGTAGAGCGCCTGTGCAGGGCAGTTCAGGGAAGGTCTCTCATGCAAGGGCAATTCACGCGCAGCTGCTGCGCGCCCACGCACCTCAACCAACTGTGCTAGCGCCTCCGCACCGCCAGAGACGTCCACGAAGATGGTGTCGCCTTGAAGGCCAGGGATCTGCTGCGTGCCCAGAAGGAGCTTACGGATGTAGGGCGACACTGACGCGAGCAGCATGCGCGTGCCGGGGATGCGGGGGCCCTCCGGCGCGCCCACGTGTCCAGCCTGTGCGGTGGTGCGTGAGAGACGGTTGGGCGAGAGCGAGAGCGAGGGACGCACTTGCAGCCAAACGTCGGTGAAGCGGCGCTCTTTCCAGAGGGCAAACTGCTCCAGCACGGCAGGGTCGTCTACGCCGGGCAGCACAACCTCCTCCACGTCCGTGTCCACAGACCACGCGAGGCCGTCCTCAGAGTCGGTGCAAGTGGAGGAACCACCCGCAGCCTCTCCTGAGCCGTCGGCGGCGCCACCGTCAACCTTACGCTTGCGCTTCATGGATGCCACACGACGCACAGCTCAGGGCGCGAAGTTTGGGATCACGCGTCGTACGATGTACGACACGGTCGACTGAGATTTATTTATTTTTTTGGTGGACAACGGCAATCTGTTGCAATGAAAGTGGGTTTCCGGCCCTGTAACTCTGACTTATTCGCGTCGCTAGCGTTTGAACTCCGAAGCATTCTCAGCCGTGAGAGTGGCACACGCAGAAGCCCGCGGAGGAGGCACCGCATGTGCACGGCTGCCTCGACGACCTAGCGAAGCTGGCGTGGATGGAGTGCACGTGGCGTTTGGCCTCCGCCAGCGCGGCGTGCGGTGAGCCAATGACCTTGGCCAGGATTTGCTCCGTCTGGCCGAGCATACAGGCGAGGCCGATCCGCTGGCACATGTAGCGCCTCTCGCGCGCGACAGCCTTGTCGCACGGCGGGCCGATTCCCCCCATGCGAGTCACCTTGGCGGCAGCCAGGTATCCCATGAGCTTCACAGCGCCCGTACCTAGTTCGTTTTGGGTGCCGATGGCAAAGGGGACGAAGTCGTAGCCTTCCGGTCGATCGCCTTCAGTGTCGTATGTCTTGGTCTTGCGCTGCTCCGCCAA
>Ga0049083_10000111_pt1 | contig 23116 bp, 17 predicted proteins | sample GreLakmeMI27MSRF_FD_66719 | JGI IMG/M metagenome (GOLD analysis project Ga0049083, IMG submission 66719) | Freshwater lentic microbial communities from great Laurentian Lakes, MI, USA - Great Lakes metaG MI27MSRF | ecosystem: Environmental > Aquatic > Freshwater > Lake | place: Great Lakes...
GAGCCACGACCTTAAGATCAATGATCAGAGCAGTAGATGGGAGCCCGTCAGTGTTGCGCTCAATCAGCCAGGGGAGCTCAGCGGCGGTCACGGTGATGTCGCCAGGGCGGGCGGAAGACCCGCGGATTGTGCCGGGCTTCTCGTAGATGACTGACAGGAATTTGCCCAGACTGTCTATCCAGTCTGCCAGGAACAACACCGTCAGGTCGTGCAGCGAAGAGCGCGCGCCCGTGATGCATGATAGGAGGTGGTAAAGGGGAGCGTCCAGCGGAGAGGCGCAGGAAATGACACCGCCGCAGCGGTTGGGGCGCAGCAGGCGTGCGGCCAGGCCTGGCGGGAGACCAAGGTGGAAAGCGACAGCAAACATGAACTGGTCCGGGGTGAGCGTGGATGCAGCATCACGCGGCGGGGTGATGATCCAGCCGTAAATGGAGAGGCCGCCTTTGCCGGCTAGGGCCAGTAGGCGCGCTGCGTGTTGGCGGCCTTCAGAGTGGGACCAAGCGCCAGCATGTGGGCGGAGGAAGCCGGAGTGTATCGTAGGTAGTACCAAAAACGCCACGCGATGCCTCCTCGTCGAGCACTATATGAACCGTCTATCATCGCTGTCTCATTAATCAGTCGCTGCCTTCTAGCGCCTCTTCCTCCAGCCTCTCGGCGCGCGTGGCAACCGCGGCTTGGACCAGCAGCTGGTCCAGCTGGAGGTGCAGCTGACGCTCGAACTTGGCCGTCCGGTGCACAGCGGCGGGGGTGGCGCGGGGCGCAGCGGCGTCCGCGGGCAGGGGCGGCATGCGCGGCCGGTGATGCAGCACGGGCCCTGCTGCCTGGCCCGGCTGGCCTGCGCTGGGGGGAGGCAGGCCCACCAGCCGCGGGGCGAAGGTGCAGTCGGCCAGCTCCTCAGCCTGCCGCGCCGATGCGGAGGCGCGCCGCCGCTCCTCCGCCGCCGCAGCCTCCAGCGCAAATACTGTGTGTAGCGGCATGTTCTGGGGGCGACGCTGCTGCGCCAGCACGCGGCTGCGCGCACCGATGTCTGGCGCAAAGGAGGGCTGTGGCTCCTGCTCCTGACGCGTGCCGGCCACTGAGGCGCCCAGGTAGCCGCGTGGGCCCGCGTGTGAGCACCGAATCGTCTCCTCCATGAGCTCGCAGAACTGGCGCTCATCGGCGCTGTCGAGCCCGCTGCTGGCGGCCACCGCTTGCACATCGGCTGCGATCTCCGGGTGCAGCCGCTGCAGAGCCTCCGTCGCCGCATCCCACAGACGCACCACCCCCTCGCGCCGCGTGTCCAGCGCCCTGAAGATGTGTGTGAAGCGGCGTTGGCGGCGAGCCTCCGCCAGCGCTGCGCTGCGCTCGCCAGGCAGCGCCTGCAGGGCATCCGCTTCGAGCGCCTGCGCCTGTGCCTGCGCCAGCTGCGCGCACCGCTCCTGCCGCTCCCCGCGCCGAGCGTACAGCTGCTCGTGCACGGGCGCGGGCGGGCGCCCCCCCAGGGGTCCGCGGCCCACGGCGGGTAGGAATAGGCGCCGCCCTGTCCCCCCCTCGCGCAGGCGCGCAGCCTCAGCCGCGGCGCGCGCGCTGGCAGCTGCGCGCTCGCCCGCCGCCTGCAGGCGCGCCACCACGTCCGCAGCCTGCCCCGATGCCGCGCCGTCCGTGGTCTGCAGCAGGTGGGGTGCGAAGGTGGCCCCCTCCGGCACCCAGTTGCGGTACTCCTCCTGGCGCGCAGCCCGGCGCTGCGCGTCCGCGTACAGCGTCGCGTGCGCGTCCACGCCAGCCTCCCTCATGGCCGCGTGGCGAGCCTCCATCAGCGCCCCCGAGCGCGCTGCGTTGCGCAAACAGTGAGTGCTCAGCCAAGGGAGAGAGAGCGCACGCACCCGTCACGGCCGGCGCAAAGGTGCACGCCTCCAGCTCGCGCTCTGCGGCCTGGCGTCGCAGCGAGGCGTACAGCTCTTCTCGCTCAGCCGTGCGAGCGCCGTCGGCGAGCGCGTTCAGGCGCTGCCACGCCGGCTGCGTGCGCGGCAGCGAGCGCGCCAGGGCCGTAATCACAGGGCCCGGCTGGCAGGCGGACAGCGCCTGCTGCTCGCGAGCGGCGCGCGCTGCGAGGATGGCGCGCTCGCGGCGTGCGGCGGCGCCGACCGCAGCCGCATGCATCCGCTCCCCGCTCGCCACGCTTGAGAGGCGAGCGGGCTGCGCGCGAGGCTGCGGCGTCTGCTCTCTGGGTACGGTCGCGGCTGCGAGACGCTCCGCCAGCGGACTGACCACGCCCCGCGGCAGCCCGTGCGTGGCGCAGAAGTCCAGGGCGAGCGTGAAGGGGTCGTCGCCCTCGTACGCCTCCAGGCTGCGCGCCCAGGGAGCAGTCAGACTCGGAGCGAGGGAGGAGCGGAGCAGCGCTGCAGTCAACGCGGTCCACCGGTCAGAGCCAGGCGCAGGGACCGCACTTGACGCTGAGCCCGTCGCCCATGTCCACCGTCAGCACCAGCGCCGGTTGCGCGGGCACCGGGTGCCAGGCCAGAGGCGCGCGCCCGGGGGAGAGGAGCGCAGCAAACGTTGATTCCTCCAGAGCCAGCGGCAAATCCACGTCCGCCATCGTGCGCACCGCGTCACGCGCTGGGCGGAGGCGAGAGGACTCGCTCGTCGAACGTCGGAACGTGCGTAGTACGGCCACGGTTGGCAGTGGACGCTAGTAGAACAGAGTCTCAACTCAGTTCTTTGGGGGCGCGGCGGTCGGTGTGGAGGCGGCGCCGCTTTTTTGGGTTAGCAGCGCAACACAGTCTCCCTGTCCGTGCCGTGCGCCGCGCTCGACCGGGCTCGCAGGGGAGAGGACCAAGACTCCGCAACGCGTGCACACCTCACGCAGAGACTCTACCCACAAATGGCGGCCGCGAACAGCGCAGCAGCTCTAACGAGTTTCAACGTGCAGCGCGGCGGCGCTCGGGCGGCGATGCGGCAGTCACGCGGCGCGGTTGGGGCACGGACGATTCCCCTGGCAGGGGTTGCTCGCAGGAGGCTTCTGGCTCTCCGGTGCCGTGCGGTGCTGACGGACCTGCAGCGCCCCGCTGAGCTGCAGAGGGCAGTACTGGAGCGCCAACTAGCGGAGCAGAAGGCGTTTGTGGCCACCATGGGCGAGAAGGTGGTGGACCAGAGACTGCTGCGCTCCACTCCACAGCAACGGTCCGAGCTCCCTGCCCCCACCGGGCTCGCTCGCAAACTGACCGCCCTCCCTTCCCAGCGCCGTGGTGGGCACCTGGTGGGCCCTGCAAGCCGGAGTGGCTGCGCAGGTCGTTTCTGGCGCCGTGGGGGATGGCGACACCATCGCAGCCTGCGCCCTCGCAGCCGTGGCAGCCTATTTCGCCGCCGACCTGGGCAGCGGCGTCTTCCACTGGGCCACGGACAACTACGGAGACAAGGAGACGCCGTTGCTGGGCAGCGTGATCGACGCGTTTCAGGTGCGACACGCTCAGTTGCACCCTCTTGAGTCTCTCTCCCTCTCACCTCTCACGCGCCGTTTGACAGGGGCACCACAAGTACCCTCGCACCATCACGCAGCGCGAGTTCTGCAACAACGTGGCCGGCCTGTGCAGCGTGCAGCTGGCCCCGCTGGCGCTGCTTATGGCTGCGCCTGTGAGCCCGCCTGCGCACGCCTTCGGCCTCCTCTTCCTGTTCCTCACCGCAATGTCGCAGCAGACGCACGCGTGGAGCCACTCGCTGCGCAGCGAGCTGCCCGCGGCGGTGCGGGCGCTGCAGGACTGGGGCGTGCTGGTGAGCCCTGCGGCGCACGCGGCGCACCACAAGCCCCCCTTCTGCGGCAACTACTGCATCGTCAGCGGCGTCTGGAACCCGGTGCTGGACGCGGGAGCGATGCTGGCGCTGGAGCGGGTCGTGTACGGGGCAACGGGTGTGTCGCCGCGCGCCTGGACGGAGCCGGAGCAAGCCTGGCAGCCGGAGGAGGAGGTCTAGGGGAGAGGAGCTAGGCTGCACTGGTTGCTTTCGTTCATTCATTCCTCATTCTGTGTCTGTTCGTGCATGCTGTGCAGCGTCTCCGCTCGCAGTGTCGAGTCCTCAAAGGCGGCGAGCAAGAACGTGCGCAGCTCCGGGAGGCTAAAGCAAGCGCACAGACCCGTCCCAGAGGCGGCGTCAGCAGCGATGTGCCGCAGCGGCGCGCCCAGCAACAGGCGCAGGCTGGCAAGGCTGTGCCAGCCCGGGGGGGTGCCATCAGCGGCGGGGTCCAGCACTCCGTCCAGCGCCCCGCACAGCGCAGCGCAGTCATCGGCGCCGATGTCGGGCAGAGCCAGCACTAGCTGACAGACGCGCCGCTCCAGCGCCAGCATCACCTGCGCCGCGGCGCGGGCGGCGGCGCGGGGGGGCAGCAGAGAGTGGGCGAGGGCATCAAAGCGGCGAGCCAGGTGCACCGCGCCACGCAGCGCGTTGCCAACCGCATCGGGGGACAGCGCCGCGCGCGCGAACCCGTCCGCCCCGTCCAGCGCCGCGGCGCTGTCCGCTGCTGCTGCTGCGACTGCATCCGCGAGCGCCCCCTCCCCGGCGCAGCGCAGCGCAGCGCAGACGCCCAGCAGCGAGGGAGCGGGCGGGGCCATGCAGGCGGCGAGGCCGGCCAGCCTGCACGCCAGCAGCGCCGCGGCGTTGCGGAAGAGCATGGCCGCGCCGGGGGTGCGCGCCTGCGGGGGCGGCAGCGCACAGGCGGCGTACAGCAGCGCAGCGTCGGCGCACCGCCCAGCGTCCTCGACAGCCTCGTCCAGCATGCAGGCGATCGCCAGCGCGCCCGGGGGCACGGGGCATGGGGGGAGGCGGATGGGGGGGCCCACCCCTTCGCTCACTTCTCCCACCTCTCCCAGCCGCATCTCGCCCGCGCACAGCCGCCACGCGCCCCCACAGCGCACCGTCGTCTGCGCGCCCGCCGCGTCGCCCGCCGCGTGCGCGCGAGCCCGGTCCAGCCACGCCGCACGCTCCTGGGCCTGGCGCTCGCGGAAGGCGCGCCGCAGGGCCGCACCCAGCCCCTCCCCCTCCCCAGATGCCCCGATGCCCGCGGCGGCGGCGCGCTCCTGCAGCTGCTGCGCCGCCAGCAGCGCCCGCTGCTGCGCTGGCGGCCCTGTGCAGAGGGCGAGTGCGCGCGCAGCCACGCAGCGCGACAGAGGCTCCCACAGCGCGGCGCCGAACAGGAGAGTGGCGGCGGGGCGCGCGCAGAGGACCGCCTGCGCGAACCACTCCAGCGCGGTGGCTGCAGCGGGCAGCGACCTCTCAGCCCACTCGCCCTCCTCCGCCTGTGCCCAGCTCAGCGCCGCCGCCGCGCCGTCTCCGACGCGCTGCGCGCTGGCGGCGGGCGCGGCGAGCATGGGCTCCAGCAGCTGCGCGAGCGCCCCTTGCGCCAGCGCCTGGGCCGCGTCAGCCTCCCCGCCCACCCGCTCTAAAGCCTCCCACAGCGCATCCACCGCCTCGCGCGCGCCCGGGGCTACCAGCCGCGCGCCGCCGCCGCCCTGCTGCTGTGCGAAGGTGACGCGCGACAGCAGCGCTGCGTGCAGCGCTGCACAGACAGCCACGCACTCAGCCTCGCACTCGCGCCACAGGTCCTGCGCCTGCGCTTGCGCCTGCGCCTCGGGAGGCAGCGCGCGCAGGGCCTGCTGCGCGCGGGCGGTGTGCGCGGCCGCCTGGGCGGGGTCGCTGCGCAGGAGCTGCGGCACACTGCGCACAGCCTCGCGCACCGCGGCGCTGGCGAGGCTCAGCGCCAGTGCAGCGCGCGTCCGGGCCTCCTCGCCCGCGGCGCGTGCGTGCTCGGCCGCCAGCGAGCGCAGCTGGGCAGCAGGCGCCCAGCGCGCAGTCTCCGCCGGCAGCCGGCACAGCGCCTCGTCAGCCTCTCCGTCCGCAGCCGCGTCCCGCTCACCGCCGCGGCCGTAGTGGGCGGCGACGGCGCGGAACAGCGCCTGCTGCGCCTATTCCGGGGCTGCGTCAGCCGTGCCCGAGCATCGCCTCCAGCACTCTGCACGCACGCTGTCTGCGCCACCGCTCAGCGCGTGCAGCGCCTCCTCCAGCCGCGGCAGCGCGTGCTCAGCACCTGCAGGCAGCAGCCTGTCCAACAGAGCCGCAGAGGGCATGCTGGAGACAGCCTCTGATGAGAGGGCTGAGGCGTCCCTGGCCTCCGCTCCCATTTGCGGATCGCAGGCCGTAGGGGGCGCGCTGCTGCAAAACGCGTGTTGCCGTGTTCGACACTTTTTCATCACGAGGAGCGTTCGATCGCAGTTCCCAGTCTCCTGCCACCTGGACGCGCAGAACCTACGAGATACGCGACGAAATACGCGGCGATGGAGGAGGACGACGGTGAGCCAGACGACTGGCCTGTGCCGACGCACGCAGCGATGGCTGAGCTAGACACATCGCTGCGCTGCGGCTCCTGCCGTGGCCTGCTGTGCGTGCCTCTGCGTCATCCGGCGTGCCCGCACGCCTTCTGCAGCGCGTGCTTCCGCGCCTGGCAGGCAGGGCGCGGAGAGGTGGCGTGCCCAACCTGCCGCGAGGTGCGCACGCAGAGTCTGCCTGACTGGCTGTGCGCTGACTGGCTGGCAGGTGCTAGACGTTATGCAGCTGCGCCCGGACCCGGTGCTGCACGCGGTGGCGGACGCCTTCCGACGTGCGCGGCCGGCGCTGCTCGCCCTCGCCCTCGCGCCGCAGCCACCCCCGCCAGCCCCCGCCCCACGTGCCACGCGCGCCTCGCGTCGCGGCTGCGGGCGGGGCGGGGAGGCGGCCCCGGCGCTGCCAGAGGACGACGTGGAGTGCCTGTCACTGGCGGAGGACAGCTCAGAGGCGGAGGGGGAGGAGGAGGACTCCGACTTTGTGCAACACACCGCGGCAGCCCCCAGGGCTGCGGCGAAGAGCTCCTCTGCAGTCGGCAACGAGGCGTGCTTCATGTGCGGTGCCTTCGTCAAGTCGGAATTCCTCCAGCAGCACGTCAACGACTGCATAGACAAGCAGCAGGTTGCCGAAAACAAGCAGCGAGCTGCTGATGGCAGGCGGCGGGCTGCTGAGGCCTCGAACGGGTGCGTGCGTGCGTTCCGCCGACTCTGCGCTGCGTGCCACGTGCTCATGCGCACCCTCTGCGCCGCAGCGCTGCGCGCCTAGCCTCGGCGCTTGGCCACCCGCCCACGATGGCGCTTCATCTGATGGGCCTGCATAAGCTGGGCGAGCTGTGCGCCGAGTGGGGGCTGCTAGAGAAGCAGGAGACGGCGAAGAAGGTCGGGGAGAAGCAGCTGAAGGCGCGATGGTCGCGCTTCTACACGCTCGCGAAGACGCAGAAAGACAAGGCGGCGCTCGGTGATGTCGGGCAGCCCGACTACGCTGCGGTGGCGTGGCAGGTGATGCGTGACGAGAGCCGGGCGCGCAGGGCTGGCAGAGAAGACAACCGGACGGGTTTTTTCAGCGGGGGCGGTGGGGGTGGCGGGGGGCGCGAGGCGCCAGTGGGCGACCCGCACACCTACGTCAAGCTGCAGGCGGAGGTGGAGGCACGTGGACGCGCTGGGCGGCCGCGGCCGCGTGGGAGCGTGGGGGCGCGCGAGGGCGAGGGCTTGGAGGGTGAAGGCGCGCACCCTGAGGACGGGGGGCTGAGCCGCAAACGCGGGCGACTGCAATCGCCGCCAGAACGCTTGGCCGACAACTAGAACTAACGTGCAAGAGGAACCACACGCTACACGCGGCCATGGCTTTCGCCCTCCTGTGTCTGTACCGCCTCTGCGGCCCTGTGCTGCGCGCCGAGCCGGAGCTCGTGCGCAGCGGTCTGAATCTCCCACTCCTCGCTCTCGCTCTCGCCCTCGCCGCCCGCAGCCTCCTCCTCTTCCTCGCTGCTCTCCTGGCTGCCCTGGTCCCCCCGCCTGGGCCCCTCCTCAGACGCCTTCGCCTGCTCCAGCCACATGCGCTGCAGCAGGGCTGCGCGCGCGCTCTGCGGGTCCAGCGACGCGGCTGGCTGGGGCGGCGGGGGCCGCCCGTCGCCCACGTCTCTGAACAGACCCTCCGCGTCCTTCAGCCCCCCGCCCAGCACGTTGCACAGGAAGGTGACGCAGCTGGTGATGATGTGGCGCGGCCGCAGCGTGTTGTGGCTCTGCCCCTCGCCCACCAGGAGCAGGCGGCAGTCGCCCGCCCAGGCCGCTTGCAGCGCCTGCGAGTGGCTTGGGTAGATGAGCTCGTCGTCGCGCGCGTGCACCAGCAGGCACGGCTGATAGCACTCCGGAGCAGCCGCCAGGGCGTCGATGAGCGAGATGTCCACGCCCGTGCGCCTGCGGATGGAGGTGCGCAGCGCCAAGATGGCTGCGCTCACCAACACCCCGGGCGCCTCGGCGACGATGTCGCGCGTCACGATGTCGCGGATCAGATCCGTCAGCTTCGCGAAGGGAGAGTCCAGCACCACGCCCGCGATGGACAGGTTGGTGCGTGCGTAGAGCGCCCCTGTGACTGCGCCCATGGAGCGCCCCCAAAGCGCAATGTGCGACGTGCGCCCCTGGACGCGCAGGAAGGAGACGACGGTGTCCAGGTCCGCCGACTCGCGCGCGCCCAGCGTCACCAGGTCCCCGTCGGAGAGGCCGCTGCCAGAGAAGTCGAAGCAGAAGCAGGAGACTGCGCGCCGCAGCAGCGCGAAGGACACCACGTTGGCGTCCACACGGCAGCCCGCGTTTCCGTGGAGGTAGATCACGCACGGCAGCTGCTTCTCGCTCTTCCAGCGGTCGCAGGGCAGGTAGTGGCTGCCCACCAGGCGCTGGCCGCGCGCGTTCTTGAGCTGCGGGGGGGGCGCCTCAGTACCGCGTGCAACGCGCGCAAACAGTGCGAGGCGCAGGGGGCGAGTAGCGGAGGAGCAAGAGAGCAGTGCGCGTGCCCAAGGCTGAAACCGCAGACAAGACACGCACAGCAGAGGGGAGTCGGGCACCGCCACGGCTGCGCGCCCGCTGCATGCGCTAGCCGCACCTCCACGTCCATGCGGAAGCAGCTCACAGGGGCTCCATCGAGGCCAGTCACAGTGAACTCGCCGTCATGCGAGCCCAGCAAGTCCTCTCGCGAATACGCGTCTGACCGCGGCGGACGCAGTATCAGGTTCTCAACAGACTGCCAGCTGTATGGGAGCGCGTTAGAACAGGAAGAGAGCGTGCACAACAAGCGTGTCGTGCCTGTTGAGCTGCACCACGTCCGACATGGCGCCGCCAGGCCGCTGGGCAGGGCAAGACGCTGCGAAGTGCGAAGAGCACCGAGTCAGAGAGCGGAGGGGCGTCGTGTTGCCTGAGGAGGGGCCAGGGGGCGTAGATTCTTCGTCGTACACACACGCGTGTTCATTCGTCCTCTGCTCGTCGAACTTGTGGCAGGTGGTGGGAAGCGGGTTGGGCTGGGCTGTGCTGGATGGAGGGAGCTGCTCCTCTTGTGTTGGTGGAGAAGGAGCTGGAGCTGCTCCTGGGCGCCAGCTCGAAGGAGGTGTTGGCGCGGGTGCTGCAGGACGCGTTCGAGTGCAGACTGCAGGGCGGGTGGACGCGCGACCGCCGGCGGCGCGTCTCGCAGGAGCTGGGCCTGGCGGACGACGCAGCTGCGCAGGCGCTCTTCGCTGCGCTGTGCCGCCTGCTGGCGCTGGCGCTGGCGGTGGGCGAGCAGGACACAGGCGCCCTGCTGGAGGCAGCCTTCTCAGAAACCTTCCACCGCAAGCTGCGCCAGCGGCTCGTCTCCGCGCTCCAGGCTGCACTGCCCAGCTGGCGGGAGGCGAGCGTTCTGTCTCAGGTATCGCTGCCGCGGCTGCTGACTATTGACTGCACGGTGGCGGTGACGGCTGCCAGCAGCTGCGCGGGCGGCGCGGGAGAAGCTGCCCTGCTGCTCCTGCAGGTGGAGGGCGAGCAGCGCCAAGCCTCCTCCGTGCCCGCGCCGCGCACCATCGCAGTGCTGCTGGACCGCGACGCTCTGGCAGCCGCGGTTCAGTCGGGACAAGTGCTACGGAGCAGGCTCCAGGCGCTGGCTGGACAGCAATGAAAGTTGTGCTCTTGTTCATTGCTCATTGCTCATTGCGCCTTCGATGCGAGCAGGATGAGCAGCCCCTGCTTGCCCAGGAGGATCTCGTTGAGGAAGGAGAGCAGCGCCACCCAGACGATGGGCGACACGTCAACGCCGCTGTAGGACGAGTTCAGCGCACGCACAGAGAGACACGTGCTGTGCGCACCCGACGGGCGTGATGAGCTTCCGCGTCGGCGCTAGCAGCGGCTCCGTGGGCACGTACACGATGCTCCACGGCCAGGCGTCGTCCCTGATGTCCGGATACCAGGTCATTACGATCCTGGCGCGCCAGGCGGGCACGTCAGCAGCCACTCGCGTGGCAGAGCACTCGTCGCCACTCGCCTGATGATGAACAGCAGCGTGCCCACGGACAGCAGCGGGCCTAGACCACCCGCCACCGTGCTCGCGGTGGCTGGGTCCAGCGCGGCGAGCTGGAAGAGGGGCGAAGCGTGGGCCACCAGCGCGCTGCTCCGTACAACCTCGACGGCGTCGCCGGCCAGCAGCTGCGCCGCGGGCGCGCCAGCAGACACGAACGCAGCGACTCTGCTGGGGCGGCGCAGGCAGGAGCGGCGTGGGGCGGCTGCAGAGCGCGGCAGACTCGCCTGCCTCGCGCAGCAGAGCAGCGGAGCAGTCGCGCGCAAAATAGCGATGGTCATGGTGTGAACAAGCCTGCCAGGGGAGTGGTGAACGGCAGTCGACGCGAACAGCGAACGAACAGTTAGCGAACGACAGCTGTTTACACACGGCAGCCGCAGTCGTCCGTGTTGCGTTCTGTCTGTCTGTACTAGACTAGGCTAACCGAAGTCTTGTCAGGGTGTCTCAACGCCGGCCGTGCACGTAGTCCCGAAAGCGCAGCGACGAATCCACCGCCGCCGCCATCTCACCGATGGCGCCGAGCGCGGGCGCCGCCACCGCTGCGGCAAACGCCGCCGGAAGCATCGGCTGGCCCGCGGCCGCCAGAGCACCGGCCGCGCCGGCCGCCACTACCGCGGCTGTGCTGCAAGCGCGCATCGCCTGCGCAGAGGCACCAGCCACGACGCCGGCACGCCGGCACGCGGCGCAATGAGACGCGTGCTGCGCCCAGCGATCCAGCTGCTGCTGGCGAGGCAGTGCGGGCGGCAGCGTGGATGGCCCGAATGGCCCGCCGTTGCCCCACTGGCGCATCCAGCTGCGAAGTGCAGCCACGCCCATGTCCTCCGTGGTGCCCAGGAAATAGCGGCTGCGCTCGCGCGCGTCCGCCGCCACAATTCGCTCCTGGTGGTGGAGAAAGGAGACGTCTCCGTCAAAGACTTCGTTGATGAGCGTATGTGCAGGCCAAACAAGTTTCGCCTGCAGCTCGACAGGCCAGGGTGCCCGCGCGCCGGCAGGCACCACGCGGCGTGTGATGATGCGCGTGACGCCCTCCGACAGCGGCGTGACGTACATGTAGAGGCCGCCCGAGTCGCCGTGGCCGAACGTCACGTCCGCCTGCGTGTCTGCCCGCTCCTGCTTCTGCTTGAGCAGCGCCGGCGCCTGGAACGTGTGGCGCTGCGGCGGCAGCTTGCCCGGGTTGCCCTGTGTAAACACCTGAAAGCCCGCTGCAGAGAGCGGCTGCGTGACGACGAGCGGCGTGAGGGGCGCCTTGTCGCGCACAGTCACCACGCCGTGGTGCGCGTACGCCACGTGCGACGGGTCTACCAGGTTCTCCACCAGCGTCATGTAAGACAGCGGCAGGTCGCGAACGTGTGCCACCCCGCGCTCCTCGCAGGCGCCGCCGTCCGAGGGCGCTGCCGGGTGCCGGGTGCCACTCTCCTGCAGCCCCGGAACCAGCGGCGCGGGCGTGGCGGCAGCATCGTAGAAGCGCGACGCGCGAGCGGATGGCCAGATCCACAGCAGGCCCTGGGCCACCAGTGTAGGAAAGGCGAACGCGCTCGAACGAGGGCTGCTTGCGGCGGCGGCGCCTCCCGTCTGAGGCACTGCCGTACACGCGCCGCATCCGCCGAAGCGCCAGCCATGGTAGCTGCACGTCAGCGAGCCGTCCTCTGCGATGCGGCCCTGGCTCAGCGGCGCTAGGCGGTGCGGGCAAGCGTCTCGCAGTGCGCGCCAGATGCCGTCGCCGTCGCGCCACAGCACGACGTGCTCGCCGAGCACGCGCTGCGCGTTGGGCAGCATCCAGCTCCGAAACCAGGGAAATCGGATACCAGTGAGCGGCCCAGTCAAAGCCCGAGTGGACGGGCTCAACAGCCGCAGTCGACGTCGGCTCTGTGTCAGGTGCCGCCGCCTGTACCGGCTCCGGCTCCGCCGCCTGTACCGGCTCCGGCTCCGGCTTGACAGAGGCCCGCGGGCGCACGATGTTGCGCACAGCTGGGCGAAAGAAGCGAAGCCCACCAGTGCGAGTCGGGGGGTGGGCGGGCGGCCAAGAAGTGGTCGCGCGCTGCAACGCCATCGCTGCACATGCGCGCGCAACGCAAGCCGGTGCCATTTAGTCTCCACTCTAGAGGGGCGTAGATGAAAGGCAAGTAAGGTAGCTTCATCAGCCCTTGTCAGCAACAAAGAGCAAACCCCCAAGGCTTGCCGCCAGCTCACCAGGCCAGTTGAACATGATGCCGACACGATGAAGGCAGTAGCAGCTGAAAGTTGATCTCGTGCCGACGTACGCGAACGTACGGCGGCAAAGTGTCATTTGTGTGCTCCAAGGAAGTCACACGTTCCAGTGAAACTCTCTCGCTCCGAGGCGAAGGCCACCACACCATTGCCTCCGCTCTTCGCGCCACCATGGCGCTGCGCTACACGTGCGTGTCTCCCGCACGCCTGGTGCAGCCAGAGGGCGTCGTCGTGTCCACGTCGCCTGAGTCACAGGAGCTTTCCTTCCTCGATTCAAGCCCAACGATGCTGGCGCTCTATCCCTGCTCCGCCTGGTGAGCTGCGGCGCATCCGTGCGATGGGCCGGAAATCCGGCAGGCCGCCGTCTGACGCCCGCAATGAGCAGGTTCTTCAAACACGCCATGGACGAGAGCGCCGTGACGGCCAGCCTGGCACGTACGCTGGCCATCTTCCCCATGAGCGCCGGCCGCCTGGTGCGCCCCCGGGCCGGAGAGCACACCTACCACGTACTGCTCAACGGTGCCGGCGGGTGGCTGGACGTGTTTGACTGTAGCGGCACCCTCGCCGACTTCGACGGCTATGCGGACTGGAGCGTTGTGGGACGGCACACCCAGCGGTTGAACAACAAGACGCCGCCGCCCTTCATTCCGAAGCTGGAGCCCGAGGCAGTGCTGGCCGGAACCTCGCCGCTGTTCGCCTGCCGCATCACGCGCCTGGCATGCGGCGGCAGCGTGATGGGCTGCACTTTTACGCATTGCATTGGTGACGGTGCCTCAGGTGCGTCTCGTTCGTGGCTGCTCTGCGCACCGCAAGGCTGACACGCCCCGCAGTCCTCCACTTTTTCGGGCGTTGGAGCGAAACCCATGCCCAGATGTTCCCAGCCACCCGACACAACGAGCTGACCGGCAAGATGTCGACACTGGCCGCCTGGCCCTTCAAGGCCCCGCCCGTCTGGGATCGAGACATGTTCGTGAAGGCGGCCACGACCGTGCCTGAGGGCATGCCTGCCGAGGTGGTTGCCAACGGCAAGGCGCATGCGGCTCAGCATGCGGTGCTGATGGCCGCCGCCACGCCGCTGCGCTGCTTGCTGCGACTAGCGAAGATGGCGCTGTCCGCGGCAACGCGCAAGCGCGGGTCAATCGTCGTGCGCGTGCCTGCCAAAGCCATCGCCACAGCGCGCGTCAAGGCTGCCAGCGCAGGAATGGGCTCGTTGAGCGACAACGACTTGTGCGTTGGCCTCGCCTGGGCCGCCATGCGCTCCGTCCGCTCGCGCGGTGTGAACGGCCGTCCCCGCCTGCCGGGCCAGCACTCCATCACGCAGGTTCTGGACCTGCGCGGAATGCTGCCAGGCCTGAGCCCCAGCTACGTGGGCAATGCGGTCTGCACGGTCGGAGCCTCCATCCCGGCGACGGACGGAGCGACAGCGGATGTGCTGCAGCTGGCAGCGGCGGTGCGAGGGTCGATGAACGACTTCATGAACAGCACCGCAGTCTTCGACCAGATGCGGGCATCGAAGGATGCCGCCAATCTCATCGCGAAAGTGCGCTCCACTTCGCAAGTGCTCTTCGCGGACGGCTTCGTGACCTCCTGGAACTTGCCCATCATCTGGGCCTTTGAGTTGGGCGCTGGTCCGACAGTCTGGTGGAACGGCATGGTGGTCCCTTCCGCCACATGGAGCGCCATAATCTTGTGTGCGCGCCCAGATGTTGCCCCCGGCGACTACCTCATCGCGCTTAACCCGCCGAAGGGAAAGATGAAGCAGATGCAGGAGGCGGCGGACGCCATGGTGCGCGACCTGGCTGCGCCCGTGGCCATTGAGTGCCCGCCCAAGGCATCTGCGTGAGCCTCATCTTCAGGACAGGCAGGCTAAGCGGACTGATGTGCAATAGGAGATCGCGTAGCTGCCGTCTCTAGTCGAAGTGTTGCAGGAAGTCTGGCTCCTCCGCCCCCTCCAGCTGCACCCGGGGAGGAGTGGGCGGCAACGCCACACCGCTGGCCCTCAGCGCCGCCGCAACGCGCGCCGCCGCGGCCTGTGGGCCGTCGCCAGGCGCCAGTCGATGCGCAAACTCGGCGCCCAGCCACACGTGCACGCCCTGGCGCGGCGTGAGCAGCAGGTAGGCTGCTCCCGAGCGCAGGTCGTCCTCGTCGAAGATGTGGAGGCGCTCGAGAGAGGGGAACTCGTAGAGAGCGGGCATGAGGAGCCCCTCCTCAGCTGGCTCCCCCCCGCCGCCCAGATCCTCCTCCCCCTCAGCCGGCTCCAGCAGCGCGCCAATGAAGGGGCTGCTGATGCGCGCGCGCAGGTTGAGGGCCTGGGAGGGGGGCGCCTCGAGGCTGGCAGGAGGCTGCGGCTGAGCCGGTGCCCCCCACCCCGCGCGTCCGCTGTGCAGCGTGGGCGTGCTCATGCGCCGCGCGTCGCGGCTGCCGCCCCAGTGCCCCTGCGCAGCCTCCCGCCCGTCCCGGTGCACCCGCTGCGGCGAGGCTGAGCGCCCCGGGCACCCGCTCTCCGCAGCCTCCTGCGCGCCCACGCCCCCGCGCAGCGCCGCCTCGCAGCGCAGCCCCTGCTGGAAGAGCGCGAAGTCGGCGTCGTAGGCTGCGCAGCGCGCCTGGGGCGCGCCCAGCAGGCCCACGCCCCCGGGCCCGCGCGCCTCCGCCCCCGCGCCCAGCGCGTCCAGCAGCGCCTGCGGCTCATCGCCCGCGCAGCAGTGCCAGGCTGGCTCGGGCGCGCCCTCGTAGCGGGCCAGCTGGACCGCAAAGCGCAGCGCTGCCTGGTGGAAGGGCTCCGGGCAGGCTGCGCCCCGCCACACGCACACGCCCCCTCGCCAGTGCACCACGAAGGCGCCGCGGCTGTCCAGCCCCTGCGCCAGCCCCGCAGCGCCCCTGTCGCCCCCGGGGCATGCCAGCTGGCGCGCCACCAGGTAGCGCGGGTCGGCTGCGCTCTGCGGCTGCACCCGGTAGATGCGGGTCGCGTCGGGCGGGCAGCCCCGCCGCTTGGCCCACTGCAGCAGCTGGCAGGCGAAGCCCATGTTGGGGTTGGCCACCCCGCGGCTGCGCTTCACGGCTGCGAACGTGTCGTCAAAGCCAGCCCCGTCACGCCACATCAGGTAGCCGATGCACAGCGCCGCGGAGCGGGAGACGCCCTGAGAGCAGTGTACCAGCACGCGCCCGCCCGCACTGCGTGCCGCGTGCAGCCAGTCCAGGGCGTCGTACAGCACGCAGCACAGGTCCTCCCCGGGCGTGTCTTGCAGCCACAGCGAGCGGTAGAGCAGCGCAGGGGCGCCGTCGGCGGCGAGGAGGGGTGACGCCTCGGATGCGGGCACAGGCACGGCGCGGAAGTACTCGGCCGAGGCGTGCGCCGTGGCGTTCAGCACGTGCGTCACCCCGCAGCCCGCCAAAGTCTCGCGGCTGCGCGCCACCGTGTCGCTGCCCAAGAACAGGCCCTCCGCTAGCTGCGTGCATTGCTTATCGAAGAAGGCGAGCTTCTCACGGCGCGCCTGCCCAAACGCAGAAGGCCCGGTCAGCGCAGCCTCGCGACACGTACGCCTGCGCGCACCTGGTGCTCAGAGCTGGCGCCCTCCCCGCGACTGGCCGCGCTCAGCGGACAGGGAATGCTCAGAGACAGCAACGGACGCAGCCGCACTGCCGTCGTGGGCCGCGCGCAGCCAGCCGCCGGCTCCTCAGACGGCGTGGGCTCGTCAGCCGCCTGCGGCGCAGGGAAGAGCGAGTGCTGCATTGGCGCTGTAGGAGGAGAATAGTTGTGGGAACTCGACAGTGCAGGGAGGCCACCGTTGCAGCTGAGGCGGTGCCCAACGGCGTGCAGTGTATGCACCTTCAAAGAGCTCGAACGCGTCTGCCGGGGCTCGCTAATGAGGGGCGTTGGCGGGGATGCCTGCCCACCCCGCCTGCGCCCACGCTGCGGTCGTACGCCGTCGTGTCGTTGGTCACTCATGCACGGGCGCCCACGCGCGACGCGCCCTTGGTCAACCAGCGCGGCCCTCCGGGCGCTGTGTGGCGCTGGTGTGTGTGGAAGGAAGAAGCGTGTAGCAAACCTGGCGTGCCAGCCACGCTCAGTCACACCACGCTTTCAAGACTGAGCCGCCCGTAAGGCCGAGCGGCGCTTGCAGGTGTCCCGCCTGCGAGGTGCGCTCGCAGTTGTAGCGTGGGAGAGCGCACATAGGCCGCTCCTCGCTGCATTAGGGTGTTGCTCTCGCGCTCGCTCCGCCCCCTTTGCGCCCGCTGAGCACGCCCGTCCGCGCCTCGTCCAGGCGTGCCTGCTGGTGGGTCACCATGCCGTCGTTCCGGGACCTGGTGGACACCATCTATGAGGACGTGTTTGCGTACACGACGGTGAAGGTTGTGAAGACGAAGGACTGGCGTCTGGCCGTGATGAAGCGCATGTTTAACGCGGGCGTGGGCATCTACATCCTCTTCTTCCTGGTCTTCTACCACGGCTATCTGTTTAAGGAGGCGCCGGTGGTGACGGTGTCAACGCTGGTGACGGGCGACTCTCTGGCATTGGCCCTCAAAAACCTCTCCATCGTCTACAGCAACGGCGGCTACCCGCCCTACTGTTCCGCCACGCGGACGAACGCGAGCAACACGAGCGCCAGCTACAGCCAGACGGCGACGGACTACGTGTACAGCGCCTCACGTCTCTACATCAACAACGAGTGCGCGCGCTACTTCACGCCCCCCGAGCTCACGGAGAAGGTGCACATGGGCGTGTGGCTTTACACGTATTGGCAGCAGAGCAACTTCCAGAGAGCTTGCGCGCCCAACAACTACACGGGCACCACGCGTACTGGCATTCCCACCCCAGCCTCCATGGTGGGCAACCCCAGCAACGTGCCAAACTGCGGCGCCGCGACGCTGGTGCTCAACCAGTCCGTGCTGCCGGTGGCGCCAGAGGCGCTGACCCTGACGCTGGCAGGCACCTACATCACCAGCTGGGGGCGCACCAAGACGCGCATGAACACCACCATCACGGGTCCTGTGCCCGCGGGCGGCGGCGCGGCGCCAAGCCTCAACTTTTGTCCCACGTGCAGCATCACGTTCACCTTTGCGCAGCTGCTGACACTGGCGGGAGTGGACCTAGACGCGGCCAACGTGCTGGACGACGGGGGCTGGGGCCCGGACACCTTCCCCCCGGGCAGCGTGGCGGGCTACCCGGACTACGTGGCCACCTGGCCCAGCTTCCGGCTGTCGGGCGTGGAGCTGGTGATGGTGATGGAATACTTCAACTTCGTGGAAACGCTGCTCCCCCCCGACCCATTCAACCTGGACGACTACCTGCAGGCCAGCATCCGCGTGGCCAGCCAGGGCACCTTCCGGTCGCCGGGCAGCAAGCTGTGGTACCTGGGGCCCGACATTCAGCAGCCGGAGACGAGCTTCATGGTGCGCACCCCCACCGGCGTGCTGCTCACCTTCCTCCCCTCCGGCACCATCGGCGTCGCCTCCTTCAGCGCGCTGCTGAGCACGCTGGTGGGCGCCATAGTGCTGTTCGGCGCAGCCACAACGCTCATCGACGTCGCCGCAGCCTTCCTCATCGAGGGCTTCCGCGAGCAGAAGTTCGAGGACGAGCTGGAGCTGCGCATCAGAGCCATGCTGCGAACGCAGCTGGCGGACGTGCCCACGCGCGCAGAGATCGATGCCTACGAGCAGGCGACGCTGATGAAGCAGCTGCAGGCAGAGGCCAAGGCTGCGCGCAGGCGGGCGCGATACGATCGCCTGCACGCGCGTGCACTGAGGAGCGTGCCTGCGGCAGCTCGGCAGGCGGAGGCCAAGGCTGCAGGCCAGTTGGCTAAGGGCGGCCCCCCTCTGCCCTCCCTCCCCCCCATGCCCGAGGGCGGCGACGGCGACACGACGCCTGCCGAGCCCCCCGCCTACGAGCCCGTGGCGCGCGCCCCCGCCGCGCCGCTGGCGGGCTCAGCGCGCTCCCTGGCTCCACGCGTGGTGCGGCTGCTGATCAGCGGCGAAAATTTCCACAGCGGCTCCTTCACCGCGCAGGGCTTCCTGGAGAACTGCCGCTGCGTGCGCTTCCAGTGGCACCGCAGCCGCGACGGGCGTAGCTTTGTGGCTGTCCCGGGCGCCACACTGCCAACCTTCTACGCCAGCGCGGACGACCTGGCGCACCTGCTGGCCGTGGACGCGGTGCCGGTGACGGACGACGGCTTCGAGGGGGCGCCCAAGCGTGCCTTCACAGCCGCGCTGGCCACGCGGCCCCACGTGCTGGGCCGCGTGCACCAGCTCTTCAACACCGCGCGCGGCGGCTGGACGGAGATCCGCGACGGAGTGTGGGTCTCTGGCCTGCGCGCCACGCTCACGCTGCGCCGCTCGGTGGTTGAGGCCCGCACCAAGAAGTCCATCGGGCTCGGCAGCGTCGACATCCCGGGCGTCGACGTGGCGCTCTCCCGGGACAACCCCTGTGCCGCCACGCTCACCGGCGCGGACGGGATGGTCTTCGACCTCACCTTTCACACGCCGGAGGAGCGGGACACGGTGGCGCTGGTGGTGCGAGAGCTGGCGGGCGCCAACATAGAGGTGCAGAACGACCCGCAGTACCACCCGCAACCGCCGCCGGAGGAAGAGGAGGAGGAAGACTAGCCCCCGGGGCCCTACCTGAGCCTCGTTCTTTCTTATCTAATAAACTATACGCGGACTGCCAAGGTGTCTATGGCAGGGCACACAACGTGGCCGTGTTGCCTCAGTCCTCGCGCAGCGGCAGCAGCGGCTCCTCCGCCTCCTCTAGCCAGGAGTCGGCGTCAGCCTCGGCCTGCGGCTCTTCCTCAGCCTCTGTCCGCACCCAGGGCAGCAGCAGCAGCGGCAGCACGCGAGTGAGCGCGCAACATGCTACTAGCGCGGGCAGGTGCGCCCAGCTCCTGCCGGGCGGCTGGCCAACACGCAGGCTGGCGGTGAGGGCGGCTGTGAGACCCGCCCCAGCCAACGCGCCCGCGTCCGTCACCGCCACCAGCGCACAGAAGCCCGCAGCCTCGCTCCCCCGCGGCGCCAGCTGCGCGGACAGCACCAGCTGCGGCATGAAGGCTGCGCGCGAGGCTGCGCCGGTGAGCAGCGCGGTGAGGGCGGCATACAGGGGCGGCGCCAGGCCAAGACACCCGCCCGGCGCGGCACAGCGCAGCAGGCTGGCGGCGGCGGCGGCTGCAGTTGCGGCGCCCAGCAGCGCGCGCGTGGGCCGCTTGCGGGCGAGGAGTCCGTAGAGCAGGGTCCCGCCCAGCGCGGCGCACGACTCGCATGCGCTCGCGCAGCCCAGCTGCCACGCGCGCAGCGGCGGAGCCAGCCCGGCGGCGAGGAAGGAGGCGTAGGCGTCGTCGCTGCTGGGCGTGCAGCCCAGCAGGAAGAGCAGCAGGGCAGCGGGTGCACAGCTGCGCAGCACGGCCGCCACCCTCCCAACGCCCGGCGCTGCCAGCGCGCTGCAAGCCCTGCCCTCGCCACCAGCCTCGCGGATGGCCAGGCTAGCGCAGGCCGCGACGCCGCCCAGCGCCCCTGCCAGGCCCAACACAGCCCGGGGATGCACCACTCTGAGCAGTGCGGCGCCCAGGACGGACGCGACCGCGCTGGCGGCCGTGCGCACGGTCATGGCGGCCACCTGGAGGCGCGCCACGAGTGCAGGGTCGCCGGCCGCGGCCTGGACGAGTAGCCCGTCAGCCGCGCTTTCACTTGCGCTGAAAGCGGCCGCCGCGGTCATACCCGCGCCGAACAGCGCGCCCGGGGTGTGCGCCAGCCCAATCAGCAGAGTGCTGCCTCCGGAGAGCGCGCAGCCGGGCACGATGAGCGCTCGGCGGGGCAGCCTGTCCGACAGCGCTCCCCACAGCGGCCTCAGCAGCGAGGTTGCGAACAGTGCCGCGTAGTACGCGCTCACGCGCTCTGGCTTCTGTGACAGCCCCAGCTCCCGGTTCATCAGCAGCGTCAGGGCGGCCATAGGCAGAGAAAGCATGGCCGAAGTGAGCGCATAGTAGGCCCACAGCGCCGCGTGCAGACGCCATATCATACGCGCACTATGGACACGTTGGGTTGGCGAAGCGCGACGAGCGGAGGTGGACGAGATGCAAAATTCGAACTCGATTTGTGTTCTAGTGTTCTTCTTTTTCAGGGGCCTCTACATGGGCACAAACCCAGATTCGGCCGAATGTTCGGCTGAAAATCTTCGATTTAGCACTCTTTCGCCATTCGCGCGCGCGCCGCCGCCCTGTTCGCCCAAACAAAACCTCACGATTGTGCGCAAGGTCGCGCCGCACCGAACGCGCCAACTCTCGCGCGGAACGGTGCGCTGGCTGATGCGTCATTAAGCGAGAAGCGAAGCGACACTGCGTGACGTTGACTTGCGAGCGAAGGGACGCCCAGAAGAGGAACCGACAGGAGTCCCTCATGCGGCCGGGACGTGGCTCGAGGCACTGTCGTCACCACTACAGTAGGGTGCCACGGAAGGCCCCTGCACCCAACAGGCCCCTGGTTTTGTTTTTTTGTCGGACGTGGGCTACTATAACACAAACGCCCAGATAGACGCAGCTATAGCGTGTTCTAGTGTTCTTCTTTCGTTGCACGGTGGCTTGATGTGCGTCTGGCGACTCGCGAGCGTTCCTCTTAAGGGATAGAGTGCAGACGACGGCTAAGAGTTGAGATGAATCCGAACCTGCCTGTGTTCACCGCTTCTCGTGGCGAACCGTGCGTACAGCGATGTAAAAGGCGAAGAAGAGCACAGGGATCGTGAGCGCGCCGTAGATCGAGGATGTCCACTTGCTGCGCGTATGCAGCGAGAAGATGTCCAGGATGCTGTTGCCCGCAATGGGTCGGCAGGCAGTGTCGCCCGTGGCAGCTGCCGAGAACTTTCAGCGGACGTTTTGACGATGTCAGCAGCGCACGTACCCGAAATGAAGGCAAGCTGCGTGGGCGGCACCGCCAGGGGCCCTGGGAGCATGCCGGCCGCGGCCGCAGCAGTTGTGTTGTGACCCTGGCAGAACTCGCTGTAATTTTGGTCAGCGAACTGGTTGACCATCAGCGCGCTCCACATCCACTGCTCGAAGCTGATGGTGTAGAGCCTGCGCAGAGGGGAGGAAGCGGTATTCAGAGGGGCAGCAGGATGGGCATCCGTCGACACGCGACCGACGGAAGTGTGCCCTCTCGCACCAGCGCCAGATGATGGGAATCGTGTCGCGAGTGATCAGGAAGCCCACCACCAGCAAGTTGAGCGTCGCGTAAACGGGCACCAGTACCATGGGCCCCACTTCTTCTGGAAGCGCGCTCGTGATGGTGAAGCTGCGAGCAGAGGCCTCAGCGTAGGCGGGCACATGCCGCATGGACGCACCCGACTAGCATGGAGACTAACAAATCGATGAGGGTGACCAGCGCGAAAAAGAAAAACTCAGCGCTGCCAGCGCGCAGGCCCACGCTGGGGTACAGGATGCTGGTGTAGACCAGCGCGGACACGATGGCGGGCGGGGTTTCGATGATCACCTTCGAGACGACGTACGAAAAGACGCGGTAGTATGCATCTGAGGGAAGGCGGCTCCGTCAGATTGCAACACGCAAGCACCAGGCGGGCACCAGGCGAGGCGCGCACCATGAAACTCGCGCGTGTACACCTCGCGATCGTTAATCTTTGGGAGCGTCAGGCGCACACAGCGGCGAAATGCAGCGTCAGTGGCGCGCACCAAATCCTGCACGAACACGTTTGCCAGAAATGGGGGCGTTGTGACTGTGAGAAACATGATGCTGTTCACGGCCGCAATGCCCATGAAGTCCATGCGCTGCCGCGGCCATCCTCAGCAGTGACAGCAGCGAAATAAAGTTTGTCGAGAGTTCACGCTGATTCGCACCTGGCTGTAGAAGAATGAAGCGAACAGAGCAGCCAAGACTGCAAACAACAGAATGCGACTGAAGATGTAGAGCAGGGTCGGGTAGCGGGTAATGCCGCGCCAACGGACGAGCAGCAGCTGCGAGGCGGACAGCAGTCAAGTCAGACGCCACAGCGCCTGGGCGCGCGGCCAGCGCACAATTTCCTTCCAGATTGGGTTGGCGTAGACATATCTAGCACTAAGCGGCGAGTCGCGACTCAGACGATGCGCCGCGGTCGCTCCATGGCTCCACGCACCTGGCTGCCGGGTTGTCGACTGCATTTACTGCCCGCACACCCGCCACAGCCTGCCACTGCTGCGCGCACAGCGGCGATGCGGCGTAGTAGGCGGTGAAATCGTGCAGCGCCGCGGCCGGGGCGTCTTTGCTGAGATTCAAAGCCGGTGCCCCAAAGCCGCTGGCGCCGGAGGCCACCGTCTCGATGAGGAACTCCGCGATGTTAAACCCCTGCTGGTACGGAAACCCCTGCGCCATCCAGCGTCGTCAGCTCGAGCAGACGAGCGGCGAGGCGCAGGGACGCTGGCTGCTGTCTGGCGCACCTGCTCCTCCAGAAATGTGCACGGCGCGTCTCCGCCCGGGCCGAAGTAGCACAGCGCGCCGCGATGCAGCAGCACCAGGCCGTCGAAGAGGCGGTAGACGCCTGGGCTGGGCTGGTGGATGGTGACCA
>Ga0049083_10000113_pt1 | contig 22949 bp, 24 predicted proteins | sample GreLakmeMI27MSRF_FD_66719 | JGI IMG/M metagenome (GOLD analysis project Ga0049083, IMG submission 66719) | Freshwater lentic microbial communities from great Laurentian Lakes, MI, USA - Great Lakes metaG MI27MSRF | ecosystem: Environmental > Aquatic > Freshwater > Lake | place: Great Lakes...
TGGGCGACGCACCGGTCAACCAGCGTTCCACAAGCGAAGCGTACGGGACGGGTCTGCGATGTCCTAGCCCGCCAACGCACCAGGTTAAGCGCCGGCGGCAGCGGCGGGCGCGGAGGGAGCGGAGGGGGAGGGGGCTTTTTGGCTGCAGCTCGCGCCACGATGCTTATCTTTTGTTCCTGCTCCACGGCGGCGAAGAGCGCGCTGTTCGCGTTGAGGAAGGCCTGCAGACAGGCGGCGCGGTGCATCAGTGTGGCAGGCCAGCGGGACGCTGCCAGTGCGTAGACCCTAGAGAGGGCGCCCACGCGTGCGTTCTGGCGCATTTTGGCACGCGCCTGTGCGTTCGCCGCCGTCGCCTTGAATGTCACCACGCCCAGCGCCGCGTGCCGCAGATCAGGCGCGTCCGCTGCCGCGCCGTTGCCGCCGTTCAGCAGGCCATTGGAGACGCAGCGGCTAACCGCCTCAGAGAGGGCGCTGGCGCTGTTTCCAGGCCGGGCGAGCGCCACGAAGCGGCCTACCAGCCAGGCGTCAAGAGCAGCGTCCGGGTTGGGCGCAACCAAGCGCGGAACGGTTGCGGCGTGGCGCTCGCGAGCGCCAGGAGCGCCAGAAAAAGCAACGCGCGCGCGGCCCGCATGGCGCGGACTGGCGTGCTGGGGGGCCCAAGCAGAATTGTTCGGCTGAGCCCGGGGCCGCCGTATCGCGTCAGCTATGCGACTCAGTGACGTCAGCTTTGCGACTCATCAGTGAGTCGCGGTTTTAGACTCACCTGGAAGAGAGAGAGAGAGAGAAGTATAGAAAAAAAAAGAAACTCACCTGGAACAATTCTGCTTGGGCCCGCCCCGTGCGCTGTCAGAGGTTTAGTGCTGCTGAGTAGACGAGCGTGTCGTACGGCTTCACTCCTCCCGTCGCTCCAGCCGCAAGCCTTCTTGGCGGCACCTGCTTCTCTCATGTTGCGCAGCTGGGCGCCAGTCTCGTCCGGCCCTGCGTGTGCGCGTCGTGTGGTTGTCTGCGCAAAGGGCCGCACGAGCAGCGAGCCGCCAAGGCTTCCACGGGGCGCAAGTGACGAGGAGGGCGTGCCGTGGTCGGTGGCACAGCACTGTCGGGTGACGGACTTGTTCCTCAAGGCCAAGCTGGCCAAGGCACTGCGTGCAGCCTTCGAGTCGCACTTTGACACCCCGCGCCAGACGCGGGCCGAGTCCTTCTGCTGGTCCTACTGGCACGTGCCTGGGCAGTACACCCAGCTGCGCACGCCCGCGCAGGACTTTTTCCAGCCAGAGTTGTTCGCACAGCTGGAGGCAGCGCTGCTGGAGCACGGGCGCACGCAGCTCGGTTGCGGTGCAATCTCTCCGCTCTGGCTCTCAATGTACACCTCATCCATGAAGCAAGAGCTGCACGCTGACGTGCCGCATGGCCCGTTTGCGCTGGTGTTGTCGCTGACGCGCACTCCGCGTGCTTTCTCGGGTGGGGAGACGATGTTGTTGCAGCCGCACGTGTTGGACTACTGGCGCGGTTTCTCGTACGACCGCGTGGTTGAAAGCGAGCAGCTGGTCACGCTGGTTGCGCCGGACTTTAACCGCCTGACTGTCTTCGATGCACGCTTCCCTCACGGAGTGAGACCGGTTGAAGGGGTGATGGACCCTCTTCAAGCTCGCGTTGTACTACACGGCTGGTACACGGAGCCGAGGCCGTTCTTCGAAGGGGCGTTGAGTGAGGACGACGCAACCGATGCGCTCAACGATGCCCTCACGCCGCTCTTTGAGGCACTTGGGGATGCGCCCGCGGCAATGGGCATCCTCTGCGTGCGAATGCGCGTGCAGGGAGGCCGGGTGAAGTCTCTGGAGGCTTTGAGCGACACGTTGATGCCGCACCCGGGGTGCGGAGACGTCGACGAGGCGAGGCGTCAAGTGCTGGAGATTGTGCGCAGCCGCCTCCTGGACGCAGCTTTTCCAGACGCCGAGGGCGATACGTTCATCACCATGCCTTTCGTCTTTGAGTGAATGATGCGTCTCGGCTCGAACAGAGCTGCTGTCGAACAGTCGTCGCACACATCCTCCCGCTCTGACGGAGCAGTTCAGTGTCCTATCACGCGCAAAGCTGGCTCGGTGTGGATGAAGCCCACCTTTGACGCCCCGAAGCGCAAGGTAGCGCTGGGCGGTCGTTCGGTGACGCGCTCGCGCGAGGAGCTGCTCGAGGATGCTCGCCGCGAGCGTGAGGCGCGGCTGCAGCACAAGGAGCGCACCGGCGGCGCGCTGCGTGTGCAGGCTGCGTGGCGGGGTGCACGCAGCCGTGCGGCCCTGCGCGCTGCCGTGGCTGCGCGCTGGCGAACGCGCTTCGGAGACGCGGGTGAGCGTCTTGACGGGTGCGTGCGCGCGCGTGTCGGGTCCCACCGGCGCTTGTCCTGACGTCACACGGCACTTGGTAGGCGAGCGCTGTCAACGGGCACCGCCCTCACCGAGCTCCTCTTCTTCACAGCCGCACGCCCGCACCTGCCCTGCCTCGCAGCAGCTTGCCTCGCCGCCACGGCGCTAGATGCAGGCGCGTGCGAGCTGCGCGAGGCGTCAGCCCGCGCCTGGCTAACACGCTCTCCCGCACAGACGCTCGCCCTGCGCTCTGCGCAGCCTCGCTGGCCGCCCCGCCGCCACAGCGCAGCGTGCTGCTGCTGCGCTGCACCCGGCTGGCAGAAACGTGCCTGCGTGCGCTGGCGGGCTCGCCTGGGGTGTCAGGAGACCACACCTCGGCGCTCACGAGCTGCCTCATAACGCTCACCGCCGCGCGCTCGTGGGCCCCGCCCGGCGGCCACAGCTGCATGGAGGTTGACGACGCGCCCCAGTGGTCGCCTGCAGACTGGATAGTCGCGCGACTGAGCAGCCACGGTTTGTTTGCCACGCTGCGTGCCCTGTTGCTCGCCAGCGGCTCCTTGCACGGCGCGCTGGCGGGTCACCTGTGGTCGCGCGCCTCGCAGCAGGGATGTGCAGTGCAGGGTTCGACTCAGCTGTGGTCGCTGCCTCTGCTGTCAAGCAGCTGCCCAGCGCTCGCGCCCCTGCTGCCTCACCTCTGGGCGCCCGCGCTGGAAGCGCTGACGCGTGACGGCGCGCTGCAGCTTCCGCCGGACCCGCGCGGCTACTCCGCCCACGCGTGGCTGCTGGGCAACCTGCTAGAAGCTGCGCCGGACGCTCTTCACGCCGCCCTCGCGCGCTCACAGCACGCGCAGCACGCCGCGGCGCTAGCCTTCGCCGCCGCAGCGGAGAGACTGCTGCCGATGCTGCCTCCCGGAGCCCTGGGCGGCGGCGAGGCGGACCAGGAGGAAGAGAATGAGGAGGACAGCGCTGACACTGTGATTGACGCGCGAAGACGCCCCGCCGCCGCCGCCGCCTCCGGTGTGCCCACGCCGTCCGTGCCGCCGCCGGCGGAGCTGCTTGCGCAGCTGCACATGCTTTCCGAGGGTGCCCTGCTTCGCGATCTGGTGCACGCGGCTCTGCCGGAGACCAGCGTCCCCAGCGCCACAGACGCCGCCGCGGGCATGCGCGTCTGCTCGCTGCTGCGCAGCGGGCTGGATCGGCTGCGCGGCCCAGAGCGGCTGCGCATGCTGGCGTCGCTCGCATTCACCGCCGACGTGGTGCCGCGCCTCTGGCCAAACATCCGCTCCGCGGCGCATTCGCCCGCATGGCTGCCCGCCCTGTCGGTGTTCTCACAGGTGTACAGCTACCAGTTGGTGACGGCAGACGACGAGGATTTTTACAAGCGCGGCGTGCCCCTCAGCCTCGACGACAACACACAGCTGGTGACCCTCCTCCGCGACGCGCTCTGGCAGCTGCTGTGGCTGGACGCCTCGCCCGCTGGAGGCAGCTGTCGCGCCGCCTGCGCCACCGCAAAGCCCTTGGCGCGCCTCTACATGCAGCTCCACGCGCGCAACGGGCGGCGATGCTGGACAGCGCCGGACAGCTTCTGTCGCCCGGAGTTTGCGGGCGGCGAGGGCGGCGTGGCTGAGCGCGCGCTGCAGGAAGCGCTGTCAGACGAAAAGTCGCGCGCCGCGGCGCTGCTTCGCACCGCGCCAGCGCTCATGCCCTTCCACCTGCGCGCGCGCCTGTTCCGGGAGAAATGCTACGATGCGCGCGAAATGGCAATCACGGGCGCAGCTCCCGCGGTCTTCGGCAGCTTTAGAAGCACTCTGGTGACCATCCGGCGTGACATCCTCTTCGAGGACGGCTTTGCTGGCCTAGGCGCCCTGCCGCCTGAGGCACTGCGTGGCCTGGTGCGCGTGCGTTTCGTCAACGAGCTTGGCGCCGACGAGGCTGGCGTGGACGGTGGCGGGCTGTTCAAGGACTTTATGGACGGTTTCTGGTCACAAGCGTTCGACCCGCGACGGGGCCTGTGGCGCAGCACGGCGGCGCACACGCTGCACCCCAGCGCCGACAGCGCACAGGCAGACCAGCGTCACTTGGAACTGTTTCGCTTCCAAGGGGTCATGGTGGCGAAGGCTCTGTACGAGGGCATCCTGGCGGAGGTGCCCTTCGCTGATTTCTTCCTGGCCAAGCTGCGCGGAGACGGCAACGAGCTGAACGACCTGGCGTCGCTGGACGAGGCGCTGTATCGGTCGCTGCTGTCGCTGAAGCGCTACAGCGGGGACCATGCGGCGCTGTGCATCGCGTTCACGGCGCCCTGCGAGAGCGGCGCGCCCGGCAGCGAGGAGGTTGAGCTGGTGCCCGGCGGCCGTGACGTGGCAGTCACGGCGGCAAACAAGCTCACCTACATCCACCTGGTCGCCAACTACCGGCTCACCCAGGCGACCCGCGCGCAGTGCGCCGCCTTTACGTCTGGCTTTCACGCGCTGGTGCCTTGCGACTGGGTGCGCCTGTTCAGCGCACGCGAGCTGGCGACGCTGCTGTCGGGCACGCGCGCCGCGCGGCTGGACGTGGGCGACCTGGCGCGCCACGCCGCATACAGCGGCGGCTACGACGCGGAGCACCCCACCGTGCGCGCGCTATGGGCGGTGCTGGAGGAGCTCACCGGAGAGCAGCAGGCGGCTTTCCTGAAGTTCGTCACAGCCTGCTCGCGCGCGCCGCTGCTGGGCTTCAAGTACCTGGAGCCGCAGTTCACGGTTCACCGCGCCGGCATCCCCGCCAGCGACGCGCCCGACGCGCAGGCTGACCAGGAGCGCCTGCCCAGCGCAGCAACTTGCATGTCGCTCCTCAAGCTGCCGCCCTATGCAAACAAGCGAGTGCTGCGGGACAAGCTGGTCTACGCCATCAGCTGCGGCGCGGGATTTGACCTCAGCTAGAGGAGAACGCACAAAAAGGGTCGGCCCACTCTGGGATCCAGACCCAGACGTCGCCTCAGACGTGACCCAGACGTGACCCAGACGAGCCACAGACCTCATCCAGACCTCGCCCAAGGCCTTTGAGACGTGCAAGAGACGTCCATTTTCTTGAGGCGATCCACTCTACGGCCCTGTCCGCCAGTGCCACCGCTCCTGTCGGGGTTGGTTAGCCTTCAGGTTGGCCACCCCGGCATGGTGGCCCTGGTTCCATGGCACCGTTCACTACGAGTGTCGTACGCTTCTGGCGTCATTTTTCTTCTGAGGCGGTCCACTCTACGGCCCCCCGCCTTCGCAATGGACCCCGCTCGCAGCGCGCGCTTGGGCGCGGCGTTTGTTATCCTTGCGTTCTCGCTGTTTGGCGTGACGCCGCCTATCGTGGCTGCCGTGCGGCGGCAGCGTGGCAGCGCAGCTGCCGGTGTCGACACTGTTCAGGGCGGCACCAGCGCGCTCTCTCTGCGGGTCAAGGCCTTCGCTGCGGGCGTCATGCTCAGTCTGAGCGTGGTGCACGTCTGTTATGACGCGTTTGCCACGTTGTCGGAGCTCGAAACTTCGGAGCGCTACCCGCTTTACGCTGGTTACCCCATGGGCGGACCGTTCATCGTGTTAGGCATCCTCTGGTGCGCTCCTGCTGCGCAGCTGCGTGCAGTGTGTTCTGGCAGAAGCAAATCTGCACAGTCACGTGAGTGTCGGTCGGACTGACAAAGACCTCCTGCGCAGCATGTTCTTTTTGGAGCAGGGCGCGCTCGACTACATCGCCCGTGTGGAGGCGCATACCAAGCCGCAGGCAGCACCGCACACCGACGTGGGACTTGCTGTATCTTCCAGCGAGCTCGTGCAGGCGGCGCCAGCATTGGGCGAGCACCAGCACGTGCACCTGAATGTGCTGCACGCCGCGCAGGTGGCGCACGAGCACGCGCATCTGTGCGGCGATGACAAGGCCAACAAGGACGGCTTTCGAGCTGCCATACGGACACCCTCTCAGCAGATGGTGCTCTGTATGGCTCTGGAGTTTTCCATCATCGTCCATTCCCTCATCATCGGGTGCGCATTCAGCGCTTTTGTGGGTGTTCTCAACAAGTCGTTGACGGTGTGCCTGTGCCTGCTTTCCATTGCGTGTGCCTGCAGCTTCGAGATGGGCCTCAATCCGGATAACTCCACGTTGGTGGGCCTCGTCGTCGTGCTCTGCTTCCACCAGTTCTTCGAGGGGCTCGGCTTAGGATCGTACATCGGGCACATGGCAGGGTAAGTCACTGCACACACGCCCAGACGTCTATTTTTTGCTGACTGCTGGTGCATTCCCCTCACTTCCCCGCGGCAGCTCCATGCCGCTCACCAAGTTGGCTGCCATGGCTACAACTTTCTCGCTCAGCGTACCGGTGGGCATCTTCATCGGTGTCGGCGTGTCTGTGCATGTGGGCGACACGCTCTCCAACGATAAACTGTGGACGCTTGGCGCATTTGACGGCGTGTCTGGTGCGTGCTGCCTCACGCGATACGGGTGTTGCTGCTGCTTTTGCTGTTGCTTTTGCGCACCTCATTTAGCACTTTCCCGCTTACTGACCAGCCCGTCTCGCCGGCTGTGCAGGAGGCATGCTTTTGTACATGACGCTAATCACCATCATTGGCGAAGAGTTCACGCGCTCCTTACCTGCAAACGCCGCAGATGCGGTCGCTGAAATATCAGATGTGGGCGTTGCTGGTACTGGGAGCTGCGTTGATGGCGCTCCTTGGCATCGCCGAGGCATGAGCACCGTGAACCGCGGACCGCTAACGCGTTCTGATTGGACTAAACTGGTATGTACACACGATACGCGCCGGTGGTCCATGTCCAGCAGAGTCCTGCCTGCCTGGTTGCGTCGTGCACACGTGTCTTTCGGTCTCCCCGCTTTCCCTATCAAGGCTCGGCCCACTTTAGGATCCAAACCTGGGTCCTGGGTCACGTCTTGGTCACGTCTGGGGCGACGTCTGGGTCTGGATCCCAGAGTGGGCCGACCCTTCACAAAAGTAGACACAAACATAGACACGTGTTGCACGGGTTCATGGCTGCGTTGGTGGCGAGAGTACCTGGATGTGCGGCCGCCTGCTCTACTTCTTGCCGTCCTTCTTGCCAAAGAAGCGTGCCAGCTTGCCCATCACGTCCGATTCCTCGTCTTCGTAGCCTTCGTCCGTGTACTTGGCCTTCAAGTCCCAGCGCTCGCCTCCATCCATCTTCGGGTCGCCAAAGGGCGCCACCGGCAGGATGATGGTTGGCAAGATAGAGCTGCCGAACCACTTGGGCTCCTCCTCGTAGGTGGGCCCCTGGTTGTCAGGCCGAGCTGCGCGGACTTTGCGCTGCTCCTCCTTGCTCATCTTCATGTACTGCGCCACCTCCTTGCGTCGCTTCTCCACCTCGCCGTTGCTCTTCCCGCTCCTCCGCTGCGCCAGCACCTCCTGCGAGGCGGCGGAGGGCGAGCGCGTCAGGTAGGTCTTCCCCGCCGTATCCACGAGCACTGGAGGCCGCAGTCGAGATGGGCGTGTGCGCAGCAGTGCCTAGCGCCTGGACGCAGAGGCCGAGCGGGAGGCCGAGAAGGAGGCGCCCGAAAAAACTGCGGGACTGTGTTGCTGCAGCTGACGGGGCCTCGCACCTGCTGGCGCTTGAACTCGGCGTCGCGCTTCGCGTCCGTGCTTTTGCCGAAGTTGTCGAACAGCCCCGCGCGAACGCCCACGGCACCACAGCGAGGGGCAGCCCTTCTCCGCTGCCGCGCGTCAACCTGCAGCGCCCACTCCGGACGAGCAAGCAAGGCCGACACAGCCATAGCCATAGCACACCAAGAGGCGTGTCTTGTGGCGTGTGTACGAGCGTACGACAAGCGCAAGTCGCTCAGTCGGTGCCTTTCTCTCTCCCCTCGCCTTGGTATGCGCTGCGTGGCAGCCTCCTACCTGCGAGGTGTCGCCCTGGGCGCTCACTGTGTGCGACGGTGTCGTGTTTCTTGCCACTCCTCCTCGAGACGCGCAGTCACGCTGGCGGCCTCGGCTGGCGCCGCGGTGCCCTGGAACGGCTCCACAGAGCGTGAGCTGCACTCCTTCCTGCACGCTCACGGCGTGGACACCTCCAGCTGGGGCGTGGGCGTGGCCAAGACTGTGAGCGACCTCTTCCAAGAGACGCAACAGCAAGAGACCACTGTGCTCCTGCAGCCGGACGGCACGCTCACTCGCCACGTGCGCGTCGTACAGCTGGCTGTGCGCGACCCGGCACGGCGGGACCGCGTGCTGGTGGAGGCTTCGCAGGTGCTGCCGGACGGTCGCGAGCGCAGGCGCAACGTGCTCCTCTCCGAGAAGGCCATGGCCAACGAGGACTGGCAGGACGCGGCGCTGCGGGGCATCCGAGAGGAGCTGGGCAGCATCCTGGGAGACGTCCTCTACGTGCGTCTGCGGGAACAGACATACCAAGAGCGCACTGTGCGCAAGGCGAGCCCGTCGTATCCTACGTTGGCGTCCCAATACGTGGTGTTGAGCTGTGACGCGGACGTGCAGGGCTTGCCGGTCGACGTGGAAGCGTTCAGCACTGAGGAAGAGCGCGCAGATGGGACGCTGCGGAGCAACTGGGAGTGGCGTACAGAGGTTCCGCCAGACACCTGGTTCTAGGCGCAGCCTGAGGCAGCACAACAGACTCATCGAGAGCTGGTTAGACGATAGTGTAAGAGAACTCGTGCTAGACGTTCAGCGTGGCCAGCGTCTCGCGCAAGATGCGCGCCTTGTGGCGCAAGTAGTCGCGCACAGGGTCATACGCCTCTGTCACGCCCACATCAGCTTGCTCCAGCGGCGTCAGCACCTCCCTGCATCGCGCGGCCAAGTCTCTGCTGGCCGCTACCGCATCGCCGCCGCGGATGGCGGCCAGGGCAGCCAGCAGCCGGCCATCCACTCGCCCTCCCCCGAGAGCCTTGATTCGAGGCTCCGACGCCAGCAGTGCCCTCTCGCCGCCAGCCGCAACGTCAGCCTCCACAGCCTGCACGGCGGCCCGTGCGGCTGCACGCAGCGCCACGGCATCGCCCGCCCAGAGGGAGGGGCATAGGTCTGCGTGCCAGCGGAGGAGCGCGGGGAGGTCCGCAAACAGCACCACATCGTCGTGGGGGTTCGCTGGCGGGCAGAATCCATAGTACAGCAGGAAGTGGTCGCTGCTCTGCTCTCTGTAGCTGAAAAGCGCCTCATCGCCCGCGCTCAGAGCTTCCGTGGCCGACACGTACATCATGCCCTCATCCACGTCCCAACGACAGTTGCCGGCGTCACGCACCGGCGGCCAGCAAGGCGCCTCTTCGCTGTCTTGTCCCTCGTCGCCGCCGTGGTTCAACATGTCGCACAAAGGCAGCAGCACGCGCAGGTACGCCTGTCCGTTGCCGCTGAAGCCGTACGCGCGGCTGTGGACTAGCGCCACGGCGGCCGCAAACTGCGAAACCGACACGCCCGCCAGCTGTTCGCCCAGCGCGGCGTGCGCGTCTGCGATTTCAGAGCGCAGTGTGTCGCACTCGGCCAGCAGGGGCGCATATGCACGCAGACGCAGCCGCATGGTGTCGTCCACCAGCGGCGAGGCGATGGCGTCAGGAAGGAGAGCCAGGTACGGCGCGAACTCGGAGGCGACTCCTAGATGTTGTTCCCGGAGTACCCTGAGCGCTAAGCGAGCGTGCCAGGGCACGCCGCGCTGGCTGGGCGCCCAGTCGTCTGCCAGGCCCAGAGAAAGCGGCAGCGACAGAAGCACTTCTCCTGGTGCGATGTCTCGCGTGGCGACGACGCCTCTACCTCGGGGGCCCACGTCACTGACAGCCAGGCCGCTGCCCTCTGCGCCGCGCTCCACGCACCAGGAGACCAGCGCGCCGACCCGCTCCTCCAGCGAGGCTCCGCATGCCGTGACAGCCGCGCAGCGGCGGCGCCTCGCGCGGCGGGGACAGCCAGGAGGGCAGGCCAGCGGCGTAGGCGCGGCTGCGTGCAACATGCGCAAGGCGGGGGCGACAACCTGAAAAAAACGTATGTTGTTTGACACCAGCACCTGCTGACCTGCTGATGAGGTGCCTTCAGAACTCGCTCTCCTCTTCCTCCAATGCAGCCGCCAGCTCAGCCTCCATGGCCGCGCGCTCCTTGCGCTGCTCTGCGCCAGCCGCCCCCCCCTTGTGCGCATCCCCGGGAAAGCGCATCGCCTGCACAGCCTCGTTGTGCAGGTCCAGGCAGAATGTGACACGCGCGTGGAAGGCTGCGGCGGGCTCACCCGTGGTATACGCCTCAACCACGGGCGTGCACGTCATGACGCCCGTGCACGCATCTAGGGTTGCATCCACAGCACCGTCTCGGATCGCCTTTGCAACCACGAACTGCGCATCCTCTGCGTTGGCCAGCCCCAGCTTGACGGCCACGTCAGCCAGGCTGATGCGGCTGTATGCTGCGTTGATGCGGCGTAGGCCGGTTCGGATGACGGTGCGGCGCAGTCGCACGATGAGGTGCGACACCTTGTCTGCTGCGAACAGCGCCGCGTGGGTCTCCGAGACGGCGGTGAATGCGCTCAGGTCGCCGATGCGCACGGCGTTGGTGAGCTGGAAGTAGGGTGCCAGGTTGGGGGCCAGCTGTGGGTCGCGCAGCGTGCGCCGCTCGGGGATCTCGCCCAGCAGCAGTCGGGTGACGGTGAGCCACTTTGTGAGCGCCAAGCGGAAGGCAATCGCTTGCGGGGGCGCTTTGCGCTCAGCCTGCGAGAGGCACTCCTTGGCTTCGGAATATTCGAGCTGCACAGCCTTGATGCGTCCCAGGTAGAAGAGGTAGCGCACCAGCTGCGCGTGGCTGTGCCGCTCCGGCCACACCAGCTTTGCGCGCAGCTGCTCAGCAGCCTCAACCTGGTTGAAGTGCAGGTAGTTGCGCAGCAGGCAGTTGACCAGCACCTCCTGGGCGGCCTCGTCCTGGCGCAGCACGGAGGTGCGGTGCAGCGCCAGCAGCTTGGGCCGCGCGGAAGCCGCCAGGCCAGCCTTCTCCGCGCTGAGCGAATAGTAAAAGAACACCTTGGCCCCCAGGCTGTCCAAGCTTCGACGCTTCAGCGACACCACGCGGTCCACCGTCCACGAGCACACCGCGTGCGCGCCAACAGCGTGGCCTCCGTCCAGCAGCAGCAGGATGGTCACCAGTGCGCACAGCACCTCCACCTCAGGCAACACCCGCGGAGGCGCACTGCCCTCTGCAGCCGGCGCGCACGCAGCTGCGTCCACGTCCATCCCGCTAGAGGGCTGTGCGAGTGGCGGTGAGTGGCGCAGCGGGGTGCGAGAGGGCAAGAGACAGGGACAGAGACAGCCGAGCACGCACCAACTCAAGGTGGCTTAGCAGCAGCGCGCGCATGGGCTGCGCGTCGGGCAGCACAGCCTGCGTGGGTGAAGGATCAGGGGCGTTTGTTTGGTTCGTTCGCTAGGGTTGACAACAACCAGCGCTCAGCGCACGCAAGCGCCGCGCGTGCGCGACTGCCGAGTGTGCGCGAGCTGAGGGTGGGGTGTCGCGGCGGGGAGTGGTACCTTGACGAAGGCTGTGAGTGCATCGGCCGTGAAGCGCTTGCGCAGTGCGAGCGTCTGGCGCAGCCCGCGCACGGCGAACCGCGACTCCTTGCTGCTCACAGCCTTCTCCAGCAGCGCGGCGTTGCGCTTCAGCTGCGCGGGGGCGGGCGGCAGGGCGTGGGCGCGTGAGGGTGAGCACACGACGGGACTGGGAACTGAGGAAGGCCGCACCAGCGTCGGAACGTCAGCAGCCACCTCCTCAGCCTTCTCAGCCTTGCCAACCTCCTGTGCCGGCTTGGCGTCGCTCATGGCCACATCCTCGGTCGTCATAGCGACCTGTAGGGGCGAAAGGTGGAGGATTTCGCGTTGTAATTACCGCCGCCCCTTCTTAAAATGTCGTACAAAGGCAGATTGCACGCCTCCCTCGGACTAGAATGCATCTCGCTGGCTGCACGGCGCCAAGAGCAGCAGCGTCGCGGCGGGTTGCTGCTGCGCGTCAACGAAATCGCCCCGCCGTGCGCACTGCTGCGAACGGGCTGGGCCCGCTGGAGGAGGCTGTGACCGACACGGTGCTCCGTCGTGCCATACGCGAGCCGCTGGCGTTTGCTAGCGGTCTAGTGGCGGGTGCGCAAGACAGCACGCCCTGCCCATCAACGCGCCTGGGCCTCACGCGCGCGTCCGCCGCAGGTTTCCTGAAGCTGGACTTGTCGCAGGAGCCCTTGCGCAGCTGGATGGCACAGACGGCGGCTAGTGCGGGACCAGCGCTGGAAGAAGATGCTCCTCCAGCAGACACAGCCGCAGCAGACAAAACAGGCCTGGCCGAGTGATAAACACACACTTCACAGCCCACAGTAGTGTGAGCTGATGAGGAGCTGAGTTGCGCCGTCTCTTAAGAGAGGAGGAGATGTCAGGAGTCCCGCATGCCAGCTGGCAACCTGGCTTGCAGTGTGCTTCTCGCTCCCCCGCCTTCCGCATGGCGCTGACCATGCTGCGCGGCGCGCCGGCCTTGGCGCCCGGTCGCGGCATCAGCTCTCGCACGGTGCACCAGGGCAGGGCGGTGGGAAGCAGCGCAGCCAGGCTGCAGCGCAGGGCCGCGGCGCTGGGGGCAGTGCGCCCGCTGGCTGCTGCGGCCGCTTCGTTCGGAGGGGAGGGTGCGTGCGGGCGCCAGCCCAGCGTGAAAGGGCTCAGTGCACTCATTGCGCGACTCACCGCTGATGCGTGCGCTTCTTCTGTAGGCTTCCCGACGCTCAAAGTCTTTCCTCGGCTGAAGGAGCGCGACCCGTACCGCCTGCTGGGCGTGGACAAGGAGGCGCGTGCGCCGTGCGCAGCGCAGCGCACGCAGCGGCACACACTCCCTCTCGCGGCTGCTGCCGCTGATCCGGGGCCGCTCACCCGCCCGCGTGCGTGGCCTTGCGTGCAGGCGACGTACGAGGAGATCCAGAGCGCGCGCAACTTCCTTGTTGAAGAACATAAGGTGGGTGCACTGAGGGTGAGTGAGCGACGGCCGCAGCTGACGCCGTGCACGCGCTCCGCAGACGCACGTACCCGGCGTGGAGGCCATCGACGGCGCGTTCGACAAGATCATCGACCAGGCGCGTCTTTGCTGCGCCACTGTGCCTCCCCCAGCTCACTGTGCCTCTGTGCGCAGAAGTTGAAAGAGCGCAAGCGCGTCAAGGGCATCAAGCTGGACAAGAAGAAGAAGGACGACGTCCTCATCTCGCTGGGCCCGCTGGACCGCGTGCGGTGCGCAGCGGTGGCGGTGCAGCACGGCAGACTGCTCTGAGTGTGCCCTGTGCGATGCAGGGACGCGATCTCTGTGCCTCCCCAGAAGGTGATCTTGCAGCGCGCCTTTGTGTACGCCTTCCTGGTGGTGTGGAGCCTGTACCAGAGCGCTGCGACGGGGCCAGCCTTCCAGGTTGCTGTGGGCTTTGGTCTCACCGCGTACTACATCCACGACAAGCGCGCCGTCAAGAACCTCTGGTCATGCCTGGGCCAGGCGCTGCTGGGCCTCTTCCTGGGCTGGCTGGCGGGCTCTATCATCCCGGTGTACCTGCCGCTCTTCCCGGCGTCCTTCAGCCCAGAGACGGTGGCGGCGCTCTTTGCCTTTGCCTCCATGTGGATCACCGCAACCTTCTTCAAGTAGACGCGCCGCAGGGACGCGCGTGCCAACACTAGATGCGTGTGCAATGTAGCAATGCGAAGGCTACACAGCGTGTGTCTGACGTGTGGCTGCGCCTCTTCTAGATCTAGCGGCGCTGGAAGTTGAGCAAGGCTGTCGCCAGCGCGGCCACTGCGGTGAACGCGACGATGAACGCAAACAGAATGCCAGCCACGCCCCCCAGGAAGTCGTGCTTGAAGCCAAAAGTGCGCTCAATGTAGAGCGACGGCATCTCACACGCCGCCACGGGCGTCGCGCGGATGCAGCCCGTGTGCACGTCGCCCAGCTGGCTGCCCACCAGGCCATACAGCGTCCACTGCACCGGATTCAGGTAGGCGTACCAGCGCCACCACCAGGGCATGGCCTTGACGGGCATGATGAAGCCCGCGAAAAGGTTGAACCATGAGTAGAAGAACGCAGACACCACCGCCGCCAGCTCGACGGCTGGCGTGAGCGCAACCGCCATTTGGCCGTAGTAAGTGAATACGAGCAAGGTAAGGAACTGAAAGAGAAGAAACCAGAAGAACTTTGGGGCGCTCCATTCGAAGCCGATGAGGGCGTACACCATGCTGACATACACCACAAACTGCACGGCGACGTAGGGCAGTTCCACGACTTGCAAAGCCGCCGCCCAGGGGATGGCGGCGTACATGCCGGCTGCCCGCTCTCGCGCAGACACGGCGCGCTCCAGCGCCACCACTGGCTGCACCGTGCTTGCGTTGTTGACGCCCAAAAAAAGCACAGCAGCGTACATGGCGCCAGCCACTGAGAGGATGTCCGACAGGTTGGATCTGTTGGTGCCAACGTCCCAGTAGACGGTACCAAAAAAGAGAGCGATGATTGATGTGATGAACGCACGCACCAGGTTGTACGACGGGCTGCGCCACCAGGTGCGCAGGTTGCGCCGAAGCAAGATGCGGAACTGCGTGAGCTGAGGCCGGGCATGGCGCGTGCTGAACGCCAGCGCCGAGGTGCCCTCGGGCGCCGAAGCTAGCGCGTCTGCACGCGCGCGCAAGGCGGCGGCCAGCGAGCTGCCGCGGAACGCAGCGGCAAAGTCAACCTGGGCGTCGGTCTCCGCCTGAGCCGAGGTGACGTCCAGAACCCAGGTAGCGGGGTTAATATCCGACGGGCAGGGCCGCACGGCCGGCGAGATGCCCTGGAAGTAGGACACCATGGTCGCGGAAGCTGCGCCCAGATTGCCGCTGTAGATGCACTCGCCGCCGGCGCGCAGGAGGATGAGCTCGTCGAAGGACTCAAAGACGGATGTGCTGGGCTGGTGGATGGTGCAGACCACAGCACGCCCAGTGTCGGTGCCAGCGCGCACGGCGCGCATCACCACTGCGGCTGCGCGACCGTCGAGCCCGCTTGTCGGCTCGTCCAGAAAGAGGATGCTTGGATTGCCGACCATCTCCACAGCGATGGTGAGCCGCTTGCGCTGCTCGATGGAGAGGCCAGTGCTGCCCGGCACGCCCACCAGGTTGTTGCTGAGCGACTGGAGCTCCACGCGGGCCAGCACTTCCTCCGCAAACGCGCGTCGCTGCTCGCGCGGCACGCCCGTCAGCCGCATCTCCGCCGAGAAGATCGCAGCCTCGTAGACGGTGGTCTGCGGGGCGTGTATGTCCGCCTGTTCGCAGTACCCAGCGACGCGCGTGAACGTTGCCTGCTCTTTGGCGAACCCGTTGATGCGGATGTCGCCCTCCACGCGCCCGGTCGTCTTGCGCCCAGCCAGCACGTCCAGCAGCGTCGTCTTGCCAGCCCCATAAGTGCCCACCAGCGCCGTGAGGCGGCCAGGCACAAAGCTGCCCGTGATGCCATTCAGCAGATGCAGCTCGCCGCCAGCTGGGTTCGGAACGTAGTAGTTGACGTCCCGGAAGGTGAGCGTTGCGGGCGTGAATGAGATGGCGGTGTCGCCGGGCGGCAGCTTGCCGCCAACGCTCAGGATGGCGTGCGCCAGCGCGTGAGGGACGGAATGCGCGGATGACTCGACGATGCCGATGGCGCGCTGCTGCGGGCCATCCGCACTGGCGCGGTCGCCACCCTTGGCCACCGCCGCCGCCTCTTTGTCCGCCCCCGCCTGCCGCTTCTCCAGCTCCTCTTCGCTCACTGTGCCGCCGCGCTCGGGCGGCGCCAGCCAGTAGAGCGAGCCGATCATGACGACGGTGAAAGCGAGCGCGTGGCCGATGATCGCCGGATAGAAGATCCAGCTCCAGATGCGCTCCGATGGCAGCTGGCGCGAGCGCAGCACCGCGTCGCCCAACGAGCCGCCGCCGCCAGCCGGATCGGGCTTGTCCTGCCAGCGGGGCGCAGAGAACTCGGAGGTGAGGAAGCCGTTGAGAGAGTACCAGAGTGGCGAGAACCAGAGGCCGCCGATCCACCAGGGCGGCACGTCTGGCCGCGAGATGGTGAACCCGGACAGCGTGAAGATGATGAGCGTGCAACAGCTGCCGATGGTGGAGGCCAGCACCAGAGTGCGCCCCGTCGCGCCCACAGCCCGAAAGAGGCAGCCGGCGCAGAAGTGCGTGAGGATGAAGACTGCGCAGGCGTGCAGAAAGCGGCCCGCATCTGGCGTCAACCCCACCGTGAAGTAGCTCAAGCAGGTCCACAGCAAGCCTTCCAGCACCGACAACGGAAAGCGCAGGATCGCAATCGGAATGACGAAGGAGGAGGCGCTGAAGAATTTCATGGCGCTCTGCTTGTCGTAGACGGGCATCACAGCTGCTGTGAGCGCCATGTCGGCGAACTGCGCAAAGAACGCGGACGCGCAGGCGAAGAACAGGAAGCCCGCGTAGAGGCCCCCGTCTGAGATGTTGACCTGCAAGCGCGTGCGCAGGAAGAGCGTGCCTGCGACGACGGCGATGAGTCCCAGCTGGAACGTCTTGAAGCCGTACAGGAAGAGGTTGCGCTTCATCAGGATGGCCTCGCGGGACAGGTTGGCACGCGCCATCCCTCGCCAGGACAGCGCGTACTGCTCCTGGGGCAGCAGGGCGCCGGCGCCGATGCCCGGGCGCTTGTCAGGCTCGCCGCAGACGGCGCAGCCGGCGCTCAGCATTCCCCGCTGGTGCGCGCTGAATGGCGAGCTCTGGAACGCGGACGCCATTTCGGCCACGGAAACGTACGAGTACGCCTCGCTGCGCGCCCAAAACTTGTGCTGGTCCGCGGGAGATACAACCTCCTGGATGAAGTCTGCGGCGGCTACGCGCGGAGGCTTTGCGAAGCCCAAAGACTCGAAGAAGGCCACCGCCTGCTGGCGCACGCCGTGGTACACGACGCGCCCATCTGCGATGATCAGAACGTTGTCGAACAAGTCGTATGTCTCGGGAGGCGGCGCGAGGAGCGCGATGCACACGGTGGCGTCCCGGAAGTGGCAGAAGCTGCGCAGAGAGGACATGATGGAGAAGGTTGTGCTTGAGTCCAGCCCCGTGCTGATCTCGTCGCACAGCAGCACCTTGCGCCCGCCGCCCACGATCACCTCGCCCAGAGTCACGCGCTTCTTCTCGCCGCCGCTCACGCCACGCATCATCGGACTGCCCACCACCGTGTCGGCCGCTCGCTCCAGGCGCAGCAGCCGAATCATGAGCTCCGTGGCGACGTGGTGCCTGGAGCCCTCGACCGCCATGGCACGGATGAACGCGTCCAACTCCGGGTCCACGTCAGGCTGGATGCCCTGGGCCTGCTCCGCCTGCAGGAGATCCGCCATCTCGGCGATGCGCTGCGTGGCGCCCTGACACCGTGCGGCAAAGTCGAACGTCTCTCGCACCGTGAGCTCGCCCGCGTGCACATCGCTCTGCTCCACCAGCGCTGCGGCGCGCTGCGGCACGAAGCTGGACAGCGGGCGTCCGTTGAAGGCCACCGCCCCGTCAACCTGCAGCCCGGTGCGGCGCGAGCTGCGCATCTTGCCGGCGAGGACTCGCAGCAGCGTGGACTTGCCCCCGCCCGGCGGGCCCAGAACCAGCGTGAATCGGCCGGGGCATAGCACGCCGCTCACGCCCTGCAGGACAGGGAAGGGGCGTCTGGTCGCCGCGCCACGCAGCACGTCCAGCTCGTTGCGCAGCACGTTGAGCAGCGTCGGGTGAGCCCGCGCGCCCACGAACACGGGCACCGTGACGGAGAGGTGCTCGAAGCGCACCTGGCCAGCATAAGATGTGTCAGCGTTGCGGGTCTCAGCACCGCCTCGCACGCACCTCCACCGAGGCAAGCTTCACCCCTGCTCGATCGAAGCGCGCGCGCAATCGCGAAAAGAATGCCTCCGAGTCATGGGGCGCCGCGCGGTCCACCAACGCCGCGTGTTCCTCCTTGGTTAAGGACTTCAAGTCCAACTCCAAGGCTTCCTCGCCCTCGCGCGCTGGGAGCACCACGGTGCGAGCCGCGCGCTCCTCCGCACTCACGCGGCGGCGCACGGTCAGCAGGCGGCCGGCGTCTCGAGCTCGCGACACTACAAAGCGTTTCAGAGCCTCCAAGTCATCCCGCCCGCTTGCGCTGGAGCGCTCGTCAGTCAGCTCGATGTCGCCCACGTGAGCCGCCGCCCCGCCGAACGGCACCGACATTCTCAGACGGAACTGGCTGCGATGGAACTGGGGATGGACAGGGGAAAGCCAATGAGCAGAGCTCACTTTGTCAGCGCAGCTCCCCAGTCTCCTCAGAGTCTCCGAGCTTGCCCTCCGCCTTGAGCCGGCGGCACAGCTCAAGTCTCTCCGTATTTCTGGCCGCGACGCGCCTCTGCGTGGCGTCTTTCTCGTGCGGCAGCATCTCCTTCCAGTTGCTGATTCTGCGCACACTGCAGTCGCTGTTGACAACCACTGGGCCCAACTCGGTGAACGCGTAGCGCTCACCCGGCGCCAACTGCACTCCCGGCGTGCTGCTCCCGACCTGCTCCAGCGCCAGAAGAGGCGCCTTGCCGCACACCATAACAGGGCCCACCAGGAGGCACAGCACCAGCAGAGGGCGCACTGCGGGCCCGCACAGTTGCGTAGAAACCGAAGAGGCCACGCAAGCAGTAGCGGGGCGCTGAGCAGGTACCGCTGACATCTGGTGCTTCGCGGCAGATCAGCCTCAGCCTCCGGCGCAGCGCATATCGCCGGCTGCCCACTTCACGGCACGCCAGTGCACAGCGCTTGCGAGGCGAGGAAGAACGAGTGGCGGGGCTGTCCATCGTACGACGTTTTGCAGACTGCGTCTCTCAATGCGCAAGACTCGTGCGTCTCTTTTGCGCCACCAGCGTCCAGACCTCCCTCCCTCACGCCTTCTTGGACTCATCGCCGTCGCCCGCCCGGTCGCCCAGCCAGAACTGCGCCCACTCGCCCCGGCAGCCCACCAGCGCGAAGCAGATGTAGGCGCACCCAGAGGCCATGCCCAGCGCCCAGTTGGACAGGCACCAGGCGGCAGCGGTGAGCACGCTCTTGTGGCGGTAGGTGATCCACACGTTGAAGAACGTTATGCCCAGGAGTGCATCCACGGTAGCGACTTGGCTCCACGGCGACGGATGACCACGGCTGACGTTCACGATGTGCTCCCAGTTCTCACGCAGCAGGTTGCGCACGCCCGGCTTTGGCGCCAGGGAAGTGGCGGCGTGATAGAGCAGCGCGAACATGAGAGGACTGCCCAAAACCAGCAGGTACAGTCCGATGCCAGCCAGGCGCGCGCTGCCATCCGAGCCGCCGCGGGCGAACATGCGGCGCAGCGGCTCGGCGCGGCGGGGCGCGTCGCGTGCGCCGCGTGGCGGCGCCGGCTTCACGGGCGTCACAGGCGCCTCAGCAGCACCCTTGGATGCACGCGGCAGGTCGCTCTCGCGCATCTCCGCCATGGTGAAGCAGCACGAGCGGGGAGGGCGACGCAGAGTTGCGTCAGAGCGTCTGTCTCAAGCCCCTTGGGCTCCAACGGCTTCGTGACTCAGCCAGCGCCACGTTCATCCCACCAGAGCATTGTCGTCCTCCGATGCGGGCCATCGCTGTCCGCCAAGCCACGCGCATCCGCAGCGCCGCGCCAGAACACCACTTGATTCGCCCCCTCAAAGGGCAGCCAGGCGGTCTCCGAGCCCGGCGCTTTGGCCATCAGGTGTGCCACCAGCTCTGCGCGCGTGCGCAGCCGCGCGCCCCGCTGCAGCGCGAACAGCGACTGGAAAATGCAACAGGGCACGATCGCAAAAGGCAGGCCCAGCTTCACTGCGCAGTCTACGATGCCGTCGGTGGCCTGGTCCGGGTGCATGCCCACGATGAGCGAGCGTCCGGCTGCGTGATGCCACGTGGATGGTTCGAAAAGCAACGGGATGTGGGCCGCCAGCGCGCCATTGGCGTTCAGGTCGACGCCCAGCTGCGCCGCTCGCGCGCGCTGCGTGCGCGACAGGTGCGGCTCACGGGGGTCCAAGATGGTGGTCGGGATGCCGCGCTCCAAGTGCAGCGCAAATGCGAGGCCTCCGGCGCCGCCTCCGGCGACGTCCAGCACGCCAGCCTTGCGCCTCAGAGTGGCTGCTCCGAAGGTGCAGAGCAGCCAGTCGGCAAACACGGCCGCCCGTTGGCACTTGGTGAGTGAACTCAGCGCGTACGGGTTGCCCTGGGAGGCGGAGAGCTGCTTGCGAGCCGCCCTGCGCTCAGCCACCCAGGCGGCCGCTTCTCCCCGCTCATGTCGCCGCGCACACAGGGCACCCAGCGCGCAGCGCCCCGTGTTCAAATAGAACTTGCAGAGCTCAGCAGAAGCTGCAGGCGCCACCGCGCCTGCGCGCTGCATGGCGCCGCCAGCGCCAGGCTGCGGCTGGAAGGCCACGCCCGGGTGCTCCTCACACCAACGCGACAGCACAGTGACGCCGAGTAGCGACAGGCTGCCGCCTGGGGAGGGGGGAGCAGCGTGAGAGGCAAGAGCGGCTACTCAGCAAGTGCCGTGCCTGGCTCGCGCACGCCCGTCACGCGCAGCAGGTCGCCTTGCTTTAGAAGCGCGCGTGTGGTCGCGATGCTCTCCACGGTGTGGCCCCTGCGGTGGGCTTGTGAGGAGGAGGCTGTCCGAGCGCTGTGCTGAAAAAAGCGCTCGCACCCGACAGCAGCCTTGAGAACCAGCTCAACAGACGACGCGTTGTGCAGCTGCAGGTCTGCGAACACCAGCTTGGCGCTGAGGCGGCGCAGGTGCACCAGGCGGCCTTCCAGCGTCTCAGTCTCGGTCATGGCAGCTTGCTCACTCCTCCACAGCCTCCACGCTCCCGCGCGCGCCCAGCGAAGAACCCGGCTCGCAAGAAGCGAGGGAGGCGAGACTCGTGCTGCACTGCGTGCCCGTTGGGTCGGTGACCAGCGCAGTGAGGCTTAGTGCCACGCCAGCGAAGATACCCACAAGCAGGAAGAGCATGCGTGGCGCGAAAGTGGGTCAGCAGGCCACAGGGAACCCGGGGGTGGGTGGACTGGATTGGCTAACACCGTAACACGCGAGCCTGCGTGTCGGTCTACACGTTTCTGCATCATCGATCATCGATGGTTGGAACGCAATGCTGGATAACAGGGCACGCAGATAGAAGGGGATGCACGCAGGTGTATGGTCTTGGTTGTATGGTCTTGGGCTGGAAATGAGGCTTGAAGCGTGTACATCCTCACGCCGGGGGGCCGGGGGCTGGTGCGCACTCGAGCTTGTGGCGCTTCCACGCTGCAGCCTGGCATTCCGGGGAGCAGTAGGACACCCGGCGGCAGCGGGCGCAGAACTTGCGTGAAGCGTCGGGCGGCGAAGGACAGGCCTCGTTGTCGCAGACTGAGGCACACAGGCCGCGCCGCGCCAGGCAGGATGGGCAGTTTTTGCACGCCGGGCCGCCGTGCTGCATGGTGGAGCCAATGCCCCATGGTACATTGCCGCCAGCCGCCAGGTCGCTTAGCGCGGTGAGGACAGCCTCGCCTGGGGAGCCAGCTTCGCGCAGGGATCCCACCAGGCTGCACACCAAAGTGGGAACATCAGTCACGAGCTGGCTCTGGTCCAGGCACGCCGCGTCCGTTTTGAATTGTCCCCGTATGCGACCATGGGCGGAGCCTTCCAGGGGCTGGCTCCAGGCCTCAGAGCTGTTCAAGTTCGCTTCCAAGTTGGCGCACAAAAATTCTGGGAACGGTTTCAGCCGCCACACAACCGCAGCAGCGGCGCGAGCCAGGGCGTGCGGCATCGGCGCGCCGCCGCTCAGCTCAGAATAGGCCATCGGAATGAGGTTGACGTCGCGCTCCAACAGGCGCATGCCTTTGAGATACAGCTCAGGGCCAGCGTCATGCGCGGCATCGAGCGTGGAAACTGCATCCAGCACCGCATTACCACCGCTCCAGCACGCATGACTCACCAAGCGCCAGTTCAGCATTAAAGAAAGGCCAGCGACATCGCCGAGCACCGTGATTTCGGGGGCGCCCAAGTTGTAGAAGAGCCCCGTGGTGTAAGCGAAGGAGTGGCACCCGGGCTCAGTGGCTGAGCTGAGCTGAGCTCCTGGCCACACACTGCTGTGTTTACGTATCCGCTGGCCGTGATTCGCCGCCATTCCTCCCGGCGCGCCTCCTCGCGGCGATCCAGCATTGCGTCGTGACACTCCACCACATTTGCCCGCCGCAGAGCGGTGCGCACGCGCCCAGGCGACCCCTCTGCCGACGATGCCAGCAGCAGCGGCCGCTGGGCCACCAGGGCAGACCGCTGATCCTCATTGAGCTCACCTGGCCAAGGATCGTTGTTTTCCACGATAGCGACATTGCGCAGGAATGCCTTGCGGGCCTCCCGCAGCTTGCGCACAGCAGCCGCGCTAAGCGGCGTCGCGCCGCGCAGGAGTGTGCGGCGCTCTGGACGCACCAGCAGCGTCTGCATCTCAGCCGCCTTCGTCAGCACCGCCGGCTCGGCGCCAGCAATGCAGCGATGAGCGATGCCAGGGCCGGCATGCTGCCGTGAAGCAGACCGCTCCAGGAGTCGTTCTCGCCGTACGTCTGCGCCAGATGCTCCAGCAGCTTAAACGCCACGATGCTCTTGTCTTCATGCAGGCGTGAGCGGGCGCGTG